>Ga0114939_10001049_pt1 | contig 22372 bp, 19 predicted proteins | sample AshMeaCrysSpring_FD_87196 | JGI IMG/M metagenome (GOLD analysis project Ga0114939, IMG submission 87196) | Groundwater microbial communities from Big Spring, Nevada to study Microbial Dark Matter (Phase II) - Ash Meadows Crystal Spring | ecosystem: Environmental > Aquatic > Deep subsurface >...
AAAATCTAAAATCCAAAATTGTTTGATGTTTACTTCATCGCTTCCTTAACCGCTGCATCAGCATTCACCAACCCACTACCAAAATAATACTGCTGCACCGTCACCGACTGAGGTACAGTACCCCGCTGAATCTGGGATTGGTAAAACTGATTTTCTTCCCCAGACAAATTCAACCCCTGATAAGAAGCGGTTTGCTTGAGTAGTGCGATCGCTCTGTCTCGACTCAACCTAGGATTTTCTCCTTTGATCAGCGCTACCACCCCCGCTACTGTAGGAGATGCAAAGGAAGTACCATTCACCCAGATATATGTACCTTGGGAATCTAACGCTCCACCCCAAGAAGAATCGGGGACATTAATTCCTTGCCAAAAACCATCCACCCAGGTACCACCAGTGGTTAAAATTCCCCCCAGCTTCCCCAACATATCACTAGAAGTATCGCCACCAGGAGCCACAATATCCAATCCCTTACCAAAATTACTATAAGATGCACGACTACCAGCCAGATTGGTTGCACCTACAGAAATTACACCCTTCAATGTTGCTGGAAATCCCACTTCCGACTGTTTGTTATTTCCCGCTGCTACCACAAAGACTATATTTGGCTTCTGCTGTTGCGCTTGCACTATCGCCTCTGCTATCTCTTGTATGGGAACAGAATAACCCCAACTCATATTAATCACATCTGCATCCCTCGCTGCAGCATAACCAATTCCTTCGACAATGGCAGCGGTATTTGGGCTTTCTTTGCCGACGCTAACTGGTAAAATTTGAGCATTGGGTGCGACTCCCAACACCCCCTTCTCAGCTTGGGCACGAGCTGCAATTACCCCGGAAACCCAGGTACCGTGAAAGAAACCTGCTGCATTCATCCGCAGACTTTCCCGCAAAAAGCTTGCTATTTGCTCGTTTGTAGCATCACGATTATCCTGTTTAATGGCATCTACTCTAGCGCTATAGTTGCTCAGCAATTGAGCGTCCGAAAGACGAAAGCTATCTTGAAAGCCAGGGGTAACTCTAGCGAGTTCATCTTTACTTATGCGCGTATCTGGGTCATTATCAGCAAAATCCCAGCCGTGTTCTTCCCCTGGTAACTTGTCTTTGACATTCCCTACTGAGGAGAGATTATTTATCAAGTCTGGATGATTCCATTGAATAGCACTATCCAGCACCGCTACCACAACCCCTTTACCGCCTTTTTTTGTCTTCTGCCAAGCATCGGTAGCGCGAATATCCGGACGATTCGGTGAGGATTTGGCGGAGTTATAGGAGCGATTTGTTATACAATCCCCGAAGGGTTGAGACTTTGCCTGAGCCGCACAAAACGTCACAGGAACACTATCCAGATGCCATTGCAAAGGTAGTAAAACTGCTTGAAAGGGTGTTTTAGTCGTTTTGAGTTTAAAGTCGCTCAGGGGGTTAGCTACAGGTTTAGGGGATGAAATTTCCAACGTCCGAGGCTGGAGAAAGTTAGGTGATGCGGATTTTACTCCTTTAGTTTTATCCAGTTGATTAGCGACATTTAAGACTGCTGTACCAGATACAGTTGTTGATTTAACTAAATAGCGATTCGGGTTAAAGCGTAGGGGACGGATAATTTCTAGATTCTGCTGTTTAAGAATAGCCTGCTTTTGACTATCGGAAAGTTGGGGTGCAAAACTGACAATGATTTCATTAGGCAGAACGATTTCTTCCTGGGTATTTTGCCGAGTTAATACAGGTAAGGTAGTTTCTACATAAGCTTGCTTTAACAGAAGCTGTTGTACCTGGTTGTTAGCACCACGAGTTGCTGGTGGTAGAGTTACCAAAGCATAGCGCTCTCCTAGTGGTGTCACTTCTACCTTGGGTGGTTTTTCACCACGAGTTGCGGAAGCTTGTAAGTCTTGTTGTAATTGCAAGTATAAGGGTAGATTTGCACCCCGCGCTCGCACCCCTGGTTTGAAAGCCACAGCAATCTTGTCTTGTCGCTGATTCAGGGGAATCCGGCGGTTGTAATAGTTGTAAAATAGTTGATTAGAGGGGTTTGTTTGTGCAAGAACCGCCGACATTTCTGCCGTTATCCAGAAACCACAGAAGAGCAAAAAGCAGGATACAACAGACTTCATCACAGTCACCCCTCAGTCCAACTTTAGATTTTACTGCCAAAATACAGCAGTTTTCATATATTTAAACCACACGCTTATCTATGTATTTCTTTCTTCCTTTAGGTATGCAGCGTCAAATATAAAAATGTGGTTGATTTAGTTGCGATTAGTCTCTACACAGCCGAAAAACTTCATTTTAACCGAGTAATACGTAATGGTGGAAAGCAAACTAGGTGGTGGTTGCTGCTGATGTGGATTGCGGTTATTTTTGGCACATTGTTGTTATTGCAGATATTATTTATCTGATTTCAATGTACTTGTCAGCTTGGCAAGCAGTTATCTGAATCTATCCCTGAACCCAGTAGGCTGCAAATTGCCTAAATATCCTTCCCAAACCCACACCGAAGGTTAACTCTATTCCAGTGCTTCAATTTCTTAAGTCCACCCCCAACTTATTACGCTCCCATCTACGCTCCACTGACTAGGGAGGCGATCGCACCATGCTTGATTATTCAAAATAATAATAATGAGTTATTCTATAACTAATTGATATACACAAATCTATACATTCAGCAATACTCGCTTAACATCCAAAAAAATATTGACAGTATTCTCAATTATTTACGTATTTACAAGGCTTTGCCGATGTAGTATAATTTTTCATAATCTTGGCGACGTATATAATTTTTTTTTGTAAACCTCAAAACATCGGAAAAAGTTACTTAACTTTACAGGATATCGGATTTCATTGTAGTATGAGCATGATTTTTTCCCGGTTCTGTCTGAAAGACTGGCAAGAAAAAATTAATTAATGTAAAGCATTTTCCTAAAGAATAATTGCGAACCTAGTTCAAGGTATTGACATCAAACGATTTGTATTGCTAGCCAACATTAAGATGGGTCACAGCATCCAGGATAAAATCAGCTTTCATCTTTGATGGGCTGTTGTTAATGGGAGTTATTTTACTCTGGTAAATCTTCCGGATCTTTTTCAGAAGGGTCTAATTCACAAGACTCAGACACGACAACTAAATCTGATTCGCGATCGTGATGATTATCCCACTGATCCAACACGTCTTTAATCAACACCTCTTGGAACCAAATTTTAGCCACAACGGTTAAGGGAAGTGCGAGAAATAACCCTAAAAAGCCGAAGAAGGTGACGAAAAATAGTTGAGCAATTAACGTCACGGCGGGTAGTAAGGATACCTGATGCGCCATGACAATGGGAGTAATGAAATTGCCTTCAGTTTGCTGAATGACAAAGTAAAGCGCCAATACAGCCAGGGGTTTCCAGGGACTGTCGAGAAGGGCGATAGCCATAGCGGGAACGACACTCATCGTCGGTCCGAGGTTGGGAATCAAGTTGAAAAATCCAGCTAAAACGCCTAAAGCCAGTGCTGAACGAACACGTAAAACTGTTAAACCAGTAACGCTCATCAGTCCGACAACACTCATGGCAATCAAAGCACCTGTTACCCATCCTCCCAAGGATACTTCACACTGATCCAAAATCCCTTCTACCCGCCGTCGGTAAAAAGAGGGGAATACCCGGATAAATACTTTGCGATAAGCAAGTGGATCTGTCAACAACATTCCGGTTAACACCAGCACCAGCAATATTTTCAGCAGTACTTCCAAAGAGCCGGAAACAAAGGCGAAGGAGCTTCCTAGTACGCGATTAACTAAGGGAGCTGCTTGTTCACTGAGGCGGTTAATATCAGGTACGTAGGGGATTAATTCACTAGGAATGCGACTTTCTAACTGGTCAAGCCAAACATTGAATCGCTCTACACCCTTGGGTACTTGCTGTGTCAATTCTTGAAACTGGGTTGTAAACGGCGGGACAACTAGCCAGAAAAACCCAATGACAATTGCTAAAAAGATAACTACCGACAGCAGCGTTGCAAAATTGCGCTTGATACCTAAAGAGTTCTGGAGGCGTCGAGCCAGACGATTTAAGGTCGTGGCTAATACAACAGCGGCAAACATCAGCAGCAGCACTTCCCGAATTTGCCACAGGATGTATAGAGAAATCATTAAGGCGATTAAGCCTATCCATTGACCTAGATTCACAGACTGACTTCCCCCCAGATAAACAGGAGTGCAATAAGCTTCCAATGCAGCTAGCGTATCCGATTTTGACTACTGACGCCTAGTAGGAAGCTTGGACTGGGAAGGGGAGAAATTACCCATTACCCATTCCCTGCTGTTTTCGGAAGCGCCACCATAGTGCAATTGCCAGAATTATTGTTGGGGAGAGGATGGCGATTACAGCATTTGTGGTGTTGTCAGCAATGTCAAGGCTAGGAGCAGCGTACTTAATAAATATTGATATGGCAAGGGAGTAAATTAATAATTTCGCTATCAATCCAGTCTGGTTTTTCATAAACGTTACAAAACTTTGCAAGTACGGCAATCGCTTTTATTTGTGGGGTAGACACCGAACCAAGTCAGAAGCCCCCAGTTTTTACAATAACTTTAAGCATAACCAGGAGCTACAACTAGAGCTACCCCTCATCTGGAGTCACCTCCATGATTTACCTGCCAGTTTCGCTACTGCTATTTCTGCTGTTATTACTGCTACTACCTATGATTTGGTTTGCAGTGGCTGTGGATGTGGTGGAAATTGCTGTAGCCAAGTTGGGCTTTGCTCCAAGGAGGATATAAGAAAAATGCCTGTGGAAACAAATAACGACAAAAACCCGATAAAACCGCCAAGAGTCCGGCAGTTTGGTGGGAGCTTGCTGATTTTACTGACACTGCTTTTAGTGCTTAACCTAGTTATTCCTAGTTTCTTTGGTCCGCGATATCCGCAGGTTCCCTACAGTGATTTTATTTCCCAAGTAGAAGCGGGTAAGGTGGAACGTGCCATTGTCGGAGGCGATCGCATCCAGTATGCGATCGCAATCCAAACTCCCGATGGCAAAACTGTGGAACAGGTGTACACCACCACACCAGTAGCCATTGATTTAGATTTACCAAAGATTCTCCGCGACCATAAAGTTGAGTTTGCTGCACCCCCACCTAACCAAAATGGTTGGATCGGCACCGTTGCTAGTTGGATTATCCCGCCATTAATTTTCTTTGGTATTTGGGGCTTTTTACTCAACCGTCAAGGTGGTGGTCCAGCAGCGCTGACGGTGGGTAAAAGCAAAGCTCGGATTTACTCCCAAGGGATAACTGGGGTGAAATTTCTGGATGTGGCTGGTGTGGATGAAGCCAAAGCCGAGCTAGCAGAAATTGTAGACTTCCTGAAAAATGCTGGTAAATACACCCGTCTGGGAGCGAAAATTCCCAAAGGTGTCTTGTTAGTCGGTCCCCCCGGCACAGGTAAAACCCTGTTAGCAAAAGCGATTGCTGGGGAAGCAGGTGTCCCGTTCTTCAGCATCTCTGGTTCGGAATTTATCGAGTTGTTCGTGGGTGTTGGTGCTGCACGGGTACGGGACTTATTTGAACAAGCAAAACAACAAGCACCTTGTATTGTGTTCATCGATGAATTAGACGCTCTGGGTAAGTCCCGTGCTGCTGGTGGTCCGATGATGGGTGGTAACGACGAACGGGAACAGACCCTCAACCAGTTACTGAGTGAAATGGACGGCTTTGACGCGAACACGGGTGTAATTATCATTGCTGCTACCAACCGTCCGGAAGTTCTCGACCCCGCGTTACGTCGTCCCGGTCGCTTTGACCGCCAAGTTGTGGTAGACCGTCCAGATAAAATTGGTCGGGAAGCGATTCTCAAAGTCCATGCTCGCAACGTGAAATTAGCTGTTGATGTAGACTTGGGAATTATCGCTGTCCGCACTCCTGGGTTTGCTGGTGCAGACTTGGCGAACCTGGTGAACGAAGCTGCATTACTTGCTGCACGTCAAAACCGTGAAGCTGTAATCATGGCGGACTTTAATGAAGCCATTGAGCGTGTGGTTGCTGGGTTGGAAAAACGCTCCCGTGTCCTCAACGAAACGGAGAAAAAGACCGTTGCTTATCACGAAGTCGGTCATGCGATTATCGGTGCTTTGATGCCTGGTGCTGGTAGAGTGGAGAAAATCTCTGTTGTCCCCCGTGGTGTTGGGGCTTTGGGTTACACTATCCAAATGCCAGAAGAAGACCGCTTCTTGATGATAGAAGATGAAATTCGTGGTCGGATTGCAACTCTGTTGGGGGGACGTTCGGCAGAAGAAATTGTCTTTGGTAAAGTCTCGACTGGTGCGAGTGACGATATCCAAAAAGCCACTGACTTGGCGGAACGGACTGTTACTCTCTACGGTATGAGCGACCAACTCGGTCCTGTGGCGTTTGAGAAAATTCAACAGCAGTTTCTCGAAGGTTATTCTAACCCCCGTCGTCCTGTTAGTCCCAAGGTGGCGGAGGAAATTGACTTTGAGGTGAAGCAAATTGTTGATAATGCTCACCACATCGCTCTGTCGATTCTGGAGTACAACCGCGACTTGCTGGAAGAAACCGCTCAGGAATTGCTGCAAAGGGAAATTCTTGAAGGTGACAAACTGCGGGAACGTCTAGCAAGAGTTCAAGCACCACCGGAGATGCTGGAATGGTTGCGAACTGGTAAGTTACCGGCTGATATGCAACTGAAGCAGACGGTGTTGGTTTAAGGTTTCGCGCAAAGTCGCAAAGGACGCAAAGATTTTCTGGCGTTCTTTGCGTTTTTGTTGTTCGTTTGTGAAAGCTCAGAAACCGAACTTTGGCAAGCAGTTGGGTTTCTGAGGTTGTTGATTTTTACAATTCAAATATGATTGCTAGATTACCGGAATATTAAATTTTATGGTCGTTTGCTGCCTCTAGTCGTTTCATTTTCATCTGCAAATCAAAGTCGTCACTGCTAACAATTGTTTCTAAATTCGCCAAGCGTTCTTCAATTTCTTGTACCTGCTGAGTTTGTAATAGGTTAGCTGGTGATTTTTTATCGTCGGAACGCCAAACTGCAAAAGTACCAGCAGCTGCTCCACCAATAGTGGCTAAAGGTAAAATAGCACCGCTTCTCGTAACTGCTGACAGGGGGATACAAATCGCTAGCATCCCAATAGCAATACCCCAAATTTTAGAGGTAGCAGCTACTCGCACATCTTTTAATTGTTCTAAGTCTGTTTCTGAATGTTTAGACATGTGTTTACCTTCAAGCTCTTATCTACTACTTTGGCACAATTAATTGGATAGTAACTTCCTACTATCGGGTTAACTCATATCTTGTACCACCATAATTATTGAGAATTTTTTCGGGTGGGCACTGCCTACATACACATTCAAACCCTTATTTTTACCTTCGCAAGCAGTGCCCACCCTACGATTATTGAGAATGGTGCAAGATGTCGGGTAAGTATAATTGCTGTGAGTTGATTGTGTAATTAATAATTAGTCAATTTCACAGGGATTTTTTAGGTTTTATTTTTAATGTCAACCTCTGGAAAGACTGTATGATAGGTCTACGCTCTTGTGAGTGCATTAGTCGGATGAAATTAACCACCGATAAACGCCGATAAAAGGGATTTCTGTTAATGCATGAAATTAAAGTAGAAGCGCCACTACAAAAATCTAACTAAAAATTTAAAATATCTAAAGATGCTTCTATTTCTAAATCTAAAATTCTTTCTCGTACCTTTTTATGTTCCGCTAGTTTACCTGCTTGACGATAAAGCTCACAAGCTTTCTGAAAATCTTCAATCCCACCCTGGTTATCTCCTAGTTCAGTGCGAAGATTTCCGCGATTATAATAAGCCTCAGCATCGTTAGCATTAATATTTATTGATTGAGTGTAATCCTGAATTGCACCCTCGTGATTTCCTGTGTCAGCACGAGCATTTCCCCGGTTATAATAAGCGTCCGCATCGTTAGGGTTAATATTAATAGCTTGAGTATAATCCTGAATTGCACCCTCGTAATCTCCAAGGTCATACCGAAAATTTGCCCTGTTTTTGTAAGCGTCAGCATCATTGGCATTCATTTCATTATTTCCTTGAAAAAGCTCCGGTTTTTTCTGGTAATCTTCTAGGTTAATAGGGGCATTATTTTGAGGATTAAGATATTCCTGATATAAATGAATATTTATCTGCTGATTTAATTGATATTGACTTTCTATAATAGAGGGATTTTTGAGCAAATTTTGCTCAGGATAATCATCATCAGGATTAATTTTAATAGCTTGAGTATAATCCTCAATAGCTCCTTGATAGTCTCCTAGGTGATAACGAGTATAGGCACGGTTTCTGTAGGCAACTGCATAGTTGGGATTATTATTAATTGCCTGAGTATAATCAGCAATAGCGCCGTCGTAGTCTCCCAAGTGATAGCGAGCCAAACCACTTTTATTGTAGGCTTGAGCATAATGAGAATTAATATTTATTGCTTGGGTATAATCAGCGATCGCACCTGACAAATCTCCTAGTCGATAACGAGCTATACCGCGTTTGTAATAACTTGGAGCATCGTTAGTTTTGATTTGCAATGCAGCACTATAATTAGTAATTGCTGACTGATGATTTCCGGTGGTTAAACACTCATCTGCTAGCTTAATGTAAAGCATATGTAGCTCTTCATCTCGATACTGAAAAACATCATCATCATCAGTAAATAAATCGCGATTTATTCCTTGATTTTTTAATAGTTTATTACTTGTTTTTTGCGGTTTCGATTTATAGGCGTAACTTGAAGATTTTTGTCTGGATAAATTGTAGTTAGGAGAATTATAGCTAGGAGGAGATTGTAACTTTTCTAAATAGCTGCGTAAGCCTCCCCCATATAGTAACTGCTCTATACCAAAGGAAATTTTACCAGTTCGCAGTTTAATCATTTCTGTGGGGAGAAACCCTGCTAAAAACAAATTATATTCTGGTTGTGCTTCATTCACTTCTTCTTGAATTAAAATGCAGACAACAACGGCGTTTTTCTGGACTTCTTCTGCACTCACAGACCAACGAATTCTATCAATAATACCGTGACGAGATTTAACTTCAAGACCAATTGTGGGGTTAGAAGTTAGGGTAAAGTCAATTTTACCATCCCCGCCAAATCGTTTTTCATAATCGACTTCAGTAATTAAATCTGCTAACCGTTCTTTGACAACTTCTTCACCCAATTTTCCTTTTAGATTACTAATAAAAACATCTCGAACTGGCGAAGTCCGCTTATATTTTTCCGCCATCAACCAACAAAATTCCCGTAATTGCTTTAACCTGTCTCCGGAGATAATTGTTAATTCACTATATTGACCTTCTATTTCTGAATGCAGTAGACAACCAGATTTCAGCCTTTTAATAAAATCAGACTGTAGTGATTGCAGTACAGTAGTCCAGTCCATTTATACTTCTGTAAATCTGTGGATTAGATGATTTTATTTAAATATTAGAATTATCGCAAAAATCCGCAAAATTCCCTCCCCTCTCCCCTAGGGAGAGGGGTCGGGGGTGAGGGTCGGGGGTAAGGGTAACACCAATGATTTAGGGTTACGGTATAAGTCTATTTTTGCTCCGTTTCAGGTGTATCTTCTTCATACACCATTAAATCCCCTGGCTGACACTCCAGTGCTTTACACAATGCATTTAGCGTTGCTTCGTCAATTCTCGTGAAGCGACGACGATTTTTCATTTTAGAGATAGAGACAGGACTCATGCCAGTTAAAAGAGCTAACTGTTTATTTCTCATGTCTCTCTCTGCCATTATGACTGCTAATCTCCAGCGAATCACTACTTAAATACTTGTATACATCTTTCATGTTGCAAAGCCGATGCTAACATTCCAGGTTACGTATTGTTATTTTTTTAAATGTTAAAGATACTTTATTAAACGCAGCGGTTACAAAATACCATTTTTTAAGTAAACTACAGTTGTACAAACGACAAAGCGACTCTCGAAACGAGGAGCTTCGCTAACGCACTCAAGTTTGACTAGCTCAAGGTGCGATCGCGAAGCTCTTCGGAACGAAGTTCGCTTTCCAACTATTACAAGATGGTAATTACCATGATAAAACCAAGTTCCGTTCCCGAACTACTGAAAGCATCTATTCCCAACATACCGTCAGGGAAAAAACCTATCCGTCTCCTCGCTTGTGGTGTCCCTAAAGGTGTGGATAATATTGTTCACCACTTGCATATTATTAGCTTTGCAGAAGTGGGTGAGTGGAGTCCTCCTCTACCGTCTCCCGTAGTTGGGGAAGTAATTAGGATTTTGACGCGCTATGTGAGTATTTAGCAATTTTTGGAGCAATTTTTTGTAGGGTGGGCAAAATTTTGCCCACCCTACGGATATTCTTCCACTTTTGATATCCTGTTCGTAAATAATTATAAAAAATATTTCATCATAACCAAATAAAAATTATAATGTAGCATCCTATTTACATATAGAGATGAACTGCCATGTCTGCTTATAAATTTTATCCTATTATGTTAGCGTTATTAATTATTAATTTGAATAGCAAAGATACTCAAAGTAGAGAAAATACTTCTTTCGCAAATATTCAGCCAATAATCTCACTGCCACTCACCGATATTTTTACTATATCTCAAGCAAACAATAAGAAGGATATTGCAGCAATTAGAGCAGTTTTTGATGCTAATATCAAAGCTTTGACAGAAGAAAATTTAGAAGCAGCTATGGATACAATTGATGAAACATCTCCATTTTTTGAAACCACTAGAAAATTGACTGAATTAATGTTTAAAAACTATGACTTAAAATATGAGATTAATCAATTTGAAGTGCTAAATATTTCAGAAAATCAGGCAACTGTGAGGATAAGTCAGACTACTAAAAAGATTCATGGTCCCGCATTTCGAGATAATATATTGCTCTCTAAAAATGTAGTAAAAAAATCTCGTGGTAAATGGAAGATTTTTAGCACAGAAATAGAGAGCATTAAGTACTTAAATTAGATGTTAGCTGTAGGAACACAACAGTGTTTTCCCCATACAACGATTGGAAAAATTATCTGGAAAATTAAAAAACTACACCCGCACAGCCGGATATTCCTGCAAAGCCATCTTTAAATACCTTCCCGTATGGGATTTCTCATTTTCCGCCACATCCTCCGGTGTTCCCACAGCCACTAATTCCCCACCTTTATCACCACCTTCGGGACCTAAATCTATCACCCAATCAGCACAACGAATCACATCTAAATTGTGTTCAATCACCAAAATCGAATTCCCCTTATCCACCAACCGCTGCAACACATCTAACAACTTGTGGACATCATAAAAAGATAACCCAGTCGTCGGTTCATCAATTAAATAAAGTGTCTTTCCTGTCGCTCGTCGGGATAATTCCGTTGCTAATTTCACCCGCTGCGCTTCCCCACCAGATAAGGTCGTTGCTGGTTGTCCCAATTGAATATAACCCAACCCCACATCGACCAAAGTTTGTAACCGATTAAAAGCCTTGGGAATATTTTGGAAAAACTCCAAACCTTCCTCCACCGTCATATTCAAAACATCAGAAATAGACTTACCTTTGTATTTTACCTGCAAGGTTTCCCGGTTGTATCTTGCACCCTTACAAACTTCACATTGCACATAGACATCCGGTAAGAAATTCATTTCAATTACATTCACACCCTGTCCGCTGCAAGCCTCGCAACGTCCACCCTTAACATTAAAAGAAAATTGCCCCGGTTTATATCCCCTAGCTTTAGCTTCAATAGTTTGGGAAAATACATCCCGAATCACATCAAACACACCCGTATAAGTCGCAGGATTAGAACGCGGGGTTCTCCCAATCGGAGATTGGTCAATCACAATAGCCTTATCAATCGTCTTCAAACCCTTAATTTCATCCAATTCCTTCGGGAATGGAACCTTCTTAGTTAATTGGTGCTGTAAAGCGGGATAAAGTAACTCATTAATCAGCGTCGATTTCCCCGAACCAGAAACCCCAGTTACCGCTACCAACTTCCCTAAAGGAATTTCTACAGTGATATTTTTTAAATTATTGCGATGGGCATTTTTAATCACCAAACTCAGCCCATTTCCCTCTCTTCTGTTTCCCGGAGTTGCAATTACCTGACGTCCCGAAAGATAAGCACCAGTCTGGGAATTTTCCGCCGCTAATAACGCCTGTAAATCACCCTGCGCTACGATATTTCCACCATGAATTCCCGCACCCGGACCAATATCAACCAAATAGTCAGCAGCACGAATTGTCTCCTCATCATGCTCCACCACAATTAACGTATTACCCAAATCTCTTAACTTAGTTAAAGTTTGCAATAACCGCCCATTATCCCGTTGATGCAAACCAATACTCGGCTCATCCAAAACATACAAAACACCCGTCAAACCCGCACCAATTTGTGTTGCTAATCTAATCCGTTGTGCCTCCCCACCGGAAAGCGTCATTGCCGCCCTATCAAGAGTTAAATAATCTAACCCTACATCCAACAGAAACTGCAACCGTGCTTTAACTTCTCTTAACACCAAATCAGCAATTTGTGCCTGTCTTTCTGTTAACCTTAAACCCTCAACCCTCTCCCGACAATCGCGAATCGAAACCCCGACCAAATCCAAGATATTATATTGTCCCAACCGTACCGCTAAAGCCTCCGGTTTCAACCTTTTACCCTGACAAACCGGACAAGGCTGGTCAATTAAATACTGCTCCAACTTTTGCTTAATTAACTCACTCCCCCCCTCATATTGCTTTTGCAAAATCGGAATTACACCCTTAAACTCTCTTCTACCCTCTTCCCTTCGCGTACTTCGCTCCTTCGTGGTTCCCTCCTCCCCATACAAAATCATCTCTCGTTGCTCATCCGTCAACTGACTCCAAACAGTCTGCAACTCAAACCCATAAACCTGTCCCAACCCATACAACAACTCCAAATAATAGGAATTATCCTTCTCAGCCCAAGGAGCGATCGCCGCATAAACCGGTGCCTCCGGGTTAGGAACCACCAACTCCGCTGCAAATCTCCTTAAACTCCCAATCCCATGACAATGGGGACAAGCTCCATAGGGAGAATTAAACGAGAACAGACGGGGTGACAACTCCTCCATCACCGCTCCATGTTCCGGACAAGCAAAATTCTCTGAAAATACCAACTCTGCATTGGTATCATCTAGAATATCAATCACCGCAATTCCACTAGACTGCTTTAAGCAGGTACTCAGAGAATCGACCAACCGCTCCTGAATACCAGCCTTTTGTACTAAGCGGTCAATAACCACCTCTATATTATGAGTATAATTCTTATCTAATTCAATTACGTCTGCTAAGTCGCGCACCTCCCCATTTACCCGCACGCGCACAAACCCTTCCGAAGCCAGACTAGATAATAGCTTTTTGTGCGTTCCCTTCTTCCCCCGCACCACCGGCGCCAGAATTTGAAACTTTGTCCGCTCTGGCAGTTCTATAATCTTATCCACCATCTCGTCAATGGTTTGGGGAGCGATGGAGCGATCGCACAGGGGACAATGAGGTTTACCCGCTCGACCAAATAACAACCGCAAGTAGTCGTAAATCTCTGTCACCGTCCCTACCGTAGAACGCGGGTTATGAGATGTTGACTTTTGGTCAATAGAAATTGCCGGACTTAAACCCTCGATAGCTTCCACATCCGGCTTATCTAATTGTCCGAGAAATTGCCGTGCGTAGGCACTCAGAGATTCCACGTAGCGCCGTTGTCCTTCCGCGAAGATAGTATCAAACGCCAGGGAAGACTTCCCAGAACCAGACACACCAGTGAACACAATCAAGCGATCGCGTGGTAGTTCCAAGTCAATATTTTTCAGGTTATGCTGCCTTGCACCCCTGATACGAATGGTGTTTTGGCTGTTGTGGTGTGGGTTATGTCCGTTGACACCAGCAGCTAACTTGATTTCTAATGGATTGGCAGTCTGAGACATGGAGGCAGCACGAAATATTCCTTAATGATTCTAGCGTTCACTCTAGCTTTAAGGAACAAGCGTACTATTGGGAAGATAAATTAAGTAAAATTACTGAATTAAATGCAAACTTTAGTTACTTATCCGGATGTATCGGTAATTTTTAGAATTAACAAATAACTAGTATACACACTTGATTTTCTGCTTCTAGACGTGAAAAATACCAATTATTACGGTTGTCATGCAAATAATATTTACACACCTTTAGAGTATGAATGGGAACATTAATAGTTTTTCACTAACTCTTTGGACAAATTTCATGAATAATTTACCATCTCAATGTACTTAAGAAAATGTGATTTTTTAGTAAAAAAATCATCTGGATATTAGTGTTTATTGGCTGGCTGAACTATTGCATTTTGAGGTAAATAAAATTACACTATATTCTGTTAAGCCGGTATCAAAAAAATAAATTCCCTGTTACTGTGCATCTCAATCATTTGTATTAAGTAGGGATAATCAGCGGTTAACATTCATTGATTCTTGACCCTGTACCAGAGATTGATATCGACAATTCTCAAGAGAACAAGAAAATAAGTTCTCTGTCAATAAAAAATTTGATTTTACACCAGGCATTTTACCAATCAATCTGCTAACGATTTTTCGTTAGCAGCAGCATTTTTTGCAGCATTTTTTGTGGATTTGATTATTTGTCATCAAACTTACCCATGTCTAATAGCAACATCTTCAACAGTTTGACTCAACAAACAGCAGCAACAGCTATCAACCTTGACCAACAAAGCAGTCGAGAACCAATTTCTACTGACTTGGGTCATTACCAAAAATTCCGAATTTCTGGTATTTTCGCAGGAGAAGCTTACTCAATTCAAAAAAATCTGATTTACGGGATACCAGTAGAGTTATTGGAAGGCTTTTTTGATGGTAGTTACCTCATAGATACAAGACTACTACCAGTGAGTGAGAATGATTCTGTACCAATTCAAAGCTGGGAACTAAACTTACGTAACTCCGAACACAATCTGATAAAAAAAATGGCTTATGATGTCCCTAATTCGCAAGCACAGCTAGAAATTTGGGGAAATTTAATACTTTGCAAATTCAGCGAAAATTCCTCTTTTTTACAGTTAGCTTTTCCCCTAAATTTTCGCGGAAAAAGTCAAGTTAATCTGAGTAGAAATGGTTATGGAGAAGCTGTATCCCTAGCAGTGTTTTTAAATGACGATTGGGGAGAAGGAACAATCAACGTTGTGTCTGGTAAGAGTGAACCCTTTTCTGACATAGTTTCCCAAGCCTCCAAAGCACGCAGGACAGTATCTAGCCGCATCAAAAGTTGGTTTTGGTAAGCAACGGATGTTGTAACGGATGTAACGGATGGTTTATCTGTGGGATTAACAAATCACCTATCCGCTACATCCGCTACCTATCCGTTGCCACTTCCGTTACTTAAAAAGATGACAACCACTGGACAATTTGTGGATTCACTAATTCCGGTACTTCATCGTGGGGACAGTGACCAGCATTAGGGATAGGAACAACTTCAATTTGTTGACCATTCTCCCGTGCTTGCTCATAAATTTTCGCCCCAGAAATCGGCGTCCAAGGGTCAGCAGCACCCCAAATTACTAACAATGGATGTTGGACTTTTGGTAATAATTCTGCCGGTGAAGGACCGGGGGGTGCAGTAATAATTGAAGCAAAAACTTTATGCGCTCCTGGGTCACAAGAAGGTGTATATAGCATCTCTACCAATTCATCAGTGACGGCTTCCTGACGGCGATAGACCTGGTATAAAGTACGACGAATCTGATGTTTTTGGCGAATGCGATTAAATACAAAACTGCCAGTAATCGGGTGACTCACCACCTTATTAAAAGCAGACATGACAACTCTTAAAGGGGGGTTGAGTTCGTGAGGACGATGATTCAAACCCCCCGCAGAGTTAATTAATACCCCACCTGCAGCAATTTCTGGATGTTCTGCCACTACTGCTAAGCTAATTAAAGCACCAATGGAATTGCCGATAAATATCGCTGGTTCTTGGATGTGTTCTGTCCAAAAATCTTTCAACAGTTCCACCCATACCTCCACAGAGTAATCAATGGGTGCCTTGTCGGAACCACCAAAACCCAACAAGTCAAGAGCGAATACTTTATACCCAGCCTCAGCGAGAACGGGGATGTTTTTTCGCCAATGTCCAATTGAAGCACCAAAGCCATGTACCAGTACCAAAGGTCGTCCAGTTCCCTTGACGGTGTACTGGATGTTGTAACCTTTCCAAGTCCAAAGGAGCTTCTCAAACGGGTGTGTGGTTAGCGATTGAGTAGTTACAGTCATTATTAAGATTGGTTAAGCGTGTCTTTAATATACTCATGTTCTCAGATTTTCCGGGTTTGCGGACAAAATGTTAGTTTCAAACCAGTCCCAGTGGAATTAAGGTCTGGCGGATTTTTCAATAGAGGAAAAGCAAGTAATGCCGACAACTTCCATCAACCTGCACTTACAAGAGAAACTGATGTTACTTCCAAAACAGAAATTGATGGTTATCAAGCTTTGGGAGTACCGGAATTGTGAATATATGCGAGTGGGAAGTTAAGAATTAATTTATTGCAAGAAGGTAAATATGTGGAGTCTCCGGTGAGTGCTACGTTTCCTAATTTTTTAATTCCGCCGACTTTACCTCAGCTTCTGAATCTGCAAATTAGAAAAGTTTCTATATACTGGAAAAACCAGATTTTTTTCGTGAGATTATTTTAACTATTCTTGCTTTTTAAGCAAAGCAAGATACTGGTTTCGGACATAAGAATCGCTAGGATTTGCTTCTAACCAAGATTCCGCTTTAGTAATTGCCTCTTGACGCTGTTGAAATGTTCCAGCTTTATTATTTAAACGTAGATACTCCATCATCACGTATGAATCACATTGACTCAAATTCTCGCTTAACCAATAAGCTGTCTGAGAAATTACATTTTGACACTGCTCTAAATTCAATTTTTCTCTAGCCATAACCAGCCATTGTCTGCGGACAAAAAGTTCATTTGGAGACTTTTGCAGCCAAATAGACACTTGAGAACTTACCTGTTGACAATGTTCAAGTGTTCCTGATTTTGTAACCAACCTGAGATATTCTGTGAACACATAAGAATCACAGATTTTTAAATTATCTTTCATCCAAAGGGCAGTATTTACAATAGCTTGTTTCTGCTGTTCCAGTTCACCTCGTTCCCTAACTAAAATCAGGTACCGCCTGCGAACGTATGATTCATTCGGATGTATTTGCAGCCAGGAAGATGTTTGTGAAATTGCCTCTCGACATTGCTCTGGTGTTCCTTTTTTTTCAAGGTCAGTAAGATTTTTTTGAATAGTTCTAGAGTCCATTTCTAATATCTCTGGTGAGCAAATAGATAAATCTATAGCCTCAAGTGATGACACATTGCTAGAAGGTTTTACCTGGTAACTATACCACTTATTAATAACATGTTTAATAAATTTATGCTCTGTTTCTGCAAGTCTATTATCAAACTGATTAATATGTTCCAAAAATACTAATAATCCTAATCTTGAAGTATCATTAAGTTGAATGTAAACCTTGGAAAGAGTAGCAAGACTACTCATTACAAATTTCTCCAAAGGTTTATCTAACTGAATTGAACCACAATACTCTTCCAACCCGCAGATTGTTAAAAAATGTTGACGGTCATCTGGCGTTTGAAGTTGTGAACTTTTGACTAAAATTTGCTTAAGCTGCGCTTTTTCCTCTATGGTTAGAAATTCCATATCTAGCTATGAAAATTACCTATTGATTTATACTTACTATTCCAACAGATTCTTTCACTCTGGCTACTGCGCCTCTTTTTATGCACCCAAAAGAACTAAAAGCCGCTGCATCTTATATTAACCGTAATATTACTTAGCATAGCCTAATTATACTTGTATTCCTCACTTGAAGGTTTTCCACTCAGCCCCTTGAACTCATGTTGTAAATTAAAGAAAACTATCTCTCCCCAAAACACAGACCGTGGCAAAAATTACCCTAGAAATACCCGACGAACTCTCAGAACAACTGACACAATTAGGAGAACGTCTCCCAGAACTCCTTGCACTCAGCCTTCAGCAACCACCACTTCCAGCGCGAATATATCGATATATTCTCGATTTTCTCGCCAGTAATCCCACCCCAGAACAAATTCTTGCATTCCGTCCCACTGAGGAAATGCAGGAAAGATTACAAACTTTGCTAACACGTAACTCATCTGGTGAACTAACTCCTACAGAAAAAAACGAACTAGACGAGTACGAGCGTATCGAACACATAATTGTCATGCTCAAAGCAGGTAGCCTCCCTTATGTGACCAGTACACCATGAGTAGTACCTATATTCCGGTTGCACTGCGACGTCTGGTTGAAGAACGAGCAAGCCACAGATGCGAATATTGCTTAATTCCTGACAATGTTTCCTTCTTTCCTCATGAAATTGACCATATAATCGCTGAAAAACATGATGGAAAAACTGATGCTGATAATCTAGCTTTCACCTGTTGGCGTTGCAACCGTCATAAAGGAAGCGATCTTGGCTCATTTGATCCGCAAACGAGAGAATTCAGTTTTCTCTTCAACCCGCGCACACAGCAATGGTCTGAACATTTTGTGTTTGAGCAACTGGCAATTTTAGGATTAACTGCTGAAGGACGCACAACGGTGAAATTGCTTCAGTTTAACAGTAATGAGCGGTTAGCAGAAAGAAAGAGATTACGCTATGGCTAATCTCCAAACAAATTCTCTAATTCCACCAACTCCTTCTCTGTAGATGCATCCACCACAGGCAACCGTTGCTGCATAATAGAATAAAGCGATTTCCTCTGCACCGTTACCCCTTGTAACCCCAACTCCCGCAAGTAATTTTCAATCTTCAACACCATCGCTTTCCGGTCAACTTTCGCTACATCAGAACTACGATAAATTGCCGTTTTAATTGCAGGTAAAAGTAATGTTTTCACCGCCTCATATTTACCTGCATAAACAGCATCTTGCGCTTGGTCAACTAATTCTTTAATACTCGTCAACGACTCCCAATCTTGTGCCGTGCGTTTTTCCAAACGAAACAGCATATAACTGTAACCTTCTAGAGGTTTACCATCACGGACAAACATCTTTGTTGTTCCCGGAGAGCCAACTTTTAAACTATCATTCACCACACATAATGTATCGTCATTAAACTCATGTTCCTCTGCAAAAATCACGGCAAAATAACCAGCCCGTAATACATTACTCCCGCCGCCATCAGCATCAGAAAAAGTCTGCTGATAGCCCAACTCTAATCGCTTTTCACCAATATCTAGTAATTCTTCAATACCGCGATAAACGGGTTCTGCTAACTTAATTACCGACGATAATTCCGGTACTGGTAATAACTCGGAAAATCGCCCCATTGTTTTGATAAATGTCCCAATAAAGTCACTTGCAGCCATACTAAATAAGCCTGCTTGTAACTCCACCAAACCTTGATTAAATGGAAATAAGGGTGTGAGGGGATAGTTGCATTGAATAACTCTATCTAAGTTATCTTTTCCCAAGTCATTAAGCTTACCCGGTGCAGCTAAGTAAGGAATGGTGACAACCTCACTACCATGATGAAAGCGAACAGCAGCATGAACCACCGGATACCGTTGCTTAAACCACTCCACATCCTGCGCTAACCGCATTTCCACCAGCCAGATGCGACAATAAGCCTCCCCTACCTTAATTGGTGTGGCATCATAGGATACATCCACTCGATGCTCTGGGAGAAAGGGTGTTTTGTATTTTTTTGCCTGACTACGAAAGCTTTCTGCAAGGTTCTGCCAAAGTTTCACGGATTTGCTCCTTTACTCAATCTAAGTAAGGTGTAATTTGATTCCAAATTGCACGCACAGGGATTCCCCCTAATGTTCCTTCAATTACAGAGCGACCTATTCCGGGATGACCTTGATGAATTGCTACAAATTCCCAATCACTGTTAAAAATAGGCGCTCCAGAAGAACCTTCCTGCGTGGTGATGTTGTGGTCAATGTAATCCTCCCCCACCTGCATAATCTTCCCTGTATTTGAAATTACCACTGGGTTTCCCAAAGGGTGATGGATCAGACGAATTTCTTGACCATCATTTAAAAGAGCATTCATAGGAGGGATAATTGGTTGTTGCGGTTCCCCTTTAATCCGAATTAAGGCATAGTCAGGACAGTTACGAGAACTGATAAAATTCAAGTCCAGTTCAAACACATCCTTCAGACCATAACTCCCAGTTTTATAATCAAAGCGTACCCAAGCTTGCTGAACTTGAGTTTTGTTGAAGACGTGGTAACAGGTTAGTAATAAATTTTTGCCAACAAGCACTCCTGTACCAATACCACTCCCTGTGGGAGACTCTATTCTCCCAACTCCACCGCGAACCTTTAAGGCCTTAAAATTTTCCTCCCCCTGCTGAACCAGACGACTAAATAATGCTAAATTTTGCTCAGACAAATTATAAATTTCCGCAAAATCGCAAAGGTAACTCAAAAGACTAACCAGTGGGTGATAATCTAAGCGTCTAGAGTCGATACGATATCTTTTAAATTCTGCAACTAATGCTTGAGCAAAAATATTGGGTTGGGAGTCAAGTCTTAAATTACCAAGCAAAGCTGAATTCAACCCAGCACTCTCTAGAACACTGTAGCGATCGCTTGCTGTATTAACTTGCAACAGCACTTGTATCAATGCTTTGGTTAAGGCTACAACGTCCCTCTGTTCTAAAAATACTTCTGGCTCCATTTTCTTCCCTTAGCCTCTTCCTGGTTTAGGAAATAAAATCTATGTTCACAACTTAAATAATAGTAGTTTTATTTACCTATATTACGCCGTAAGGGCACAACACTGTTGTGCCCCTACAAATCAAATCTTTTCCACTTTTATCAATCACTTAAATTAATCAAAATGTCAATCCATTCTTGCCGATAACGTAGGATTTATCACTTTTAAAAGTAGTATGCTTTTGTTTGCTATTAACTATTAACAATTAGCCATTAGCAATTTATTACCTTGATATTCTCAACAGGATAGTAAAATTTACAAAGTAATTTTTATCTAGATTTTATCCCTGATTCTCCTTAAGCAACTCCCGCATCAATTGCTTAAGATTTTCTTTACTCAGCGTCACTTTAACTTCAATCTGTTGCTCAGCATCCCGTAAACTCAGGATTTGCTGATTACCGTTACTTACATATTCCCACTCAGGATTTGCCACTTCAATAGTTTGATATTTGATAGTTGGTAATCCTACCCGGATAACCAATTCTTTCTGCGACTGAGGAAAAATATACAACTGCTGGTGCAACTTATCCAGTACCAATTGATGCGGTGTAGTATTGCGTTCTTGGGTTGAGTCAGGTTTGTACCAGTAAAGTGTAATACCCCGTAATTCTGGGTTAGTTATCAAAAATACCTCATCAAACCGCTTAGGTTCCCAATTAAGCTCCCCCACTTCCCCATTATTAGGAATCAACCGCTGTTGCCAAAAAACTTCCTTGCCGTGTAAACCTTGCCACCATTCGCGGATAATAGCAAGATTATGAGGATTTTCCGGATTGTTACTACCTTGTTGCCAAACCGTTTTCAGTTGCATATATCAATTTCGGATTTTAGATTTTGGATTAATTAAAGGTAATTAATCATAGCGATAGAGTTTTATTCAAGTATAAACAATCAGATTACGCACACCATCGCATCCCACCCCAACCCCTTCTCACCACCGCTCTACAAAAAAATCTCTTGGCGCACAGGAGCGTCTTGGCGGTTAACAATAGTTAACATGGACTTACCAATCATTTACCACCCCAACTACGTCGCTCCCCTACCAAGAGGACATCGCTTCCCGATGCCCAAATTTCGCCTCTTGTACGAACTATTATTAGCCGATGGGGTCGCCCATACCGGACAAATTCACACCCCCTTGCGTCCTCCCCAGGAGTGCATAGAATTAATTCACACCCCAGAATACGTCCAAGCCTATTGTGACGGCAGCCTTGACCCCAAAGCCCAACGACGCATCGGCTTACCCTGGAGTCCGGAACTAGTTAATCGTACCTGTGTCGCCGTCGGGGGGACAATTCTTGCCGCCAAACTAGCACTACAAGTGGGTTTAGCTTGCAATACCGCTGGGGGAACCCACCACGCTTTTCCCAGTTATGGTTCGGGGTTTTGCATTTTCAATGACTTAGCGATCGCATCCCGTCACCTCCAGCAACTCGGACTTGTTCGCAAAGTTCTGATTGTAGACTTAGATGTTCATCAAGGTGACGGCACCGCTTTTATCTTCCAAAACGACGACAGCGTATTTACCTTCTCAATGCACTGTGAAGTTAACTTTCCCGGTACCAAACAAACAAGCGATTTAGATGTTCCCCTACCGGAGGGAATGGAAGA
>Ga0114939_10001050_pt1 | contig 22360 bp, 21 predicted proteins | sample AshMeaCrysSpring_FD_87196 | JGI IMG/M metagenome (GOLD analysis project Ga0114939, IMG submission 87196) | Groundwater microbial communities from Big Spring, Nevada to study Microbial Dark Matter (Phase II) - Ash Meadows Crystal Spring | ecosystem: Environmental > Aquatic > Deep subsurface >...
ACTTGTTGGACGGTATCGTATCCGGCGGTTGCGGCGCGCTCAAAATCAAATCCGGCAAAATCCCAAAAATAGCGATTGTCATCTCGATAAGGTGCGCTCAGCACGTCGCTGCGGGGATTAAACGGGATACCGCAATCCTTCAACGAATGGGCGAGCGCGACGCCGATGTCCCAGGAGATCTGATTATTTCCGAGTTTTTTGTCCCGCACCGCGCGGTCGAACAGGGCGCGTCCCTGGGCGACCCACGGGCTATCGTCTTGATAATCCTTATCTATCAGGGCACGCGCCATCCGGTTTAGATAATCGCCGATGGTCGCGGCCAAGTTTGGGGTCGCGGTATGAAAACGCGCCCAAAGTTGGCGTAGCCCCGGAAAACGTTGGATAGCGATGGCCTCGACTCGGGCATCTTCGATAAGGCCGATCAACGCCACCTGCAGGGCGTTGAGACCTTCGGCGGAAATCGGCGTGCGGGTCTCGACCATGTGGGCTGCGCAGTGAGCCGCCGCCGCACGATAGAGCTCCACGCCGGGAATGTTGGCGCCGGTCTCTTCAATAAAAAAATTGTCATAGGCATCCGGCAGGTGCAACAGGTAGTCCTCAATGTAGGGTTTTAGGCCTTCACGGGTCTCGTAATCGCCGGAGGTCGGACGCATGAAAAAATCGCGTCCCCACAAGGCGCGCAGGTACATATTGATCCGGCGTTGCACGTCAATAAACAGCGTGCCCTTGCGCTCTTTTTGGAGGATCGCCAGAGACTCCTTGCTCTCCAGGCTAAAATATTTGATCTGTTCGGGGTAATTGGTGCGATGTGCGTGGGCACCCCACGTCGCCCAGCGCCGCAGCCCCCCGAGCGTGAGCTGGGCAAAGAGCGGCTCTAGGTGCTCCAATAACGGCCGGACTCCGCGCGGCGCCGTCGAGAGTAACACATTGAGAAACTGGAGATATCTGCGGAACAGTTCCGCATCGCCGAGGCGTTTCGCAGCAGTGGGGGCCGTAGCCAGCATTAGTTCGATGACCACGCCCGAGGTCTTGGACGCCATGTTGAGCGCGGCAGTGGCAAGGTCTGGGATTACGTCCTCGCCGATTTCCTTCGCGACTTGAGGAGTTTCCTCTAGCCAAGTCGCCACCAGCGAGCCCTCTTTTTTCAAGCCGTGGATCGCACCGGCGCCTCTCAGGTAATTATCCAAGCCACGAGGTGAGAAGACCTTGCTCGCCTCTAGCCACGCCGCGCTCAAGATGTCCCGCGCCTCGTGCGACAGGTTGCCCAACAGTTCGCCGTAGTCGTCGAGATTAATAGACATGGTCAATCCTGGGACTGATTCAGAAATCAGCGATTAAAAAAACGTAGTTACCGCGGCGTCGAGGGCGTCGCGCATATCTGGGTCGTCGGTAATCGGACGCACTAGCGCTACTCGACAGGCTGCCTGAGGATTTACCCCTTTAACGATGAGGCTTCCGGCGTAGATCAACATGCGCGTAGAAAGCCCCTCGTCCAGGCCGTGACCTTTCAGGTTGCGGGAGCGCTCGGCGATCGACACCAGTTTATCGGCCAGATCAAGACTAATACCGGCCTCGTGGGCCACAATCTCGGCTTCGACGGCGTGCTCGGGATAGTTGAAGTCGAGCGCGCCGAAGCGCTGTTTCGTCGATTGTTTCAAATCCTTCATTAGGCTTTGATAGCCGGGGTTATATGAAATCACGATCTGAAAATCAGGGTGGGCGTGGACCAACTCGCCCTTTTTTTCCAAAGGTAAAACCCGGCGATTATCGGTCAAGGGGTGGATGACCACAGTGGTGTCTTGACGCGCCTCGACTACCTCATCTAGGTAACAGATGGCGCCGTAGCGGGCACCCAGCGCCAGCGGGCCGTCCTGCCAGCGGGTTCCCTGCGCGTCCAATAGAAACCGCCCGACCAAATCCGACGCGGTCATGTCCTCGTTGCAGGCCACTGTGATTAGCGGTTTGCCTAGCCTCCAGGCCATGTATTCCACAAAGCGGGTCTTACCGCAGCCGGTGGGACCCTTGAGCATCATGGGCATCCGCACCGAGTAGGCGGCCTCGTAAAGCCCCACCTCGTCGGCCACCGGACGATAGTAGGGTTCGTGGGTAATGTGGTACTGCTCGATAATATTGCTCATTGGTAATTAATCAATTTTTCCCGATTTGCAACACCGCCAAGAATGCCTCTTGGGGAATATGTACGGAGCCGATCTGTTTCATACGCTTTTTTCCTTCTTTTTGGCGTTCGAGGAGCTTCTTTTTGCGCGTTACATCACCGCCATAACACTTTGCCAAAACATTCTTCCGCATGGCTTTTACAGTACTCCGCGCAATTATATGGGCGCCGATCGCGGCCTGAATTGCAACCTCAAACATTTGGCGCGGGATAATATCTTTCATTTTTTCGACTAATTCCCGGGCGCGGTAGAGCGATTGGTCACGATGGACAATTAACGATAGCGCATCGATCCGGTCGCCATTAATTAAAATATCCAATTTTACTAACTGAGCGGCTTGAAAACGCACCAAATGATAATCCATTGAGGCGTAACCGCGACTAACCGATTTTAGTCGGTCAAAAAAATCCAATACAACTTCATTGAGCGGCAGATCGTAAGTTAATGCCGCCTGATTTCCTAAATATTGCAGGCGACGTTGGACGCCGCGTTTTTCTTCACATAGCCCCAATACCGCGCCGAGATATGCCGGTGGGGTCAGGAGATTTGCCTCAATAATTGGCTCGCGGATTTCGGCAATTTTACCGATTTCCGGTAGGTCCGCTGGATTATCTACCCGTAAAACTTCGCCGGCGGTGGTCAATAATTCATAGACTACGGTCGGTGCTGTGGTGATTAATGCTAACGAATATTCGCGCTCCAGGCGCTCTTGGATAATCTCCATGTGCAATAAACCTAAGAATCCGCAGCGAAATCCAAATCCGAGTGCGACCGAGGTCTCGGGTTCATAAAATAACGCGGCGTCGTTAAGGCTTAATTTGGCGAGTGCGGCGCGAAATGCCTCGTAAGCGTCGGAATCTACTGGAAATAATCCAGCAAAGACGTTCGGTTGGAGTTTTTTGAAACCTGGCAGGGAATTGATGGCGGGGCGATCCGCGTCGGTGAGGGTATCACCCACGGGTGCGCCGTGGATTTCCTTGATATTCGCGATGACGAAGCCGACTTCGCCGACGCTCAAACCATCAGTCGTGAGGCGTTTCGGGGTAAAAACCCCCACACTTTCAACGAGATAATGCCGCCCGCTCGATAGAACCCGAATTTTTTGGCGCGGGAGTAATCGCCCATTGACCACGCGCACCAAGGAAATCACCCCGACGTAATTATCAAACCACGAGTCGATAATCAGCGCCTGCAACGGCGCCTCCAGGTCACCGTTTGGGGCTGGAATCCGCTCGATAATCCGCTCCAAAAGTGCGTCAATACCCAGGCCGGTCTTGGCGCTCACCCGAAGCGCGTCGCTAGCTGCGATCCCGATAATCTCTTCGATCTCCCGGATTACCCGTTCGGGGTCGGCGTTCGGGAGGTCGATTTTATTGAGTACCGGGAGGACTTCTAAGTTCTGCTCCAAGGCGGTGTAGCAATTCGCAACGCTCTGTGCCTCGACGCCCTGGGCCGCATCCACGACCAGGAGCGCCCCCTCACAGGCCGCCAGCGAGCGCGACACCTCATAGGAAAAATCGACGTGCCCGGGCGTATCAATAAGATTTAATTGATAAATCTGCCCGTCTCCGGCACGATACTGAAGCGCCACCGCCTGGGCCTTGATGGTGATGCCCCGTTCGCGCTCCAAGTCCATCGAATCCAGGACTTGTGCCGCCATCTCACGCTGACTCAACCCACCGCACCGTTCGATGAAACGGTCAGCGAGGGTTGACTTCCCATGATCAATGTGCGCAATGATGGAAAAATTACGGATTTGCTTGGGGTTGAACACCGGGTGCCTAGTCCTTCGGGAGACATCTCGACGGGAGAATATACCTGAATCCGTGCATCATCGAAACTGTTGATTAACCAGGGTAGAAGGTAGTCGCTTGCTGCTATTATACTTGTAGTTATCGTAGGACTTTCGCTTAAAATAGAAATCGGGCATCAATCAAGGCATTATGAAATTTGCTTTATTAGGCATAAGCGATAATTATTTTGAGCCTAGCGAAAACTCTTAAGACGTATTAGCTTAATACCCAACCATATTACCAAATCAATATACCGAATATGACTGATACCGCGATAAATCAACCCGCTTCCAGCAAATCTTCACCGAATAAACGCCCATCACGCTGGAAACGCCTTAGGGAATGGGCAAGAAATAAAAAACCGCTGGTGATCGTAATTATCTTAATTGTATTACTAATCTTTTTATTCTTTTTTCATCGAATCGTAATTACTATTGGACCAGGGCAAGCCGGTGTCCTTTATCGCCGCCTTACAACCGGAACGCAAACCGATTATATCTATCCTGAAAAGATACATTTAATCTTTCCCTGGGATAATATGTATATCTACGATACGCGGATTCAGACAATTTTGCATGAACTCACCGTGCTAACCAATAAAGGGCTACCAATTACCTTAAAACTTGCCATCCGTTGCCGTCCTGAATACGAAATGATTGGTATCCTCCATAAAAATGTCGGGCCTGATTATATTAATTTGATTGTTGTCCCCAAGATCGAATCAATTCTACGCAAAAGAATTGGACAACTTAACCCAGAAGATGTGTACACCAATAAAGAGGGGGTCTTAACGAATATTCTTGCCGTAGCGATTGATGAGGTCATGCAAGATTACATCATCGTTGAAGATATTATTATCCGGAGTATGACTATGCCACAGGCAATTATGCAGGCCATCGAAAGTAAATTGGTCTCTGCACAAGAATTGGCTAAATATGAATTCATGCTCCAAATCGCACGCAGTGAAGCGGAACGCAAACGTATTGAAGCTGTTGGTATTAAGGAACATAATAAAATTATTGATGCGTCTCTCACGCCTCAATTACTCCGTTGGCAGGGAATCCTGGCGACCCAAGAAATTGCTAAATCCAATAACGCTAAGGTAATCGTTATCGGTGCAGGTAAAGACGGATTACCGATTATCTTAGGAAGTCAATAAATGAAGAACTCAACTTTTGTGAGTGTAATTATTATTTCCGGGATATTTTTTCGGCTTACAGTGGATTTGAATACGTTGTACAACTATTCTACATATCGCCAGGATTATAGCGTCTTATCCGATACTCTAAACGATTGTATTCAATTATCTCAAAAAGACGACTTTTCCGCGAATCAAAAACGTTGTCAGTCGTTTAATAAACAAAACTTAGCCTGTGAAGTTTTCCCCGAACGTAATCCAGATTGTAAACCGTTTTTAGAGAGTACGTCTTATCACGAGAATAGAAATTTTTGCAATAGTTGGTTAGCAAAAGATAAAAAATGCAAAAAAACCGTGCGAGAAAATCTCTGGTACAGTCCCATTATCCAAATCTTAGAAGGAGAATTAATTAAAAATATCGCACAATGGACTGGATATCCATTGGATACCAAATTAGCGGAACAAATAACTATTAATGGTATTAAAATTAAGGACTCGTGGTATAAACATGTTACACAGCTTGATGACAGCTTCCGTAATATTTATATTGCCACACTTGCAGCAGCAAAAACTGAATTGGATTTTTTTCAAGGAGTGGAATTAGCCGCTGAAAAATTAAACCAAAGTGGTGGAGTCTCGGGGCGGAAGATCCAATTAGTGCGGCGGATTGATGACGGATCATCCGAAGATTGGAATCGAAATACTGTAAATGATTTGATTAAAGACAAAAAAATCGTTGCTATCATTAATCGCCATACCTCTGAAGTTACTAAGCCCTTAACTATTTTATTTGAGGAAGGAGGAATGCTTAACCTGACGATTTCCGCAGCTAATGTTAATATCATCCTTTCCAATATGAAATATAATTTTCGTACCCATCCGAATAATGCGCAACTTTCTCGGGAATCAGCTAAATATTGCTTTAATAACAAACATCGGAAGCTTGCAATGATTACTGCTGTCGACGCTTATTCGCAGGAAGTAGGCCGGGAGTTTTTTCGTACATCTTTAGATTTGGGAATGCGTATTAGTTACATAAAAACCGTCTCTGAATTACATAATGACTTTACAAGCATTATTAATGATATTAAAAAACAAAATGTAGATGCTATTTTTTTATCTGCAACGCGAACCGCGAGTGCTAATTTCGTTAGTCAGTGCCGACGCTTTGGAATTACTCTACCGATTTATGGCTCTAAAACTCTCGAAAACAAAGATTTTATTCTGCAGGCCGGCGTCGCCTCCGAAGGGATAGTTGTCCCGTCAATCTATAATGAGTCGTTGACACACCGACAAAATGTTGAATTTATTGAGGCATACCGCGCTAAATATGGAAGAGTCCCAAGCACATGGTCAGTTCAGGGTTACGATGCGCTTAATATTATTGCTCAAGCAATAGAATACATCCATGCTACTGAACCATTAAAAATCGGCTCAATTATCCGCTATCGAGACAATTGGATGGGTGCAGGTGGAAATTTGAATTTTACTGAAAGTGGTGAAGTCAAAGAACGACAAATTTTCTTTAAGAAAATTCAAAACGGTGACTTCCGAACAATCAATCCTTAATCTTAAAAAATATTAAGATAAAGAGAATTTTATGAAGTTATTTTTTGGATTAATTACCTTGTTTGGGGCGCTATTTATTTCTACCATAGCGGCCTATTTCAGTATTATTGGTTTAGCCATAGTGTTTGCCGCTGCGTTTATTCCGGTTGTGGTCATGACTGGATTTTTAGAAATTGGTAAAATAATTGCTTCGGTGTGGTTACATGCTAATTGGCAAAATCAATCAGTCGGTTGGATGCACAAATTATATCTAATCATGGCAATTTTGGTACTAATGGTAGTTACGGCGGTGGGAATTTACGGATTTTTGAGTAAAGGCTACTTTGAACAAAAATCGCCATTGGCTAGTATTCAGGCTCAAGTTTTACGTTATGAACAGAAAATTGTCCAAATTGAAAAAGATAATCAACGCCTCCAAGCGACCATTGATCAAATGGATAAGATTATAGACGCCTATCTAAAAAACGACAAAGTGACGGTTGGTATTAAAGAACGCAGGGAACAAAAAGCCGAACGCGATGAAATTAAAAATCAAATGGATGAAAATGAAAAGAGGATTGCCCAAGTTAATGATGAGTTATTAAACTTGCGTATTCAGGCGAATAATATTGAAGTTGAATTAGGACCTATCAAATATGTTGCCGCACTATTCGGCTTACAAGATACAAGTAAGGCAGTCCGTTTATTGATTTTATTATTAATGTTTGCATTCGATCCACTTGCTATTGTACTCGTACTTTCGGCATCAATCTCGTTGCGGGAATATTTTGCCATGAAAGAAAAATCCAAAATTAGATTGCCATTAAATAGAGATAATCAAATTCTAACCCATGAACCTCAATCATCTTGATTTTGAGCAACCGATTGCCGATTTAGAGGCAAAAATTGCCGCGTTGCGGGTCGTCGGTGAAGATGCAACCATAAATATTAGCGAGGAAATCACGCGCTTGGAAAGTAAATGCCAAATGCTGATCGAGTCTATTTTTTCTAATCTTTCGGCCTGGCAAATATCGCAATTGGCGCGCCACCCTCAACGTCCATATACTCTAGATTATATTAAAAATATTTTTACCCATTTTGATGAATTGCATGGAGACCGCGCCTTTGCTGACGATCCGGCAATTGTTGGCGGTATTGGCCGTTTAGAAAATCGGGCAGTAATGATTATTGGACATCAAAAAGGCCATGAAACACGGGAAAAAATCCGGCGTAATTTCGGAATGCCTCGGCCTGAAGGATATCGAAAAGCGCTGCGATTGATGAAAATAGCCGAACGCTTTCATTTACCAATAATTACACTAATTGACACGCCCGGCGCATATCCTGGCGTTGATGCGGAGAAACGAAATCAAAGCGAGGCAATTGCCAGTAATTTGAAAATAATGGCAGGACTTCGAGTACCAATTGTGTGTACGGTTATCGGTGAAGGTGGTTCGGGGGGCGCATTGGCAATTGGCGTCGGCGACCGTCTAATTATGTTGGAATACGCCATCTATTCAGTAATTTCGCCGGAAGGTTGCGCATCGATTTTATGGAAAAGCGCCGATAAGGCCGCTGAGGCTGCCGAGGCGTTAGGTTTGACTGCAATGAGAATCAAAGAGCTTGGCTTAGTTGATCAAATTATCCCGGAGCCGCTCGGGGGCGCGCATCGCAATTTAGAAACCATGGCAGCGCGAATTAAACGAGTCTTAATCGAAAACTTAAATCAATTAGAGTCGCAGACAGTTTCTGAATTAATTGAAAAGCGCTATCAGCGCTTGATGAATTTTGGTTTTTATTCAGAGCGGGAAGAAAAAAATTAGTCTTTTGTATTATTAATTCTCTTGGAAATCTGCAGCTGTCTATACTTGAAAAATGATTAAGCAAACAGAAAATCTTTCGCCATCGCTAACGAACTTTTTTTCACCGCGTTATTGGCCAATTTGGTTGGGATTAGGGATTACCCGTATTGTTGTTTCCCTTCCGCATGAATTACGTCTCGCACTCGGTAAAAAATTAGGAAAGTTTAGTTCGTGGTTCGTAGCACAACGTCGACATATTGTAGAGGCAAATTTACGGCTCTGTTTTCCACACTTAAGCGAATCAGAACTTCAAACGTTAATTCAAAATCATTGGCAAGCGCTCGGTATGGGCATGATCGAAATCGCAATGAGTTGGTGGCTCGACGATGCTCAATTATATCCTTTAGCCGAGATTGAAGGAAAAGACAATTTAAGAATTGCGCTGGCGCAGGGTCGGGGTGTAATTTTATTTACCGGGCATTTTACTACACTCGAATTAGGCGCTCATTTATTGAGTATTCATCTTCCCACCTATCCAATTCACGCTATGTATCGCCCATTGCGCAATCCGTTAGCAGATGCAATTGTATTACGCGCCCGTTCTCGGCGTAGCCCGCGAATTTTTATGCGCACTGATATTCGCACTATGATTCGCAGTCTCAAGGATGGCGCAATAGTTTGGTATGCAACGGATCAAGACCAAGGTGGGGCGGATACATTATTCGCCCCGTTTTTTGGAATTCCCGCGGCGACGCTTACGACCACCAGTCGTTTAGCGCAAATCACCGACGCAGCGGTAGTGCCGTATTTACCGATGCGTTTAGCAAATGGGCATTATTGCCTGAGAATTTTTCCCGCTTTAGAGAATTTCCCTAATACGCCTTTGCAGGATGCGACCCGTCTTAACGAATTATTAGCACAGTGGATCCGCGCAATTCCCGAACAATATCTTTGGGTGCATCGCCGTTTTAAGACGCGTCCGCCAGGTATTCCTAATCCTTATCAAAAATAGCGAACTAAATTTTATGCCGATGGGATTAATTCTATTTGGAATACTAATTACAATTTACCGTGTCGGTGCTTTATTTATTGCGGATTTGCCATTATTTTTTGACGAGGCGTATTATTTTTCTTGGTCGCAGAATTTGGATTTCGGGTATTATTCTAAACCGCCACTAATCGCTTGGCTAATTGCTATAACTACCTGGAGCTGTGGTACAAGTGAATTATGTATCCGTGCCCCAGCATTATTGATCCATCCTTTGACTGCTTCAGGAATTTTCTTTGTCGCTCGTGATTTATATGGATACCAAGTCGGGAAATATGCGGCGTTAATTTATTTAACCCTCCCGATGATTTTTGCCTCATCGTGGATTATATCCACCGACGTATTATTATTATTATTTTGGACTTATAGTTTATACTTTCTCGTACGTGCTTTAGAAAAAGATTACTGGAAAGATTGGCTAGGGCTTGGAATATGTCTAGGTCTGGGGTTACTTTCTAAATATACGATGATTGCCTTTCTACTATCCTCAATTAATTATTTATTACTCGTTCAACAACACCGCTGTTACCTATATCGGATAAAATTGTATGTCGCATTATTTATAGCATTGACGATTTTTTTACCGAACTTAATTTGGAATTTTACGCATGATTTGATTAGCCTAAAGCATACTGCCCAAAATGCGGCATTTGAGCGTGCTTGGTTTTATCCGCATAGATTTTTAGAGTTTATCTTGGGACAAATGCTGGTATTCGGTCCAATTTTGAGCGGAATTTTAATTAGCGCATTAAGCAAAAATCCGTTAAATAACAAAGATTGGCGGCATCAATTATTATTAGCGTTAGGATTGCCGTTGCTGATAATTATGTCATTTGAGGCATTCCTAACACGCGCAAACGCTAATTGGGCCGCTCCAAGTTATTTAACTTTGACAATTTTGATTGCGGCGTGGGGACATACAATTCCTGGACGTATTCGATTTATACATGCTGCGTTAGCGCTTAATTTATTCCTGGGGGTTGTCGGTTATCATTTTGATTTCCTTTCTCAAATTTTTATCGGCAATGAACTCCCCCGGCGTTTCGATCCTTATGCCCGCTTACGCGGCTGGCGTGAATTAGCGGCGTATCTTGAAAAGTGGTTTGCAAAATACCCTAATGCGGGATTACTCGGTGATGATCGGGCATTTTTAGCTGAATTAAATTATTATCTTCGACCGAAAATGATTGCCGCTTGGAATCCCAGTGGTGTGATTTCCGATCAATATCAATTAACTGTCCCGCTGATTAAACACGACCAACATGAATATCTCTTTGTTGCCCGCACGACAGATTTTAGACAAATTTCTGCTCATTTTCGCGCCGCACAAGATTTAGGGAAAATAAAATTACCGACCCACAGCGATTCAGCTCTTGAATGTCGCGTCTATTGGGTGCATAATTTTCTTGGTTATCAGCCATAATTTAATTTGGAGTAACGTATGAAAATTGTTTATGTTTTAATAATTGGTGCCGTGGTTTTATCGCTAACCGCCTGCACTTTTATTGATGTTCCTTTAGTCCCAGGTATTTAATTGTTTAGGGAATAGCCCACTCCGAGATTATTTTAAGAGCGTACGGAAAAATCGCGCAATCCGGCGGTGAAAACGCGAACTCTTGATTTCATGATCACTGAATAAATACTCCGGCGTGATTAAGTGATTCTCGGAGGGGAGACTACTTTCTAAATTCGGATAAATCCGTTCTAGCAGACCAAAGACGTTATATTCAAATAATATTCTTCGTTTCGCCTCCGCTAAATACGACGCCCGTTCTTGATCCAAAAGACTATTTAGCACTTCCTGAATTTTTTTAATTGCCAAATGCGGCTGAGATATATCGATTTGCGTGTAACTTTCTGACGGAAAATAATCGCTGAGATTTGTACAACCGGAATAGATCGGATAACAACCGCGCAAAAATGGGTCAGCAAGTTTTTCAGTCCAATAATCAGGAAGTGTTGAATTTTCCAAAGCAATATGAAAACGATAGGGTGCCAGTGCTTCATCCTTATCGGCAATTTCGCAAAAGCCACGGCCATATACATCAATTTGCGCGCCGAGCCGGTGCTGAAGTTCTTTGATAAAATTAAGCCGATTACGATGCCCAAGCGTAATGCTTTTAGTTGAACAAACTATCGAGCAAAGTTTTGTTTTAGGGGGGACAGCGAAAAAATCTTCGAATTGCAACACCGGTTGATAAGTATTATGCGGGATGTCAAAATTAATTCCGGCAAACCAATTGACGGCGCATTGCGAATAAATAATATGTTGATGACGAATCGCCCGTTGAGTGGTAATTATCACGCCGAATTGATCCAAAAAGCGCGGTTGGTAACGATGAAAAGTCTCCGGCTCACCAGTAATTAAAATTCGCCGGGGATGTGGCAAATTAGTTAATAATCGTCCAGTAGGCCAACCGTCATAAATTACTAACCAATCAGGAATAAAATCAGGATCGGAATCAATAGTATAACGAGTATTTCCCCAAGTATTACTTTTACCTGGCAACTGGCGTTTCCACGGCCAGGCCACACCAGAACAACTCACAAATTGGACTTTCCTTTCCATAATTAGCGTTTGAGTTTCAGCAGAACATCTAGTTGCTTTGCCGAAATTCGAAATGGCAAAATTGCAAGCAAAAAGATATTTAACCGGTAATTACGATCCAGTAGTAAGTTCAATTCATTTTGAATGCGTACCCAATTCCACCAGGAGCGCATTCCGTGACTCGGTAATTGTTGATAAATCCACGCCAATAGGTAGCGAAAATCTCGGGTAGTATATTCGGGATTAGTTTTAATGAAACGCATAATCTCGCGTGCGACGAATTCCAAATCTTCCGGAAATATTTTTCCCTCCTGCACCCGCGTCGCCAAATCTGCATTTCCCAGCAACACCGCACAATAATGGCTACGAATCCTACGGGAAACTTGATCTAATTGCACACTATAAAGGCGACTCGCCTGTCCAGGATGTAAGCGATAATGGACCAGGCTTTCAGGGAGATTCGCCATACGTATCCCATTAATTGCCATTCGCGTCCACAAATCGTAATCTGGCGCGGCCCGCAATTTTTCATCAAAACGGTATTTACGCATAGATTCGGCCCGCACCATAATTGTAGATACGCCAAAACAATTACCGTACATTAGCGCTCGGCGAATCTCCTTTTGAGAACATGGATTTGTTATGGTTTCACGGATATTTGGATCAAAACAAGTAAAGGCGCTACCGCATAAATCGATTTCAGGATTTGTGGCGAAAAATTCTATTTGACGCGCAAAACGTTCTGGTTGACAAATATCATCTGCATCGCAAAACGCAATATAGCGTCCCTGGGCGAGGTCAATTCCGCGATTGCGTGCCCCACTTTCTCCAGATTGATGCGTTAGATTCTCCACGCGCAATCTTTTATCTGGATAATTTTCTAAAACTAAATGCAGGTTATCAGTCGAGGCATCATTAACTAGAATTATCTCGAAATTCGGTTCGGTTTGGGCGAATAACGATTCGAGAGTTTCACTAATCCAGCGGGCGCCATTATGTATCGGAATAATTACCGAAATTAGCGGGGAACAATTCATAAGGATATCCAACGATTAGGAATAATATCCGAGATATCGGTTTTGGGATCAAGGAACCACTGCCGCGGGGCGTACACTATCTGATTATTCGAAACGCATAGCCATGCCCCCCACCAGCTAAAAGAACTATTGGCGATAATATGGTGTTGACAGGCGCGCATAAGTTCGAAGTCAATATAATCTGGATTTCCAGCAATATAGTGGGTCGGAACATGCAAACGGAGATTATTTCGCGCCCAATCCGGTTCATCGGAAAAAACAAATACTTCAATATCGGAATAGCGATTATGCAATTTCTGCACTGCATTTTGGTAATAAGAAATATCGCATTGACCATGGAAACGCGCCACTATCGGGTTGGTGACATAATCACCGCGGCGAATATGAAGCGCTACACTATTTGTCTTGTAAATCATTTCAAATAACGGAGTCTTGGTGGGGAGCGGCGTCACTAATTGTAATTCTTCTAAAAGGCGGGTGCGGTGCCGAGCGAAATATTTTTCGGTCTGCCAATAGCCAACTAAATAAACCGGGCGGGCAATTTGTTCGAATCGCTTATCGTAAGCAAAGCTACGTGACCAGAATACCGGATAGGTAAAAAATCGCGAAAATAATCGAAAGGTAATCCGCCGCCGGCGCGACGGACGCCAATTCGGTAGCAATTCCAATAATTCCGGCTCGGCGATTACGGCGCGAATTTGATAATGTTTTAGCGCGAAATTGCATTTGAGGTCACGCAAATCGAGGGCAATTCCACAACCCAGTCGTTCGGCGAGCGCGCAACCAGTAGCATATTGGAATAATTGATTTCTGAGTCCGCCTTCAATTCTAATTACAATCGGTAGAGATTTTGCGCAGGGTGTAAATTCCGCATCCATATTTCAATTTCGGCAACGTCGCCAGATTAGCTTCACAATGTAAGTCGCCTTGATCATCTACATAATCAAAGCGCGATAACAAAAATCTATCTTGTGCCCATTGCAAGATCTCATGCGGCGCAAAGATTCGATGTGCATTAAAGTGGACTGCAGGCGTACCAATTGGAAATGAGATATACAATAATCCATTTACTTTAAGCAGGCGGGACATATTCTCAAATCCTTTGCGATGACCTAACGGATCAATTGGATCACCATAACGCCCTAATCCGAAATGCTCAAGTGCATGGAGACAACTTAATGAGTCACAGATTCCCTGCTGATTATCGTTTAGTTCCATCAAATTTCCTTGACAGAATTTAATTTGTGCGTGTCCAGCAATACATAACGGGCGAATATCAAAGACTTCAATTTGGCGATAACTAGCAACATGAGATACAAAACCAGATATGCTACTCCCGACATCAATATGTCGCTGGGGATTAGCTTTATGGATCAAACTCGCCACGAGCAAATCTTGGTGGAAATAATGTCCATTTGCAGTACCCGCTACTTTTTGATAATCATCTATTATGGGATGAAAATGGGTAATAATACCCCCAGCTTTTAAGAAAGCTGCACGGTCGGAATAAAATTTAACTAAATTAGGCAATTTTTTAAGCAATGACATAAGATGTGGCTAAAGATTAATAATTTTGATTAAAAATATTAGGATGAAAAACATTTTTGTCAAACAGCTATTCTTGATAGATTAAAAGTTGTATATTGTGATTGCCAAACATGGCAACTTTCCCTTTTTGAGGAGTTGAGACGTGAAGCGTACTTTTATAGCATTATCACTTGCGGCACTTGTAACGGGTTGCGCTTCTGCACCATCACCGGTACCGGGGTTTGTATACACCGAAGTCAGCGCCCCCCATTATGTGGGAGATAACATCGCCTCGACCTCGATTTCGAGTATGAAACGCGGCGAGGCTACAGTCTCGACCATTTTAGGGCTATTTGCGACCGGCAACGCTAGTGTCGAAGCGGCGGCGAGAAATGGCGGAATTACCAAAATTTCCCACGTCGATTATCAAAGCAAGAGCATCCTGGGCTTTTACGCTACTTTCACGACTGTAGTGTACGGCCAATAATCTTATCTACGCCGCTCTCCTAAATTTAATTACGGAACACTTCCCGAACAAATTATCGAGAGCGGCATTTTAACGTCCGATTAATTAGCAGAGCGAGCGGCGGGGCTTATCCCGCTGAGAGATTGCCGCGGCATGGGCAGCAAATCCTTCATATTCAGCAAAGCGGCGAGCTGTTTCGGCAATACGGAGATAGCCTTCTTGGGTAAGATAGCCAATCGAAGATCGTTTGAGAAAATCATATACGGTGACGCAGGAATAAGTCTTGGCAAAACCTCCGGTCGGGAGAATTGCATTTACACCCAGGGAAAAATTGCCAATAGTAATCGGAGTATATTTTCCCAAGAGGATTTCGCCGGCGTTTCTGATTTTCGGTAAAACCGCAAACGGCTCCGCAACTAATATCTCAAGATGCTCCGGGGCGAAATTATTTACAAAATCCAGCGCGCTTATTTCATCCGGCGTAGTTAAAATCCCCCCATATCCAGATAAGACCTTCTGACAAAACTCTTGGCGCTCGGGCGGTAATTCGTCAATCAATTCCGGGAGAAAACACTCAACCTGATCGGCAAGCGCCTCAGAACTGGTTACTAATAGCGCGCAAGAATCTGGTCCGTGTTCCGCCTCAATTAATAAATCAAGCGCCGCAATTCGCGGGTCTGTAGTGTGATCGCAAAGGATAATCGATTCACTTGGCCCGGCGGGAGTTCCGACGTCAACTTGTCCAAATAAGACTCGTTTCGCCGCCGAGACATAAGAATTGCCCGGACCAAGAATTTTTTTCACTGCCGGAATTGTTTGCGTTCCATAAGCAAATGCGGCGATTGCCTGGGCACCGCCCATTTTATAAACATTGTTAATACCGCACACCTGCGCGGCAAATAGCGAGGCATCATCTGCGTCGCCATTTGCTTTGGGCGGGGTGCAAACGTGGATTTGGGGAACTCCAGCGACCTTCGCCGGAATTGCCAACATTAGCATTACCGAAGGAAAGGCGCCTTTTCCACGCGGAACATATAGACCGACTGACGGAATGGGCGTAATCTTTTCTCCAGCAATAATTCCTGGCTCAATTTCATGAAACCAACTTTCGTGCGGGAGTTGCGCCTGGTGAAATTTGCGAATATTCTTCGCCGAAGAGACAATTACCTCCTTAATTTCCGCATTCAGCGTCTGCTCGGCAGTGACAAATTCTTCGGGCGTTACTTTAATTTGATTCAGATTCGCACCATCGAAACGGGCGGTATATTCCACAATAGCTTGATCGCCGCGGGCGCGCACGTCGGCAATAATTGGTTGCACCGTATTCTGCAAGGCAGAAATATCTATTTCTGAACGACGCAATAAAGCAACGATTTCCTGGTCACTCATCTGTGCCAGATTATAACGATTAATTTTCATTAGCTAGTTCTCAATTGTTAATCGGCAAATCTCAATTGTTGATCGGCAAAAATTCGGGTAAGATTTCACGTAAATCCTTAATTAATTTCCAGTATTTGTTTTCTTGGCCGGAGAGTATATTATCAGTATTCGGGGCAGCATCCAAATTCTCGGTGGATATTAAAATGAACAACTTAATCAGTCATTATCCCCTTCCGGCGGCTTATGACGAGTTGGTCGCAAGTAACGGGCAACCCCGCCGGGCGACGCAGCGCCTCTTTGAGTTTCTTGCGGCGCTGGAAAATGACGCATTGGACGCGCGGCGCCGGGCTGTCGAGACCGCAATTACCACGATGGGAATTACTTTCACGGTCTATAGCGAGGCGGGGAATATCGACCGTGCCTGGCCATTTGACATTATCCCGCGGATCATTTCCCGCAGTGAATGGCAACAGGTAGAGGCCGGATTAAAACAACGCCTCACGGCGCTCAATTTGTTTATCGATGATCTGTATAACTCCCAAAAGATTATTAAGGACGGAATTTTTCCCGCTGAAGTACTGGCTGGGTCGGCGAATTTTCGCCCGCAATGTCAAGGAATTTCCCCGCCATTTGGCGTTTGGGCGCATGTTTGTGGTACGGACTTAATTCGCGACCGGGATGGAACAATTTACGTTTTGGAAGATAATTTGCGCGTTCCGTCGGGCGTTTCATATATGTTAGAAAACCGCCAATTGATGAAGCGACTTTTCCCGGAAATATTCCAAGCGCTGACTATTTTACCGGTAGATAATTATCCAATTCAACTTCACGATACATTGGCCGCGTTGACCCCGCGTAAAAGCGACCGCCCGGTAATTGTCGTCCTGAGTCCGGGAATTTTCAATTCGGCATATTTTGAACATTGTTACCTCGCGCAACAAATGGGTGCCTTTCTAGTTGAAGGCTCTGATTTGGTAGTTCAAGATGATTATGTATATATGAAAACTATCTCGGGATTGCGACGAGTAGATGTAGTTTATCGCCGAATTAATGATGATTTTCTCGACCCCGAGGTATTTCGCCCCGATTCATTGCTAGGGGTTCGGGGTTTAATTCGCGCCTGGCGTAAAGGAAATGTCGGCGTCGCCAATGCCCCAGGTGCCGGTGTCGCTGATGATAAAGTCGTCTATGCGTTTGTCCCGAAAATTATCCGCTATTATTTAGGTGAAGATGCAATTCTGCCGAACGTCCCGAGTTATTTGTGTATGTATGACGATCATCGTGAATATGTATTAGCCAATTTAGATAAACTCGTGGTTAAACCTGCAAATGAATCCGGCGGTTATGGAATGATGATCGGCCCACACGCGACCACGGAACAACGCAATAAGTTTGCCGAATTAATTCGCACCGAACCCAGAAATTATATGGCGCAACCAACTATTACTTTATCGACGGCACCGACTTTAATTAATCACCAATTAGTTCCCCGCCACTTAGATTTACGTCCATTTATCCTCCAGTCGGAAAAAATATCAGCGACTACCGGTGGTCTAACGCGAGTTGCTATGCGCGAAGGGTCATTAATCGTTAATTCCTCTCAGGGCGGCGGGAGTAAGGATACTTGGATTGTTGACACCGAGGAAAATTAAATGCTCTCGCGCGTCGCGGAAAATCTTTATTGGATGACTCGCTATTTAGAGCGAGCGGATAATACTGCCCGCCTAATTAATAGCACAACTCAGGTCATGCTCGATCTTCCCATAGGTGCAAAATTAGGTTGGGATGTGTTAATTAAAATCTCCGGCTTGGATAGTCTATTTTTGGAAAGTTATCCCCAGGCGAATGAAAAAAGTGTGGTTCAATTTTTGACCCAAGATGAGAATAATCCTAGTTCAATTTTGTCCTGTATCCGTCATGCCCGCGAAAATACCCGAACCTTTCGCGAAGTTTTGCCAATGGAATTTTGGGAGCGTATCAATGGACTATATTTATATGTTCAAAGCAATGTGCCAAATATTGCGCGGGGGCGCAGCCAGCGTTATGAAGTTTTGACGCAAATTATTGAACGCCGTCAGTCAATTGTTGGGTTGGTTATGGGTTCAATGAGTCGCAATGTTGCTTATCAATTCATTCGTTTAGGACGAAATATTGAACGCGCTGATATGACCACTCGCATGGTCGATGTCAATTCCGCAGTTTTGCTTCCCGCTGATGAGATTATTGCGATTTCTTCTCAGGAGCGTTTATGGATGTCGACGCTGACCGCCCTATCTGCATATCAAATGTATCGCCAACATATCGACGTCCACGTGCGCGGCAATAAAGTCGTCAATTTCCTATTAAATGATGCCCAATTTCCGCGAACGGTGAATTATTGCTTAGGCGAAATCGAAGACTGCCTGTCGGTATTGCCAAATCACGCCGAGCCTATGAAAATGGCGCGTCGGGCAGCGCGCCGTCTATTAGGGATACCTAATGAAGGATTAAATTCTGTGGTGCTCCATGAATACCTGGATCAAATTCAGATCGATTTGGGTGCAATTCACGACGCCTTATCCCGGCAATATTTTTATCTTTATCAAACCTATTCAAGTGTAGCGTGAGATATGGCAGAGTCTCATTTAGCTTTATTGGGCACCGGTGACGCGGAGTCAATGCACTATTGGAATAATAATGCTCTAGTGCGCACCCCTGAAGCTAATATTTTAATTGACTGTGGATTTACGATTAAATATGCCTTGGCTACAATTGGCCTTACGTTACGCCAAATTGATGGCGTATTTATTACTCATATTCATGGCGATCACGTACATGGCCTGGAGCGATTAGGTTTTGAGGCGCGCTATCTATATCAATTCCGCCCGAAGTTGTATCTCGAATCCGATCTTTATCATTTATTGTGGGATCAATGTCTCGCGGGATCTATGGCAGACACCAGTAATGGACCAAGTTATTTAGAAGATTTTTTTGACGTGCATTTAATTTCGGATCATCAATTTAATGTTGCGGGCTGTCAATTTCGCACTTTTCCGACGCTCCACACTATCGGTAAGCCAAGTTATGGAATAATTCTTAATGAACAATTAATGTTCACTTCCGATACTACGCCTCTGCCGAATTTAGCGAATTTTTTCCCTACGGGATTGATTATTCATGATGTCTGCCTCAATGCAACAAATCCCGTCCACGCAACGCTCCAGCAATTATTATTACAATATCCGCCGGCGCTTCGTCAGCGTATGCTATTAATTCATTATGGCGATACGATTGAATTATACCGAACGCTAATTGAACGCGAATTTCATGGTGTAGCGTATCAAGGGCAGATATTTCCGTTAAAATGTAATACGTGTAATATTTAATTCTTATTTTTGTAATATTTAATTCATAATTATCCAGTATATCGTAACCTGCAGTATCCAATTTTAAGTAGTACTTGCGTTAGACTAATTGTGAGGATTTATAAATGAAATTGAGCTCTAAACTTTTTTGGGCTGGCGGGTGCATAGCGTTAATTAACGTAGCAATCGGCGCGGTAAATATTGATCCGAAATTGCCAAAATATACCGTTACGTCGGGTGTATCGGGAAATATTTCCAGCGTGGGATCAGATACTCTTGCAAACTTAATGACCCTGTGGGCCGAGGAATACAAGCGCTATTATCCCAACGTCAATATCCAAATCCAGGCTGCGGGTTCTTCAACTGCACCGCCGGCGCTTACCGAGGGTACATCTAATTTCGGACCAATGAGCCGGCCAATGAAAGATAAAGAAATCGAGGCGTTTGAGAAAAAATACGGCTTCAAGCCAACACCGATTAGGGTTGCAATTGATGCGCTCGCCGTATTCGTCAATAAAGACAATCCCCTTAGCGGATTAACCATAGCACAAATCGATGCAATTTTTTCCGCAACTCGTAAATGCGGCGCACCCGAAGATATTATCAAATGGGGGCAACTCGGCTTAACCAAGAAATGGGTCGATCGCGACATCCAGCTCTTCGGACGCAATTCCGTATCTGGTACTTACGGCTATTTTAAGGAGCATGCGCTCTGCAAGGGTGATTTCAAGAACAATGTAAACGAACAACCAGGTTCGGCATCGGTGGTGCAAGGAATTACCGCATCGATTAATGCAATTGGTTATTCGGGGATTGGTTATGTAACTTCGGGAATAAAGGCCGTCCCGGTTGCGGAAAAAGACGGTCGGCCTTTTGTTTTACCCACGCCAGAAAATTCACTCGATGGTAGTTATCCTCTGGCGCGTTTCCTCTATGTTTATGTAAATAAACAACCCAATCAACCACTTCCGCCGTTGCAACAGGAATTTATTAAAATGGTTCTATCGCAAAGTGGTCAGAAGGCAGTAGTGAAAGATGGATTTATTCCGATCCCGAATAAGATTGCCAGTCAAGAGCTGACCAAATTGCAATAGATTCCTATTGATTTTCCGTTCCCACGATTGCGTGGGAACGATTTAAGATAAATAAAATTTTTCAACGTTACTCTTTTGAGTTATAATTAAAAATAGAAAGTATACTGAAAGAGAACAAATTATGAACATCGAACCTCCAAGTATTGAACCGTCGCGAGAGGAAATTATTCTCCAGGCAGTGCGGGCAGTGCTAACCACAATTGTTAAGGAAACCGCGGTTGAACCGGGAGAGGACCATCCCCTTTCGGTGAAGACTCGCGAAGAAATTCGCCAATGTCTTATTTTAATTACCCAGCGTCAACAAGAACTCGCAACTATTGCCGGGCATCCATCGCAGGCGCGCCCGCATTTTAAGGATGAAAATACGCAGCCCATAAAAGATACTGTAATTCCTATTTCCAGTATTAAGCGTCCCCGATAATTAAATCCACAATGAAACCAATCGTAGTTTTGCGCCATTGGCCATCCGAAGGACCGGGATATTTAGCCGAGTTCTTGGATCAATTAAAATTACCCTGGAGTCTAATTGCGATTGATCAAGGAGCCACAATTCCACCAACACTAGAGAATATCGCAGCGTTGGTTTTTATGGGCGGGCCAATGAGTGTCAATGACAGCCTTCCCTGGATTGAGCAGGAAATTAATCTAATTCGCCAGGCGCGAAAAATAGGAATGCCGGTACTGGGTCACTGCTTAGGTGGTCAGCTAATTGCAAAAGCACTAGGGGGAATTGTAAGGCGTAATTCAGTGCGCGAAATTGGTTGGCTACCAGTATCCAAAATTAATCATTCCGCGAGTGAAGATTGGCTGAGTGGATTGCCGTCAAGTTTTAATGTATTTCATTGGCATGGCGAAACTTTCTCATTACCGCAAGGTGCCAATTTAATTCTTTCAAGTCCGGCGTGCCACCATCAGGGATTTGTTTTAGATAATATTTTAGCACTGCAATGTCATTTAGAAATGACCGAAGAATTAGTAAATATTTGGGCTGTCGATAATTCCGAAGAATTGGCAATTCCCTCCGCGACTGTGCAATCTGCTACACAGATGCTAATTAATATCGAACCACGCATTACCGAACTCCACGATATTGCCCGGCGCATTTATACCCGTTGGCTTCGCCCATTATTGAAATAAGTGACGAATTCCACTACCCGCTTAGCGCTCAATCCAAAAATAATTAATATCCACAGCGGCGCATCGCCAAAGCGAATATAAGGGGTTTGCCCTTGTAACGGAGAGACATCGGCGGTCACCACGGCATCCTGAAATAAAGGTGATTGATCGTCGATTTTTCCGCTCGGGCGAATAATTGCGGAAATTCCGGTATTGGTACTGCGCACAAGCCAACGTTTACTTTCAATGGCACGCATACGTGCCATTTGTAGATTTTGGTAAGGCGCGAGTGAATTTCCAAACCAGCCATCGTTACTGACATTGATCAATATTTCCGCCTCG
>Ga0114939_10001051_pt1 | contig 22340 bp, 21 predicted proteins | sample AshMeaCrysSpring_FD_87196 | JGI IMG/M metagenome (GOLD analysis project Ga0114939, IMG submission 87196) | Groundwater microbial communities from Big Spring, Nevada to study Microbial Dark Matter (Phase II) - Ash Meadows Crystal Spring | ecosystem: Environmental > Aquatic > Deep subsurface >...
ATCTGGACCTTCCTCACGGAGCTGCTGTCGGGCAAGCCCATCGGCTTCCCCTACACTCAGATCCACTACGACTAGGGGGAGTGCCAGGGTTAGGCACCCAGATCTCGCAGACAACCGAAGCGGACACTTGCCATGACCACGTCGCTCGAAACCGCCCGCCACCCCGAGACCCTGAAACGCGTCTGCATCGAGCCCGTGACCCGGGTCGAGGGACACGGCAAGGTGACCCTGCTCTTGGATGAGGACAACCACATCAAGCAGGCGCGGCTGCACATCGTCGAGTTCCGCGGCTTTGAGAAGTTCATCCAGGGCCGCCCCTACTGGGAGCTGCCGGTTCTGGTCCAGCGCCTGTGCGGGATCTGCCCGGTGAGCCACCACCTGGCGGCGGCCAAGGCCACTGACCAACTCGTCGGTGTGGATTCTCTCACGCCCACGGCGGAGAAGGTCCGGCGGCTCATGCACTATGGGCAGACCCTCCAGTCCCACGCCCTGCACTTCTTCCACCTGTCCTCCCCGGATCTCCTCTTCGGCTTCGACGATGCGGTGCGTCACCGCAACATCGTCGGCGTCATCCAGGACCATCCGCAGATCGCCACCCAGGGGGTGCTGCTGCGCAAGTACGGCCAGGAGGTGATCCGCGTCACCGCCGGCAAGCGCATCCACGGGACCGGGGCCATCCCGGGTGGGGTCAACAAGGCCGTGTCCCCGGAGGAGCGCGACTACCTGCTCAAGGACATCGGCCAGATGATCCAGTGGGCCCAGGAGGCGGTCGGGCTCATGCGCCGCATCTTCCTGGACAATGCCGACTACCATCAGCAGTTCGGGCGGGTGGACGCCAACACCCTGGGCCTGATCCGCCCGGATGGGGCCTTCGAGCTCTACCACGGTGGCCTGCGCGCCCGCGCCCCGGACGGCGCCACCATCTTCGACTACATCGACTACCGGGACTACGAGCGGCACCTGCGCGAGGAGGTCAAGTCCTGGAGCTACATGAAGTTCCCCTTCATCGCCGAGTTGGGGCCAGAGCTGGGCTGGTACCGCGTCGGCCCCCTCGCCAGGGTGAACAACTGCGACCGCTTCGATACCCCGCTGGCCGAGGCCGAGCGGCAGCGCTTCGTCGCGGCGGGGGAGGGCAGGCCCCAGCAGGCCGCGCTCGCCTTCCACTGGGCCCGCCTCGTCGAGCTCCTCTACTGCGCCGAGGCGATCGAGACCCTGCTCCACGACCCGGACATCGGCGGCACCGAGCTCCAAGTGCACGGCGACATGCGCCCCAAGGGCATCGGCGTCGTCGAGGCCCCCCGCGGGACCCTGTTCCACCACTATGAGATCGATGGTGACGGCCTGGTGACCAGGGCCAACCTCATCGTCTCCACCACCAACAACAACCAGGCGATGAATGCCTCCATCCGCCAGGTGGCGAGCCAATACCTCAGCGGGCGGGAGCTGACCGAGCCCCTCCTGAACCAGATCGAGGTCGCCATCCGCGCCTACGACCCCTGCCTCTCCTGCGCCACCCATGCGGTGGGCAAGATGCCGCTGGAGCTGAGCCTGGTGGACACCGCCGGCGAAGTCCTGGACCGCCTGACCCAGACCCCGCGCGGGGAGGTCCGCCGCTGAGCCTCGGCCCAGGTTTGGGCGGGCTCCAAGCCCAAGCCCCGACCCTCGGCCCGCTCCGCCCTGTCCTGGTCTTTGCCTGCGGCAACCCGTCTCGCGGCGATGACGCCCTGGGTCCGGCCCTCCTCGAGCGCCTGGCGGCGCGCCAGGCCGAGGGCCGTTTCGTCGACTGCGACCTCCTCACCGACTTCCAGCTCCAGGTCGAGCACGCCCTGGACCTCATCGGGCGGCGCGAGGTCATCTTCGTCGACGCCGCCGCCTCAGGCCCCGAGCCCTGCGCATTCACCCCCGTCGTCCCGGAGCCGGCCCTGACCTACACCACCCACGCCATGAGCCCGGGCGGCGTCCTGCGGGTGCTGGCCCAGATCCACCCAGACCCGCCGCCCCCCGCCTGGCTGCTGGCCATTCGCGGCTACGCCTTCGACCTCGGTCAACCCCTGTCGCCCGGTGCCCTTGCCAATCTCGACGCCGCCTTGACTATGCTGGAGACACACCTGGCCTAGCTCAGGCGCCTTGTTGCAAGGTTGCGCATGCGATGGGGGGAGCCTGTCGCGGTTGCCCGGTGGTCAGCGCCCCTGGGTGCCGGCGGACAGGGAGGCGAAGAGGTCCATCAGCTCGTCGGAGAAGTGGTCGCGGTCTGCCCCGAAGATCGGGATCTGAACGACCTCGTTGGCCCGGTGGGACGCCTGACCGTACTGATCGGTCTGGATGGGCGGCGTGCCGGCGCGCCGCTCCAGAACGACGGTCCCCTCGTCGGGCAGGACCTCCACGAGGCGGCAATGACCGCCGAGGTACTCGCAGTCTCTCCCGATCAGGCCGCGCAGCCGGTCCAGAAACCCATCGTCCGTCATCGCGAACCCCCAACTTGATTTGACGCCCTTGCGGAATCATGGGGGAAAGCGGCGTCGACTGGAAGTGCGTGCCCCACAGCGCCGCGCGGGCGTATCCCGCCCCCGGTGAATCCGCTACCATGAGCCGGCCTGGGTCTTCCAGGCCAACACACGACGGACGGAGGACGCGATGAAGCAGAGAGGTAGAGTCCTGGCGGCGGCGCTGGTCACACTTGGCATGAGCGTGGCGACCCTGACCCAGGCGGCCGGGTTCGGCGGCGGGGGTAATCAACCGCCTGGGTACGGCGACCGGGGTTATGGCGCTGGTCCCTCAGGCGGCGGCTATGGCCCTGGGCCCGGTGGTCCACAGGGCGACGGCTATGGGCCAGGGTACGGCGGCCCTCAGGGCGGTGGCTATGGCCCTGGGCCCGGCGGCCCACAGGGTGGTGGTTACGGTCCCGGCTACGGTGCCCCTCAAGGCGGCAGCTTCGGACCAGGTTACGGCGGCCCGCAGGGCGGCGGATATGGTCCAGGGTACGGCGGCCCGCAGGGCGGGGGCTACGGGCCGGGTTACGGGGGCCCGGGTGGCGGCTACGGCCCCGGCTATGGTGGTCCCGGGGCCTATGGTCCAGGTCACGGCGGCCCAGGTGGCGGTTATGGTCCCGGCTACGGCGGGCCCGGTGAGGGCTATGGCCCGGATGACCGCGATGCCAGAGGCGACCGTGAAGGCTCCGAGAAGGGCAGTGGGTTCAACCCCATGAAGAGCATGATGGCCCCCATGAAGAACATGCCCAATCCCATGAACATGTTTGGCGGTGGTAAAAAGGACAAGGAATGACGGGGCGGCGGCTGAGTGATGTGCCTGTGACCCTGCGGCGCCGCCGATGGCGGCGCTGCCGTTTGCGTGGGAGCTCCGGCCAGTGGCCGAACCTTTTCGATGACATCGACCGGGGTTCTGGATGTCCGCGGCTGGAGGCTGCCCCGGCCTGGAGCAAGCAGTAGCAGTTGGCGGAGGCGAGCGATGCCCTTGCAGTTGAATGTCCTCTTTCCCGGCAAGAAGCGTGTCGATGTCGAGGTCGACGGCTTCACCATACCCACGGACCAAGCGGTGCACAATGGAGGTGATGCCTCGGCCCCGCAGCCCTTCGTCCTGTTCCTGGCATCCATCGCCAGCTGCGCGGGAATCTACGCCCTCGGCTTCTGCCAGGCACGGAACCTGTCCACCCAGGGGCTCGGTCTGACGATGGACTGGGATTGGGATCCCAAACGTCCTGGTCCGGCCAGCGCTGTCCTGCGTCTGCGCCTGCCGGAGGGTTTCCCGGACCAGTATCGGGACGGCATCGTCAAGGCGATGGAGCTATGCGCGGTGAAGAAGAACATCGAGACGCCGCCCGATTTTCGGATCGAGGTCGAGGGCTGAGCGAGCGCTGCGGATCGGGGCGCATTGGGGTCGACTGGCACGGGCGACGGGCTAGGCTCAGCGGTGCCGGGCAGACCAGGGGCGGAGCTGGCCCGCCTTGGATTGGTTCCTGCAAGATGGCCAGGCGGAGTCTGCCCTGGCCAATCGCATGATCCGGGGGCCAGGCCGATTGGCCCGTGCGCGTCCGGGCCCTGTCTCAGGGCTGGGACTCGCCCCCGGCGGCGGGGAGGGGGGTCCCTTGGATGCGGATGTCCAGGGGCTTATCGGCGGTCAGATGCACATCCCGCTGGGGGAAGGCGATGTCGATGCCCGCCGCGGTGAGCTTGTCGTAGACGGCTTGATGCAGCTCGGTGGTGACCCCCAGGCGACCATCGACCGCGCCCAGGTAGCACCTCAGGATCAGGGTGAGGGCATTGTCGCCGAAGCCCTCGAAGGAGATCAGGGGGGCGGGCTCCTTGAGCACCCGCGGGTTCTCCCGCGCGGCATCGGTCATCAGGGCCATGGCCTTGCGGGTGTCGCTGCCGTACTCGACGCCGACGGTGATGATCACGCGGTTGACCTGATCGGACAGGGACCAGTTGAGCAGCTCCCCGGTGATGAACTGCTTGTTGGGGACCAGCAGCTCCTGCTGATCGTAGTTGCGGATGGTAGTGGCGCGGATCTGGATGCGCGTGACGGTCCCCGTGGTCCCGCCGATGGTGATGACGTCGCCCACCCGCACTGGGCGTTCGAACAGGATGATCAGGCCGCTGATGAAGTTGGCGACGATCTCCTGTAGTCCGAAACCGATGCCCACGCCCAGTGCCGCCACCAGCCACTGGAGCTGGCTCCAGTTCAGACCAAGGGCGCCGAAGACGAACAGGATGGCCGATGCGGTGATGACATAGCCGGTCACCGTGGTGACGGTGTAGCGCCCGCCTGCGGACATGTCCGTGTAGCGCAGTAGCGTGATCTCCAGTAGGGCCGGCAGGTTGCGCCCGGCGACCACGGCGGTGACCAGGGCAGCGAGGACGATGAGCAAGTCCGCGAGGGTCACGGGGACCATCTGGTCCTTGCCATCCACCAGCCCGGGGTGGTGCCAGAGCTCGAAGCGATCGAGTACGGTGAAGGCCGGGAGCACGTCGGACCACACCATCCAGAGTCCGATCACCCCGCCGGCCAGCACCAGGGCCCCCACCAGGCGGCGCGTCTGGCTGTCCAGCGCGGCCAGATCCACCACCGGCTCCTCGATGGCCGCCGACTCGCCCTCCTCACCGTCCTTGGTCGTTGCCGCGGTCTTGCGTGCCGCGGCGCGGTCCAACGCCGCCTGTAGCGCCAGGCTGCGGCGCGTCACCAGCAGCCAGCGGGCGATGGACTGGTGGACCATGATCAGGCTTAGGGCGAGCCAAAAGGTATGGGTGATGGATTCCAGCAGGACCCCGGCAGCATGGAGATACCCGCTCAGGGCGAATCCGGCGAGGGTGACTGGTACGGCGATGCTCAGCGGGTACCAGAGGTTGCGCAGGCGGCTGGCCCAGCCGTTTGGGCGCTCGGCGATGATGTACTTGAGCACGCCCCGGGTGGGGTGGAGGAGATAGGCAAACAGCAGCGCGAGGGCCAGAGCCAGGATGAGCACAGACAGGCGCCCGAGGCTTCCGGCCAGGGCCGGGTCGTTGGCGAAGTAGATGAGCTGGGCGACGAAGCCGAATGGCAGTGCGAGATGGACGGCCCAGCCAAAGACGCGATGCAGCCGCGCGACCACGTCGCTGGGCCAGCGAAAGTGCTTGTCCGCAACGCCGCCGGGCATGCACAGGACGCGAAAGCTGCGCAGGTTGTATAGGACGACCGCGAGGCTGATGAGCGTCAAGCCGACCTGTTTGGCAAAGGCGGTCGCCTCGGTCGAGGTCGCCAGTTGCCAACCAAGCAGCGCCATGAGCAGGGAGACCGGGGCCGCGACCAGGGCGGACAGGACAATGGCCTTCAGGGTGTGCGCGAAAGCGTCGGTGCGGATCTTGCGCAGCGGCTCGGCGGTGGCGCGGATGTCCCGGCGCAGGAATGGAGTGCGGCCTAGGAGCGCCAGACAGGCCAGCGCCAGAATCCACGCAAGGGGCGAATGGGTCGCCTGATAGCCGAGGGTCTGTAGCACCTCACCCCAGTTGGCGGGCGACAGCAGCCAGGCTATGGCGGGCCCCAGGCCCAGGATGCTGATGCGATTCAGGGGCAGGACACTGCGGACCCAGAGCGAGCGCTCGGCGAGGTAAGCATCGTACGCCTCGACAGTCTCCAACAACTGGCTGCTGAGGAAGTTCAGCTCCGAAAGCCCCCGTACCAAGCTGGCGGATGTGCCTTGGGACTGCTCGATGAGGTTGATACGGCGCTTGGCCAGGGGTACCAGATCGGCCCTCAGCTGCTCTCGCTCCCCCCCCGCAACCCCGCTGACGGCCTGGTCGAGGTAGGCATCCAGGTCGCGCAGTTGGCGCAGCTCTTCGCGGTAGCGGATCTCGGCCAGAGCGGTCTCGGCGGTGCGTTTCTCGCGCTCGGCGATCGCCTTGCGGAAGGTGCGGGGGTCCGGCAATTGGCGGCGCTTGTCATCCAGGATGGGGCCGAGGACGGCGGTGGTGCCGGCGACGTCCAGGCGTTGCCGGACGTTGCGGAAGTCCTCCTCCAAACGCTTGGTCTCTGTCTGAAGCTCGGTGCGCTGGCGGTCGATGCGCTCCATCGCCTTGCTCAGCTCGGTGAGCTCGGCGCCCAGGGCCGTATTGTCCCTCGCGAGATCCTGGACCTGGGGCGCCATGCCCTGGACGGCGGACTCCGTCGCCTCCGCCTCCGCCTTGGCCTGCTTGGCGCTGGCCAGTCGGCGCTCATTGGCCGCGGCCTCCAGGGCGGCTTGACGACTCCGAAGGGACTTGAGGACCGAGCGCGACTGGTCGCGCCGAGCCGCGACCAGATCGGTGCGCACGTCCAGGCTGGCCAGCTCGTGGTCGAGCATCCGCCCTTCCGCGAGGAGGGCGGCGTGCTCGCTGTGGCGCGCCCACAGGCGGGCCTGGGCCAGGTCGGGGTCCTCTCCCTCGACTCCTCCGGCCGCCGCCGGGTCGCTGACCTGTTCCAACTTCTGTTTGATGTCGGCCAGGCGGCTCCGCACATCGGCGGGGCGCTGGGCGGCGGCTTCCAGCGCCTTGTCGAGCTCGCCTAGCCGTGCCTCCTCAATGGCCGCCTCGGCCATGAGTTTGGCCAGCCTTTGCTCGATGGCCTTGAGGTCGTCTCCCGCCGGCACGACAGCGGGAGCGGGGGACTCCGGCTCCGCATCCTGGAGGGCGCGCAGCCGCGCCGTCTCGCTCGGCGCATCGGTCAACGACTTGGCGAAGGTGCCTGCCTTGGCCTCGAAGGACTTGGCCGCCTCGAGATGGCTCAGCGCCTTACGGTACTGCTCCGCCAGCTTGCCTTTGGCGGCGTCGTCCAGGTCGGTGGCGGCATCCACCGCCTTGAGTTTGCTCTCTAGCAGGCTAGGGGTGATGGTTGCGGCCCCGCTTTCGATCAGACGGGGCTGACCAGACCCGGTCCCTTGCCCCGAGGGTTCTGCCCCCGTTAGGGACGTCGGGCCCAGGAGCGTAATCAGGGCGGCCCACAGGGCAAAGGCCCTGCGCTGGGCGGCCCGCTGCCCTGTGGAGGGTTGAGGTGTGGGCGAATGATACATCGGGGGTCCGAATCTGTAGCGGCTGACCGGCCGCTATCCTACTTGGCGGTGCGCTGCTCGGCGAGCCACGGATCCGATCCTGGCTGGTGGCCGCAGAGCACGCCCATCGACCGAGGGTCCGCCCACTGCCCCAGCGAGGCTTGGCCTCGGACCGACGGACCGTGGCTCACGAGCCGAGGGGGAGACACCCCGTCAATCGGTGGGGCGCTGCACCGTGACCCACAGGAAGGTCTCGCCGCCGATGTCGCGGTAGGCGGCACTCTCGCAGGCGAACCCGGCGGCCTCCAATTGACCCCGGAGCTTCATAGGCGTCGTGTGGCTGTAGAAGAGCTGGCGCCCAAGGAATTCCCGATAGCCATCGAGCTCGTCCTGCCCCGTGTATTCCTTGGTGGCATAGGTGAACAGCAGGCGGCCTCCTGGGATCAGCCAGCGAAACAGGTTGGCAAACAGGGCAGGGTGGTCCTGCCGCGGGACGTGGAACAGGCTGTAGATGAGGGTGGCGGCATCGAAGCCGCCGTCGGGGAGCCGGACCTCGCGCATGTCTGCCAGGATGGGGGTCATCTGGGAGACCTTCCCGGCGGCTAGCCCCAGCATGACAGGGGAGCAGTCGACCCCGGTCGCCCGCCATCCGCGCTCGATGAAGAAGCGGGCGGTGGGCTCGCCCGACCCGCAGCCGAGGTCCAGCAAATGGCCGCCCCCGGGGGGCAGGCGCCGATAGAAGGCGTCGAGTACGGGGGTCGTGTCGAAGGCGCCGCGGCCCGCCTGGTAGGCGACCGCCAGGTCGTCGTAAATCTGCCCAAGGGACGGACCAGTTGGCATTCAGACGTGCTCGCAAGGGCCACAAGACCCCTCCGCTGGTCCGATGCCCCGTTCGGTTGGACTGCGATGCGGCCCCCGGCCGCTTCGCAAGCCTAGCACGCCGCGAGAGACGCGATGGTCGGCCGTGGGTTGGGATTGCGGGGCAACCGATCCCTGGCCATTCCTGGCCAGGGGTCGGGGCGACAGGGGCTATTGCCGTTCGAAGGCGGGGGCCCCGGTGGGGGCGGGCAGGTCCTGGGACGGCTGGGGCCGGGCGGCGCGGATCTGGTCGCGCATCTGCTCTGGGCTCAGGAAGTAGAAACCGCAGGTGTCTGGCGTCAGATTCTCTACCGCGGTGCGCGGGTACTTGCGGCAGCTCGGCGGGCGGGCATAGTAGACGGCGCAGCTACTTAGGCCCTGCTCGTCGAAGCGCAGGAAGGGGCAGGGAAAGGGTAGCTTGCAACACTGACCGCACCTGTTGCACTCGCCGCGGCGATTCTCAGCGACGGGCAGGAGCGAGGTGAGGAAGCGCTTCAACTTGGCTTTCATGGGTAGGCTGGACCTGGGCTGGGTTGCGGGCGGGGCGTGAGCCCCGTTCGGCATCTGGCGCAAAGACGCCAAAGATTACCAAAATGTTGCGCTCGTTGGGAGTGTGGAGACGCGGGCGAAGGTCCCGGCCCGCCGCACATGCGTTTGCGGACAGTCTGGAAAGAATATTAGAATTCGTTAAATTTCACCAGCTCGCGCAGGTCGTCCCATGTCAGGCCCATTGCCCAGCTCCGATGGCGAAACCGGCCGGGTCGAGGTCAAGGAGACCACCTGCTACATGTGCGCCTGCCGCTGCGGCATCCGGGTGCACCTGCGCGACGGCGAGGTCCGCTACATCGAGGGCAACCCCAACCATCCGCTCAACCAGGGGGTGATCTGCGCCAAGGGGTCCTCGGGGATCATGAAGCAGTACTCCCCTGGGCGCCTGACCAAGCCCTTGCGGCGGGTAGCTGGGGCCGAGCGTGGGACCTCCCAGTTCGAGGAGATCTCCTGGGGTCAGGCCTTCGATCTGCTCGCCGAACGGCTGCGCAAGGTCCGCGCCGAGGACCCCAAGCGCTTTGCCCTGTTCACCGGGCGCGACCAGATGCAGGCCCTGACCGGGCTCTTCGCCAAGCAGTTCGGTACCCCCAACTACGCGGCCCACGGCGGCTTCTGCTCCGTGAACATGGCCGCCGGCCTCATCTATACCATCGGGGGGTCCTTCTGGGAGTTCGGCGGTCCGGACCTGGACCGGGCCAAGCTCTTCGTGATGATCGGCACCGCCGAGGATCACCACTCCAACCCGCTCAAGATCGCCATCTCCAAGTTCAAGCGCCGCGGCGGGCGCTTCGTCTCCATCAACCCCATCCGCACCGGCTACTCCGCCATCGCCGATGAGTGGGTCCCCATCAAGCCGGGGACCGACGGGGCCCTGCTGCTGGCCATCATCCACCAGATCCTCAAGCAGGGGCTCTACGACCGCGACTTCCTGGTGCAGTACACCAATGCCGCCGAGCTGGTGGTGGACGACCCGGAGAGGCCCGACCATGGCCTGTTCCGCCGCTTCGAGATCCACGCCGAGGAGGGGTGCTTCGACCCCGAGAACAAGCTCTGGTGGGACCCGGAGATCGGCGCCGTCGGCACCCACACCCCGGGGGCGGAGCCGCGGCTGCTGGGGAGCTTCACCCTGGACGACGGGACGCGGGTCAAGCCCGGCTTCCAGCTCCTCAAGGAGCGGGTGGATGCGTATACGCCGGAGTGGGCGGCGGGTATCACCGGGATCCCCGCGGAGACCATCCGCCGCCTGGCCCACGAGATGGGGGTCACAGCCCGCGACCAGAAGATCGAGCTGCCCATCCCTTGGACCGACTGCTGGGACAACGAGCACGCCTCGGTCACCGGCAACCCCGTTGCCTTCCATGCCATGCGCGGGATGGCCGCCCACTCCAACGGCTTCCAGACCATCCGGGCACTGGGCATCCTGATGACCATCCTGGGGACCATCGACAGGCCCGGCGGCTTCCGTCACAAGGCCCCCTTCCCGCGCCCCATCCCACCCTGCCCCAAGCCGCCGAACGGGCCCCATGGGGTCCAGCCGGACACCCCGCTGGACGGGATGCCCCTGGGCTGGCCGGCCAAGCCGGAGGACCTCTTTGTCGACGAGGCCGGCGAGCCGGTGCGCATCGACAAGGCCTTTTCCTGGGAGCACCCGCTGGCGGTCCATGGCCTGATGCACAACGTCATCACCAACGCCTGGCGCGGCGACCCCTATCCGGTAGACACACTGCTCTTGTTCATGGCGAACATGGCTTGGAACTCGTCCATGAACACGGTCGAGGTCCGCAAGATGCTCGCCGACAGGGACGACAATGGCGAATACAAGATCCCCTTCCTGGTGGTCTGCGATACCTTTGCCTCGGAGACCGTGGCCTTCGCCGATCTGGTACTGCCGGATACGACCTACCTGGAGCGTCACGATGTGCTCTCCATGCTGGATCGGCCAATCTCCGAGTACGACGGCCCTGTGGACTCGGTGCGCATTCCGGTCCTGCCGCCCAAGGGGGAGTGCAAGCCCTTCCAGGAGGTCCTGATCGAGCTTGGGTCGCGCCTTGGGCTGCCCGCCTTCGTGCGTGAGGACGGCTCGCGCAAGTACCGCGACTATCCGGACTTCATCATCAACTACGAGACCTCGCCAGGGTCAGGGATCGGCTATCTGGCCGGCTGGCGGGGCAAGGGCGGGGAAAAGTTCCTCAAGGGCGAGCCAAATCCGCGCCAGTGGGAGATGTACGCCAAGAACGGCTGCTACTATCACCACGAGCTGCCGCGGTCCTACCAGTACATGCGCAACTGGAACAAGGGCTACCTGCACTGGGCCCGCGCCCATGGGATGACGCGCTATGCCGAGCCCATCACCCTGAACCTTTACTCGGAGGTCCTGCAGCGCTTTCGCCTGGCGGCCCAGGGGAAGTGGCCGGGGCGGCAGCCCCCGGAGCGCCTGCGCAAGCGGGTAGAGACCTACTTCGATCCGCTTCCGTTCTACTATGAGCCCTTGGAGGTGCGCCTCACGGACACCCAGCGCTACCCGCTCAACGCCTTGACCCAGCGTCCCATGGCCATGTACCACTCCTGGGACAGCCAAAACGCCTGGCTGCGCCAGATCCACAGCCACAACTACCTGTTCGTCAATCCGAGGGTCGGGGCCGCCAACGGCTTCGATGACGGTGACTGGATCTGGGTCGAGTCCTCTCACGGGAAGGTGCGCTGCATGTGCCGTTTTTCCGAGGCGGTGGAGCCCGGGACCGTCTGGACCTGGAATGCCATCGGCAAGGCGGCTGGGGCCTGGGGGCTCGCGGGGCGGGCGGATGAGGCGCGCAAGGGTTTCCTGCTCAACCACCTGATCGGGGAGGAGCTGCCGCCCACGGAGTGCGGGGAGCACGTGTCCAACTCCGATCCGGTCACCGGACAGGCGGCCTGGTTCGATGTGCGGGTGCGCGTGTACAAGGCGGGTCCCGACGAGCCCAGGGTCAGCTCCCCTCAGTTTGCGCCCATGCCGCTGCTCCCGGGGCAGGGTAAGCGGCGGGGCCGGTGGCAGGCTTATGTGGCCGGCCTGTTCAACAAAAAATGATCCAACCACCAGAGGAAACCACGATGACAAGACTGACCGACGACGCCCAGGCCAACCACGACCTTTTCGTCCAGCGGGTGCAGGAGACGGGGATCGTCTGGGGCCTGAAGGCCGACGACGATTGGGCCGTGTGCGAGTCCAACGAGTACGAGGACCAGGTGGTCTTCCCATTCTGGTCCGACGAGGCCGATGCCAGGCTCCATTGTGAAGACGAGTGGGGCGAGTATGCCCCCGCGAGCATCCCGCTGGACGAGTTCGCCCGGGACTGGCTGGTCGGGATGGACGATGACGATGTCCTGGTGGGGACCAACTGGGATGCCGACCTCTCGGGCCTGGAAGTCGAGCCCATGGACCTGGCCGAGGAGTTGGGCTATGAGGTCGATGAGTCCGAAGAGGGCGACGAGGACGACGAGACGACCTGACACCTACCGTGCCGGTTCGGGGCGGCCCTGATCCGCCCCGAAGCGCCGCGTGCGGCCGACCACACAGGACAAGCGATATGACCCAACTGGCCCTCGTCATCGACCTCAATGTCTGCGTCGGCTGTCACGCCTGCGTGACTTCCTGCAAGCAGTGGAACACCTCCGGCTGGGCCGGGCCCTTGGTGGATCGGAATCCCTACGATGCCGATCCCACCGGGACCTTCTTCAACCGCGTCCAGACCTTCGAGGTCGGCACCTTCCCATTCACCGAGACGGTGCACTTTCCCAAGAGCTGCCTGCACTGCGAGGACCCGCCCTGCGTGCCCGTCTGTCCCACCGGGGCCTCCTACAAGCGCCCGGACAACGGTGTGGTCCTGGTGGACTATGACAAGTGCATCGGTTGCAAGTACTGCTCCTGGGCCTGTCCCTACGGTGCGCGGGAGATCGACGAGCAACAGCGGGTAATGAAGAAGTGCACCCTGTGCATCGACCGCATCACCGATCTGCGCCTGCCGGAGCGCGAGCGCAGGCCCGCCTGCGTCCTGGCCTGCCCCACCAGCGCGCGGCTGTTCGGCGACGTGCACGATCCTGACTCCGAGGTCTCGGTGGCCATCCGCGAGCGGGGCGGCTACCAGCTCATGCCTGAGTGGGGGACGCGACCTGCCAACCACTACCTGCCCAGGCGCAAGACGGCCATGCACATCAACGAGGACGAGCTGGTGCGCGCCGACAATCCGCTGCGCCGCGAGGACCTCACCACCTATACCGGCGAGGAGGCCCTGGACGATGTGGCTTGGTGAGTTGTCAGGTGGCAGTTTTCAGGTCTCGGGGGTCGGTCGGCAAAGCCTGGATCGCCGAAACAAGAGAAATTTCTGGAATGCTCGTCGGCCTGCGCAGCAACATTGCCGACACCTGACACCTGCCAACTGACCGCTGCCAACTGTCACCTGGATTACCCATGCACCCAGCCCTGTCCGTCATCTTTCTCACTACCTTGATCGGTGCCGGTCAGGGGCTCTTCCTCGCCCTGTACACCGGGGAGGTCTATGCCCTGGCCAATCTCCTGCCGGCCCAGGGGACGGCCTTCTATGTCGGCGGTAGCCTGATCGCCCTGGGCCTCCTGGTGGCGGGGCTCTTTGCCTCCTTCTTCCACCTGGGGCGACCGGAACGGGCCTGGCGGGCGGCGACCAAGTGGCGAATCTCCTGGCTGTCCCGGGAGGTGCTGGTCCTGCCCCTGGTCATGGTCCTGGTTGCGGCCTATGGTCTGGCCCATCACCTCGACTGGACGGCGCCCCTATTCGCCCTGGCCGGGACCCTGCCGGTGAGCCCGACCCTCATCATCGGCTTGCTCGGGACCGTCGCTGTCTTTGCCCTGTTCCTGTGCACGGCCATGATCTATGCGGCGGTGAAGTTCCTGCAGGAATGGCACACGCCGCTCACCGTCGCCAACTTCGCCCTGCTCGGTATCGCATCCGGCTTCCTCCTCGCCGCCGCATACTCCGCCTGGCTGGGCAACCACCTGGTCGCCTTCTTCGGAACCTGGGGGGTGATCGCCACCCTGCTGGCCCTGATCACCCGGCTTGCCGCCATGGCCCGCAACCGGGGTCTGCGCGAGGGTCGGGGGCGCAAGAGCACGGTGCAGACCGCCATTGGGGTGCGCCACTCGGCCGTGGTGCAGAAGGCTCAAGGGGCCACCGGTGGGTCCTTCAACACGCGCGAGTTTTTCCATGGACGCTCCAATGCCACCCTGCACTGGGTGCGCAACCTGTTCCTGACCCTGGTGTTTGTCCTGCCGGTCGGGTTGATCGCGTTGGCCTACGGGCTTGAGTCCCCGACCTTGCCGCTGGCCGCCTTCGCCATCCAGTACCTCGGCCTGTTGGCAGAACGCTGGTACTTCTTCGCCGAGGCCGACCACCCCCAGAACCTATACTATCGGGGCCTGTCCTGACCCAGTCGGCCAGCGCTAACCCGACTTCGACTACTCGACCCCCGATCTTGCCATGTTTCTTGGGTCCATTCTGACCCTTGGTTGTGCTGTAAGCGACACGTGTTGCACCTGGGGGAAATCAACGACGGCCAGCGCGCGGCCTGGTGCCGCCCCACTGCCATCTGTGACGAGGATCGGGGCGCCGCGACGCGGCTGGCACCGTTTCCTCAGGACCGCCAGGCGCCGGAGTTGGCATGCGCGGTGGCGCAGGTCAAGCTCGGCGAATTGCAGCTGCGCCGACCGCGGCGGTGGGGTGCGTCTTGGCTGGCCTGCGGGCTGTGGGACCGGCCACAACCGGATGGCTTCTGGCAGCCGCACCGGCCAACCAGTCCCAAGGGGGGGCTCAATGTGCTCAAGACGCTGGTCGCCTACCGTCCGATCGATCCCGGCAGCGAACGGCGGGGTTCAGCGAACCTGGACTTGAGCGGTGCCTGCCATCCCTGGTATCCGAGCTCCGGCGTTCACTGCCGGAACGACGTGTTCCCCTTAACCTAGGGCGCGGCGCATCATCGGCGGACACTTCAGGCTGTGCCGGCACTCCCGGATTCGGCTGCCAGCATCTCGCGGTAGGTCGTGACAGCGCGGCGCAGGGTCGGGAATTGCCGGGCAATGACCCCGTCCTGTGTGAGGCCCTTGGCCTTGCGTAGCTCGGCAATTTCCGTCTTGCGGCCGGCCACCACCAGCTCCGCCCCACGCTCGCGCAAGGTCCGGGACAGGTTGTCCAGCGCATCGTAGCCGGTGACGTCCACCTGTGTGACCGGCAGGGCGTCTAGCACGAACCACTTTAACCCGGGACCCGCCGCGGCGATGGCAGACAGGGCTTCCTGCTTGAAATACGGGGCATTAAAGAAGACCAGCGGGGCATTGAAGCGGAACAGCACCAGTCCAGACTCGGTCTGGGCACCCGGATGACGGGTGACGGAGTGGAACCCAGACAGCCCTTGGACCTTGCCGAGGATCTCGATCCTCGGCCGCGAGGTGACCCGCACGAAGCGCAGCAGGGCCAGGATGACCGCCACCAGGATGGCCGGAACGGCACCTACCCAGATGACCCCAACCGTGGCAAGCTGTGAAAGGGCGAGCTCCCGCCGATCGAGCCGATACATCTCACGGAGCGTCTGCACATCCAGCAGGGAGAGGGAGGCCTTGATCAGCACCGCGCCCAGGGCGGCAATCGGTACATAGCGCAGGGGCTCGGTGAGGAACAGCAGGACCAGGGCGATGGTCGCGGCGGCCACCAGGCCCGTAACCTGAGTGCGTCCGCCCGAGGCATCGGCCATCGCGGTGCGTGAGTCGGCCCCGCTGATGGCGAATCCCTGGGAGACGGAGGCCGCGAGGTTTGCGGCGCCCAAGGCGGCGAATTCCCGGTCTGCCTCGATCTCGTAGCGGTTCTTAGCGGCGAAGCTGCGCGCGGTCAGCATCATGCTGGAGAAGCTCACCAGCGCGAGTCCAGCCGCCGCTCCGGCAAGGTCATCGAACAGGTCGAGCGGGACGCTCGGGAACCTGAGCTCCGGCAGCCCCGCCGGCACGGCACCCAGGACCGCGACACCCTGGCTGTCCAGCCCGAGCAGGGCGACCACCAGCCCGGCGACCACAAGTGCCACGAGGGCCGCCGGCAGGCGCGGCGCCAGGCGCCCGGAGAGTAGCATCATGGCGAAGGTGCCCAGCCCCACGGCCAGCGTTGCCCAGTGGGTCTGGTCGAGCTTGGCGATCACCTCAGCCACCTTGGGCATGATGCCCTGGGCGTCCACCGGAAACCCGAACAGCTTGCCGAGCTGCCCGGCGAGGATGTGCAGGGAGATGCCGTTCAGAAAGCCCACCAGGATTGGCTTGGAAAGAAAATCGGCGAGCGCCCCGAGGCGCAGGAAGCTCGCGCCGATGCAAAAGAGTCCCGCCAGAGCCGCCAAGGTGACCGAGAGGGACAGGTAGAGCGCTTCATCACTGCCTGCGAGCGGTGCCACGGCCGCGGCGACTAGTGCGCATGTCGCGGCATCCGGTCCCACGACGAGCTGCCTGGAGGTGCCAAAAAGGGCATAGGCCACCAGCGGTAGGATGCTGGAGTACAGTCCGACCACCGGGCTGAATCCGGCGAGCTGGGCATAGGCGACACCGACCGGCAGGGCCACCGCGGCCACTGATAGGCCGGCGATGAGGTCGTGGGACAAATCCGCTCGCTGGTAATTCAGCAGCGCCGGTAAGCCGGGGGCGAGGCGCGCCAGGCGCCCGGTTGGTCCCGCGTTGGAGGCCATTGGATCTGTCGTCATCGGTCTCGCTCCACGTTGTGATCAAGGGGCCTCGATGCCCCCTGGGGGCACGGGGTCGCGATAGACCTGGGGCGCGATCGCGGCGACTCTGGCGCCTAGTACCCGAGCGCGGGCGCAGATCCCTCGCCGCCGAGCGCGAACACGGCAGGGCTCAGAACACATCTGGGATGACCTTGAACGGATAGTCGGGTTCGCGGTAGCCGCCCGGCTTCTGCCGCTTCGGCAACTCCACCTTCTCGCGGCGCAGTTCCTCGTCGGGGCCTAGCTTAGCAGGTGACGAATAATGTTGAGTCGTGCCCGCTTCTTGTCGTCGGAGCGGGCCAGGTACCAGGGGTCCCAGGCGGTGTCGGTGGCCGCGAACATCTCGTCGCGGGCACGCGACTAATCATACCAGCGGCTGACGGACTTGAGGTCCATCGGCGATAGTCTCCAGATCTTGCGCCCGTCGCCGATGTGCGCCTCGAGCCGCCGGGTCTGCTCCTACATGCCGACCTCGAGCCAATACCTGATGAGGATGATCCCGGAATCGACCATCAGCCTCTCGAACCCCGGGACTATCTCGAGGAACCGCTTCGCCTGCTCCTCGGTGCAGAAGCCCATCACGCGCTCGACGCCGGCTCGGTTGTACCAGCTGCGGTCCCAGCTGATACACCAGATCCGAGCATAGCTCCCGGGAAGTGCGATATGTAGCGCTGGCCGTACATCTGGCTCTTTTCGCGCTCGATTGGCGCGGGCAGGGCCATGACGCGGAAGACGCGCGGGCTCACGCGCTCGGTGATCGCCTTGATGGTGCCCCCCTTGCCGGCCCCGTCACGGCCCTCGAACACGATGCAGACCTTGAGCCCCTTGTGCCGGACCCACTCCTGCAGCTTTACCAGCTCCACGTGCAGGTTGCGCAGCTCCTTGTCGTAGTCCTTGGTCTTTGGCTTATTACCAAAGCCGGGGGCTTCCTCTCCCTTCGCTCCGCCTTTCTGTTTGTCGGCTTTTTCGCTCATTGCACACTCTCCCCTGGTTGGTGGCCGCCAGCGATGGCCTCGCTGCCCACACGTCAAACGATGAGGCACTCGTTAGAAAGCATCTGACCATATTTTCCCGCATCATGACCGGGCCGACGGATCTCCCAAAGGCCCTGTGCTGGTCCAGCAGAAAACGGAACTTTGGGCTGCCGTTTTGGCGAGTAGGTACATGCGGATTGCTGCCTGAAACCGGCCCAGACCGCCCCTCCTGGTGAGCAGGAAACCGTGGGGGGGACCTTCCCTCGTACCCCGGGGCTCCTCGCTGACGGCCACGCCGCCCACGGTCGGCGGTCACCATGACGGGTGCTCTCCCTGTACCATCGCTGATGGGCAGTACCCACTCACGCGGCCGCAGCATTTGGGTTCTCCCGAGCCGCGGCACGCCGGGCCGCTGTGGCGGTCAGCCTCCGGCGGCGCTCGGCAAACATCGCCTCGGCATGTTCCAGCAGTTGGTCCCACGGGGTGACAGAGCCGATGGCGCCGTACAGACGCACCGTGTTGTAGTCGCTCTCATACACCGCCACCAACCGCCGCACGTCGGCCAGGGAGACCGGGCTCTTGGGGCGGATGCACTCACCTTTGAGGGACTGGTGCAAACGCTCAAGCTTCCCGTTGCTTTTGGGATGGAAGGGCGCGGTGCGCATAGGCCGCGCGCGCCGCGACGCGATGCGACCGAATCAAGCCCAAGTCGCGCTTGCTCGCTTTGGCCGCGATCCCCGTGCTCAGCCGTCCAAAAAGGACATCGGGTCGACGATCCTCACGAGCGAACCTTTAACCGGCCACGCGGGGTTGATTTGCCTATCGACCGGGGTAAACTGGGTGTTACCCGGGTAGTACCAGATCGAACGTCATGACTGTCCAAACCAGTGTCAAGCTTCCTGAAGCGTTGCGCGCACGGCTCGACTGGGCCGCCGCGCGTTTGGAGCGCGACCGCAGCGCGATCATCGTCGAGGCATTGGATCGATTCCTCGCGGACTTGCCGACGGAAGACGAGGTCCGCCGCCAATGCCAAGCGGCCAACCAGGCGGATTCTCAAGATGATTGGGAGGCATTCTCTGAATGGCCGACAGACTGACACGCGGCGACATCATGGTTTGCGCGCCACCGGGCGACTATGGCAAGCCACGCCCGGCTGTCATCCTTCAGGCAGACGCCTTCTTGGCCGAACGAGAAAGCGTGACCCTGTGCCTGGTGACCACGACATCGATCCATGCCCCATTGTTCCGTACAACGATCGCGCCCGGCAAAACCAGTGGGCTTCTGCGCCCGTCTTTCGCCATGGCGGACAAGATCATGACCGTCTCCAGGCACCGGCTGCGCCAGCGCTTGGGCAGACTGTCGGATGAAGAGATGCGCACGCTCGATGCTGCTGTGGGCCGGTGGCTCGGCCTCGTGCCGCTCGCCTGAAACGGCCCGCAGGCCCGACGGCTCATCCGCATCGCCGAGATCCCCCAGCGGCTTCTGGGTTGCGGATCAGAAATTGTCAGATCTGTTGGGGTTTGACACGGATGCCACCCGGCCTCCGGCCGGGTGGCTGGCGGCTACTTGAGCTTCACCACCAGTGAGTCCATGCCCTTCGCCTTGAGCTTGTCGCGGACACCAGTGACCGCCTGCTTTCCTTGGTAGGGCCCAGCCTGGACCCGGTGGTAGGTGTCCTTGCCGTTGACCGTGACGCTCTGGACCTTGGCCTGGATGCCCTGCATGGCAAGCTGCGCCTTGAGGCGCTCGGCGTCCGCTGCGGTGCGCAGGGAGGCGACCTGGACCATGTAGCTGCCACCTCCTTCCGCCTTCGCTAGCTCGGTCTTGGGGGTCTCTGGCTTCTTGGCGACCTCGGCCTTCTTCTCCTCACCCTTGTTCTCCTCCGGCCTCTTATCCTCTGGCCGCTTCTCGTCGGGTTTCTTCTCGTCGGGCTTGGCCAACTCGCTGTCCGAGACCACGACCTCCAGCTCCGGGAGTATGTCGTGGAAATCGAAGCGGGTTGGGGCCGCGGCGGCAGGCCTGCCCGGCTCTGGCCTGGAAGCGATTGAGCTGGCGGCGGGCGCCTGGATCGGCGGTTGGGTCATCAGGTAGAGCCCAACGCCGAAACCGCCGAGCACGAGGCCGAGCACAAACCAGAAGCCACAGGGCTTGCCGGACCTGCGTCGAAGTTTGGGGGTTGGCGGGCGCGCCTTGTAATCGAGGGCCATGTCACATCATCTCCCGTCGTGTCTGGAATTACATGCTCTCTGGGGCAGAGACCCCAAGCAGGCCCAGGCCGTTCTGCAGCACCACCCGCACCGCCAGGACCAACTTGATGCGGGCGTCACGCAGGGCCCCATCCTCCACCAGGAACTGGTGGGCGTTGTAGTAGGTGTGTAGCCCGTTGGCCAGCTCGCGCAGGTAGGTGGCGACCTGGTGGGGCTCCTCGACCAGGGCCGCGGCCTCGACGACCTCCGGATAGCGGGCCAGGTTCCGAAGCAAGGCCTGCTCATGGTCTTCGGTGAGCAGCCCAAGGTTGGTCGTCCCCGGGCTCGGGTCCAGGGCGATGCCCTTGTCGGCCGCCTGGCGCAGGACGCTGCACACCCGCGCGTGGGCGTACTGCACATAGTAGACGGGGTTGTCGGCGGACTGGGACTTGGCCAGATCCAGGTCGAAGTCCATGTGCTGCTCGCAGCGGCGCATTACGTAGAAGAAGCGGGCGGCGTCGCGCCCGACCTCCTTGCGCAGCTCACGCAGGGTGACGAACTCCCCGGAGCGGGTGGACATCTGCACCTTCTCGCCGCCGCGGTAGAGGGTGGCGAACTGCACCAGCAGGACATCGAGGCGGTCAGGGTCCTCCCCGAGGGCCTGGAGGGCCGCCTTGACCCTCGGGATATAGCCGTGGTGGTCCGCCCCCCAGACATCGATGACCCGGTCAAAGCCGCGGTCGAGCTTGTCCATGTGGTAGGCGATGTCCGAGGCAAAATAGGTGGACTGGCCGTTCTCGCGCACCAGGACGCGGTCCTTCTCATCGCCGAAGCCCGTGGAGCGGAACCACAGGGCCCCGTCCTTCTCGTATGCGTAGCCGCTGTGGCGCAGGCGCTCCAGGGCGCGGTTGACCGCGCCGCTCTCGGTGAGGGCGCGCTCGGAGAACCACTGCTCGTAGGTGACGCCGAATAGGGCCAGGTCGTCGCGGATGTCGTCGAGGATGGTGTTGAGCCCCAGCTCGAAGACATAGCGGTAGCGGTTGTCGCCCAGCAGGCGCTTGGTCGCTGCGATGATCCCGTCGACGTGGACCTCCTTGTCGCCGCCCGCCGGCTCGTCCAGGGGCAGGCCGTGAAAGACCTCGGCGGCGGGGTGGCGGTAGGCGTCGCCGTGCTCGCGGTGCAGGCTGGCGGCGATGTCCCAGACGTAATCGCCCTTGTAGCCGTTGCTCGGAAAGTCCAGCTCCTCGCCGCACAGCTCCAGATACCTCAGCCAGACGGAGGCGGCGAGGATGTCCATCTGCCGCCCGGCGTCGTTGACATAGTACTCGCGGTGAACCTCAAAGCCGACGGCGGCCAGGAGGTCCGCCACCGCGGCCCCATAGGCCGCCCCGCGCCCGTGCCCCACGTGCAGGGGGCCCGTGGGGTTGGCGGAGACGAACTCCACCTGGACCCGGCGTCCGGTACCGATGGTCCCGCGGCCATGGGCCGGACCCTCGGCCAGGATCTGCGGTATCAGGGCCAGATAGGCCCCTGGGGCGAGGTGGAAGTTGACAAAGCCCGGGCCCGCGACCTCGGCCTTCTCGATGAGCCCGGAGGGCGGCAGGGCGGCCACCAGGCGCTCAGCCAGGTCCCGCGGCCTGGTGCCGGCCAACCTGGCCAGGACCATGGCGGCGTTGGTGGAGAAGTCCCCATGGCTGGGGTCGCGGGTGCGCTCGATCTGGGGGTCGGGCAGGGCGTCCGGGGGCAGGGCGCCGGTGTCGGCGAGCCGCCGCAGTGCGGTGGCGAGGAGGGCCTTGACCTGTTGCTTCATAGGGTCCTGTCGCTGTGGCGGGTTGGCGAGGTGGCGGCAATCGTCCTCGACGAATCGGTCAGTCCGCGAAAAACGCGAAAAAGAACACAGAGTTGGGCAGCGATGGCGGATCGCCGTCCGGGTGAGGCCCCGGGCCAGGTCAGCGGTCATAAACCGCCAATCATGTTCGCGTTCATTCGCGTTCTTCGCGGATTGATCGAGGAATTTAGGATCATGGGTCCGCAAATGGGCGCAGATCAACGCAACTATGCCTGCGGCCGACGCCGCGGCGGTAGGCCCACCGGGTCGCGGGGAAGCCAATAAGAATACAGGAAGACCGCCCTCAGAGCATTTCCTGGGGGTCCACGTCCAGGGACCAGCGCACCCCGCGGGGGACCTTGAGGGCGCGCAGCCTCGGCACCCAGGCCGCCAGCAGGCGGTGTAGCTCGGCGCGCCGCCCGGCCTGGACCAGGAGTTGGGCACGGTAGCGTCCGGCACGCCGCTCCATGGGGGCCGGTACCGGGCCCCAGAGGGAGAGGCCGGCCAGGCCGATCTCCCTGGCGAGGGTGGCGGCGCTGGAGAGCAGTCCGGCGGCGTCCTCCGGGGCCGGCCCCTCGGCCCTTAGCAGGGCCTGGTGCGAGAAGGGGGGCAGCAGGGCGGCCCGGCGCTCGGCCAGGGCCTGCTCGGCGAAGGCGCTGTAGCCGCCGCTG
>Ga0114939_10001053_pt1 | contig 22329 bp, 18 predicted proteins | sample AshMeaCrysSpring_FD_87196 | JGI IMG/M metagenome (GOLD analysis project Ga0114939, IMG submission 87196) | Groundwater microbial communities from Big Spring, Nevada to study Microbial Dark Matter (Phase II) - Ash Meadows Crystal Spring | ecosystem: Environmental > Aquatic > Deep subsurface >...
CCATCGAGGGTATTTCCGAACTAAAAGACCAAGTAACAGCGATCGCTAACCAAATTATCCGTCTGAGCGAACAGACCGCCCAAATCTCTATAGTTTCCGACCTAGTGGCGAATTTGGCAAACCAAACCAACATGCTAGCGCTGAACGCAGGGATAGAAGCAGCCAGAGCAGGTGAGCAGGGTAAAGGCTTTGCGGTAGTAGCAGGTGAAATTCGCAAACTCGCTGACCAGAGTCGCAAGTCAGCTGACCAGATTCAGACTTTGGTGAACGAAGTGCAAAGAGCGATTAACTCCACCATCATGGTGACTGATGAAGGCACCAAAAAAGCCGTACAGGGGATCAACCTAGTAGAACAAACGGGAGAAACTTTTAACGGTATCGCCGATGCTATGAACAACGTGTTCCTCAACACCCAACAAATTGCTCAAAGCGCAAAACAGCAAGCCGTTGTTGTGCAGCAGGTAGTATCTGCAATGAACGCCATCAACTTAGGTGCAAAAGAGACCGTGGCTGGTATCACCAATGTGAAAGAGGCTACCGAAGACCTCAACCAAGCAGCTAAGCATCTTCAAGCGGTGATTTAGCAGTTAGGGAATGGGGTTAAGGGAATAGTGAATAGTAGGGAAGTGAATAGTAAGGATGTGAATAGTGAATAGTGATTTTCCTCCCACTCCCCAGTCCCAATTACAAATTATGCTTGCCAATTATTTATGAAGATAGAAGATGAACAACTGCGAGATTTATATAAAGTAGCCAGTGCTGACCATATCCAGAAAATAGAAGCTGGATTGCTGCATCTGGAACAAAATCCCCAAGACCAGTCCAAACTGGAAGTCTTGCTGCGGGAAACTCACTCCCTCAAAGGTGATTCCCGGATGTTGGGGGTCAAGGATGTAGAAACCCTCACCCACCAAATCGAAGAAATTCTCACTGATGTCAAGCAGGGAGAGAGGGTTTTCACCTCCCAAGTCTTTGACTGTTTATATAAAGGGCTGGATGCTATTCGCCGAATCACCCAAGAAGCCGTTACCGGAAAACCATCAGAGGTCAGTGTCTTCCATGTCTTAGCTCAACTGATGGCAGTTGATGGACAAGAAGTGGAGATACTCAGTGACACTGATACAAATGGTAACGACACCGGGGTGGTGCTAAAAGCAGAAGATATTGCTGATGACCAGGAAGGTGAAAATATACCCCCCATCGGCTCCGACCAGTTTGCGAATCCCCTCCCAGACCAACTAGACACCATCCGCGTTGAATCCAAAAGGCTGGATAAGTTACTGACCCAAGCCGGTGAATTGTTGGTGACTAAAGGTCAGGTAGCAGATTGGTTGGGGGAAATGGACAAAATTATCTCCCTATGGGAACAGTGGAACCGGGAAGCCAATGTCAGTCGTTTAGGATTTGAGGAACTGTCCCGTCGTTCTTCTGGTACGGAATTGCAAGCAGTGCAAAATTTCCATAACTTACTAGCAGAGCGGATGGAACAGTTAGGAGCTACTTTGCAGCATCTGCGTAACCGCACCTTTGATAATACTGCCCGACTGGAAACTGTTACCAACGAACTAGAGTCAGGTATTCGTTCCCTGCGACTGCTACCCTTATCTACTATTTTTAATGTCTTTCATCGTACCGTCCGAGATTTAGCAAAGCAACAGGGTAAACAAGTCAAGCTGATTGTTAAAGGTGGAGAGACTTATACCGACAAACGGATTCTGGAAGAAATGAAAGACCCGCTGCTCCACCTGCTCCGTAATGCCATAGACCACGGTATCGAAACAACTCAGGAGCGTCAGAGCTTGGGTAAACCCCCCAAAGCTATTATCCACCTGCGCGCTTATCAAACTGGCAAGACCGTCACCATTGAACTATCCGACGATGGTCGTGGTTTAGATTTAGAGGCGATTAAACAAGCAGCGGTACGACGGGGGATTTGTTCCCCTGAACAACTACAGGATATGGCAACCTCGCAGATACAGGCGCTGATATTTGCATCGGGATTTTCCACCCGCACTGCTGTGACTGAAATTTCCGGTAGGGGAGTTGGTCTAGATGTGGTGCGTGCCAACGTTGAGCGACTCAAGGGAAGCATCGAGGTGGAATTTACACCCGGTCAGGGATGTTTGTTCCGCATCACCCTGAATAACAGCTTGACCACCACTAATGTGTTACTGGTGCAGCTAAACCAAACTCCCTACGCTATACCTGTGGAATTTGTGGACACCATGCTCCTAGTGTCCCCCCAGGAAATCTTTGCATCAGAAGGCAGCCAAACACTGTCGTTTGCAGAACAGTCTATCTCAGTGGTCTGGCTAACTGATTTACTAGAATTGCCCGTGAAAATACCGTCATCTACCCCAGCATTGCGGTCTGCTTATCAAACAATACCCTGCGTGATATTACGTATAGGTTCAGAGCGATTGGCTCTGCTGGTAGACAATATTTTGGAACAGCAAGATATTGTCTTGCAGCCCCAGAGTCAATTACTCAAAAGAGTGAGAAATATCTCCGGTGCCACTATTCTCGGTACTGGACAAGTGTGCATGGTGCTGAATCCTGTGGATTTGTTCAAGTCGGCAAAAAAGACAGTTGTATCCATCACTGTTAAGGAATTAGCCGCTGCATCACAGGTCAAACCAAAAATTCTCCTGGTGGAAGATTCAATTCCCATCCGGACCCAGATGAAGCGGATTTTATCAGCAGCTGGTTACGACGTGACAGTGGCTGTAGATGGTGAAGATGGCTGGGAGAAACTCCAGGAGCAGACTTTCGCTGCTGTTGTCTCCGATGTGCAAATGCCTAATCTAGATGGACTGGAATTGACTGCCAAAATTCGCCAAATCCCGGAATACAAGGATTTACCAGTAATTTTGGTCACAACCCTGGCGACCGAAGATGACAAACGCCGAGGGAAAGAAGTAGGCGCAAACGCATATATCACTAAAGGTGATTTTGAGCAAGAAGTTTTGTTGGATACATTGAGGAGTTTAGTTTAAATGAGCGCATCTCAAAATAAAGTGGTTTTGGTGGAAGATTCCCCTGTGGCTCTGGAAATTCTGCAACGATTGCTCGATTCCTCCCCAGATGTTGCTGTGGTAGGTACCGCTCGTAACGGTCAAGAAGCACTGGATGTGATTACCAAGACCAAGCCGGATGTCATCTGTACAGACCTGATGATGGAAAACATGGATGGTCTGGAATTGACCCAGCATGTCATGGCTTCTGACCCCCGTCCGATTTTGGTAATTAGTAACTTTGTCCAAAAAACAGATGTTGATAATGTCTTTCGGCTGCTGCAAGCTGGGGCTGTAGATGTTTTCCCCAAACCAACCACAGGTTCACCCACCGACTACGAGCGACTCAAAGCGGCGTTGGTGACAAAGATTAAAGTCCTTTCGGGAATGAAAGTGACTGCCAAACAGCAATCTCAGTCTCAGAACTTATCTGTCAAACCTCGGAAGTCTGAGCCGTGCAACACTCTACCGCTGATTACCAATCTTACCTCCCACATCAGGGTCATTGCGATTGGGGCTTCCACTGGGGGTATGCAAGCTGTACAGCATATTCTCCAACAATTGCCAATGAATTTCCCTTTACCTATTCTCTGTACCTTACACGTCAGTGAAGGTATGTTACCAGGATTAGTCAGTTGGCTGTCTGGTACTTGTTCCCTGCGGGTCAAAATTGCCGAACCGGGTGAGACTCCCTTACCAGGAACAGTTTATTTTGCCCCTGAGAAGAATCATCTAGAATTAAACACTCAGGGTAAGTTCATTGATTCTAAGTGTAAAGCTACCGAGAAGCACTGTCCTTCAATTTCAGCCATGTTTCACTCTGTCGCTCAATCCTATGGTAGGTCAGCCGCTGGTGTGCTATTAAAGGGAATTGGTAGTGATGGTGCTGCTGGCTTGCAAGCAATCTCCCAAGCCGGGGGTCTGACTATCGCTCAGAATCAACAAGGTGCAAGCCCTTTTGGCATGGTCAAAGAAGCGATCGCACTCGACGCCGTGCAACAGTTGCTGTCTACTGAAGAAATTCCCCCCTTCTTGTTAAATACCATCTGTGGGAATTAGGGCTAAGGGAATGGGTATTTACCCAGTCCCTAGTCCCTTTCGTAATATTTCGCCACACTCAGGTGTTCACGGGTTCGGTTATCCGTCTGGACACCTGCTGTTGATTTTTAGGGTAATCGATAATTATAGAATAGTAACTACTACATCAGGAAAAAACTTGTGTTGAGAAAGCCTGGATATTTTATTCTGAGCGAAGCAAAAACGTCGGCTTAGGACTTTACTATTGATTAAAATTGTCATAGTATAGATAAAGAAACTCATACTGACTTCGTGTTAATCACCGCCCAAAAGGGCGAGTCATCATCGTCTAAAACCCATGTAAACCAAGGTAGGCTGCTGATATAAGCAGCAAAAGCAAGAATTATCAGAAAACCAACAGTGCTGCTAACAGACTTAACGGGCTAGGGGCGGATAGGGAAACCAATCCTACTGACGAAGCGTCTCTACATCTTCTGTAGGATGTGTAATTTTCCTAAGCATCGTTAATGTCTTGTTATATAACCTTACCTTTCTAAATCTGCCCTAAGCATTAATTACTTATTTGATACGGAGTTGACGACGCGCCGATGCCCACTGTTAACACCCAACTGGAAAACGCTAACACTAAATTTACGGCTGATATGGTGCGGACCTATCTGCGCGAAATCGGTCGTGTGCCCCTATTGACTCGCGAACAAGAGATTGTCTATGGCAAACAAGTGCTACAAATGATGTCGCTGTTGGACGCTAAAGAGGCGTTACACAAAAAGCTGCATCGTGAACCGACAAATCAAGAATGGGCTGCACAGGTGAATCTACCTGAAGCTGAGATTAAGGAAACAGTGCAGCGAGGTAAGCGAGCCAAGCAGAAAATGATTGAAGCGAATTTACGCTTGGTCGTTGCTATTGCGAAAAAATACCAAAAGCGGAACATGGAGTTTCTCGATCTGATTCAGGAAGGAACTCTAGGTTTAGAGCGGGGTGTAGAGAAATTTGACCCCACCCGTGGATACAAGTTCTCCACCTATGCTTACTGGTGGATTCGCCAAGCAATTACCCGGGCGATCGCCCAACAAGCACGCACAATTCGCTTGCCCATCCACATTACCGAAAAACTGAATAAAATCAAGAGAGTGCAAAGGGAACTGGCTCAGAAACTCGGTCGCAGTCCCACTCCAGGGGAAATTGCTCAGGAACTGGAGCTAGAACCCGCCCAAATCCGTGAATACCTCAATATGGCACGCCAGCCAGTATCGCTGGATGTCCGTGTTGGGGATAATCAGGACACGGAACTGCAAGAGTTATTAGAAGATGAAGGTCCATCCCCAGAGCATTACTTGACTCAGGAATCTCTCCGGAGTGACTTGGACATCTTGCTAGCAGAACTAACCCCCCAACAGCGAGAAGTACTTAACTTGCGATTTGGCTTAGAAGATGGCAAAGAATTGTCTCTGGCGAAAGTCGGCGAACGTCTGAACCTCAGCCGCGAACGAGTCCGCCAATTAGAACATCAAGCCCTTGCTCATCTACGCCGCCGTCGCGCGAATGTCCAAGAGTACATTGCTAGTTAATCGCTAATGGCTTTTCCCCTGTCTGATTATGCATTTAAGCCTCTAAATGGAGGCTTTTTCTGTATCTGCTTTTACAGATATCAAGAATAATGCCTGTGATCTAAGTCATATCTTGTTGTGATTATTAACTCACAATCGGTGCGATCGAGTACAATGAACCCCCAAAAGTAAACTAGTAATATCTCAAATATCACGCACGCAGGTGCGTGAGCTTTGGCAACCCAGAAATTTTATTAAAGTAAATCTACCCTCAGAGTTATTACTCGATTTATACAAACTAGATTTTCACAACACAGCTTTTTTCTGGAATTGCCAGTCAATTTTTTGTAGTAAAAGATAGCCTTAACCAAGCTTGTTATTGGCTAAGCGCTTACCATCATCAATCGCCAGAGACATACTAAGTATTTATAAGGAGAATTAGGGTGCTTGACTATATCCGTAAATGGCTGTCCCTTTCCCATCGCCAGTTAAGCTTACCCATCGCTGGCTTGGTGTTAAGTGTAACTATTTCCGCCGTTGCAGGTGAAGCAAGGCAAAATCCAGAAGTAGAAATCTCCACCACATCTCAGCAAATGCTAACCCAGCTGCGCGGGACTCAAAAAGATGTCACCCTTGCCGCTAAGGGGAATTTTCCCCGAAAAGATGGCATTTATGTCTATGGTAAGTCCCCCCAAGCAAACCAGCTGGGTGAAGAATACATCGTGTTTGAGGTCAAAAGGGGTAAAGTAGTGGGTGCATTATATATGCCCCAATCAGAATTTAGTTGTTTCAATGGCAGCATTAAAAGTGGCGAGTTAGCAATGATGGTTGCGGGATTTCCCGACAACGGTGAAGGACCAGTTCAAGTTGCAGCGGTGGGAAATCCAGCTATGGGTGTTGGTGAGCAGCCGATTATCTATCCCTACTCTGTACAATTAAAAGACTATCATCAGCTATCTCAGGTCAGCCAAAACGACCAGCGAATGTTAGGCATGTGTCAGGATAATTAGAAGTTCCTAACATGTCACCTGGGAAAACATCGCTATTAGTAAATATGTTCAACAGGAACCTCTATACAGCAGGTTCAATTAGGAATTAATATTCAATTCCAGGTTGAGCCTTAACCCCTTGTTCCCGGAAAGGATGCTTAACTAGGGTCATTTCTGTGACTAAATCTGCACGTTCAATTAAATCTTGTGGTGCGCCTCTCCCAGTTAGGATAACATGGGTGTCTTCTGGTTTTTCCGTCAAGCCAGCTAACACCTGCTCGACATTTAAGTAGCCTAATTTGAGAGCGACATTCACTTCATCTAACAATACTAACTTAAATTCACAGTTGCGGATAAACTCTAAGGCAACCTCCCAAGCAGCTTGTGCCATTTGGGTGTCGCGTTCTCGGTCTTGGGTTTCCCAAGTGAAGCCTTCACCCATAGCATGAAATTCTAGCTGGTCTGGCCACAAACTAAACACCCGTTTTTCTGAGGGTTCCCAGGCACCTTTGATAAATTGGACGATCGCTACCTTGTATCCATGACCAAGCGATCGCAACACCATTCCCAATGCTGCTGTAGTTTTTCCCTTACCGTTCCCAGTGTTAACAATAATTAAACCTTTTTCCTTGGCAGCTTTGGCAACTCGTACCTGTTGTACTTGTTGACGACGTTGCATTTTTTGGCGATATTGCTCATCCGAGAGCGAAGATAACTCTGCAACGGCTGCATCACTGGTGGTTTCGACAGATGCGGTGGTATCTAGTTCAGGATTCATCAGAATGCTACTCTTGAAGACCAGGGAGACTAGCAGAATAAATTACATTATATTCTTATCTGGACATCCGATTAGAAAATCCCTATTGTTTGTACGCCACAAAACCCAAAAAATAGGTAAAGTAGCTTATTACACTTAAACAGCAACTATCCACTTGTAATTGTATTTCTGTGTGCAACTCTGGTAAGAATGCTAAAAATAAATTAAATCAAGTTCAGATTAGATATTTTTCTAGATTTATCTGCCAAAAATCACTAAAAAAAATTATCAATTTATACCGTTTTTTCTTCATCCAATTTTGAAGTTGTTAGTTTTATCTTAGTGATATCTCATGAATTATATCTACTTACGACTGATGGAGAGTGATTAATATTACACATATTTTTATCTCTCACAGACCTGTTTAATTAGGAATTCGTATACCATTTGGCTTGAGCAGAATTTGCATGAAACCTCTGGTGAGAGTTGATCTCAAACTCCAAGTCAAAGAAAATTATTTCAACATGACATTGAACTTTACAGTGTCTACATAATAATTAAAACAAACACGGAATAATATATAAATGTATTGCAATCACCTTGCCAAAGTTTATCTACCCTTGGCAGGTTTTGTATTATTTGCAACTGATTACAGCGGATTTTCCCTACTTATGAATACATCTACTGATACATCAGTAAATGCATCGTCAAAAATAGACTCAGTGTTAACTCAAGCTACAACAGCATCTGACAATTATCTAAAGTCAATTGAGGAAACATTAGAGATAATTAACGATGTGACAGATGGTACTCCGGTAATAGTAGATTTTGATGAAACATTACTACTTCGCAATTCCACAGAAGAATACCTCAACAGTCTGCAACCACGAGCCATAGCCGTAGTTGTGTTGCTTTTATTGGAAAAACTAAAGCCTTGGTCTTGGTTACCAGGTATACGTGCGGAAGCAAGAGATTGGTTGCGGGTGGTGCTAGCTACGTTATTATTTCCTTGGACACTGTTACTGTGGCAGAAACGAGCTAGGGAACTTGCAAAGACGCAAAGCAATCTAGCTTTGATTGCAGCTTTGAAGGAAAAACCGACATCGGAGATTATCGTTGCTACCCTAGGTTTTTATCCCATCGTCAAACCGATTTTGGCAGCTATGCCATTGCAAGTGAATCAGTTGATTGGCTGTCGTTTGTCGTGGGGAGGGTTGAGCGATCGCCTCAAGGGTAAACTTTCTCTAGCGCAACAGTTTCTCACTCCAGAAACTATTGAGGAGTCGGTTGTAATCACAGATTCAACGGATGATAACCAACTATTGGCAAAAGTAGCCCATCCCTGTCTAGTCAAATGGCCAGGAGCCATTTATCAGCCAGCTTTAGCAGAGGCCTATCTCCCCTTTGTGTATCTCCAAAAGGGTAAGCGTCCTGGGGAAAACTATTTCGCTAGAGTTGTTGTCTATGAGGATTGGTTGTCCCTCGTTCTAGCTACCAGTTGGGTAAGTCAGGTGCCTCTATTCCATGCCTTGAGTATGCTGTTTCTGATGTTGTCCTTCTGGTGTATCTACGAGGTAGGGTATATTGAAAATGACCGCATTGCTGAGAAATATGAGGCAAAGCCCAAGCTATCACCTACCTATCAGCGTTATATCAACCGTTATGACCCTTGGTCGCCCTGGATTTGGGCGATATTTTTTGCTATTCCTGGGTTAATGTTACTTAATAGTATAGGAAGCTTAACATCCTGGGAAGATTTAAGTTTCCAGATAAATCCAGTGCAACTGGGGATTCAAGGAAGCTTGTGGATAGGTCTGTTGCTGGCAGTGCGCTGGACTTACCACATATATAACTTTATCGATGTTCAGACCCGTCTGTGGCTGTATCCCCTGTTGCAGGTTTATAAAGGCTTTGGCTTTTTGCTAGTCACCGCAACTAGTGTAGTGGGTTCTATGTCCTTTGCAGCTTATGTTCTGGCTCGCTGGACACCCTACTTGATTTATCGTCGGGGGGGCGATCGCCAACATTTCCCAGAACAATTAATCCGCTGTATCTTATTCTTGTTTTTCCTGGGTGCCATCTTGGTGGGGACAGGACAAGTATCCTTAATTGTCAACGGGCAGGCAGGTATAATTTTAGCTTGGTTAATCTTTCGGGCGCGTTATCAAATCTGGGAGCAAGTGAAGCAAGTCCAGTGGATTAAATAGGGTGGAATCCCATACACATGGAAGAACCCCTCCCCGTCAACGAGGAGGGGTCATTCATCTCACGCTTCCCTCCGGGTGAGACGTGAGGCTTCGTCCCGAATTAGCTATGATTAGATTCGGCGTGTCAATCATGCTATATGCGAGCCAGACCCCAACCCTAATCCCCTCCCAGAAAAGCACAAAAGGGGTTAAGGGGCGGAGTGTGAATTGTAATTCTTGTGGGTAAAAACCGAAAATGTCGAAAAATCTGGGTAAAAAAATCGCACCCGTACCAATGCCAAATAATATTGGTGTAGTTGATTTAATTGACAACTACTTCACAGCCTACAATTCAGCGCGGTTGCGGGAAATTTGTCAATTACTGACTCAGGATGTCTTCCAAGCAGGGGTGACGGTGGGAGTCAGCCTTTCCGGTGCGATGACACCAGCGGGATTTGGGGTTTCAGCGCTTGCACCCTTGATGCGTCACGGGTTTATTGACTGGATGATTAGCACTGGTGCAAATCTTTACCACGATATGCACTATGGCTTAGGGTTTGAACTGTTTGCAGGTAATCCGTTTGTGGATGATGTCAAATTACGGCAAGAAGGGACTATCCGTATTTATGACATTATCTTTGGCTATGATGTACTGTTAGAAACAGATGCTTTTATTCGCAAGATTCTGCAAGCGGAACCATTCCAGAAGCGGATGGGAACGGCGGAATTTCACTACCTGCTGGGTAAATACGTGCGGGAAGTGGAAAAGCAATTGGGAGTCAAGCATTCCTGCTTGCTGGCAACAGCTTATGAGTGTGGAGTTCCGATTTATACGTCCTCTCCAGGAGATAGTTCGATAGGGATGAACGTTGCGGCCTTGTCTCTGGAAGGTTCTAATCTAGTATTAGATCCAGCGATAGACGTGAATGAAACAGCAGCGATCGCCTACTTAGCTCGCGAGTCACCTATTGCAGGTGTCGAGGGGAAAAGCGCTGCGGTAATTCTGGGTGGTGGTAGTCCCAAGAACTTCTTACTGCAAACCCAACCCCAACTGCACGAGGTACTGGGACTAGAAGAGCGAGGACACGATTACTTTATCCAGTTTACCGATGCTCGTCCCGATACCGGCGGCTTGTCTGGAGCAACACCATCGGAAGCAGTAAGCTGGGGTAAGATTGACCCAGAAGAGTTACCCAGTACAATTGTCTGTTACACCGACAGCACTATAGCCTTACCGCTAGTCACCGCATACGTACTCAACCAGTGTCAACCCCGTCCGCTGAAGCGACTATACGACCAGCGTCCAGCAATGATGGAGAAATTGCAAAGGGACTATTTAGCAGCCAAAGCTAACTCAGAGGATGAGATTTTATCCCCTGACCAGGGAGTCCCAACCTATCCCTGCGGTACTCCCAAGGTCAGGTAAAAGCAACTAGGGATGGGACAGTAGAAGCGTAGGGTGGGCAGTTCCTATCAAACGTAAATAACTTGTTTACAGTCAGGCTCACAACTGCCCACCATACAAAATTCTGGGGAGCGAAAAGAAAGTATGCTTCAGATGCCAGTGAGCCTATGATAATATGAGAGGTTGCTGCATAAATTTTAAAGAGTTAAGTAGATTCGATCATGGCACTGACGCAACAGCGCAAACAAGAATTAATTTCCGCTTACCAGGTTCACGAAACTGACACCGGCTCGGCGGAAGTGCAAATCGCTATGCTGACTGAGCGGATAAACCGCCTCAGCGAACATCTTAAAGCTAATCAAAAAGACCATTCTTCCCGCCGGGGACTATTAAGGCTGATCGGACAGCGCAAACGTCTTTTATCCTATATCCAGACGGAAAACCGCGATCGCTATCAAGCTTTGATTAGTCGTCTCGGTATTCGTGGCTAAAATATAGGGACTACCACACATGTCAGCCGAACCAGAACGCCAACCTTTACCGTTTGAACCGAACAAAAAACGCCAAAAACCAGCGAAAGCTACAAATACACCCCCTGCAACCAGCAACAAGTCTCAAAAGAAATCATCGGCTAGCAACTCAAAATCTGGGAAAGAGGCTCTGAAAAACCCACCCTACACCAGAGAAGAAATGGCAATTCCGGAAGTGGTCAGCCAGCGGATGATTCGTCGGGTAGCTATATTTTGCGGTGTACCGACATTTTTAGGTATTAGTAGCTTAATAGCCAGTTATCTGCTGATTATCTATGCTGGAATAAAATTACCCCCCATCGCCGTTTTATTGGTGAATATGGGCTTATTTGGCTTGGGTGTAGTCGGGATAACCTACGGTGTTCTCTCTGCTTCTTGGGATGTGAACAGAGTCGGAGGTTTGATTGGCTGGGAGGAGGTTCAAACTAACTGGGGAATTATGGTAGAGGGTTGGCGTCAATCTCGGCAAAATAAAGTATAGTTAATAGCGCTCAGGTATTAGCTGACTAAAAAGCCCTACCTCCTGAGTCCAATCCTTCCTGAGTACCGAGCCAGGGATAGTAGTTATCAGTAAACTTTTATGCCTCTTGGTACACTCAGTTCATAACTAATTCAGGGGTACGGGAGAAATTGTTTGATGAATCTGGAAGCCGAAATAAGATTTATGCTCCCCCTGCTTCCAGTAAGCGATCGCTTCAAAATTTATATAGAACTTTTGCGTTTTCTGACTTTATGCTGATTATCCATTAGCAAAAGGCTAGTCTCTAGCAAATAATTATTTTTAGGTTTTAATTTGTCGGCATTGAAAACAAACTCAATCTAGTAGGAAATTTAACATGATTGTCGTAATGAAAGTTGGTTCTCCGGAACTGGAAATTACCCGTGTTACGGATGAACTCAGTGACTGGGGACTGACACCAGAAAAAATTGTTGGTAAGCACAAGGTAGTGATTGGTCTAGTTGGTGACACAGCCGATTTAGACCCACTGCAAATGCAAGAAATCAGCCCCTGGATTGAGCAGGTATTGCGGGTCGAGCAACCCTTCAAACGAGCTAGTCGCGAGTATCGTCACGGTGAAGCTAGTGAAGTGGTAGTTAACACTCCCAATGGACCAGTAGTCATTGGCGAAAATCATCCTGTATCCGTTGTTGCCGGACCATGCTCCGTGGAAAATGAGGAAATGATTGTCCAGACAGCGCTGAGAGTCAAAGCAGCGGGAGCAAAATTTTTACGCGGCGGCGCATACAAACCCCGTACTTCCCCCTACGCTTTCCAAGGCCACGGCGAAAGCGCTTTGGAACTGTTAGCAACTGCACGCGAAGCTAGTGGACTGGGTATCATTACCGAAGTGATGGATGCAGCTGACTTGGATAAAATCGTCGAAGTTGCTGACGTGATTCAGGTAGGTGCAAGAAATATGCAAAACTTCTCCCTGCTGAAGAAAGTCGGAGCGCAGCCCAAACCAGTGCTGTTAAAGCGCGGTATGGCAGCTACTATTGAAGATTGGTTGATGGCTGCTGAGTACATCCTAGCAGCTGGTAATCCCAATGTGATTTTATGCGAACGCGGTATCCGTACCTTTGACCGGCAATACACTCGTAACACCTTGGATATATCAGCAATCCCAGTGTTACGCAAGCTGACTCACCTACCAATTATGATAGACCCCAGCCACGGTACCGGCTGGGCTGAGTTTGTACCTTCGATGGCTATGGCTTCCCTAGCGGCTGGTGCTGACTCCCTGATGATTGAGGTTCACCCCAATCCTAAGAAAGCTTTATCCGATGGACCCCAATCCTTGACACCAGACAAGTTTGATGCATTGATGACCGAACTAGCTGTGGTGGGTAAGGTAATGAAGCGCTGGGAGCAACCTGCGGTAGCAGCTTTAGCGTAAATATATACAATCGAGATGTAGTGGGCATAATGCCCACTCCACAATCAAAGCTACTCTGTTGTGGGGTGGGCATCCTGTCCACTATATTGTACGCGCTAAGTTTATCTGTTACCGTCTTCTACTACCAAAACCACCGGTGCTGCGACGGGGTGCAGAACGACCTGCACCACCGCTACCAAAACTACTACCAGAACGACGTCTGAGAGTACTAGAGTTACCAGAGGGCTTTAGGGTACTAGAACCAAAACCAGAGCCGCTGGGACGGTTGGTGGTGGTTGTACGCGGTGCAGTCCGGATGCGATCGCTAGTCGTGGAAGGCCTTCTAATATTACCAGTGGTGCGGAAAGTAGTGCGGTTTCTCACTGCTGCGGGTGGTGCATTATAACGTTCCCGATAACGACTCACAGCTTGGTCGTAAGAACTACCGTAACCACCGTACCCAGTCAGTATTCCTCCTGGTTGGTAGACAGGGGGAACGTAGTACTGCGGTCTAAACAACAGACTACCAATAGCTTGACCAGCCAACGCTCCCGCAAACGGTGCCCAGAAGCCACTTTGTTGGCGGACTACAACTACTTCCTGCTGTCCCGTTTGGGGATTAGTCTTGGTTTCAGTGACGTTATGGACGTACTCGATTTTAAAGTCTTCCGTTAGGTATAAAGCAGGCTGTCCGTTTTGCACTTGCAAGTAAGTTTTCTCACCCGCCTTAATTTGCTCGTCCGTCAGCCGAGCCATTTGTAAATTTTCGGTCTTAAAGGTCGGGGGTGTAGCGTTGAGTAAAAACAAGCTGTAGGACCCATCAGCATCGTTGTAAGTAGCCTGTTGGACAGGATACTTACCATCATTCAGCCTGGTATTAGCAGAGGTTTGACTAGCGTTGTTTGCTCTAGGGGTGGTGGTTTGCTGTTGTGTCCCACCCCCACAACCGACCGTAGTCAAGCACAACGTTGCTGCTAAAAAAAGAACGGTAAATTTCCTCAAAATTGCCATCATCATTTAATCGTTACCCTAACTCCGAGCTTAATCTAAATTTACATGCGATTGCTATGGGGATTGCCGCACTGGGACTGGGAGAATCACCGATATTTATCAGGACTTACGCAACTGAGACATAAGTTGATGTTTGTAGTCACCAATGCTCTTCCTTACACAAAGGGCTAGATAGAGCCGCTGACTACAAACAAAACTTTGTGAACCCCATTTCATCCTATTTATTAGAACTTACGCAAAAAAACGGCGAAATATTGTCGTTCGTAGGGGCATAACAGTGTTCCCTACATACGTGGACATTGCGTAAGTCCTAATATTTACAAAGGAATTAGTTCTGGGTAATATTGCAATAATTGGTCGTTAGTTAATTCATCCCCCAATTGAGCAGGAGAAAAATGTACCTGAATAGCTCTGAATTTATGGTTATAGTGTAAATTAATCAGAGCTTTCAAACCATTTTTCAGTGCAGAAACGTTCGACAAATTAGTTTCTAAATCTGGTACTTCTCCTTCAAAAGCAACAGTAAGCATCACTACGACATTGCGAGTTACGGGGATAGATAAGGGTTCATTAAACCCCGCACTAGAATGATAATCTGGTTCGCTGAGATATCTTTGGGCTGAATCTGTAAATAATTCATTGACATAATCCCCTGCTTCTCCTTCACTCCAAAATACATCGCCTTCGTTAGCAGCAGAAAGCCAATATTCGTCGTATTGCAGTAGTGTTTGACAGATATCTACTAATTGTTCTCCCAATACTTCCAAGTCACCTTCAACGTCAATTGCTTCCCGTGCAGCACGGTTTAAAATCCCCAAAATAGGAGCTACTTCCGCACCAGCAAGATGGAGAAACACACGGCAGACTACAAACCGAGTCCGCCCCATCATTTTATTAAAGATATTGCTCATACTACACCTCCACAAATTTTACAATTAATTTTCCATGTAATAGAATTTTTTCACAAAATCCACCACCTTATTGACGGATGGTAGATGAAATTTCGCTGCTTCATTGGGATACTCATCATCAATTGCTAGATTACCATCAGTTTGATTAATAAAATGTTTGCCGAAGTGAGGATGATAGTGAATCAGCAAGGTTTGGGCGCTGGAATTAGTTAAAATTGTCTGAGTTGGAGCATTAAAAAAGTTGATTTTCGCTATTTTTTCCACCAAGTTAAATTTATTTTTAATTTGGTCTGTCGTGAGAATTGCTACTTCCACTAGTTGTTTGACATCTTTAAGCCGATTAGGTAATTTTATCCCTAAATTGTTTAAATTTTGTGACATGAGCGTTTGGACAATTGTGAAAATATTTTGTTGAGTTGTAGTAGCATCTTTAAAAGGCAGAATCAGCATATAAGCTGTGGCAAATAAAGCTGCATCGCTTTCTACTCGGAAAATTAATTCAGTCCGGCGACGACCAATTTCAATACTAGGAGGTTCTGATATACCCGGATATTGCTGAGCAATTTGGTAGTAAGAATTTGCCAGTTCTAAGTTGGCTGCATGGTCTAAGGCTGCATCAATAATTATCCGAATTGTGGGGGGAGTTTCATTAAAAAAGGCACGGGATTCTTCGGAATTAAAGTATTGAACTATTGAGTGGTCGCCGCTGGGGCTTAAGTCAACCCATTCACAGGTCATACCTTCGGTTTTTAAGCCGAAGCGTGAAACAGCGTAAAGTTTTGCTCCCGTTAAAGTAGCTCCTGATAAGTCCGCACCTACCCATTCTGCCTTAATTAAGGTTGCTTGAGTTAAATCAGCATGAACTAAACTAGAATTAGTTAAATTGGCATTTCTTAAATCTGCTCCGATTAAGTTAGCACCGCTTAATTTCACATTACTCAAATCAGCCCAGCGCAGTGTAGCTCCAGTTAAATCTGCCCAACGGAGGTTGGCACCACTCAAGTTTGCTCCACTCAGGTTAGCTCGGCTAAGATTAACTTGTCGCAGTTCAGCCCCACGTAAATTGGCACCACTGAGGTCTACTCTGGCCATTTCCGTATTATTTAAGTTAGCCTGCTCAAAATTTACTCCGGTTAGGGAACTACCGCGTAAATTTGCCTCACTCAAATTAGCACGTCGGAGATTGGCTAGGCGGAGTTTGGCTTCCCGCAGGTCTGCACCAGTGAGGTTTGCTTCTCGCAGGTCGCTGCGACTTAGGTCAGCCCTAATTAACTCGGTACGAATTAAGGAAGCTTTGATCAGTGAAGCACGACTGAGATTAGCTCTAATCAAATTAGCGACGTTAAGACTGGCATTGTTGAAATTACTACCCGCCATATTTGCTGCACTCAGTCGGGCAACATTCAGCCTAGCTTGGCTAAAGTTGACTTCGGTAAGATTCGCACCACTAAAGTTAACCAAACTTAAATTGGCTGCACTGAAGTTTGCACCGCTAAGATTTGCACCTCTGAGATTGGCTTCACTGAGGTTAATGCCAGTAAAGTCTCTGACTCCTGCTGCATATTTTTCTAGCAGTTCCTCTTGTGTCATTGGGGCTTCCTCTCATGATGCCAACTTTATAGTTGAAAAGCTTGCATTATCGTGTTTTTATGCAAATGATTTAAGGGAGTTTCAGGAATTTAGATGATGTCGGCATCGCAAATGAAAATTGGGATTTTGGGGTTGGGACTGATTGGCGGCTCTTTGGCTTTGGATTTCCGAACTCAAGGACATCAAGTCCTCGGAGTCAGCAAGCGGGAATCCACGTGTAAAAAGGCAATAGCCCTTTCCTGTGTTGATGAGGCCAGTGTTGACATCTCCCTGTTAACAGCAGCCGAAGTTATATTTGTTTGTACTCCGTTGGGACTTATTGTTCCCCAAGTGCAACAGCTAATAACGCATCTTTCTCCCCATACAGTGTTAACGGATGTCGGTTCAGTGAAAACTCCCATAGTCGAGGGGATCGCTCCCCTCTGGAGTAATTTTATCGGTGGACACCCAATGGCAGGAACCGCAGACAGTGGTATCGAAGCTGCACAGCAACATTTATTTGCTGGTAAGCCTTATGTTTTAACACCACTACCATCAACTCCAAAAAACGCCGTTTCTGTTGTCGAAACACTGGTAAATTCTCTGGGAGCTTCTATTTATCATTGTCGCCCACAACACCACGACCAAGCTGTAAGCTGGATTTCACATTTACCAGTCATGGTAAGCGCATCTTTGATTGCTGCTTGTATGGGTGAATCCGACCCAGAAGTTTTGCAATTAGCCCAACAATTAGCTAGTTCCGGCTTTCGCGATACCAGCCGTGTCGGCGGGGGAAACCCAGAATTGGGGATGATGATGGCATATTACAATCGGGAACAATTGTTGCGATCGCTCCACCAATATCGGCACAATTTAGATGCATTTATTAACCTCATCGAACAGCAAGATTGGACATCGCTGGAAGAAAAACTCTCCTCAACTCAACAGGCAAGACCATTCTTTAATTGTTAAATAATAATCCGTAATTCGTAATTATTCTGTGGATAGATGAAATATCAATCGGAAATTACGAATTCCGAATTATTCTTCACAGCAATGCCATAGGGCTGCCACAATCTGTTCATAACTGCTATCTACATTGGGAAATACAAGAGCCTCAAGATATATATCTATACATCCTTTTGGCGGCTTGGTACATCCTGATATCCTGATAGCAAGCAAATGCAAACTGAACCGCGAAATCGAGATATATCCGCAAATAAGATTCACCTTGTGGCTGCACCTTGGCAAAAAGCAGTTGGTTCTCTATCGCTAGTGCTGCTGGGTGCTGGGGCTGCCTTTGCTGGCGGTTATTTTGCTGAGCACAACCACCTGGTTTCTCAAAGTCCATCTAACCTGGTAGCGACCCCAGTACATGCCGCTACACCAGTAACAGATGACACGGATACAAAAAACTTTATTACTGAAGTCGTTAAAAAAGTTGGTCCAGCCGTAGTGCGAATTGACGCCTCCCGCACAGTCACAACTGAAGTGCCGGATGCTGTTAATGACCCATTTTTCCGTCAGTTTTTTGGTTCCCAAATGCCCATACCCCAAGAAAAGCATGTGGAAAGAGGTACGGGTTCCGGTTTTATCATCAGTGCTGATGGTCGCATTCTTACCAATGCCCACGTTGTTAATAATGCAGATACGGTGGAGGTAACACTCAAAGATGGGCGCCGCTTCCAAGGTAAGGTGATGGGTAAAGATGAACTAACTGATGTAGCTGTGGTTAAAATTCAGGCGCAAAACCTGCCAACCATAACTTTGGGTAATTCCGACAAGCTACAACCAGGAGAATGGGCTATTGCTATTGGCAATCCCCTCGGTCTAAATAATACTGTCACCAGAGGTATCATCAGTGCTACCGGACGCACTAGCAACCAAGTAGGCGTTCCCGATAAGCGAGTTGACTTCATTCAAACTGACGCCGCTATTAACCCCGGTAACTCTGGCGGACCGCTGTTAAATGCCCGTGGTGAAGTCATTGGGATGAATACAGCCATCATTCAAGGGGCACAAGGGCTGGGGTTTGCTATCCCCATCAACACCGCTCAGCGCATTGCCAATCAACTGGCAACTACAGGCAAAGTACAACATCCTTTCCTGGGAATTCAAATGGTGGGTTTGACACCAGAAGTGAAGGAAACTATTAACTCAGACCTCAACAGCGGTTTGAGTGTCGATGAAGACCACGGTGTTTTAGTAGTAAAAGTTATGCCCAACTCACCCGCTGCTAAAGCCGGGGTAAGAGCTGGGGACGTGATTGAAAAGTTGAACGGTCAAGCAGTTGGTGATGCTAACAGCATACAAACATCTGTAGAAAACACTCAACTGGGTGCTACTGTGCAACTGGAGTTGCGTCGCAATGGAAAAGCTCTTAATTTGGCAGTGCAACCAGGAGCATTTCCTCAGCAAAATTAATCAGAATCATCTGTTATTTAATCCATCACTGAATATTGCAAATCACAGAAGTCGGGTTTAGCTTGTATTTACCCGACTTTTGATTGTTTATGAATTTGTCTCACACTGCATACGCAAAGAACAACATAAAGAAATCCTAATACAAATGATTTTCCACTACCGCTGTTTTGCTATTGTAGCTGCTATAACAAGCCTAAATCATCGGAACCCTCACCCCTCTACCAAGCGGGAGAAGGGACAGGGGTGAGGGTTAGAGTACAAATCATATAGGCTAGCTATATAGTGATCGCAAGATTGAGGTAATGAATATGGTATTACAAACTGAACAGCGCTACTATACCCCAGAAGAATATCTGGAATTAGAAGAGAAAGCTGAATACAAAAGCGAATACAGGAATGGAGAAATTATACCCATGACAGGTGGGACAACTAACCATAATAAAATTGCTGGGAATATTTACAAACAGCTACCTTTGACAATACAAGGTCAAGATTATGACATATATATCGGTGATGTCCGCTTATGGATAGCCCGTTATCGTCTCTATACTTATCCTGATGTCATGGTAGTTAAAGGAAAACCTGTCTATGAGGGAACTAGCAAAACCACTATTACCAATCCCTTATTAATCGTTGAAGTCTTATCAAAATCAACTAAAGATTATGACAAAACAGATAAGTTTAAATATTACCGCTCAATTCCTGATTTACAGGAATATATCATGATTGACCAGTATAGTTTTGCTGTGGAACAATTTACTAAACAGACAGCGGGACAATGGATTTTTAAGGAGTATGAAGCAGAAGGAACTATTTTAGTGCTAGATTCTCTTGATTTTCAAATTAGTTGTCGCGAGATTTATGCGCGGGTTAATTTTGAAGAAAATGACGAATAAGTAGATGAGTATAAATAAATATAACACTCACATACCTGACCAAGACAATTTTAGATTTTAGATTTTAGATTACAATCAACATCTAGAATCTAAAACAATGTTTTAAGCCCCGGAATGCACGTCGGGGAGAAAATTTAAACCATTTCATTATTCAAGCCCCTGCATTCCTGCATGGGGTTAATCCACGCATCCAAAATCCCAAATCGTTTTACCTATATGAGATAGTAGGAAATACCAAATATAAAGACTGCCAATAAAACATTAAAGAATGCAGTAAATTCGATTTTTTTATCACGAATAATTTTCCAGCTAGATATCATAAAAGCAAAAGGCCAAAATAAGGTGGTAATGCTAAAAACAACAAGGGATAAAAATGTCTCGCCAGCATAAGAATAATCTACTTTACGGCTAGAGAATATTAACCAATTGACCCCAAAATAACAAGTAATAAAACTGTAGGTAATTAGGCTGGCAATCATGAGTTTATGCATCGCATTTAGTTCTCAATTCAAGTGATGTTTTCCCAGACATGCTGTTATTTTATAATATGAAATTTCTAAATAGCAGCATAATCATAATGATTCTTATCGATACTCCAAACAATTACCCAAGCACTCAATGGTAAAATAAATGAACCTAGCTCAGCAATAGATAGCGTAAAATTACGGATATGACGTGATGGGATTGTAAAGTCTTAAATAAGAACTGCTCTCAAACATAAAAAAACCATGAACTTAGCAAGCATCTGATTTTTTTAGGATGTAACCAAAAATAAATATAACCTAAAATCACTAGGTTATTTTAGTTACTTTGCTAATATTCTCAAAAAATTTGGTTTTTTAAATGTAGCAAAGTAAACAATTATTTATTAAATGAATAACATAACAATTCCCTATGGATGTAAATTGAATTTTTGGCTAAAATGTTCACCTGCTTGATAACAAAGCAAGCACAACAATTAATGACAGTATGATTGGGAGAATCTGCTACTTTAAACGCATAAACTGGCGATAGGGCTAGCAAAAGTGAGTATAAAACTCACTTTTTCCAACAGAAGCCAAACCTTCCCGAAATATATGCTGTCCTGTAGCAGCAACGAAGCGATCGCAGGTGTGCTACCCTATAAACTTCTCCACAAACCTCGCCACTAACCCCTAATCCCTCTTGGCGTCCTTGGCGTCTTGGCGCGAAAAAAACCTTTCACCATGGCATCTCAACGCACCATCCAAAACATATACACAGACGGCGCTTGCACCGGAAACCAAGGACCCGGTGGCTGGGGAGTCGTTATCTACTTCAACGACGGTAGCATTCACGAAATGGGTGAAGCCTCCCCCCAAACCACCAACAACCGCATGGAGATGCAAGCTGCCATAGCAGCCTTAAAATACCTACAAGCTAACCGACAACAAGAACCCATAACCCTTTACACCGATAGTGAATACTTAATTAACTGCGTCACAAAATGGGTAAAAAGCTGGAAAAACAAAGGCTGGGTAAAAGCTGACGGTAAACCCGTCCTCAACCAAGATTTGTTAGCAATCCTTGACGAACTCAACAGCCGTCAAGTGAAATGGCAACATGTCCGGGGACATGCTGGTAACATTGGTAACGAACGCTGCGACCAGATAGCCCGTGCCTATGCTAATGGTATCAGCCCATCCCTCAAGCAACTAAGTGACACTTATGATCTCGTTCCATCCACAACAATCGAACTAGCGGTAACAGACGTATCTGATTTTGACAGTCACTCTCCGATAAGTTACAAAAATACACATGTGCCGAGCATCTTCGACTCAAATACAACCATGACAGACTCATCCACCCCCTCTAGTAACGCGGCAAACGAAAATCTACCCCGGGAGATGAGGGTGGCTCAACTACGTAATCTAGTCGAAACTCTGCGTATTGCCGACGAAATGTCTGAAAAAGGTTACTTAATCACCAGTTCGGAACTAGCAGACTTAATGGACGTTCACGCTAGCGCTGTCACCAGCCGTGGTGACGAATGGCGCTGGCGAAACTGGATAGTTTCACGGGTACGTCGAGAAGGAAATCAGATACTTTGGGAGTTAGAACGCGCCGACCTAGTGAAGGTGCAGGAGGGAATGGGGAGTGGGGACTAGGGAATGGGGCATGGGGCATGGGGCATGGGGCATGGGGCATGGGGCA
>Ga0114939_10001054_pt1 | contig 22327 bp, 17 predicted proteins | sample AshMeaCrysSpring_FD_87196 | JGI IMG/M metagenome (GOLD analysis project Ga0114939, IMG submission 87196) | Groundwater microbial communities from Big Spring, Nevada to study Microbial Dark Matter (Phase II) - Ash Meadows Crystal Spring | ecosystem: Environmental > Aquatic > Deep subsurface >...
AAAGGCATCCGCAACGTGTTCGTCACCAACGGGTACATGACGGCCGAGGCCCTGGAGATGATCGCACCGGTCCTGGACGCGGCCAACGTGGATCTGAAGGCCTTCACGGGCGCTTATTACAAAGATATTTGCGGGGCGAAGCTGGAACACGTCCAGGAGACCCTCCGGAACATGAGATCAAAGGGGGTGCTGGTGGAAGTGACCACCCTGATCGTGCCGGGGCTGAACGACGACCCTTCCGAGCTGAAGGCCCTGGCGGAGTTCCTGGTGGAGGACCTGGGGCCTGGCACTCCCTGGCACATCAGCCGCTTCCATCCCACCTACCGGCTGACGGACCGTCCGGCCACGCCCGTCGAAACCCTGCGCAGGGCCCGCGAAATAGGGCTGTCGGCCGGCCTTCGACACGTCTACACCGGCAACGTCCCCGGCGACGAAGGCGAAAACACCTTCTGCCCGGCCTGCGGCGTAATGCTTATCGAACGCTGGGGCTTCCGGGTGGGGAAGCCGCGTCTGAAGGAGGGAGCCTGTCCCCAATGCGGCGCGAGCATAGAGGGCGTATGGCGGTAATGCGGAAACGCGCGGGCGAGTGCCATCCGGTGAGCGTTCAACCATCATGACTTCGTTAATGGTCCAATCTCTGTGTGAACCTTCCCCCGTTTGAATCGCCACCGTCAAAGGTATTTGCTTATATGCCGGCGCTTCATCGAGATCAGCTCTACGGCTGACGACGTTGCCTGGCACCCTGTTTTTTGAACCCGTAGTGCTCGCAAGTGGTTTTTCAGGTGCATCTTAGCGCTTTTTTAGGGTTTTGACGGGGTTGTTTTCCCTTTCGCACGTGGTTTAAGTTATGCTACCGACAGTGGCCCCCGCGGCCGCCGCAGGGATCCAGGAGCTTAATACACGGCATGAGGGAGGTGACTCAAATGGTCGTCGCATCCAACTCTAACGTATTACGCCAGGATCGGCCGGCGCCCGGGCCCTCCCGGCTTCACGGCAGCGGCAACGCCACAAACGGCAAGATAACCTTAGGGTACGTGCTGCAGACCATTCAGGATGGCTACTACGAAGTCGATCTGAAGGGTAATTTCAAACATTTCAACCGGGCCATGCGCGAGATGATCGGCTACGAGAAGCATCAACTCAAAGGGATGAACTACAGGGCCTTCATGGACCCCATGGATGCTGGTAAAGTTTTCGGCGTATACAACACGGTATATCGCACCGGGCTGCCGTCAAAGGCTTTCGACTGGAAGATCATCCGCAGGGACGGGACCATCCGCTATATCGAAACGTCCGTGTCGTTGAAGCGCGACCATCAGGGAGTTGCCGAGGGCTTCTTTGGAATCGCCCGGGATGTGACTCAGTCCAAATTAAACGAAAAAACCCTTCGCGACAGCGAGACGCGGTATCGGTCCTTCCTGGAATCTTCGCCGGACCCCATCGTGATCTACGATCTTGATGGATTAACCCAATTCGTAAACCCGGCCTTCGAAAAAACGTTCGGGTGGTCAGGTGCGGAGCTGGCTGGCAAACGAATAGATTTCGTACCACCCCAAAGCCTCCAGGAAACGACGGAAGCCATCCGCCAGCTGAAAGTGGGGAAAGACGTCACGCTGATGGAAACGCGCCGGCGGACCAGGGACGGTCGCCTGCTGGATGTGCAGCTGAGCTCGGCGGTCTACCTGGATCCCCATGGAGCACCCACCGGAATCATCGTGACGCTGCGGGATATCACCCAAATCAAACGCACTCAGCGCGAACTGGTGAAAACCCACAGCGAGCTCAGAGCGGCGCATGCGAAATTGAAGGCCATCGAGCAAATCAAAGAAAAAGCCATCAACCACATCTCTCATGAGCTCAAAACCCCGATCGCCGTTCTCGACGCAGTCTTTCAGATCATCCTAAAGACGGTGACCGATAGTCCGGCGGCGCTGAACTGGCGTGCCCTCGAGCGCGGACGGCGCTGCATGCAGCGGCTGAAAGCGATCCAAGTCCAGATGGATGACATCGTGCGCTTCAGTGAAACTGATCGGCCGGACCCTTCGGCCGGCCTCATCGAAGATCTTAAGTGGCTGAAAGACGATGTCTTGGAAGAGGGCTTGCCGAAAGACAAGCTGATGGATCGGCTAATCGAAAAATTGGAAAGCCTCTACGCTAGCCCCCGTGACTGTCTCGAAACGTTTGACGTGGCCGAGTTGCTCCGCGAGCAGCTCGCAGAGGCCCGCCAGCTCAGTGCTGCGCGCAACCTGACGATCCTGGACAAAATCGGCAGCGGTCTCCCGATCCATCTGGACCGGCCCGTCGCAGCCAAGGTCTTCAGAGGACTTATGAAGAACGCAATCGAAAACACGCCGGACGGCGGCCTGATTGTCGTGCGTACCCGCGACCGCGACGAAAAAATTATAGTCGAGGTCATCGATTTCGGAATGGGGATCACCGAGTTTCATCAGCGGCATCTTTTTTGGGGCTATTTTCACACGCAGGAAACCTTGCATTATGCCACCCGCCAACCTTATGAATTCAATGCCGGCGGGGCCGGCGGCGACCTCTTGCGGATGAAGCTGTTCGCTCAGCGGTTGGGTTTTTCAATCGACTTCAAAAGCCGACGCTGCAGGCACCTGCCGTCGGATGGGCAGTGCTGTCCGGAGTCGGTTTCCAAATGCGCTTTCATCCAATCCCAAAAAGAGTGTATGAGAAGCGGGGGCAGCAAGTTTACACTCATTTTTTCAAAGGCAAGCACAGCCGAACACTTGCCTTCCCGCTCAAATCATTTTTACCAGAGGCCAATCGCTGATAGACGCACCGATTGAGAAAAGGGGGCCGCATGACAGAATCCGCATTGAACGGTAAACGCATCCTGACGGTGGACGACGAGCGCGACGTTCTGGACAGCCTGGAGGAGCTGATCCTCAGTTCCGCCCCGCAGTGCACGATCGACCGGGCGACCACCAACGCCGAAGCCGTCGCGAAATTGGAGGGCAACCGATACGACCTGGCCGTCTTGGATATCATGGGAGTCGACGGTTTCGATCTGTTGCGGAAAACTGCCGACCTGGGCATTCCGGTCGTGATGCTTACGGCGCACGCCCTAAATCCGGAGACGATGAAAAAATCGATTGAGCTCGGCGCCCGAGCTTACCTGCCGAAAGAAAAACTATCGGACATCGCGCCTTGCCTGGAAGAGGCACTGACGCTGGAGCACCCTCGCAGCTGGGGACGCATGTTCAACGATCTGCGGGGGTATTTCGACACGCGCTTCGGTGAGCACTGGATGGAGACCGACCAGCGGTTCTGGAGTCAGTTCGAAAACAAAATCGCCGGCTGGCGCAATATCAAATTGTCCTGAGCGGCCCCGGTAACCCTTTTGATTGGATCCTCTTGACGAGATAAAATGCATGATGGCAGGGGGTGCTCCCCTGCTTTTCTCGGTTTGCGTCTGTGTTCGGTACTGCGGTGGTCCGGCGTTTCCCCGTCCTATGCCTTCAGGCTCTTTACCCTAGCGTCAATGCCGGCATGGGCTACTGTTTGGTCCGGGTCGCAGTGCCCGGCGCTGCAGCCGACGCCGCCCACAATTTGCCGGTTCAGAAAAACCGGAAGGCCTCCGGGAATAACCATGCAACGGCCCTGGTTGCCCGCCTGGACTCCGTAATAAAAAATTGTGGACACTGCAGCAATGCCGCACCCGGCATTTTTTCGGAACCTACAGCTGCCTGCGGTATATCGAAGGCCAATCAAGCGGCTTGATGCTTCGCATTAAGCGGTCAGGCTTGAGCGGTTCTGATTTTCTGCACCGCCAGAAGCGAAATCGCCCCCATGGCGGCGCCCGCAAAAAAGGGGATGCGGTAGTCGATCACCCATAGCATTCCGCCGATGGCCGGCAGGAACACGGCGGCCATATGGTTGATGGTGAAGCCGACGGCCATGCTCGGGGCGATGTCCTGCGGGTCGGCCACCTTCTGGAAGTAGGTGCGGATGGCGATGGCGAAGGTGAAGAAGATCTGGTCCAGAATATAGATGAACGCCACCAGCAGCTTGGAGGCGGTGATGGCGTAGGCGCTGAAAATGAAGATCACGCTCAGATACTCGAGGGACAGCACCTTGCGTTCGCCGAAGCGGATGATGCTCTTGCCCACCAGCGGGCTCAGGAAATAGTTGATGCTGTTGTTGACCACGAAAAGAAGCGTAACCTCTTGGACCGAATAATCGAACTTCTGGACCAGGAGCAGCACCGAGAAGGCGATGAAGATCTGCCGGCGCGCGCCGGCCATGAACGTGAGGAAATAGAAAAGCCAGTAGCGTTTGCGCAGAATCATCTGCTTGCGCTGGGGAAGGGCCTGGGGGTCCGAGGGGTCGCGGGTGAGAGCCCAGAGCCCCGCGCAGGCAATCAAGCCGCCGACGATCAGATATACCTGGCTGAAGCTGAGAAAGGACATCAATAGCCAAATAAGCAGCCCGATGCCGATGCTGGTGGCCGCCGCCAGACTGGTGAGTTTGCCGAACACCCACGGCGATTCGCTTTTCTTGAAATACTGCAGCGTCAGGGACATGTTTGTGGTTTCGTAATAGTGAAAGCCGAAGCTGCTCACCAGGGTGGTGATCGCGATTCCCGCGAAGGAAGGAAAGAAGCCGGTCATGGCCAGGCCGGTGCCCAGCACGAGGATGGAAACGGCGGATAGCCTGTGTTCGGGAACCAGACGGATGACGAATACCGCCATGAGCGCCAGGAACCCCGGTATTTCGCGGATCGATTGGATCACCCCCACGTGGTTTCCGCCGAGGTTGGCTATCCCTACGGCGAAGTTGTTGAAAAGAGTGCTCCACGTTTGGAGGCCGACCGTGGAGCTGATGGTCAGAACCACGAGGTAGACGAACATTGGGTTGCGTTTTATAGATTCAGTTTCGAACATGGGCACAAGTTAAAAAGACGGCCCCTCGGGCCGTGTCAGCTTCAACCGCAGCTGGTCGTGTTCAAGCCTATAAACAGTATTATTGCTGTTTTATTTCATATGGTTAACTTTAAATTCGGTTAAGGACCGAATTCGTGGTTCAAATTTTTGAACAAGCCCATTTAATAAAAATCATCAATAAAAACAACATATTTTTCCGAAAAAGCCTGGCCGTTGGGTTTATAATCGTGAACCTTGAGAGGCTTGAGATAAACAGATCGAGGCTTTCAAGAGATAACGGTCAATCTGATAGATAATTGAATTTAATATGTTTTATTATCTATACCGGCACAAGATGTCAACTTGGCAGAAAGATTGCATGCTGATTAATCAAAGCCTAATAGTTTCTTCATCTGTTCTCCTCCTTAACGGCTAATTGGATGGTCCAATTAGCCGTTAAACTTTTATGCCATGATCATCGACTTCCACACGCACCTGTTCCCCGATTCCATCTGCGCCGACCGGCAGGCCTGCTGCGAGGCGGAACCGGCATTCGAGATGCTTTACCGCTCGCCCGCTGCGAGGCTGGTGAGGGCACCGGAACTGCTGGCGGCCATGGATGAAAACGGAGTCGACAAATCGGTGGTCTTCGGTTTTCCTTGGCACAGCGACGAGCTGTACCGGCGCCACAACGATTTCATAATGGATGCGGTGAAGCGGCATCCCGACCGGCTCATTGGTTTCGGGTGCTTCGACGCCGGCAGCCGGGAGGCGGTGAAAGAGGCCGAACGCTGCCTTGAAGGCGGTCTGGCGGGCATCGGGGAGCTGGCTTTCTACAAGTCCGGAATCGAAGACCAAAGCCTCGCGCAACTGGAGCCCATCATGGATCTCTGCCGTGAGCGCGGTCGCCCGGTGCTGATCCACACCAACGAACCGGTGGGACATCCCTATCCCGGCAAGACCCCCAACACCCTGGCCCAGATCTACCGGCTGGTGGAGCGCTTCCCCGCGAACACCATCGTTCTCGCCCATTGGGGGGGAGGACTGTTTTTCTTCAGCCTGCTCAAGAGGGACGTCAAGGAGCGGCTGCGGAACGTCTACTTCGACACCGCCGCCTCGCCGTTCCTCTATGATCCCGCCGTCTATCGCATTGCAATCCAAGCGGCCGGTGTCGACAAGATTCTTTTCGGCAGCGATTTTCCGTTGATACCACCGGTCCGTTACTTCCGGGAGATGGAGGCGGCCGGGATCTCCGGATCGGAGCGCGAACGGATCTGCGGGGGGAATGCCGCCCGGCTGCTCGGACTTGTCTGATGGCTATCGAACGATTCCTGGCGGGTCTGTGCTGTTCCGGCAGGATCTGGAAATAGCTTCACGATACTGGCTGCTGGATGCTCGATAACAAAACGATGCTGTATTTCTAAATTTGCTTTTATCCACTATCGAGCATCCAGAATCGAGCATCCGCCCTTTATACCCGAATCGCCCGCAACCGTTGCAGGATCGGTTCGATCTGGCTTCGGTATTCGGGCGGCACCATCAGTACCCTCATGGGCCGGTTGGCGATCAACCCGTTGCCGCTGCAGTGCAGGGCGCCGCCGGCATAGGCCGCGCGCGCTTCCTCCACCGCCAGCACTTCCAGAACGTCCAGCAGGTTTCCGCTGCACCCATCGGCATCCAGGTGCTCGATCGTCTGAAGAAAAACCGTATTCACCGCCACCGCCGCCTCGTCCATGTCGGCGTAACCGTCCTCGGAGCAGGGCGTCCGGGAGAAGAGGCAGCGGCAGTTGAAGGGCCGCCAGGCATAAATGGCGCATAGCTCTTCGGCCAGCAGAGGGCATTTGGTGCGGGTCGATTCATCCGGTTCCGGCGGAAGCTCGTCATCGGCGGCGCACAACTCCGCCAGGGCATTGGTGGTGATGGCGGGCCGGAACCGCTTGAGACCGGAGGCCGCGCGGATCCGGTCGAAAAGCTTATGGCGCTCGCTGGGCGGCATGGACGTGCCGATCTTGTAGGCTTCCAGGGTGGTCAGAGTGACATGGGTGGTGCAGCAGGCGTGGCAATGCATTCCGCAGGCACTGTCGAGGGTTCGGCCATACTCATCGTAAACGGCGTAGATCCGGTCGAGGGCCTTCAGCTTGCGTTCGATTTCCATCAGTTGTGCCGCTCGATATGGTTGCGTTCGATAGGCACCGGTTCGGCCCGCCATATGTCCCGGTTGTATTCGAGGATGGTGCGATCCGATGAGAACTTGGCGATCCGCGCCACGTTGACGATCGATTTCTTGGTCCATGCCTCGGTGTCGCGGTACAGGGCGTCGACCTGCATCTGGGCGCGATGGTAGGCGTCGAAGTCCGCCAGGACCATGTAGCGGTCCTCGTTCAGGAGGAGATCGACGAGCGGCTGGAAAAGGCCGGGCTGATCCGGGCTGAAGAACCCGTTGCGGATCAGGTCGATGGTCTGTTTCAGCATGGGGTTGGCATGATAATAATCCAGGGGGCGGTAGCCGGGGCGCAGGGCGACGACCTCTTCGGCCGTGAGCCCGAAGATGAAGATGTTTTCGGGACCGACCTCTTCCATGATTTCGATGTTGGCACCGTCCAGGGTGCCGACGGTCAGGGCCCCGTTGAGGGCGAACTTCATATTGCTGGTGCCCGAGGCCTCGTAGCCGGCGGTGGAGATTTGCTCGGAGACGTCCGCGCCGGGGTAGATGACCTCCGCCAGGCTGACGCGGTAGTTCGGCAGGAAGACCACCTTGAGCATCCGGTTGGTGGCCGTGTCGCGGTTGACGATGTCCGATACGTGGCAGATCAGCCGGATGATCATCTTGGCGGTATGGTAGGCCGGCGCCGCCTTGCCGCCGAAAAAGAAGGTGCGCGGGTGGATGCGGAAGTCCTTTTCCTCCTTCATCCGCAGCCAGAGATAGACGGCGTGCAGGATGTTCAGCATCTGGCGCTTGTACTCGTGGATGCGCTTGACCTGGACGTCGAAAATGGATTCGGGGTCCAGCCGCTCGCCGGTCAGATTGAAGCTGAGGTCGGCCAGCCGCTTCTTATTGCTGCGCTTGATCTCGTGCCACTCGCGGCGGCAGTCGGGGTCTTCGGTAAAGGCTTCGATCTTGCGCAGTTGGTCTAAATCCCGGACCCATTCGGTGCCGATGTATTGGCTGATGAGGTCGGCCAGCCCCGGATTGGCGCAAAGCAGCCAGCGCCGGGGGGTGACGCCGTTGGTCTTGTTGTTGAAGCGACCCGGGTACATCTCGTCGAAATCCTTCAACTCCCTTTCACGCAACAGCCGGCTGTGGAGCGCGGCCACGCCGTTGACGGAGTGCGAGCCGACGATGGCCAGGTGCGCCATGCGCACGCGCTTCTCCGCCCCCTCCTCGATCAGCGACATGCCGCGCTTGCGGTCGCCGTCGTGCATGAAGCGGATGGCCACGTCCCGCATGAACCGGCGGTTGATCTCGTAGACGATCTCGAGGTGCCGCGGCAGCAGGCGTTCGAACATGGGAACGGGCCATTTCTCCATGGCTTCGGCCAAAAGCGTGTGATTGGTATAGGCGCACGTGCGGGTGGTGAGGTCCCAGGCGCTCTCCCAGCTCATGCCGTGGCTGTCCAGGAAAAGCCGCATGAGCTCCGCGACCGCCAGAGACGGGTGCGTGTCGTTCATCTGGATGGCAACCTTGTCCGGAAAGGCGTCGAAAGTGTCGTGGTTGACCAGGTAGCGCCGAATGATGTCTTTGATCGAACAAGAGACGAAGAAATACTGCTGCTTCAGACGCAGCTCCCGGCCCTCGTAGAACTCGTCGCTGGGGTAGAGCACCTTGGAGATGTTTTCGGAGATGTTCTTTTCTTCCACGGCCTTGAGGTAGTCGCCGGTCTGGAAATAGTTCAGGTCGAATTCCTTGGACGCTCGGGCCGACCAGAGCCTCAGGGTGTTCACGGTATTGTTGCCGTAGCCGGCGATCGGGATGTCGTGGGGGATGCCCACCACGTCGCTCGTGTCGACCCACTCGCTCCTGAGCGTGCCGTCGGGCAGCCGAATCTGTTTGACCCGGCCGTAGAAGTGCACGGTGAAGATGACCTCCGGGTGCGCGATTTCCCAGGGCGTGCCGTAGCGCAGCCAGTTTTCGGGCAGCTCGACCTGCTGCAGGTTGCGGATCTCCTGGTCGAAGATCCCGAATTCGTAGCGAATGCCGTAGCCGATGGCCGGGATTTCCAGCGTCGCCAGCGAGTCCAGGAAGCAGGCCGCCAGCCGCCCCAGGCCGCCGTTTCCCAGGCCCATGTCCGGTTCTTCGCCGGCAAGCTCTTCGACATCGATGGAAAGCTCCTGCATGGCGCGTCGGGTATCGTCGTACATGCCCAGGTTGATGAGGTTGCTGGTCAGGATCCGGCCCATCAGGTACTCGGCCGAAAGGTAATACACCCGTTTGACGTCTTCGGTATAGTATTTCTGCTGGGTCTTGATCCAGCGTTCGATCAACCGGTCGCGGGCCGCCAGCGCCAATGACAGATACAGGTCGCGGTTGGTGGCGGTATACTGGTCCTTTGACAGCGAATACTGCAGATGGTTCGCAAAGGAAAGCTGGATGCTTTGGGTGTCCAAACCCTTGCGGAAGGTCCCCCATTGCTGAAATAGCTTGCTGCGTTTCATTAAGGTCTCCTCGCAAGGCGGAAGCGGCATGCATGCCGCTTCCGATCAGGATGAAAATCCAGCAGGAACCGAGGAAGGCAGAAATATCATCGAAACTCTACCACGGAGCTTTTGACCAGTCAAACCAGCTGCAGAACCAGCTTCAGAAGCAACCAGCATCCCTGCCTACGCCTCTGGGGGTTGCACGCTCGACGCGTCCGATCTACACTTGGGAAGCCGCAACGGCCATCTTAAGGTAATCTTGACCGCAGAGGCCGTTTCCGGACGGTGGAGAGACTGAACCACACGCTGCTCTTGCCCGATGAGGATGCCCATGACGGTGATAACGGACAACTCCGCCCACCTGCCCGCGGTCGCCCTTTCCGCCCGCGCTGCGCGTCGTCTGGCGCAAGGGTATCTCTGGGTTTATTCGAATGAGATCGAAGGCCGCGACGAACCGCCCGAGCCCGCCTATTGGTGTCGGTTCGTGCGCGCGGGCCGCATTGTCGCGACCGGATATTTCAATCGGCATTCGCTGATCGCCGGTCGGGCGGTCGTGCGCGGTGAGGTCGACGATCTGCACCGCCTGTTGGAAAACCGCCTGCGCTCCGCTTTCGCCCGGCGCCGGCCGCTGGAGGACGGGCGCAGCGCCCGCATCGTTTTTTCCGAGGCGGATCTGCTGCCGGGGCTGGTGATCGACTTCTTTCCGCCGTATGCGGTGCTGCAGAGCAACACCGCGGGCATCGATTTGGTGCTTCCGGTCCTGATCGAGCAGGTGCCCGCGCTGATCGAACAGGTATTCCAGGTGCCGCTCCGGGGGCTCGTCCTGCGCGGCGACTCCGTGGTGCGGCGGCTGGAGGCGGCGGACCTGACCCGCAAGGTTGTTTTTGGGGATTCGGACGCCATGACACGGGTCGCGGTGCAGGAGGAGGGTGTGCATTATGTCGCCGACCTGGTCGCCGGCCAGAAGACCGGATTTTTCCTCGACCAGCGCGACAATCGACTGCGATTCGCCTCCCTGATGCGGCAGAGGCCTTTTGATCGTGTCCTGGACCTGTTCTGCTATTCGGGGGGCTGGGGCCTTAGGGCTTTGAAGGAAGGTGCCGGGCATGTCACCTTCGTCGATGAGAGCCGTCAAGCGCTGGACCTGGTGGCGCTGGGGCTGCTTGCCAACGGGGTATCCGCGGACCGCGCCGCGCTGCATCATGGGGATGTTCTTGACTTTCTGGCCCGTTCGCAGGAGGCCTATGACGCGGTCGTGGCCGATCCGCCCGCTTTCGTCAAATCGCGAAAAAACCTGCCCCAGGCCATGAAGGCCTATCAAAAGCTCAACCGCCTGGCCTGGCGCCGGCTGCGACCGGACGGCGTTCTTTTCGCGAGCAGCTGCAGCCATCACCTGTCCGAGAGCGATTTCTGCGGCCTTCTGAGGGGAGCCGTGGAAAAAGAGGGCGATGTCGCCCATGTCGTTCACCGCGGTGGCCAGGCCGGAGACCATCCCATCCTGCTTTCCATGCCGGAGACCGCCTACCTGAAATGCATCGGGCTGCGCAAACTCGCGCCCGGGTGAGCACCGGTCCGGTCGACCAGCTGCACCCAAAACCGAGCGGCACGTCGTTTTTTCTTGCTTTTGCCGTTTATTGTACCTAAAAGGGACCGAAGTTGAAGGCGGGCTGAAGCGCCCGCGAACATGAAAAGATACAAATTCTGAAACAAAAGGACCGTGTGCATGAACACAGGCGACCCTGGCAGTAGTCCGAGTCACCAATGCCCGAGAGGCAAACGCCTTTCAACGCCGGATCGTTGGCTTCGAGATCAATACGCCGTCCAGCGAGCGCCTCGCCCCTGATGTAAGGGCTGGCTCCTGACCGTTTTGGCCTCGGAACGATGGACCCAGGACGGATAGGAGAAGCCCGATGACCTCTTCCCCGCAACTGATTCCCGAAAATTCTTCCGCCTGCCGTCTCGAAGACCGTCAAGATGTGGAGACGCTGCGCGAACGCCACCCGGCCGACATCGCCGAACATCTTGAAAACAGCGGCTTGAACCCGCTGGAGATCGTGGAAACCCTTGTGATGATCGGCAACACGGTCGCCATCGAGGCCTTCGAGCACCTGTCCCTGGAAACCCAACAGGCTTGCCTGGAAACGGGCCGAACGCGGACCATGTTGCAGTTCATCGAGAATATGGAGCCTGACGACCGGGTCGATCTGCTCAAAAAAGTGGACCCCGAGATCAGCGAGGCGATCATGCCGCTCATCGCCCAGGCCGAGCGCAACGAGATCCGGCGCCTGTGGAACTACGATGAGGGCACGGCCGGCGCCGTCATGACCACGGACTACTGCAACCTGTCCCCCGACATGAGCGTCCGGGACGCCCTGGAGTCCCTCCGGCTGCAGGCACCCAACAAGGAGACCATCTACCAGGTGTACCTGGCCGACGCGGGCCACCATCTGCTGGGGGTGGCGTCGCTGCGGGACATCATCATGTCCAAACCGCAGGCCCGGTTGCGGGACATCATGGAGGAGAACGTCATCGCGGTGCATCACAACCTGGATGTGGAATCCGCCGCCGCGCAGATCCAGAAATACGACTTCCTCGCGATCCCAGTGGTGGATGGCGAGAACCGCCTGCTGGGGATCATCACGGTCGACGACGTCATCGACATCATCGAGGCCGAAAACACCGAGGATTTCCAGAGGATTTCAGCCGTGGTGCCCTTCGAAGAGGAATACTTCAAGCGCCCCATGCCGCGGCTTTTCTGGAGCCGCTTCTGCTGGCTGGCGATCCTGCTGTTCACCTCGCTGATTTCCACCACCATCATGGAGTGGAATGCCGCGACCCTGACGGAGATGGTGGCGCTCGCCTTCTTCATTCCGATGGTGGTCGGCACCTGCGGTAACGCCGCGACCCAATCGGCGACCATGGTGGTGCGGGCCCTGGCGCTGGGCGAGGTCTGCCCAAAGGATGTTCTGCGGGTGTTCGGGCGCGAGATGGGGATGGGCGCGGCCCTGGGAATCTCTTTGGGGCTGATGGCTTACTTCCGGGTCTTTCTGCAGGACCGCAATCTCATGCTGGCCGGCATCGTGGGGTCGGCGCTGCTGGCGACCCTGGTGCTGGCCAATCTGGGGGGCGCCCTCATTCCGCTGGTGTTGAAACGGATCAACCTCGACCCGGCCCTCACGGCCGGCCCCCTGATGGCCACCATCATCGACGCCATCGGAATCACGGTCTATTTCCAGATCGCGCTCGTGATCATGCAGGGGTTTGCATAGAGACGCATTCAGGAAAAGCTCAGAAGAGCTTCGCCCATTCGCGCCGCTTGCGCTTGCTCCAGCTTTTCTTGTGATAGAGATAGCTTGCGATAATCGGCAGCACCGAGCCCGCCTCGGCGTAGACCATCTGCTCGAAGACGGTATCCACTTTGCCCCAGGAGGAGGCCTCCTTGAGGGTGGAGCTCGAGCAGGCGCCGTCGCGGGCGTCCGCCACGGTGATCTGAACGGCGTACTGGTGCATGGGCACCTCCCGGCCCAGCACCTCGGCGCAGATGACCGTGTCCTGGATGAAGTTCTTGGGAACTCCGCCGCCGATCATGAAGATGCCGGTGGTCTTGGCCTCCATCTTGATCCGGGTGAGGTCGTAAAAGTCGCGGATGGAGTCCAGCGTCAGGTGACGGCCGGGGCGGTCCACCTGGTGCTTGACCAGGCCGAAGCCGGCGCTCGAGTCGGTGAATGCCGGGCAGAAGATGGGGACGTGGTGGCGGTAGGCGAGTTCGACGAGCGAACCCTTCTTGACGGCCCGCTCGGTCAGGTAGCGGCCCATCTCGCGGATGAACTCGCGTGACGAATAGGGCCTGGGCGGCAGGCTGTCGGCGATTTTCTTGATCGTCAGGTCGCAGACCTGCAGCTGCTTCTCGTCGATGTAGGTGTCATAAATGCGGTCGATGTAGAGGTCGCGCAGCTTCCGGTCGTCCGCAAAGGGCGAGCCCTTGTAGTGCTTGAATCCCAGCGCTTCGAAGAAATCCATGTCCACGATCGACGCCCCGGTGGCCACCACGGCGTCCACCATGTTGTAGCGCACCATGTCCGCGTAGACCTGCATGCAGCCCGCCGCGCTCGTGCTCCCGGCCAGCGACAGCACGATGGTGCAGTCTTTGTCCCGCAGCATGCGGTCGAAGATGTCGGCGGCCGCTGCGGTGTCCCGCGAGGTGAAGGACATCTCGCGCATGGCGTCGATAATCGGCGTGGCGTCGAACGAAGCGATGTCGACATGCCGCACGGGGTTCTTGAGAAGGTCCTTCTTTTTCATCTTACAGAGTCCTTGACATTTTTCTAGATCCCGCGCCTCTGCTCGAAGCACCAGCTCAGGAATTGGTAGATCAGCTTGGCGGCCAGGAAATCCGGCGCGCGGTTGGTGTCGCTGGGGCAGAGTTCGACGACATCAAAACCCACGACGCGGCGGCTGACGGCCTTCAGCAGACGGGTCACGTCGTACCAGAACAGCCCGCCGGGCTCCGGCGTGCCGGTGGAAGGCATGACCGCGGGGTCGAAGACGTCCAGGTCGATGGTGACGTAGCACGCCTCGGGCAACCTCGCGAGAACGGCCTCGACCCAGTCCCCGCCGCCCGCGATGTCGTGCGCCCAGAAGACGCTGCCGGGCGTCAAGCCGGCCTGTTCGACCCGGTCCATGCTGCGAATTCCGACCTGGACGATGGGGCAGATCTCGCGCACCCTGGCCATGACGCAGGCATGGTTGAACCGGCTGCCTTCGTATTCCTCGCGCAGGTCCGCGTGAGCGTCCAGCTGCAGCACGGCCATGCCCGGGTGGCGCGCGGCGTGGGCCTGGATGCTTCCCACACTCACCGAATGCTCGCCACCCACGACGACGACGAATTTATCCTTCGCGAGAAAGCCGGCGACCCGCTCGCGAACGGCGGCCACCATGGCTTCCGGCGATGACTTTTCGGCTACCGCCGGGGCCGTGAAAATGCCTCGGCGGAAGACCTCGCTGCCGGTCTCGATGTCGAAGAGCTCCAAGTTGGCCGAGGCGGCGATGATCGCCCCGGGGCCCCGGTCGGCACCCTTCAGCCAGGTGGACGTTTCGTCGTAGGGAACCGGCAACACGACCACGCGTGCCGATTCTTCCCCGGCATATTCGGCTGGGATCGCACCGAAATCGGGCATCAGGCGTTCAAATTTACCCGCAGAATCGGGTAGTGGTAATTCACGAAGCACAGGGCCGTCAGCGCCGTCCCGTATTTCTTCGAGGGCACGAAGCTTTCGGTGATGAGACGCCGCTCCTTCAGGTCGAAATTTTCCGAGTAGCCGTTATAGTACAGCTCCTCGACGCTGGCGTGCAGCCGTCGCTCGATTTCCTGGATCGAGTGGTCGCCGTAAAGCTCGCACACGAGACCGCCGTATTTTTGGTGCGTTTTCTTGTCGTAAAGCCAACCATAGATGATTCCGGCGGTGGCGCGCTCACCCTTGTTCACCGTGCACACGGAGAAGATGGACTCCATGACGGAGCCGTGAACCAGATGCGCCGGCTTTGGAATTTCGTTGGCGATTCCCGGCAGGATGGAGGAATACGTCATGATGTTGCACATCTCGACGCCTGCCGCCTTTAGGGCGAGGTGATAGGAACCCGCGTGAACGGTGAGGTCGCTTTGACCCGTTCCTTTGGTAACGAAGTAATCCTTGGGGATGCGGTTACCAACGATCAACTCACCCAAACGACCTTCCACGTGCAAGATATCTTCTTTTTCCACTCCCTGTGTTCCCTTTCAGTCTCATAAAAAATCCTGATTAGAGGTTTACCCCAGGGCTTCGGATGCGACGCATCTTTAGGGCGCCGGAGGCCATCGGAAGCCGCTCCTGCCGTTGGCGGTTGCCCCGGAAGGCAAGCAACCTCCACGATTAAAAGAGGCGTAAAAATAACATCAAATGCCTATTTTGCAATACCATTTTTTATTAACAACTTCATATGGTTAACGTTGCCGTCAATTTCTCGGCGCCCTTTTCCTCCTTTCCGCCGCCACCTCACGGAAGCCCGGCCAGGTAATCGCAGGCCGGAGCGATCAAAATGCTGTGCGCGTCGTTGGAGACCCGGCGATAGCCTTCCGCAGCTTCTACCAGCTGGACGGCGGGCACCTTCAGGGCGCTCTGGAACTTCAGCAAGGCGGCCGATGGCTGCTGCTCCTGCGGTCGGGCGTCCACCAAGAGGACCGGGCGACCGTCGTCGCTCAGCAGGAAATTGACCTCCTGCCGGTCCTTGGTGCGAATGAAATGGAGGCTGAAGCGACCATAGCCCATTTCATTCCAGGTGGATACCGCGCGCCAAAGCTCCAGTGCCACCATGTTCTCAAAGCGCGCTGCGGGATCCTGCACCCGAGGCACATCCCAGAGATAGATCTTCTGCCCTTCCCGGATCGCCCGGGGAACCCCCTGCGACCAGGGCGCCAGGCAGGTCATCACGAAAAACCGCTGCAGCGTCGCCAGCCAACTGCGGATCGTGTTATAGGCCACCTGCAGTCCTTGAGCCAAGGCCGGCACCGACAGCAGCCGCCCCACATGGGCTGGCAGCAGATGGTAGAGCGTTTCCATTTCCCCGATGCCCTTGACTCCCGTCAGGTCCCGGATGTCCTCCCGGACCAACTGTTCGGCGTAGGCGCGCGACCAGCGTCGATAAGAGTTCTTCCGGCCCGAGAGAAAGGGCTCAGGGAAGCCGCTTTGTTCTGAGATCGTCCGCCAGAGCGCGTTGAGTTCGGAGTGCCGTTCCATGCTGACCTGCTGGGGGTTCCCGAAGAACGCCTCCGCCTTTAGATTGGCCCGGCCCAGCTCCGCCTGGGTGAACGGCCACACGTGCAGCAGGTAGTACCGCCCGGCCAGGGAGTCGCCCCTCCGCTGGGGCTGATCCAGCCGGCTGCTGCCGGCCACCAGAAACTGGTAGCGGCCTTCGAACCGGTCGTAGGTGCCCTTGAGGTAACGGCGCCATCCGCGATGCCGGTTGATCTCGTCAAACATCACCAGGGGCGTCGACTCGTCCCTGCGCTCCGTTTCTTCGAAGAACGCGGGGTTGCGGATCATGCGGGTGCGGTCTTCCGGCATCTCCCAGTTCACGTAAACGCGGTTCGGATAGCACTGCCCGATCATCTCCCCCAGCGTGGTTTTTCCGGCCCGCCGCGCCCCGGCCATGAACACCATGCGCTTTTCCCTGGTCAATTCCTCCCACATATGTCGGTACAGCGGCCGATCCAGCATGTCAGGCATTATTTCATAGCAATGAAATTTAGTCAAGTCTAAATTTCATTGCTATAAAATTTAACCAATATGGTTTCCTTGTCAAGCGGTCGGTTCTTCGGTGTCGGCTCTTCGGTGGCTGAAGAATGGCCGGCTCGTCCCATCCGATGGGAACGGGCGTAACGCCACGAGACGGAACGGCGCCGGCTCGGCGAAAAAACGATTGTGAAAATCGAATCGGCCGACTAATCTGGCGTTCTGGGGCGCAGGGGCAGGCCTATTCCCCCCTGCTGGATGAAAGCGGTCGCGATGAACTGTGTCGTCAAGCCCGAACATGACCGGCAGGTAAGGGAGTACTACGATCTCAACACCGGACGCTTCCTGCGCTGGGGCAAGGACGAGGGCACGCGCAACATTCACGCGGCGCTGTGGCCGCCCGAGGTCGGGTCGCTGGCCGCGGCCATGAACCATTCCAATGAGCTGGTCGCGCGCGCAATCGACGACTGCCCGTATCTGGTCCACCGGGTGCTCGATCTGGGCTGCGGGGTGGGCGGCAGCGTTTTCTATCTCGGCCGGAGGCTGCCGCGGGTCCGGCGCTTTCAGGGCGTCAGCCTGAGTCCGATCCAGGTCGAACGGGCGCGCGCGCGGGTTCCCGCGGACCAGCGCGACCGGTTTCGATTCGAAGAGGGCTCCTTCCTGGAGCTCGCGGCCGAGCGCTTCGCTGCGGATTTTTCCTTCGCCATCGAAGCCTTCGCACACGGCCCGGACCCCGGCCGCTTCTTCATGGTTCAGGCGCGGGTGCTGCCCCGCGGGGGGCGGCTCGTCATCATCGACGACTGCCTGGAAAAAGGGGCCGGGTCCGAAACGCCGCGCACCCGGCCGGCGCGGCTGTTGGAGACATACCGGCGAAATTGGCTGCTGCCGGGGCTGCGGCACCTGGAAACGCTGAGATCGATCGCCCGCGAACAGGGGTTTGAGCTCATCGGGCACCAGGACCTGACGCCTTATCTGCGCATCGGCCGGCCGCGGGACCGCGCGATCGCGCTCCTGGTCCGGCTGCTGGGGCGAAGGATGGAGCGCACGGCCTATCTCCGGGCACTGGCGGGCGGGGACGCCAAGCAGCAATGCTATCGTGAGGGTCTGCTCCGCCACCTGTTCCTGGTGTTCGAGAACCAGTACGCGGATGCCGGGCGATGAGCGATTTCAAAAGCCGGCTCGGGCTGCTGCGGTCCGAGGCAATCTACTTCTGGAAGCCGTTCACCCGCCGCAGGATGCGCCGATTCTACGCTCGGTTCGTCGGGCCGGACGCGCTGGTCTTCGACGTCGGCGCGCACGTGGGCAGCCGCAGCCGGGCGTTTCTGGACCTCGGCGCGCGGGTCGTGGCCGTGGAGCCGCAGCCGGCCTGTGCGGCCTATCTCCGGAAGCGATGGGCCGGCGAGTCCCGGTTCACGCTCGTCGCCGCGGCCGTCGGCGCGCAGCCCGGCCGGGCCGGGCTGCATGTCAACCGCCTGAACCCCACCATCAGCACCCTGTCGCCGGCCCGCTGGAGAGCCGCGATGGCGGCGGTCGCCCGACAGCCCGAGCGCTGGGACCTTCACCTGAAAGTGGAGGTGACCACGCTCGACCGGCTGATCGACGCCTACGGGGTGCCCGATTTCTGCAAGCTGGATGTGGAAGGCTTCGAAGCGCAGGCCCTGGCCGGCCTGACGCGTGCCCTGCCGGCGCTTTCGTTCGAGTTCGTCAGCATCGATAAAGCCGCAGCGCTGGTCTGCCTCGAGCGGTTGCGGGTCCTTGGTGCCTACCGATTCAACTGGAGCCTCCGGGAGCGCCTGCGCCTGGAAAGCCCGGACTGGGTCGAGGCGCCCCGCGTTGCGCGCATGCTTGCCGGCCTGGGCTCCGCCGTCGTATCCGGAGACATCTACGCGCGCCTGGGCCCGTAAGGGCCCCCGGGGTCGGCCCCGCCGAGGATTGTCGCCCCTGCGGCGTTCTGGTATGATTTTGAAAGCGGTTCGCACGGCCGCCCGTCCGGACCGTGCGCCTGCAAGGAGGCTGCTTGCTCGCCAAAGTTCTCAGCAGTGCCGTGCTTGGAATCGATGCCTACCGCGTGGAGGTGGAGGTGGACATCAGTTCCGGCCTGCCCGCATTCGCTACCGTCGGGCTTCCGGAGGCGGCGGTCAAGGAGAGCCGCGAGCGGGTCAAGTCGGCCATCTCCAACTCCGGGTACCGCTTCCCGGACGACCGCATCACCGTCAACCTGGCGCCCGCCGACATCAAAAAGGAAGGCACGGGCTTCGATCTGCCGATCGCGCTCGGGATCCTGGCGGCGACGGGTATCGTTCCGCAGGCAGCTGTTTCGCGCTACCTCGTGCTGGGCGAGCTTTCCCTCGACGGTCGGGTCAAGCCGGTCCGGGGATCGCTCCCGATGGCGATCTCCGCGCGGCAGTCCGGGCATCCCGCCATCATCGTGCCTTATGACAACGGGCTGGAGGCCTCGGTCGTCGACGGCATCGAGGTGCTGCCGGTCCGGACGCTTTCCGAAACCGTGGAGATGCTGCGCGGCCAGATCACCATCCCCGCCGTGCGGGCGGACATCGGGGCCATCTTCGAGCGCAACGGCGAGTTCGATGTCGATTACGCCGAGGTGCGGGGGCAGGAGCACGTCAAGCGCGCACTGGAGATTGCGGCGGCGGGCAGCCACAATCTTCTGATGGTCGGGCCGCCGGGCTCGGGTAAGACCATGCTGGCCAAGCGTCTGCCGACGATCCTGCCGCCGATCACCTTCGCCGAGGCCATCGAGACCACCAAGGTGTTCAGCGTGGTGGGTATGCTCGAGAAGGACCAGGCCCTGATCACCCAGCGCCCGTTCCGATCCCCGCATCACACCATCTCCGATGCCGGCCTGATCGGCGGGGGCCACTTCCCGCGGCCGGGCGAAGTCAGCCTGGCGCACCATGGCGTGCTGTTTCTCGACGAGCTGCCGGAGTTCAAGAAACACGTGCTGGAAGTGCTGCGCCAGCCGCTCGAGGACTTGAAGGTGACCATCTCCCGCGCCGCATCGGCACTGACCTACCCGTCGAGCTTCATGCTGGTGGCGGCCATGAACCCCTGCCCGTGCGGCTATTACGGCGACCGCAAGCACGCCTGCCGCTGCAGCCCGCCGCAGATCCACCGCTACCGCGCCAAGATTTCCGGCCCCCTGCTCGACCGGATCGACATCCACGTGGAGGTGCCGGCGGTTCCCCATGCGGATCTCCTCCAGGATGTCCAGTGCGAACCGTCGGCCGAGATCCGCCGCCGGGTGACGCGCGCCCGGGAGATCCAGTCCGAGCGCTTCAGCCGCAGCCGCATCTTCTGCAACGCCCAGATGAGCAGTCGCCACATCCGCGCCCACTGCCGGATCGACGAGGCCTCCCGGCGACTTCTGGAGGCCGCCATCGACAGGTTCGGCCTCTCGGCGCGGGCCTTCAACCGGGTGCTCAAGATCGCCCGCACGATCGCTGACCTGGAAGGCGCCCGCGACATCGGCACTCACCAGATCTCTGAGGCGATCCAATACCGCAGCCTGGACCGGGGCGCGAGGCACGCGGCATGAAGGGCGCCGACCGCCTGCGCGAATTGATGGCGGCGAGCCGCCCCGCGATGGTCTTCACCGGCGCCGGCGACGGCACCACGTTCGAGAGCGACGCGCGCCTGCCGGTCTGCGACCGCTGCCGCGGGATCGTCAAGACCGCCACCATCTCCTTCGGCCAGGCCATGCCGCCGGAGGTCGTGCGCCGGGTATAGGAGGCCACTCTCGCCTGCGGCCACCCGGCGATCTGCCCGTTTTCAACGTTATCAGCCCGCGATCAATTCACCGTCCATTTCGGAGGCGACTTCGCTGAGGCGTTTCAACGTCATCACCAGCAGGGTCTTGTTCGCCTTTTTCATTTCTTTCAGAGACGCCACGATACCCGAAAGATCGTTCTCTTTGATGGCGGTCTCCAGAAGCACCATTTGATGCACATAGATCCCGCGATCCAGGTCGAGGATCTTGCCCAGCAACTCCTGGTCTTCTTTTTTGGGAAACTGAAGGAGAACTTTCCGCGGGGAATCCAACCCCCGATTGAGTCCTTCCAACGGGATCGAAGTGAAGTCGAGCTTGAACTTTCGGATCTGCCGCTGGACTTCCTCTTTACGAGCGGCCTGACCGAGGGAGGCCAGGTCCAGCAAACGTTCGAGCCACATCTCGATGATGCGGCACCGAAACTGCCAGGTCAGCACGAACAGGTTGAAGAGATTGGAATAGGCGGAATCCCTCGTCAGAATGTAATCGGGCAGCGGTTCGTACACCAGAAACTCGAAGGTATAGGCATTGTCCTGGCCCAGTTCGAAATAGGCCGGTACCAAGGTTTTAGGGTTGCCATGACGCGTCACCCTCACCGGTGGAATGCGCCATAGATCGACCCTTTTTTCGGCGACGTGCCGCAGGGCGTTGACGACGTGCGGGATGTAATAGTCCAGCGTTCGCTTGAATTCGGAAATTTCGTAGAACTCCTTGAGCGTGACGCCGGCTCCCGGCCCGACGCCGAAGTCCTTGAGGGCTTCGGATTCGCCTTCCAGCCGCACCTCATCCGGCATTTGACCCGCTTTCACCTTCTCGATCTGCTCGCCCCCGGAAACCGTGATCCACAGCCGCGGCGTCAAAGACGTTTTCTTCACCGGGCCAAGCTCCTTGAGGATGAACCCGATCAATCGATTCAAGGTTTCTGCGTTCTCGATATCAAAGAGGTCGGGCCGGACCGGTTTTTTTTCATCGGCGAAAATGGCCCTAAGCAGCTGGGCGATTCCGCTTGAATCGGCCTCAATCCGCTGGCGGGATTCCAGCGGCCCCGGCAGGTTGCTGCCCGGGTTGATGACGCAGATCAATTTCCGGTTCGTCTTCAATGCCTCGCGTTCGAAGTAGCCGGCCTCGTAGAGGCACCAATCCATCTCGATTCCCTGCACAAGGTAGAGCATGACGAAGAGATCGGCATTTTCGATTTCGTCCAAGACGACGGGGTTCCACGCGATGCCGGGGCTCAAAGCCGGCGAAGCGAAGATCTTCAGTCTCTCCTTGCTCAAGTTCTCCAGTTCCCGCTTGATCTTTGTGGCGGCCTTGCCGTGGCCGCTGACCTTGTGGCTGATGAATACCCGGAATGGATAGCGATTTTCGCTTTCCGGATTTGTGACTGACCCGTTTGCCATGATGCCACCTCCGATGGGAGAATGCCGCTCGTGCGGGTGATGGGATGGAATCAAGGACTATTTCGGCGGGCGCACCTTAATTGGAGTGGCCCCGCCAAGGACGCGAAGCGCATATAAAACAAGTCACCCTTCAGAATGGCACGGGGTCGACAAGTCGGCTGCAGTGCATCACAGATGGGGAATGAGGGTGCACTTTTGGGGGGGGGCAGCGGTTGTCCGAAAGATATGATGACGTTAGGTGGCTCGGCTGCCCCCGGATATGGGAACGGCACCTTGCCCCTGCTACAGCTTGGCCAGTAGCACCACCCTAAGTGGTTGTCAACAACGAAGATCCATCGCTAAAGAATATAG
>Ga0114939_10001055_pt1 | contig 22321 bp, 18 predicted proteins | sample AshMeaCrysSpring_FD_87196 | JGI IMG/M metagenome (GOLD analysis project Ga0114939, IMG submission 87196) | Groundwater microbial communities from Big Spring, Nevada to study Microbial Dark Matter (Phase II) - Ash Meadows Crystal Spring | ecosystem: Environmental > Aquatic > Deep subsurface >...
ACTGGTATGACTACTATTAAAACTGCCGTTTCAATCGAAGAAAGCTTGTTCCGGAAGGCGGAGGAACTGGCCGCGGAGATGCGGGTCTCGCGCAGCCGGTTGTTTGCCCTGGCGCTGGAAGATTACGTTGACCAATATCGAAACCAAAAAATTACCGACATCCTGAACGAAGTATATGCCGGAGGCCCTTCCGAGGAGGAAGAGATGCAACTGGAAGCGATGCGCCGGTACCAGGCGAAGCTCCTAGAGGATGAGCCGTGGTAAATCAGGGTGATGTGTACTGGATCGATTTGGGCGACCCGCAAGGTTCTGAACCGGGTTATCGCCGTCCTTATGTAGTCATTCAGAATAATACCTATAACCACAGCGCGATCCATACAACAATCGTTTGCGCCCTGACTTCGAATACGCGCCGGGCGCAAGTCCCTGGAAATGTCCTGTTGCGGGAGGGGGAAGCGGGGCTACCCAAACCAAGCGTGGTGGTGGTCACCCAGGTATTTACGGTTGATAAGCGCGACCTGGCTGAGCAAATCGGCACGTTATCGGCGAGTCGGGTGCGCCAGATTTTGCAGGGGCTTGGCGAGGTACTATCTCCCTAGCGCTATAAAATCGCCAATATACCTTCGAATTGCGGCTTGCCTGTGGTATCTGACAGGTTACAATCTATCCAGTATCCAGTTGTTTAAACAGCCCGAGTTGCGCGAGCCGCGGCGTGACCGGGCCGGAGATAAGCGGGACAATTTCAGATGGTTAACAAGGCCGAACTGCGACAGTTTCTGACCCAATACTTCAACGACAACGAGCTGGAGGAGCTGTGCTTCGACTACTTCCCCGACCTGCTCAACGATTTCACGGCGGGCATGACCAAGAGCCAGAAGGCCATCGCCCTGATCAGCTATTGCGATCGTCGCGGCCGGATGGACCATCTGCTGACCGCCCTGAGCAAACTCCGGCCGGAGGCCTACAAGGATCAGTTTGGCCTGGTGCCCTCGCAGCAGAAAAGCGACCTTTCCGCGCAACGCAACCCCAACCAGATCTTCCTGAGCCACGCCCACCAGGATGCCGCCTTCGCCCGCGAACTGGCCGGCGACTTGCGGGACAACGGCTTCGAGATCTGGATAGCCCCGGAGAGCATCGAGCCGGGCGAGAAGTGGGTCGACGCCATCGAGCGCGGCCTGGAGACCAGCGGCATCTTCCTGCTGGTCATCACCCCCCACGCCGTCAATTCCAAGTGGGTGCGCGACGAGAGCAACTACGCCATCGCCCTGCAGAACAAGAACGAGATGCGCCTCTTCACCCTCCACGTCGGCGAGGGGCGGATGCCGCCGCTGTGGAGCGTGCGCCAGCACATATCCTTCCGCGAGGACTACGACGAGGGCCTGCGGCAGTTGCTGGCCGCGCTCCGGCCGGGCCAGACGGCCAAGCCGGCCGCGGCCGCGCCACCCCCGCCGGTCGAGGAACCGGTCAAAACGGAGCCGCCACCCGCCACGCCGAAACCCGCCCCGCGCAAGCGCCGCGCCCCGGCCAAACCGGCCGCAACGGCGGCAACGGTCCAGGCGGCCGAGCCGGCCGGGACGGAAAAGCCCTCGGCAGATCCGGTCGTCGCGGCGACCGAAGCGCCGTCCAAGACGCCTGCGGCGGTCGAAGCGGCACCAGCGTCCGCAACCGCGTCCGAACCGGAGGCAACCGAACCCCCGCCGATCACCCGCGCGCCTGAGCGGCCGGCCTCGCTTGCCGGCGACACCGCGACACGGGCGACAAGCGCGCCTATCGTCGCGCCCGACCCCGCCCCGGACGGCCCGGCGGCGAAACCCGCAGCTCGCAAGCCGCTTTACTGGGCGCTGGGGGCGGTGGCGCTCCTGGCGGTGATGGTCTTTGGCTGGCGGTTGATGGCCGCGGGGAGCGGCGAGACTGGAACTCCGGTGGCCGGCGTCACGCCCGCTACACCAACCGAAGATACCGGCGGGGTTGGTACGAACCCGACCCGGCAGACGACCAGCGCACCGACGCGGACGCCAACCCGGCCATCGCCGACACGGACGCCAACCCGGCCGGCGCCGGCGGAAGCACAGGCCGGCGATATCCGCACCATTACCCTGCCCGGCGACGTGGCGGTCGAGCAGGTTTTTGTCCCCGCCGGGTCGTTCATGATGGGCAGCGAGGATGGCGCGGATGACGAGAAACCAGTTCATGAGGTGACGCTCGACGCCTTCTGGATCGACCGGACGGAGGTGACGAACGCGCAGTTTGCCGCGTTTACGGCTGATACCGGTTATATAACAACAGCCGAAAGCGAAGGTGGTGGGTACACCGTTGTGAACAATGATTATGCCTATACAGATGGTGCAGATTGGCAGCATCCGCAGGGTCCCGCGAGCAACCTCAACGGACTTAGCCGACACCCTGTGGTGCTGGTTTCCGGGGATGATGCGGCCGCTTATTGTGAATGGACCGGCGGCCGCCTGCCGACCGAGGCGGAGTGGGAATTCGCCGCGCGGGGGCCGGATAGTCCCGTTTACCCATGGGGCGACGCGTTTGACGGTGAAAAGCTTAACTATTGCGACCGGAATTGCCCGTTCGATCATGCGGATCAAGATGTGGACGACGGTTATGAATTCACCGCGCCGGCCGGCAGCTATCCCAACGGCGCGAGCTGGATAGGCGCACTGGATCTGGCCGGAAATGTATGGGAGTGGGTCAATGATTGGTATGGCGAGTACGGATCATCGTCACAGACCAACCCGACGGGGCCGAGTTCAGGCGAATACCGGGTGCTGCGCGGGGGCGCGTGGAACGGCAACGACGACTTCGCGCGCTCGTCGTTCCGCTACGTCAGCGTCCGACCGGACGGCCGCAGCAGCAACTTTGGGTTCCGGTGTGCCCAGGAGTAGCTCTCCCGATATCCTGAATTCTGGTTTCTGGTTTCTGGGGGAGCGCGAGGGGGCTTTGCCCCCTCGCCCGAGGCGATCGCGGATTTTTTATTGAGAAGGTCTGATGCCAGTCACGTACAAGAATCTCTACCGCTCGATTTGTGACTTCGACAACCTGCTCGAAGCCTACAGCCGCGCGCGGCGCGGCAAGCAGCAGACGGACGAGATGCGACGTTTTCACTTCAAGCTGGAGATGAACCTGTGGGACCTCTGCGCCGAACTGCAGGACGGGACCTACCGGCTCGGCCCGTACCGCCACTTTCGCATCGTCGACCCCAAGCCGCGCAAGATCAGCGCCGCGCCGTTCCGGGACCGGATCGTCCACCACGCCCTGTGCCTGGTCATCCAGCCCCTTTTCGAGCGCAAGTTTATCTATGACAGCTACGCCAACCGCATCGGGAAAGGCACGCACCGGGCGCTGGATCGCGCTGATCGATGGGTCAAATGCTACCCTTATGTCCTCAAGATGGACATTCTGAAATTCTTTCCCAGCGTCGATCACGCCGTGCTGGAAAACGTGTGGCGGCGGACGATCGCCTGCGGCCCGACGCTCGACCTGTGCGGGCGCATCCTGGCCGGCGGCGACGGCGTGCTGGCCGACGAGTACCCCATGCAGTGGTTCCCCGGCGACGACCTGCTGTCACCGCTTGGCCGGGCGCGTGGCCTGCCCATCGGCAACCTGACCAGCCAGTTCTGGGCCAACGTGCTGCTCAACGAACTGGACCACTTCGTCGTCGAGCAACTCCGACTGGGGCCTTATTTGCGCTACGTCGACGATTTTCTGGTCTTCGGTGAGAACCCGCGCGACCTGTGGGCGGCCCGCGACGCCGTCGCCGACTTTCTGGCCCGGTTGCGACTGAGTCTGCACCCGCGCAAGTGCCACGTGATGCCCACGGCCAGGGGCGTGCCCTTCCTGGGTTTCCGGCTATTTCCGACGCATCGCCGCTTGTCGGGCGATGGGCTGGACCGGGCGCGGCGGCGGTTGCGCCGGCAGCGGCTGGCCCTGGCCCGCGGCGAGCTAACGACCGAGGCCTTTCGCCGCTCGCTGGCCAGTTGGATCGGCCATACTCAACACGGCGATACCTGGCACCTGCGCCGTCTGCTGCTCACCGACCGCGTGTGGCCGGTGGCAAGAGAAGCAATCTAGAAACCGGGTTTTTCGCAAAAACCTGGTTTCTGCTGGCAGGGGGATGCGATGCAACAATCACCGATATTTGAAAAGACCGAAGCCTTCCTTGACTGGCTCCTGCCGCTGACGGCGCAGTTTCCGCGGCAGCACCGCTTCGGGTTGGCCCGGCGCACCGAGGATCGGGCGCTCGATTTCTACGAGCAAACCGTCCGCGCCGCGAAAGCCGACAAGCCGGGCCGGTTTCTCTACGAGGCCGATGTCCAGTTAACCCAACTGGCGTTCTATCTGCGGCGCGGGCGCAAGATGTCGTTGCTGACGGCTAAACAGTACCGGCGGGGCAGCGAACAACTGGCCGAACTGGGGCGGCTGCTGGGCGGCTGGCTGAGGAAAGAAACCGGCTTGGCGTCCGGCCGGACGCCAAGCGAGGAAGTGATTTAAGGCAGTTCTGACCGGTCGCCCGGTCTTTTCTGTGGGGAAACGGGCAGATGGGTGCTGCGCGGGGGCGCGTGGAACAACAACGACAACAACGCGCGCTCGACGAACCGCAACAACAACCAACCGGACAACCGCAACAACAACATAGGGTTCCGGTGTGCCCAGCAGTCCTTCAACCGAAAACGCATCGGCAGCGTTGTGCCCGGCCGGAATGTCGCTCGCTTTTGCCCGGTTCAATTCGGGGCCGGCGGGCGGCCGGAGCCTACGGGAGAATGTACTCCAGCCTGCTTCCCCGGTCGGCGGCGACGCCGGCCGAAGATCAAACGCATCGCCCCGGCCGGTAGCGTTATCCGAAAGCCGGGGTGATGCTCTTAGTCCGAATCTCAGCGTCAATCCGCGCTGCAATCAGCGTCATCAGCGTTCCATTCTTCCGCCGAAAATCTCGACCTTGACGCTACGGCGTGCTGCTGTTCGCCGCCGCCGATGGCCCCGGGTTGGCCAGCCGCTCCGCTTCCAGTTGCGCCTGGCGGGCGTAGTTGATCGCGTCGGCCAGGATGCGCGCCGATTCCTGCGGGCTGTGGAAGCCGGTGCTGTTTTCTGAAGAGACGAAATCCCAGCGCAACGAGGCGCGGCGGTGCAGATAGCGGGCGTTCTCCAGTTGCGCGTCCGTCGCCCCGGCGTTCTGCGCGGCAACGATGGCGTCAATGGCGTCGATCAGCGCTTCTTCCGTCTCCCGCAGCAGACCGGCGGTGCGGTCCTGGATGGTATTGATGCGCTGGATCAACTCGCTTTCGTCCTGGCGATGGCAGGTCTGGCAGGCGTTATTGACGTTCGTCAGCGGGCTGCGCAGCCAGTGGTCGGAGACCTTGATCGACCCCTCGCGGACGTACGGCATGTGGCAATCGGCGCAGGCCACGCCCGATGAAGCGTGCAAGCCGCTGCTGTACATCTCGAATTCCGGGTGCTGGATCTTGATCATCGGCGCGTTGGTCTCTTTATGTGTCCAGTCTTTGAAGCCGTAGAGATCATAATGCGCCTCGATGTCGTCGATCGACAGGCCCTGGCTCCAGGGGAAGGTCAGCACCTTGTTGTCGCCCTGGAAATAGTATTCCACATGGCATTGGGCGCAGACGTAGGTGCGCATCTCCTGTCGCGTGGCCGCTTCGAGATCGATGCCGCGCTCCGTCATGGCGTTGATGAACGCCGGGCGGGTGATGCGCAATTCCATCGTCTCCGGATCGTGGCAATCGGCGCAGGAGCTGCCATAGTGGAGTTGATCTTTCAGTTCGTTATAGGGCGTATGGTTAAATTCTTCCCAGCCCATTTCAGCGATGAGGCCGGGGGCGTTGGCCGAATGGCAGTTGATACACGCGCCGGGTTGGTCGACGATCTGGACCCGCTGGGTATTGGCCTGATCGGTCTGCATGTAATAATGGCCGCGCTCTTCGTTGTGATCCACGCTGAAGGCATAGCCGGCCCAGATGCGCACCATGGCCGGGTAGCGCTCCAACTTGCTATAGGGCACCGAGCCGCCATAAGGCGTGCTGATGGTGCTGTCCTGGGTCTTCATGAAGGAATCGTAGTGGCGGGGAAAGTTCTGGCCCCACACGGCCGGATCGATCTCATCCGGGGCGATCTCGACGACTTTCAGCGGGTACTGCTCCCCCTCGGCCTTGCGATTGGTGATGTTCACCAGGAGCAGGGCCACAGCGCCCATGATCAGCGCGCCACCGATGAAGGCGGCGATCAACCACCAGGGGCTGCCTTTGCGTTTGGGTTCAGCGGAATTGGTTGTCATGTATAGATTCTCCTGATCATTTTGGATGGCCGACGCGCGCGTGGCAGTGCAGGCAGTCGGTTGGTTCATCACTGAACTCGTGGTTCATTTGAGCGGTTATGGCTTCGTGGCAATAAAGGCAATTATTTTGGGCCACATTGCGGTTGAGGTCCGTGATTTGAATTGGTTCGGGAAAATTACCGAGGGTGAAGGCGGCGCTGTGGCGGAAACCGTTCAGACCTTTGACGGCATACTTGGCCACAATGGAGCTGTGGGGCGTGTGGCAGTCGTTGCATGTGGCGATGGCTTTATGGCTGCCGTGGTTCCAGCCGTCGTACACATCGCGCATGACGTGGCAGTTGACGCACGATGCCGGGTCATCCGAGAGATACGACGCGCCTTCGGCATAGGCGAAGGTGAAGGCTCCCAATCCGACGATGCCGCCGATAACCGCCGCCAGCAGTAGCCAGACGCGAAAAGGAGCCGAGGCCCAAATACGGCGAAATAAACCTTTCTTTTGGGCCGGGGGTGTGGTCGACATGGTTTGCACGCTCCTTTGCGAGTATGTGCCGGGGCATCCTGATGGGGCGACCAGAGATGCAGTTCGTCTTCAACACATACAGCAAATGATTACAAATCAATATTAACTCGGGTTTCAAATACAGGCAATATTGTTTATGTCAACAATGGGCCAATTCACAGGCTCGCTGGGCCAGAGCCGGAATCATCTGGGCCATGGCGGCGAATCGCCGGTCTTGCGTTTGACCACGTACATAGCGAATGTAAATCTGGGCGACAATAACCGTCAGGCGAAACAGGCCCAGCGTATGATAGAAATCGATGTCGCCCACCGGGCGACCACTTTTGGCGGCGTATCGTTCAACCAGTTGGTCGCGGGTTAAAAAGCCTAGATCACCGACCGGCATCATGGCTGTGGCTTGCAGATACGGCGGATCGGTGGGTTCAGTCCAGTAGGTCAACAACGCCCCCAGATCGGACAGGGGATCGCCCAACGTGCACATGTCCCAATCAAAGACGGCCACGATCCGGCCGGGGTCATCCGCGGCCAGCATGACGTTGTCGAGCTTGTAGTCATTGTGGACGAGCGAAAAATTACCGGTGGCCGGCTGGTTAGACCTCAGCCAGTCGTAAACCCGGTCCATGTCGGCCAGATCGACCCCTTTGGCCGCCTGCCAGCGCTTATACCAACCCTCGATTTGCCGTTGGATGAAGCCGCTTGGTTCGCCTAAATCGCGCAGGCCGAGGGCATCGTAATCAACGGCATGGAATTCAACCAGCGCGTCAACCAGCGCCGCGCTTATGCGGCGTGGAGCATCCGCCAGAGTCATATAGGCTTCGGGCATTGCGCGGCGCACGACGACGCCCTGTCGCCGCTCCATGACGAAGAACGGCGCGCCGATGACGGACTCGTCATCACAAAAAAGAAAGGCTTGGGGCGCATAGGGAAACGCCTGATAAAGCACCGACAAGACGCGATATTCCCGGCTCATGTCGTGGGCTGCCCTGGCCACAGGTCCGATGGGCGGCCGTCTTAAGACATACTCATGGCTGCCGTAGTCGAGCAAATAGGTGAGATTGGCCGCGCCGCCGCCGAACTGGCGGATCTTCAAGAGGTTGTCGGTGCCGGCAAGTTTGCCCGACAGATACGCAGACAGGCGTTGTTCATCGACCTTTTCGTCGGGGCGAATAGAAATGAGTTCTTCCATTGCGGATTTTCCAGTGCCCAGTATTCAGGTTGCTGGAGCCAGGGCTGTGAATGATCCAGCCCGCAACAGGTCAGGAATGATTACCATCGTGGAGAAACCGCCTGGCCCCTTGGAATCCCTCTCGCAACCAATCGTCGGCTTCCATATCTTCGATGTAAACCCCATTCCGCGACCGCGAGGAATGTATCATCATCCAGCCGCCGGCGCCTGCATCCACTCCCAGGCTGATCCCGACATGGCTGATGTCGCGATGGTCGCCCGACCCGCCAAAGTAGAACAGGTCGCCCGGTTCAAAGGGCGGCTCGACCGGTTGCCCGGCAGCAAATTGCACATCCGCATCGCGAGGGATGGCGACCCCAGCCAGCTTGTGCATGAGTTGGGAGAAACCGGAGCAATCGATACCGTGAACCGAGCACCCACCCCATTGGTATGGCACGCCGATATAGGCCATGGCGTCGTGGTGAGCCAACTGGCGGCGGCGAACGGAAACAGGCGACCTATCGGACAGCGACCGCAAATCCATCGGGTCGGCGAACCCGCTGCCAAATGGTCCGTGCACGCGCGACCAGCCGTTTTCCAGTTCGCCGGAAGAGAGGCGCGTCCCGGCAAAGATACGAGTGATAACCGGGGCCAGATAACTTGGCTCGCGATAGACCATCGTGAACGGCGCTGCGACCTGGTGGGTTGGCGCAAACTCCGGCTCCGGCTCGGCCAGGTATTGGGTATAGACCCAGCCCAGATAACCATCTTCCAGGCGCACAAAGGACCAACGACCATCATCCGCCAGGAATTCGACGATCGACCCGGCCAGAAGCTGGCTTTGCTGCTCGGATAGCCAGGAAGGCTCGCGCTGGAAACCGGTCAAATTGGTGCGCACGGCCAGCAGGCGCGGCTTGTCCTGGCGCAAGATAGACACGCCGTCGCTATCCCAGCGAGCCTGGGGCAGACGGCGGCGGAGATGGGCAAGGACCTCAACCAGCGTCGACGTGTCCAATACACGCCCCATCAGGCGGTGGTGTCCGCCCACCGGCACAATTTCCAGTTCGCAAAGGTGAAAGCGACCATCGGTAAAGGGCAACCGCGCTTCAGCCAAAACATCTTTCAGTTGTTGTTCGTCCATAAAACGTCAACCCTCGGATTGAACTGCTGACCCGGCCTCAGAAGTAGGCCTTTCAGGATGGGCGCGAGTCTGCATGTAACCCACGCCGAACAATACCGATACCGGGGCGATCGGGAAGGTGGACACGACCTTCCGTATCGAATCTCAGCCCGTCAAACGGATCATCGGCGACCAACCAGGGCGCGTCCAGGTCCAGCCAATCGGCCAGCCCCATCAAGTGCGCCATCGCAGTCGCCCCGATAGAAGTTTCAACCATGCAACCGAGCATGATCTTTAAACCCATGTGGCGGGCGCGACGCAAAATCGCCAGCCCGGGGCCAATCCCGCCGACTTTCATGAGCTTCAAGTTGATGCCGCCAACACCTTCGGCTGCCAGCCGATCAACGTCGGTTATGGTCTGTAGCGATTCATCAGCGACGACAGGCACCGGGCAACGAGCCTGTACCCACCCCATCCCGGCGAAATCACCTTTAGCCACCGGTTGTTCAACAAGGGCGATATCACAATCCAGCAAGGCGCCAATGATGCGAACGGCTTCATCCGGCTGCCAGCCGGCGTTGGCATCGATATATAGTATCGCGTCGGGACAGACAGCGCGGACAGCGACCACCCGGCGTACGTCGAGACCATCAGCTCCACCGAGTTTGAGCTTGATGATCGAACGGCCGGCCAATTCGGCCGCCTGGCGAGCCATGACCTCCGGCTCGCCGATGCCGATGGTGAACGAGGTCAATAGAGGTCGCGGCGCGGGCAGGCTGAGAAGATCGTGCAACGGGCGGTTATGCAAACGGCCAAGGCGGTCGTGCAAGGCCAGGTCCAACGCAGCGCGAGCCGATGCCGGGCCTTCAGTGCCTACCCACCGGGTGATGTCGGCCGGGTCATCGGGTAATGGGTCTGAGCGATAGGCGGCGACTTCCCAGACCGCGGCCATCGCCTCAGTCGCAATGCCATAGTAGGGCGGGATGGTCCCCTCGCCCCAACCTTCCTCACCGGCAAGGCGAAGCCAGTGGGCAGTGCGTGTTTCACTGATACCGTGACTGACGCGAAAGGGGTTGCGCAGGCGTAAGGTGATCGATTCCCAGGTAAGTCGTCTCATGGGATTATATTATCCGCCAAATGGGTAAATTGGGCAGCCAACAGGCACCGCGGGCTGATAGCCCCAGGTTTCTCTCTATCCACGATCGCGAGTTGATCAGGCGCAGATCGCCAATATGCATCTGATTGTCACGATCCGGAACCACAGCCCCACGACGATCACGATTTCAACATGAGCGCGGCCAACAACGCGCCGCGCTCGATCATCTTGGAGATGATAACGTGTTCGTGGGCGGCATGGGCACCGTCACCAACTGGCCCCAAGCCATCGAGTGTGGCTGTGTGGGCGCTGGTCAGATTGCCATCCGAACCGCCGCCGACGGCCGCTTCCTCAATAAACAATCCCATCTCCGCGGCCGTTTCGCGGGTTAACTCCCATAAGGCCACGTTGCGTGGTGTTCGCTCCAGCGGGCCGCGCTCGAAGCCCCCGGAAATAACGATCGATGTCCCCGGTAAGGGCACAGGCAAACCACGAATGGCTTCCTCTAATTGAAGCGCGTCGGCTGTGGTCATGGCCCGGACGTCAACAACCGCGCGGCATTCCGGGGCGACGACATTGCCCCGCAATCCACCGCTGATCACGCCGACATTAACCGACAAGCCGCGCGGGTAATCATTAAGGGTGGCCAATGTCCGGACGACTTCGGCCATACCCAGGATCGCGCTGACACCCTTCTCCGGTTCCAGCCCGGCGTGGGCGGCCACGCCGCGTACGGCGATCTCGAACTCGCCGACCCCCTTCCGCGCCGTCTTGAGCTTGCCTTCCGGGCCGGCTGAAGGCTCAAGAATAAGCGCCCGCGCCGACTGCCGGGCCAGTTCTTCAATGACCGGCCGTGACTCCACGCTGCCGATCTCTTCGTCCGTGTTGACGAGAAAGACAGGCTCCAGAGGCGGCTGCACCCCCAATTCCCGCAATGCCCGCAAAGCGAAGATGCCTTGCACCAATCCGGCTTTCATGTCGTAGCTGCCGGGACCGCGCAGGATGTCGCCATCAACCACCAGGGGCATTCTGGCCAGGGTGCCGACCGGCCAGACCGTGTCGCAGTGACCCAAAAGCAACTGGCGCGGACGTTCAGCGGCGGTCGGATGGGTAGCCAGCAGAGTCCCCCCGGTTTTCTCGCCCGGAATATGGCGGACATTGTAGCCAAGCTGCTCAAACTGGGCGGTCAGGATGGCTAGCGGACCGGCCTGCGTTTCCGCCATATCCGACGGCGATTCGGCGGCGACGAGGTCAGCCAACAAGGCGACCATAGCCTCGCGGTGGCTGGCGAGGTGTTGCATAAGGATAGAAGGATCGATCATCATAATCCAAAGTATAACAGGGGGCACGGCAATTATCCGCTCGGCGATCTCTGCCCCCACCCCTGTCCTCCTCCGATATCGTTGTGCTATTACAATATTTTTACATTACAACATATTGTAATACTACAATATTTCCTTGCGATAGATGGATTGCGCCTATATAATGAAATTTGAGAATTGCCGGAAGGGTGTCAGATATCAATAATCCCCCATTGTCCGGTAAAGTATGAATTCTGCCCATAATCCGCCCAGGGCAGAGTGGTGCGGTTTTCAGTATCGGTTCCATAAGACGTAGTGTAATGGTTATCGGCGGTTCGGAAAGCCGGGTTGTTAGGAACAGGCTATTTCGACTGTGCCTATGCCTGGCCCGGAGGTCGGGTGATTTGATCGCCACCTCACAGCGAGTCATTAGCTCGCATGGAGAGAGACAAAACCATGAGCACTACGTACTTCGTTTCTGCCACCAACGGAAATAACAACAATCCGGGAACACAGCCGGAACAAGCGTTACGAACCATCCAGGCAGCGATCAACAAGGCCCAGGCCGGGGACACGATCTATTTGCGCGCCGGCACCTACGCCGAGAGAATCTACATTCAAAAGCCGGGCGCGGCGGGGACCCCAATTCTTATTTCTGCCTATCAAGAAGAAAAACCAGTCATTGACGGGGCAAATATCAACTTCTCCGACAATATGGGCCTCGTCGTCATCGACCAAAGCCAGTCCGTCACCTTGCAGGGCCTTGAAATTCGTAACTCGCGCGGTCGGGGCGTGGTCGTATTAAAGTCCAGCCAGGTTTCCATCATCGATTGTCAGGTTCATTCCTGCCAGGCAGGCGGGGTTCAGGCGTACCAATCTGAAGCGATTCGAGTTGAAAGGTGCCGGGTTTATCGCTGTGCCTGGCGATTCCTGGCCGGAACACCCTCCCTTCTTTACACCGCGCTGGCTACCAAGGGTTGCAAGGACGTTCGCATCGAACAGAATGAAGTCTTCGAAAATTCAGGGATTGGTATTTCCTCGTGGACCGGCTGCGAAAAAGTCATCATCAAAAAGAACACTTGCTACGACAATCGGAACGGGCAGATCAATGTCACTTCATCAGTCGATGTCGTGGTCGACGGCAACCTGTGCTATCACTCCGGGCGTGATACCTACCTGAATCTCTACAATCGGCGCGGACCAGGCCTCACCAAACACGACGTGTCGGCCTATCGAACCGGCGGAAAGTGGCACGCACGCAATATCCAATTCACCAATAATATCGTGGTCGGGTGTGGAACGGGCTTCGAAAACATCATGGAACGGGGCAAGATGACCTCCACAACCCTTGCCCACAACACAATCATCAATAGCACCGAACAAGCCATCAAGCTGGGCTGTGACGGGCCGAGCACGAACACTTTCATCGAGAACAACCTCATCCTGTCGGTCAACGGCGGCGAAATGGCGAAAACCAAAAAGACCGATGGGATCGTATGGCGCCACAACCTCTGGTCTACCTTCCCCGGCCAAACCGTTTACAATCCGGCGACCGACGTCGTGGAATCCGATGCGGGTCTTGCTAATCCGAACGCGCCGGTCGAGCCGGGGGCATTGACCGCGGAGCCTTACAAACTCTTAGCCAACTCGATCGCCATCGACAAGGGCTACTATCGAAACGGGGCGACGGTTGAAGACTTTTGGGGGAATAAGCGGGTCGGCAAACCGGACCTCGGCGCGAGCGAGGTTCCCGGCCGTGCTTCCGACGAAGTGCCGCAGGCTGATCTGCCGGCCAATGATGTCCGTGTGACAGACGGGCTAATCGCTTTGTATGAATTCAAGGAAGGCCGGGGAACGAAGGTCAATGACACGAGTCGCGTGGGTGATGCCTTGAATCTCACTATCGCTGACGCCAACAAGGTAACGTGGGGCACGAGCGGTTTGTTGGTGAAGGAGCCGACCATTATTTCGTCCGAGCGCCCGGCCAAGAAGATCATCGATGCCTGCCGGGCGAGCAATGAGATCACGGTTGAGGTCTGGATTCAACCTCTGAATAATGAACAGGATGGCCCTGCGCGAATTGTGAGTATCTCGAAGGATAAAGTCAGGCGCAACATCACCTTGGGGCAAGGCTTGTATGGGGGTCAACCGCGAGACCTATTTATGACACGTCTGCGAACGACGTGGACCTCGGCCAATGGATTGCCGCCGGTCATCACGCCTCCTGGTTCGGCAACCGCGAGTTTAACACATCTGGTCTACACCCGGAATACATCCGGGCGGGCGATGATCTACATCAATGGTCAGGAGCGCGTCGTTCTCGATATCCCCGGACAGATGACCAATTGGGATACATCCATGCCTTTGATGCTGGCCAATGAGCTGGATGGGGATCGTGCCTGGTTGGGAGAATATCGATTGGCGGCGATCTATAAAAGAGCGCTATCCTCAGCCGAGGTTCTTCATAATTTCTCGATAGGACAACCCGGTTCGACCCAGGTCTCGGCCCAATTTACCATCCCGGAAGGGGCGGAGAACGGCATCGCGCCGCACACGGTCGAGTTCGATTCATCCGAAAGCGTTGCCGTGGCGGGTATCGCCACCTATTTTTGGGAGTTTGGTGACGGCCAGACCTCAAACCGGCCTAACCCGACGTATACCTATACCAAGGCAGGGGTTTACTCTATTTCGCTGACGATTACCGACACGAAAGGGGTTAGCAATAAAGTCACGAAAGGGGATCTCATTCGCGTCTCGAGCGATCCGTTTCCGCCAACCCCTGAGGAGTATGCGCGCTTTGTGCTTTTGGATGTTGCCGATGCAAGCGTGCTGGCCTTTGGCATACAATACCCCAATCTGCGTTGCGCCCTGATGTGGAATCGAGATCCTTTCCATTTGCTCGTATTTAAGGATATCGATGATGTTTCGGCAAAATACACTTCTGACAAGAGTGTCATCGTCTGGGTGGACCCGGCAGAAGCCACATAAAAACGCGAGCGATAGCTCTGCCTGAGCACCGGGCTATGGAAACGGTCGGGTAAATCATGCGGGGGTCTGCCCGGCAAGGCAGAATAGAGCAGGGTTTGATCATTTTGGCCCCACAGGCTAAAAGCCGCGCTTCGTCCACGCCGGCAAATGAATAGCAGGATACCCCGATATCCGGTGAAGGTGCCGTGTCTTGTACCGGTCTCCTAACAGTGCTAAACTTCAGCCCACAAGAACGGCCACCGGATTCAGCATGTCACACGCCCTCTCCCGCAAATGGCGACCGGCCCGGTTCGACCAGGTCATCGGCCAGGAACACATCACCCACACGTTACAAAACAGTATCGTGGCCGGGCGCATTGGCCATGCCTATCTTTTCTGCGGGCCACGAGGTACCGGCAAAACAACCATGGCCCGTTTGCTGGCCAAAGCGGTCAATTGCCGGGCCGAAAACCCCGCCGACCGGCCTGATGACAGTTGTCCTATCTGTCTGGCCATCAATGAAGCCCGGTTTTTAGACCTCATCGAGATAGACGCGGCTTCTAATACAGGGGTTGACGACATTCGCAACTTGCGAGACAAGGTTAACTTCGCGCCCAGCCAGGGGCAATACAAAGTCTATATCATCGACGAAGTCCACATGCTCTCCACGGCCGCCTTCAACGCGCTGTTGAAGACGCTGGAAGAACCCCCGGCCCATACCATCTTCGTCCTGGCCACGACCGAAGAGCATAAAGTGCCGCTGACGATCAAGTCGCGCTGCCAGCAATTCAATTTCCGGTTGCTGACAATCGGCGAGATCGCCGAGCGATTGCGCTGGCTGGCCGAGCAGGAAACGCTGCACATCGAGCCTCAGGCGATGGAACTGATCGCCCGGCAAGCGTCCGGAAGTTTGCGCGACGCCGAGAGCCTGCTCGATCAACTCGTGGTTTCACCCGAAGACCGGATTACCCTGGCCCGCGCCCAACTGGTACTAGGCACAGCCCCCGACGCGGCCGTGATCGCGCTGACAGATGCCTGGCTGACCGGCGATAGCGCCGCCGGGCTGACGGTCATTCACAACGCGCTCAGTTCAGGGGCCGACGCCCGCCAGTTCTGTCGCCAGATGGTCGCCCACCTCCGGCAACTCCTGTTATTGCAAGCCGCAGGTGGTGACCTGGATGTGGAGGGACCGGTCGAACGTAAAGCGATCTTGGTGACCCAGGCGGACCAAGCGCCTCGCCGCGCATTAATTGAGGCCACGCGCCGATTCCATGAGGCAGCCATGCAGCCAACCGGCAGTTGGCAACCACAACTATCGTTAGAATTGGCTTTCCTGGAGCTGTTGACGGACGGCTCGAAATCCTCTGTAGTAGCTGTGCGGGAACCAAAACCCGTTCAGACAAGTGCCAAAGCAGTCCCGGCACCGGCAGAGGTAACCGTTACGCCACCCGAGCCGGTGACGCAACCCCGACCAATGCCCGCGGATGACATTGAGCCGCCGGTCAAAGCCGCGGCACCGGACACCACAACCGTTTCGGCACCGGTTCCAGCGCTAACGCTGGCAACCGTTGCCGGCATGTGGTCTGAAATGACACAAATGGTTGGTCGTAAAAACAAGAACTGGCCCGCCCTGCTGGCGATGTGCAAGCCACTGGTTATCGAGGGACACACGATCATCCTGGGATTTGATTATCCCTTATTGCGGGACAAGTTTGATAAAACGCCGGGTGCGGTGGCGGCGGTGACCGATGTGTTCCGAACCCTCAGCGGCGTTGATTGCACGATTCGCACGGTGGTAACCACTGAATATCCGGTCCCCATTCGGCGCGAAGAATTCCAGGCCCTGGCCAATGAATTGGGCGGAATCGTGCTCGACGAATAATAGATCAGCTACGGCTGACAACAGCCGTCAAGTTAGGAGAAGTAAATGACCAAACGAAGCTTCCGGGGTAAACCGGCCAAGAAAAAGACAAGCGGCAACCCCAACGACATGCTGGCTCAAGTTCAGAAAATGCAGCAAGACATGGCCGCGGCGCAGGCAGCCCTGGAAAATGAAACGATGTCGATCACAGCCGGCGGTGGGGCGATCACCATCACCATCACCGGACACCAACGGGTTAAGGACATCCGTATTGAGAAAGAACTGCTCGATCCGGAGGAGGCAGATCTGTTGCAGGATATGCTCGTGGCCGGCATCAACGCCGCGATCGAGCAATCTCAGGCGATGGCCGCCGAACGCATGGAAGGCATCACTGGCGGCGCCGGGGGAATGGACAGCCTCCTCGGTGGGTTGGGGTTAGGTTAAGCCGTGGCCCAGTCTGTGCTGCCGCGCTCTGTCCAACGGCTCATTGATGAATTCGCCCGCCTACCGGGCGTCGGCCCCAAGTCGGCCTCGCGGTTGACATTTTTCTTGTTGCGGAAGGCCGATAACCAGGCCCTCGATCTGGCCGCGGCACTGCAGGAGCTTAAAGAACTCACCCGCCTGTGCTCGGTATGCTTTAATATCACGGAGGAAGATCCCTGCCCGCTCTGCCGGGACGAAAACCGCGACACGCGACTGCTGTGTGTCGTTGAAGAGCCGCTCGATGTGCTGGCTATTGAGCGTTCGCAAGCCTATAACGGCCGCTATCATGTTCTCCACGGCGCGATCTCGCCGGTTGAAGGCATTGGCCCGGAAGACCTGCGCATTAATGAGTTGATCGCCCGTATCGACAGCGATGATTTTAGAGAGATCATCCTGGCCACCAACCCGACATTAGAGGGCGAGTCGACCGCGCTGTATTTACAACGCCGCTTGGGCGACCGCCAAGTGAGGCTGACCCGCTTGGCGCGCGGCCTGCCGGTTGGTGGCGATCTCGAGTATACCGATGAAATCACACTCGGCCGCGCTCTCGAAGGACGGCAGGAATTATAAGTAGCCGAGACTCCATAAACCCGATCAGCTTTGTTGATCCAAAAAACGAACAACTGCTGAAAGCTTCTTGAAACCCAACGGAAAAGGAATCGTGATGGTCACCGTCCCCAAGATGTTCGATATGCGCGGGCGAATTGTCGGCCTGGATCATGTATTGCCTCTGCTGGATGGGCGCCAGGTCCCTTACGTTAACCTCGACAACGCCGCCAGCACGCCGGCCCTGGTCGACGTGGTACAGGCTGTCAATAACTTCATACCCTTTTACTCTAGCGTTCACCGGGGCACCGGCTTCAAGTCTCGCTTGAGCACGGTAGCCTATGATCAAGCGCACGAGATCATCGGCCGTTTTGTTGGCGCCGACCTGAACACCAATACGGTTATCTTCGGCAAGAACACGACCGAGGCGATCAATAAGTTAGCCTATCGATTCCGGTTCGCGCCGGACGCGGTGGTGATCACCACCCAGTTGGAACATCACTCGAACGATCTGCCCTGGCGGCCGCAGGCTCAGGTCGTTCACATCAAAGCCATGCCCGACGGCCGGCTGGACGAGGACGACTTCGACCGGCAACTGCAACGCCATGCCGGCCGGGTGGCTCTGGTAACAGTCGCCGGGGCGTCGAATGTCAGCGGCTTTCTGCAACCCATCCATCGCCTGGCGCGCAAAGCGCACGCCGTCGGAGCCAGTATCCTGGTCGATGCCGCCCAGCTGGCTCCACACCGGCGGGTGGATATGCGGCCTGACGATGATCCGGAGCATCTGGATTTTGTCGTACTCTCAGCTCACAAGATGTACGCTCCCTTCGGAACCGGCGCGCTGATCGGACCCAAGGCGTTTTTCCTGCAAGGCCCACCCGAATACCGCGGCGGGGGAACGGTCGATGTTGTCACCCTGGAAGAGGTCTATTGGGCGGGCGCACCGGATCGAGACGAGGCGGGCAGTCCCAATGTCGTTGGCGCGGTGGCGATGGCCGTTGCCGCGCAAGTGCTCATGGAGGTCGGCATGGATGCCATCGCCGCTCATGAGGAACATCTGGTGGCTTATACGTTGGCACGGCTACGCGAGGTGCCCGGTATCCGGATTTATGGGCAAAGCGATCCGGCCAAAGCCGGAGAAAAAGTCGGCGTCATTCCTTTCAATCTTGATGGCGTATCCCATTTTCTGGTCGCCGCCATCCTGGGCTACGAGGGCGGTATCGGCGTGCGCAGCGGCTGCTTTTGCGCCCATCCTTATGTCGTGCACCTGCTCCAACTCGACGAGCCGGAATCACATCGCTGGCGAAATCAAATGCTCAGCGGCGATAAGTCGGAGATGCCGGGCATGGTTCGGGCCAGCTTCGGCTGTTACAACAATACGGAGGATGTCGACCGGCTTATCGACATGCTCCAGCAGATCACCCGCCGGGAATATCGGGGTGATTACATCCTCGACCGGTCATCCGGCGAGTATTATCCGACGAATTACCGCGAACCCCTGGCCGATTATTTCCTCCTCGATCCACACCCACGCACATAAACTCGATGGTTAAGAATCGGGAACGAGTTGGCTAATCGTTACGTCTTCCAATAGGGATTCACTTATAATTCCAAGAAATTCGCCGGAGCAGGCGTTCGTGTGCCTGGCCGGCGCTTGTCTTGAGAATGAACATCATGATGTGGAAAAAAACCGTATTACTGTTATTGATCATCACTACCCTGGCGGTCGCTTGTGGTGGAGGTAACGATTCAGGCGAGATTCCGCCGCCACCAACCGACACGCTGGCCACGGCCGCGGCCGAGGTGAACGCTACCGCAACCGGCCAGGCGCTAACCCAGCCCGACCCGACACAAGCCTTGCCGGCAACGCTGCCGCCCCCGCCAATCGTCACGCCGCAAGTCACCAACACACCACCCCCGCCACCCACGCCCGAGGTAACACCGGAACCGGATACGATCGTTCTGGCGGCCGCGGCGGAATCGTTTGCCGGGCGCAACCCGTTCACCGGCGAGGAAATCGCCGACCAGGCCGCCTTGCAGCGGCGGCCGATCGTCGTTAAATTGTCCAACGCGCCGGCGGACTACACGCGCCCCCAGGCTGGTCTCAATGACGCCGATATGATTTTTGAGCACTGGACCGAAGGCTCTGTCACGCGCTTCACGGCTCTTTTCTACGATACGGTCCCGCCCAATGTCGGCCCGGTGCGCAGCGCCCGGTTGATCGACCTCGAGTTACCGGCGATGTACGATGCCATGCTGGCCTTCTCTGGAGCCAGTGTCGGGGTCAACCAGCGCCTGAATGCATCAGATTTTAGCGATCGTCTGCTCCGCTCCAGCGAACCGGGGTTTTATCGCACTGGCGATGAGACCAAGCCTTTCGAGCATACGCTCTATATTCGGTTGGCTGAGTTATGGCAGGCCATCGCGAACAAAGGCTTGAACACACCTCCCGGGGTGACCTCATACAACGCCTTCAGTGAAGAGCCGCCGGACGGCGGCTCGCCGGCCGGCAAAGTCAACATCGACTATCGCACAGAGAAAATCGAGTGGGTCTACGATCCGGAAATCGGCAAATACCGCCGTTGGATGGATTTTGAGGAGCACGTCGACGCCAATACCGAGGAGCAGGTCGCGGTTTCCAACGTCATCTACTTGACCCCATTTCATGTCAATGACCCGACCATCTGCGAACAGATTAACAACGGTGTTTGCGCCGCACTGTCGATCGAAATCCAATTATGGGGGTCGGGGCCGGCGGTCATCTTCCGCGATGGCCAGCGTTATGATGTCACCTGGCATCGCGAAGGACGCACCGATCAACTCACCTTCCGCGATGCCGCGGGTAATCCTTTTCCCTTACAAATCGGCAACAGTTGGGTGCAGGTCGTGCCGGGCTATATCCCCAACTCATTGGCCGTCACACCCTAATCAGAAGACCGCAACTGATGGAATAAAAATGCATTCGATCTGGGTGATCGAATGCATTTTATTCAGGGCAGCCAAGCGAATCGGCGTCGGCGCTTAATTTTCTTTCTTCCGGCTGGCCAGAGCCAGGTAAATCACAATACCGCCGACGATAATACTGGCAAAGACGAAGGTCACCAACGTGGTGAGCGTGCTAATAGTTCCCGTATCAGTCATTTCGAACCTCGCTTCATTCCGAAAGCCGAATCGATTCTGCTAATGCATGTGGTTGTTGCCGATATAGCCTTGAACCACCAACAATTCGGCATTCAATAACGAGCCGCTGGCCGCACCGCGCAAGGTATTATGGGTCAAGGCTAAATAACGGATATCCAACACTGGGCATTCACGCACTTTGCCGACTGTCCAGGCCAGACCGTCGCCCGCGTCACGATCGCGGCGGGGTTGAGGACGATCCGGTTCGTCGCGGTAAATAAGCAGGTCGGTGGGCGTCGACGGCAGCTGGGCGCAAATGGCCGGCGGTCGCCACGCGCGGAGAGCCTCGATCGCCTCATCAGCCGTGGCCTGGCGTTCGAGCTTGACCGATACACTGGCCAAGTGACCATCCACAACCGGCACGCGGTTAGCCTGGGCGCTGACAGCGATGTCGGCCAGCACCATCCGGCCGTCACGTACATCACCCAGGAGCTTTTTTGGTTCATTTTGCAGCTTCTCATCCTCGCCGCCGATGTAAGGGATGACGTTGTCGTGAATATCGAGCGACGCCACACCCGGATATCCCGCGCCGGAGATGGCTTGCATGGTCGTAAGGATCGCCGCTCTCACGCCGAACGCCGCCTGAAAGACCTTAAGCGGCAGGATGGCACTGGTCGTCGAACAATTGGGGCTGGCAACGATAAAACCCGACCACTTGTTTTCAGCTCGCTGGATGGGAATCAGTTCGGTGTGGTCCGGGTTGATCTCGGGAATCAACAAAGGCACATTCGGGGTCATTCGAAACACCGAGGTGTTGGTGATGACAGCATACCCGGCGGCGGCGAACTTAGGCTCCCAATCATGGGCATCAGAAGTCGGCAGAGCCGAGAATACGACCGGGGGGTCGCCGGGAATATCCAGTTCCAGGCCGGTCGGTTGAACGGTCAGGCCGGCTGTGGTCGTGGGTACTTCGCCCGGCATCATCCAGTTGATGCCCTCGCCATAAGGCCGTCCAGCCGTTCTCTCGGAACCGGTAACGGCCACCACTTCAAACCAGGGATGATCGGCCAGAAGTTGCACAAATCGCTGCCCAACCGTCCCCGTTGCGCCTAATACGCCTACCGGTATCTTTTTCATCATACCAACTCCTTTTCTGCATTCAGCGGAACTCAGAATTAACACAGTATCCGCCTCGGCGGTTGATCGTCAGAATAAAAAACGCCGTCGCTTTCATGGGGCGATGGCGTCGCGGTTCCACCCAATTTTGATGAATGCCGGAGCATTCATGTCTCATTGCGGCCGGTAACGAGGCCTGACCGGATTCGGCTACTGCGGAGGGTTCACCGAATCACTCGCGGGTGGTTTTCACCGCTTGTTCGTTGGCGATGGCTCTCAGCCTGTGGCCTTTCGCCTCTCTGATACGGAATTAGCGGTTACTCGTCCCGGTCAACGTGTTGATTGTTCAAATTTTGTAGAATTATAAGAACCAGCCGAGCGATGTCAAGCGTTGGTGGCTACGCATTTTAAGACAGGACCGGGCGTGCCACGCCTAAGAAAAAGAAAAACGCCGGGAACGAATTCGTTCCCGGCGTCCCACAGTGCCCTGGAGAGGACTCGAACCTCCACGCCCAAAGGGCATAGGCCCTCAACCTACCGCGTATGCCAATTCCGCCACCAGGGCAATAGTGACCGTATTATATCGCGATCCGCTTGGAGGTGTCAATTTGCCGCATTGACTCAAAATAAATGTTACTGAAGGACTTATCGTTGCTTCAATAAAAATGTTACCGTGACAACATGGAAACGAGGCAACAGAAGATGAGCAAACGGAGTCGAGACGAGTTGGTCAA
>Ga0114939_10001056_pt1 | contig 22319 bp, 17 predicted proteins | sample AshMeaCrysSpring_FD_87196 | JGI IMG/M metagenome (GOLD analysis project Ga0114939, IMG submission 87196) | Groundwater microbial communities from Big Spring, Nevada to study Microbial Dark Matter (Phase II) - Ash Meadows Crystal Spring | ecosystem: Environmental > Aquatic > Deep subsurface >...
CCATGGCAAAACAACCACCACGGCCATGATGATGCATGTGCTGCGAAAAGCATCGCAAAGGTTCGATTACCTGGTGGGGGCAAGGCTGGAGGGCTTTGACCAAAGCGTGAACATAACAGATGCACCTGTAATTGTTTGCGAAGGCGACGAATACCCGGCAAGCGCTGTGGAAAGGCGTCCCAAGTTTCACTTTCTGCACCCTCATATTGCCATCATTACCGGCATAGCCTGGGACCATATAAACGTGTTTCCAACCTTCGACAATTATCTAGAGCAATTCAGCATTTTTATTTCAAAAATTGAACCCGGCGGTGTATTGATTTATAACAACACAGACGATGTTCTGGCAAAACTGGTGGAAGCAAGCAAGAGGGCCGATATGGACTATTTACCTTATGGCGTGCCCGAGCATAACATTGAAAATGGTAAAACCACTGTGACCATTGATGAAATACAGGGTTCTTTAAAAGTATTTGGCAAGCACAACCTGCTGAATATGCATGCCGCCTGGCTTGCCTGTTCGCGCCTGGGTATTAGTGCCGATCAGTTTGTGAGCGCCATGCAGTCGTTTACAGGTGCGGCCCGCCGGCTCGAGCTGGTAGCCGAAGGCCCTCAGAATATCATTTACCGCGATTTTGCCCATGCCCCCAGCAAGGTAAAGGCAACCATGGAGGCGGTGAAGCAGCAGTTTCCTGCAAGGCGCCTGGTAGCCGTGCTGGAATTGCATACCTATAGCAGCCTTAATGCCGACTTTATGCCCCAATACGCCGGCTCGCTCGATGCAGCACATGAAGCCTGTGTATTTTACAGCAGGCATGCCATGGAAATAAAACGCATGCCCGAATTGCCTGCCGAAGAAGTGAGAGAGGGGTTTGGAAAATCAGACTTGTTTGTTACCACCAACCGGTTGGACCTGGAGCAATGGCTGCAAAGCCGGAATTACGAAAACGCCAATCTGCTGCTTATGAGCAGCGGCACCTTCGAAGGACTTGACGTGGGAATGGTGGCAAATATTGTTTTGAACAAAAAATAACCAACACATCTGTGCCGGGGTATTACTTTTATTATTCGTTGGCTTGCCAGCCTTCTTTTTACTGATCAACTTTTTTTTGAATGAACCTGCAACTGAACCGGCCACTTGCCATACTCGACATTGAGTCGACTGGCGTAAACCCCGGCACCGATCGAATTGTAGAAATAGCCATTGTGAAAGTAATGCCCGATGGCAGCCGGCAGGTAAAACGAAAGCTTATCAACCCCGAAATGCCTATTCCAAAACAGGCTTCGGACGTGCATGGCATTACCAACGAAATGGTGAAGGACGCACCAACTTTTAAAAAAGCAGCCAACGAGGTAAAACAATTTCTCGAAGGCTGCGATATAGCCGGTTACAATAGCAATAAGTTTGATATACCGCTGCTGGCCGAAGAGTTTTTGCGTACCGGGCTCGACTTTAAGTTTGATACAAGGCGTTTGGTAGATGTTCAAAAGATATTTCATCAGTTAGAGCCGCGCACCTTATCTGCGGCCTACAAATTTTATTGTGGCAAGGAACTTGAAGGCGCCCACAGCGCCGAAGTGGATGCCACTGCCACCTTTGAAGTGCTGGATGCACAAGTGCAGCGTTACCCGCAGTTGGGTACCTCCATCGATTCCATTATGAAAGTGATTGGCGAAGATGAAATAGTAGACTTTGCCAGGCGTATGGTGGTGCAGGAAGGGCGCATCGTGTTCAACTTTGGCAAACACAAAGGCAAAGCAGTGGAAGATGTGTTGCGCGTGGAACGCAGCTACTACGACTGGATGATGCAGGGCGATTTTCCGCAACATACCAAGCAGAAACTTACCGAAATACTACACAAAATGATGCTCAAAAAGTGAAGGCGCAAGGCTTGCAGGATTGTTTTTGGCCTTTTTTTGTTTCAATTCACAGTTGCGGGCATCAACTTTTGCCCTATATCGTGTGCGAAATAGTATTTTCGTTTGCCGCAGCAATCAGTGGAAACCATAATCATCATACCTACCTACAACGAACGCGAAAACGTTGAATCGATTATTCGTGCCGTATTTGCACAAGGGCATGGTTTTCACGTGCTTGTTATTGACGATGGTTCGCCCGATGGTACGGCCCTTGTGGTGAAGCAGATGATGGCGGAATTTGCCGGCCGGCTTTTTTTGGAAGAGCGTACCGGTAAACTGGGGTTAGGCACCGCGTATATCCATGGCTTTAAGTGGAGCTTGCTGCGAGGCTACAAGTTCATTTGCGAAATGGATGCCGATTTCAGCCATTATCCTGCCGATGTTATCCGGCTGGTACATGCGCTGCGCAATGGAGCTGATGTGGCTGTAGGCAGCCGGTATGTGAAAGGTGGCAGCATCGAGAACTGGCCGCTCGACAGGCATATTTACAGCAGGGGAGGTTCGCTGTATACCCGAATCATAACCTGGATGCCGGTAAATGACGCCACGGCCGGGTTTGTATGCTACAAACGCGAAGTGCTGGATGCCATCAACTTCGATGAAATAAAATTTGTGGGCTATGCCTTCCAGATCGAAATGAAGTTTGCTGCCTGGAAGCTTGGTTTCAAAATTGTGGAAGTGCCCATCACCTTTGTTGACCGCAAGCTGGGCTCCAGCAAAATGAACACCGGCATTGTAAAAGAGGGGGTGTTGGGCGTTCTCAAGATTCAGTGGAATAGCATGTTTAAGAATTACCGTCGCAAGGTGAAGAGCAGCAACCGTGCGGCACTTACCCCTGCTGCCGATTAGGCGCATAGGCAGGTTACATTACACAACGCGGCCCCAGCCAGCCCTGGCCACGCTGCTCAGCAATAGCTTTAAGGTGATGGCAGATGCCAAAAAAATCAGCAATACGGCTATTGTATGGTTGAACGCGAAATAATGTACCGTAACCACGCCGCCTAGCAATAGGATGAGCATTAATCCTTTCAATGCATTGCCCGATTGAGAGTCTTCATTAGGCGCCTTGCTCCAGGGTATATGCAGCTGCGAAAAATAGACCATCAGTATCCCCATGAGGCCAAGGTTGGTTAATGCTGCACAAATATGTGGCAGGGCAGCCAGTCCATTTATGGATGTAAGCCAGGCTATACTTAGCAGGTAGAACGGCAGCTGCAATTGGGCTACGGCGGCCCTAAAGGCTCCGGTAACAAGCAGGCCGGGTTGATTTATGGGCGATGCATAAAATACCCACGAGGCTTTAAAGTGCTCTGTAAAGTTGATAAGTCCAATGGCAATAAGGCCTACCAGCCCACTGAAATACAGCAGCATAAGAAAGGAAAATGGGCTGCTGTTTTCGCCGGTTATCGATAATGATTCGGAAAGGGTAATATCTGAATCGCGACGAACAAACATCATAATGATTAACACTGCCATGTAGCCAATGGCAGGGTATGCTTTTAGTTTAAAGTCGCGGTTGCGCAGCATCATTTTCCAGGTAAACAGAAATGATGTACGCTCAATGCCCCTGCTCGTTACTAATGATGCCAGCAGGCTACTGTACCGGCTGGCAGGTTTTATGTGCTGTACATTTTTTTTGGTACTGGTACCGGAGCTACCGCTGGCCAGCCCTGCAAGTTGCCTTGTATACATAGGGGCCAGAATTTTAATGACAACACCAAGGCTGGCAATCGGCATCAGGCATGCAAGTACCGCCGCACTCCACATTACAGGCGAGGCTTTGAGGCTTACGGCCTGCTGCATAAAGCCGGCAAACCAGTAAGGCGGAAGCAGCAACAGGGTAGCATGGTCGCCAATGGTGCTATCTTCAAGTATCGTTTTGTTAACAAGGCGGGGTACTAACTGATAGCTGCCATAAACTAAAATGGCAAATGCAATCTGCACATAACTGATGATTGTTTTAAAGCGCTCGGGTGTGGTAATGCGCATTATAAGCAGGTACATGCCGTTTACTACAAACACCGAAAACAGCGCTGACAGCAATACGGCCGAAACAAATAAGGCTAATGCAACAAGTCCATATTTTATGCCTACTGTTATCATGGCAGGGATTGCCATAGGTATCATGATTTTGAAAAGATGGATACATATGTGCAAAATGCGGGCAAACATAAAAGTGGATTCGCCCACAGGATGGGGCAGTATAATCAGGTTATCGCGAACATCCATGAGCACATGCGAAAAATCGGTAATGAGCGTTAGCGCCAGCATCAGGATGAATAAGCTGAAAAAGATGGTGAAGGCAGTGGCAGCATCGTTTGTTACCAAAAAGCCGATGATGAATACCAGGCCCATGAGCAGCGCCATAAGCATGGTGCCAATAGTTGCATTGGTTATGGGCCCGTCTTCTTTTTGCTTTGCCCGTGTTTGCTGCATGGCATTAGGCCTGCGGTCGTCCATAATAAGCTTGCAGGATAGCAGCAGCTTCAACTGTTGTGTGTTTACGCCGGCCTTTTGATACAAGGTAGCCGGAAGTAAAAATAATTTCAGCAATATGTAGTTTACTGCATTAAGCTTAAAATTCATGGCTGTGTGGTTTTAGCGTAATGCGTTCATAAGGGTGTCGGCAGCCGAATCCAGTTCCTGGTTGGCCGTAAGGGTGGCAAATATGCGCTCCAGGCTATGGTTTCCCTGCTGCGCTTTCAACTGCTCAAAAGTGCCATCGGCCACTACTTCTCCCTCATTAATAAGAATAATGCGGTCGCTCACTTTTTCCACCACATCCATCATATGGCTGCTGTAAAAAATGGTTTTTCCCTCGGCAGCCAGTTTGCTGATCAGGTCTTTTACAATAATAACGCTGTTGGCATCCAAACCGCTGAGGGGCTCGTCCATAATAATTATTTCGGGGTTGTGCAGTAGCCCGCTGGTGAGCAGCACTTTTTGGCGCATGCCTTTGCTAAAGGTATCCATACGCTGATGCAGGTAAGGCAGTAGCCCGAATACTTCAAGCATTTTGGTCATGCGATTTTCGGCTACATCTTCGGGCAGGCTGTGCAGGGCAGCTACCAGGTGCAGGTATTCGTGTGGTGTAAGGGTTTCGTACAGTTCGGCCAGCTCGGGTATAAAACCAATAATCTTTTTTACTTCCAGCGGGCTTTTTTTAAGATCATGTTCTTTTACCCATACTTCGCCTTCGAAACTGCTAACGAGGCCGCAAAGTATTTTCACAGTAGTGCTTTTGCCGGCTCCGTTTGGGCCAATATAGCCAATAACCTGCCCAGGGTACACCTCAAGGTTAATGCCTTTCAATACGGTTTTATGGCCGTAGCTCTTCCACAGGTTTTTGATGATGATGATGGGTTTCATGGTGTGCTGCTATATGTGTTGCAATGATATGGAACGAAATTGTTTGCTGATGGGTTGATTCTTATGAATAGTCATAACATCAGGTTATTTCGGTGGGCACCTTACTGCAGGTGTACATTTGCGTTGCATGCGTAGCGCATTTATAAAACTACATACCGCTATTTTACTGGCAGGTTTTACTGCCATTTTGGGTAAGCTTATTTCGCTGCAGGAAGCTGCCCTGGTTTGGTGGCGGTTGGTACTTGCGGTGGCAGCCCTGTTTGGTTTGTTTGCCTTGCTGCGCAAAAGCGCGGCGTTGCCGGGCCCGCAGGTTTGGAAGTTGCTGGGCGTAGGTGCCCTCGTTGGCATTCACTGGCTTTGTTTTTTTGGCAGCGTTAAATACGGCAATGTATCCATAGCCCTGGTGTGCTTTTCGGCTTCGGGGTTTTTCTCGGCCTTGCTGGAACCGGTGGTTACGCGGCGAAAAACAAGTTGGGTGGAGCTGTTGCTTGGCCTGTTGTGTATGTCGGGCATTTACATCATTTTTCATTTTGATGCACGCTACAAAACAGGCATAGCCCTGGGTGTGGCAGCCGCGGCATTAAGTGCCCTGTTTTCTATACTAAACAAACAATTGGTAACTGCCCGCATAGATGAAATGCGCATGACCCTGTGGGAAATGACAGGTGCACTGGCGATACTGAGTGTCGTAATGCCGGTAATGGTGTGGCTTAGAGGCGATGCATTTCTGCCCGTTGGCGCCGACTGGCTTTGGCTGCTGATGCTAAGCATGGTGTGCACCGTGTGGGCCTATTTTTTGCAATTGCAGGCCCTGCAGCATATCAGTGCGGTTACCCTCAACCTCAGCTACAATCTGGAGCCGGTGTATGGCATATTGCTGGCCTTCCTGTTTTTTAATGAAAACAAATACCTGAGCCCGGCTTTTTTTGCCGGCCTGGTGCTGATTGCTGCAGCCGTGGCGGTACAAATGTGGCGGGTGCGCCAAGGCAAAGGCTAAGCAGACAGTGCGGCGCCTTTTTCCTGTCGCTTTTTTACTTCGCCAACGTGGTGTTATAGATGGCTGAATTTCTTATTGAGTTGAGCAATGTCATAGTTAAGGCCATTAATATTTGGTAGCTTTAGCGTGATGACACAATTGAAGCGCAACCATATAATTGCCGGAGAAACTAAGGTGCTGAGCGTTGGACAGGTCTTGGGAGAAAAGAGCTGGTATCATCCTAATCCCATTATTTCTCTGGGGCTGATAAAATCCTTTGCCCCGCAAAAGCACGCTCACATTGTGGATGTAGGCGTAGGCCATAGCTGCCTAGTAGATCACCTGTTGTATAATGGCTATAAGCACGTAACGGTGGTGGAAAAATCGAAGGAAGCCATTGATGCTGCCAAAAGGAGGCTGGGACAGGTAGCGGCACTTGCGCACTGGGTACTCGGCGATGTGTTGGATTTTGAAGCAGAAGGAGGGGTAGAAGTGTGGCACGACCGTTCTGCGTTTCATTTTCTTGCCCATCGCCAGGCAAAGCGCTATGCCAGGTCAATTGCCCGGCAATTGATCAACAATGGGATTCTTATTATTGGAACGTTTTCAGGTGAGGCCCCGGTATGGGTCAATGGCCAAAGGGTACACCCCTACAGTCGCGAAACACTCCTCAAAATATTCGGCCCTGACCTGTGCTTGATTCAAAGCCAACACGACAGTTTCCCTTTGCCCGGCGGTGTTGCGCAAGAGTACCTGCATGCTGTTTTCCAAAAAAAAGCAGTTAACTTGTAAAGATTGTTAGCGCTTTCAATATGATTATTGCCAACAAGGCTTGGCTGCATATGCTGCATGTTGCGAGGCCATATTGGTGCAAGTCAACCCTTTGCCACCTAAGGGTAGGCTATAGAAAGCGTCCTGTTTGACTTTCCGCAATTTTATTGAGCCCTTCGGGCGGACCGGCATACAGCAGTTCGCCGCCGCCTTCGCCAGCCTCGGGCCCCAGGTCTAATACCCAGTGCGCATGGCGTATTACATCGATATTATGCTCAATTACGATGATGGTATGGCCTTGTTCAATAAGCGCGTTGAACGAATTGAGTAATTTCTGAATATCATGAAAATGCAGACCGGTTGTGGGCTCATCAAAAATGAACAGGATGTGCCCGGCGCTGCTGCCTTTGCCCAAAAAGCTGGCCAGTTTTACCCGTTGTGCTTCGCCGCCGCTGAGGGTGTCGCTGCTTTGCCCCAGCTTTACATAGCCTAGGCCCACATCGCTCAGCGGTTTTATGGCATTGGCTATCGTTGCACCCTCGCGGCCGGCATCGGGTACGCCAAAAAAGGCTATGGCTTCGTCCACGCTCATTTCCAGTACATCATGAATGCTTTTTTCGCGCCAGGTTACTTCCAGCACTTCATCTTTAAAGCGGCGTCCTTTGCACACATCGCACAGCAGGTGCACATCGGCCAGAAACTGCATTTCCACTATCTGTTCGCCTTCGCCTTTGCATCCGTCGCAGCGGCCGCCATCCACATTAAAGCTGAAGTGGCGGGGCTGGAAGCCACGAATTTTGCTCAATGGCTGATTAGCGTACAGGTCACGAATAGGGTCATAAGCTTTTATGTAAGTTACAGGGTTGCTGCGGCTGCTTTTGCCAATCGGGTTCTGGTCTACCATTTCTACCTGGCTTAGCTCTTGCCAGGGGCCATCAATGCTTTGGTGGGCGCCTACTTTGTCGGCATATTCGCCTCTCAGTTTTTGCAGGGCAGGGTATAGTATCTGTTTTACCAGCGTGGTTTTGCCACTGCCGCTCACGCCGCTCACCACCGTAAAGCAACCCAGCGGAAAGTGTACGTCAATGTTCTTCAGGTTGTTTTGCCGGGCGCCCAATACGCTAATAAACTGCTTGCCTGGCTTGCGTGCTTTCAGGCCTTTAATGGTCATTTGGCCGCCCAGGTATTTAGCTGTGAGGCTGGCGTGGCTGGCAAGTATTTGATCAAAATGCCCCTGCGCCACCACCTGCCCGCCCTGGTGGCTGGCCAGCGGCCCCATATCTATGATGTGATCGGCGTGGCGCATCATCATTTCATCGTGCTCCACCACCACCACGGTATTGCCCAGGTCGCGCAGGTTTTTCAGCACGGCTATCAGGCGCTCGGTGTCGCGGCTGTGCAGGCCTATACTGGGCTCGTCCAGTATGTAAAGCGAGTTGGTAAGGTTGCTGCCCAGTGAGCGGGTAAGCTGTATGCGCTGGCTTTCGCCGCCGCTCAGGCTATTGGCCAGGCGGTTGAGGGTAAGGTACCCCAGCCCCACATCCAGCATGGTTTGCAGGCGTTGTATTATTTCGAGCAATATGCGTTTGCTCACCTGCTTGTCGTAGTCGCTTAGCTGCAGGCTGGCAAACCATGCAGCAAGGTCGCGAATGGGCATATGGCTAAGCTGACCTATATGCAGGCCACCCACCTGCACGTACAGTGCTTCTTTGCGCAGCCTGAAACCCTGGCAGGCATGGCAGGTGGTGCGGCCCCGGTAGCGGCTAAGCAGCACGCGGTACTGCACCTTGTACAGGTTTAGCTCCACTTCTTTAAAAAAATCATCTATACCCCCAAAGTGGTCATTTCCGGTCCATAGCAAGCGATATTGCGCATCCGTCAGGTCTTGAATTGGCTTGTGAATGGGTATATCGCTGGCCCGTGCTGCCCTAATGAGGGCCTTGTTCCATTCGCCCAGTTTTTCGCCACGCCAGGGGGCAATGGCGCCTTCGTAAACGCTGAGGCGCCGGTCGGGTATCACCAGGTCGGGGTCTATGCCCAACACCTGGCTAAAGCCTTCGCAGGTGGGGCAGGCGCCAAAGGGGTTGTTGAAGGAAAAGAGGTTGGGTACCGGTTCTTCGAACGTGATGCCATCCAATTCGAAGCGGTTGCTGAAGTGCAGCATTTCACCGCCGTTAACTTCCACCATGCAGCTGCCCTCACCTTCAAAAAAGGCGGTGTCTACAGAATCGGATATGCGGTGGCGGTCGTCTTCATCAAAATCTTTTACTACAAAGCGATCAATAAGCACGCACACGGGGCCATGGCTTGCAACGGCTGCTTTCTTTTTGCCGGTAGAAATGCCAAAGGTTTGGGCAAACAAGTCGGCATCTTCCAGCAAGTCTTGTATTTGCATCAGGCTATATGGCTCCTGCGCATCTTGCTTTGCAGCAAGGCGGGTAAATCCTTTCTGCAGCAGTATGTTTAGTTCTTCTTTTTCGTTGCGGTGGTGGTGCTGTTTAAAGGGTACTATCATCAGGGCTTTTGAGCCTATGGGCAGGGTACAAATGGCATTCACCACATCGGCCACTTCATCTTTTTTTACCAACCTGCCACTTACAGGTGATATGGTTTTGCCTATACGGGCATACAGTAACCTGAGGTAGTCGTAAATTTCCGTCATGCTGCCCACCGTACTTCGTGGGGTGCGGGTGGTTACTTTTTGCTCTATGGCTATGGCAGGGCACAGACCTTTTATATAATCCACATCTGGCTTGTTCATGCGCTGCATAAACTGGCGGGCGTAAGCGCTCAGACTTTCGGCGTAGCGGCGCTGCCCTTCGGCAAAAAGAGTGTCTATGGTGAGCGAGGATTTGCCTGAACCACTCACTCCAGTTACCACCACCAACTTATTGCGTGGAATGGTTACGTCTACATTTTTCAGGTTGTGGGTACGGGCGCCTTTTATTTCTATTCCTTTATCGGCCGGGGGCTGTGCGGCCATTTGTATGGTTCCTTTTTGCTGCTGTTTCATGAAGCCTCGTACCTTGTGTTTGGTTGAACAAAATGCCTTTGCAAAGGTGTACGAAAGCTAAGAAGAATTGGCCTCGAAAGTTTTTAGCACAATTTTTGCAGTGTATTTAAACGAAAACTGAGGCTTAAATATCTAATTTACACTTTCAATATCGCAGCCTATAAGCAAATTTTACTCCGATTCAATATAACTAATTCTGAATCATTGTAAAACCATTTGCTATGCTGTCGCTAAATGCCCTATCCGACAATCAACTTATCCAGGCATTTCACCAGGGCAATGCTGCCGCCCTGGAAGTACTCATCAACCGATACAAGGATCGAATTTACACATCCATCCTTTTTTTGGTAAAAGACAAATACCTTGCTGAGGATATATTTCAGGATGTTTTTATTAAAATAATTGACACCATCCGTCAACAGCGCTATAACGAGGAGGGTAAGTTTTTGGGTTGGGCCATGCGTATAGCTCATAACCTTTGCGTAGATCATTTTCGCAAGGTTAAACGTCAGCCAACCATCAAAACCTCCGATGGTACCGATGTATTTGAATGGCTGGGCAACAGTGAGCACAGCCATGAGTACCATATGATGAAGCGGCAAAGCCACGACAGGGTGCGCCGCATGCTCGACCTGCTGCCAGAAGAGCAAAAGGAAGTAATAGTACTGCGGCACTATGGCAACTTGAGTTTTAAAGAAATAGCTACCATTACCAATTGCAGCATTAACACCGCGCTTGGGCGCATGCGCTACGGGCTCATCAATTTGCGCAAATTGATGGCCGAAAAGCAAATAGCCTTATAGCCGAAAACGGCACAATACAGCAGGTTATTTTATTACCCTCGCAACCTTGTTTTGGGTTTTTATTATAAGGTATAACACCGAAATTTGAGTTTGTTTTCAAAGTGAAGTAATACCCTCAAGCATCAAGATACCGTCGCGCTGTATTTCCAACTGCCAGAGGCAAGGGTTTTGGATTGCCTGCCATAAAATTATTTGCTGGGGAAGGTTTATCCAGCGCGACAACCAAACTGAAAAGGCCGGAATTTCTCCGGCCTTTTTGCATAAGATGGCCAAGGATTCGGGCTATCCAATACTATAATGATGCTAATCTTGAACTTTATTGAAGCGAAACAGAAAAAGACTGTTCTTTAGGAGGCAGGCACTGCTTGTCGTCGCAGGCCATAAACTCCAACGTTCCGGCAATGCTTGTTTTTACGGCACTTTTAAGTTTTACAACTTGAACGAGATCTATTGTGTTCTCGTAAAACTGCACCATTTCGCCGGTGGAGGGGTCTTTAAGTTTTACAGCTTTACCTACTGCTTTTACCGGCCCCGATTGTTCGGCGAGCGGATTTTTGGTAAAAGAAACCGAAGTGGCTATGCCTATATCGCTGCTGTGATCGAGGGTATAGATGTGCCAGCCTGGATCGATAGTGGCCTTTAAATGCACTTCATAGGTGGTTGCATTTATTTTTTTGGCTGAATAACTCCACTTTACCGGGTTTTTCAGTTGGGCAATTGCGCCAAAAGCTGAAAACATCAACAGGGTAGCAAACAACAGTTTTTTAATCATGATTGAGTTGTGTTTATATGTACTAAGACACTAGGTTAAACGAAAAAGGGTAAAGGCGTAAGTGTAAAAAAATGCAAAATCGGGTGATAGCTATCGGATGCTGTTTAGCTAATCAACCCAAGTTCGCGAAATACATGCACGCCGTCCACGTTTCCCAAAGAAATGCTGCAAGCCCTTTCAGGGTGAGGCATCATGCCAAATACATTGCGGCTGCGGTTGGTAATACCGGCAATATTGCGCAATGCCCCATTGGGGTTGGCATCTTCGGTTAGCTTTCCCTCTGCAGTAGCGTACCGGTAAATCACCTGGTTGTTATGTTCCAGTTCATCCAGCAGGGCATCGCTGCCATAGTAGCGGCCTTCGCCATGTGCAATAGGAATTTTGAGGCCTTGGTGGCTTTGGCCGTTGAGGTACACATTCTTGCATATAAACTGCTGGTTGGCATTGCGCAGCAGTACACCGGGCAGCAGGCCGGCTTCGCAAAGTATTTGAAAGCCGTTGCACACGCCCAATACTTTGCCGCCTTTGTTGGCAAATTCAATCACGCTTTGCATCATGGGGCTAAAGCGGGCAATGGCTCCGCAGCGCAGGTAGTCGCCATAGCTAAAGCCGCCGGGCAATACTATACAGTCGTTTGTATTAAAAGCCGAAAGGTCTTTATCCTTATGCCAAAGCATGATTACCTCCTGCCCCAGGTCGTAGGCCAGGGCGTCGTGCATATCGCGGTCGCAATTGCTGCCAGGAAAAACCACTACTCCAAACCTCATAAAATCGTCTTTGAGCGGAACTGCTTATTATAGCAGCCTATTTAATAATTTAAAATTAGCCGTTGCAAAGGTAACGGTTGGCCTTATGCTTACCAGCGTCCTGTGGTAAAGGCCCATTGGGCGGCACCTATGGCAACGGCAATGGTCCAAAAAAGCAGAATTTGTGGTACCGTTCTTTCTTTGCTTATGAAGGCGTTGGCAGCCAGGCCGCCAAAAGGGAAAATAAGCAGCACCAGGCCAAACTCGCGGTTATGTGGCGAAATTAGAAGTCCAGGAAGTAGCCATACCCCGGTGAATGCCAAGTGATACCAGTATTTGCGTATTTGAATGAGCATGCGGCGCAGATGGCTTTGCAGGCTTGCAATGCCGGCAATTAACCAAATGGCAGCCACCACCAGTACAGTAATATGGGTATAATTGAGCGCTACCGGCATGGTAAGCTCAAACTTCGGAATGTACCGCATATAATTCCTGCCTTCAAAAACGTATTCGAACGAGAGTGCGAAATAAAAAGGAGTGAGCATAGCTGCCGCCAGCAGCAGCCATTCGTTTAGCTTAAAGGGCCGCATACCTGCCAACCCCATAAAGCAAGCGGGCACTATCCATATAAAAGGGTGGTATAGTAAGGTGCCTGTGCCGGCTAGCAAACCAATATTGATAATGGAAGTGCGGGGCGCCGACTGGTTGTACAAGTGGGTGGTAAAACCAAACAATAAAATTTGGAGCGGTACCATGCACAATGCCGGGCTAAGAGTAGCACTTTGTGGCAACATGGTAGCGGTAAGCCAAGCGGTAAGGGCCACAAGCATATTGGTGCGGGAAAACATGCGCGCCACCCCTATTTGGTAATTGGCCAGCAACGATGAAAGGAGCATGATAAGGAATGCAATAAAAGAGCTTACGCCTGGCGTAGTGGCGGCTACAAAGCGATGGAGCAACGGTGCAAGTAATCCACCCGAATCTGCTGCAGGCAAAGGAGGAGGATGGTTGAGAAACACCACACGCGATGCAATAGCCAACGTAAAAAAAAGAGGAACCTGCAGCGTGTGCCGTTCACGGAAAATGCCAATCACAATAACAAATATTGAGTGCCAAAAGTAGGTTAACCTATGCTATGGCTGCTTGGGCTGTTAGTAACTTGAGCAGAAAGGCCGAAGGCACACGCTACATAAAGTCGATACGGGCAAAGCACAGGTAATTGCGCTGCAGGCAGGGCACAATTAATGTTTTGGTAGACACCTGCTTGCCAAACCGTGGTAGGAAGCTATAGCCTTCTTCAAGGCCGCGCATGGTAGGTGGCCGGCTTATTTTTCCACCACTTTCCAGCATCTGATAACTTAGCGTTACATCCCGCTTGTCGAAGTCATTGTACACATACACCAGGCTTTCGCCGGTGTTTATCAGGTTGTAACTAATGGTGGCATCGCTGTCGTCATCGTACTGGCTTTTGCGTATGGTATTGCTGTAAAACAGCTTTCCCTCTTTGTCAAAAGCAAGGATGATGATATTGTCGGCATGATAGCGCTGAATGCTGCTGCCTCCCCACCGGCCTGTGTTGCCCCATCCGTAAGGTCCGTATGGGCTGTACCAACTGTTCATACCGCCCGACATCATGTAGGGGTTGTACATCATATCCCAGCGGTTGAAAGGCGAGGCGCCCCGGCTGGTGCTGTAAATGCTTTCAGCGTTCATGATAAAGCCACCGTCTTTTCGAACGGTAATCTGGCGGATGAAATAATCGTCGAAGGCGTTTTTGGTATTGTTTTCGCCCCTTGCATCTACCCGCAGGTCGTCGCCCAAGGGTATGGCATTGCGCACTACCCAGTCCATTTGGTTGCGGTCGAAAATGGCATTGGCAACACCTTCGATATTCGTACGCCTTGCCCGGTAATAGAAGCCTGTAAACAGGTACCGGTTGTTGAAGTTGTCAACCCGCAATTTCACTTCGTCAAGGGTTATGTTGTCAAACTTCAGCTCACGGGTAAGGAAGGAGTCGGCCATGGCCGGCTTGGCAATCAACAGGAATTTGGAAATATTCTGGTCGGCGCCTGCTCGTATACCGCGGCCAAATACGAGGTTGCCCTTGTTGTCAAGGGTAAACTCGGTGAGGTAGTCGTTGCGGTCGCCCATGGGGAGTGCCAGCACCGAGCTCTTTTTTATATTCAGCTGGTTGTCGTACAGAATGGTTTTGAAAATGTAGCTCTTCTCGTTGCGGGTATTAATCTTAAATAGCATGAGCTGCTGCTTATCCTCGCTGCTCACACCGCTGTATACCCGGTCGCTGTTGTTGCCACCAACGGCTGTGGTATCAAGTTCTATTGGTTCCGAAAGGTTTTTACCACGCGTATTCAGCTTCACGGCCATGGCATGCACAATGCCTTTGCGGTGGTATTGGTACACAAAATAGATGAAGTCGGGATACACCAGAAAGTCGCCATCAATAATACGTTCAGGCACATACGGCATTTGCACCTGCTCCTTCACCTTCATTTCGGGGTCGTATACGGTAATGTAGTGGCTGTTGCGCACATTTTTGTACACCAGTACATGCTCGCTGAACTTGCCAATGATTTCAAACTTGGTCTGCTTCAGTTCATTGCGGTCAACTTCGGAGTAAACCAGGCGTTGTGCGCCGGCGGTGTACCTAAACAGGATAAGGCAGGTACAAACGGTAAGTAGAAAAATATTTTTGGGCTTCATATAATTGGCTTAATAACGTACTTAGAGGGTGCCATGTTTTGGAATATGCTGTGCTGTACAAAATTCAGCATTTGTGGGCAAGTAAGGCTGTCAGGCAGCAAATTTTGGCCAAATGTTTAAGCAAAGCCCTACCATGATTTTGGGTGTGGGCTGTATCATTTGATATGCGGATACGATATTCTAATACAATGTCGTTTCGTTAAAATCCATTTTAGACGGTAAGCCGGTAAGGACAAGAAGATTTCGGGAAGCTAATCGAACACGTCTTCTTACCGTTCCCTCTCCGCTTTTCCATTTTACCGTCCCGATAGTATTGGGATTTTTTTTGCCTAACTAAACGACAATAATTTTCTAATACCAAAGCCTGGCCTCCACCTTTTGCAAATAATGCAACGTGCCCGTGCTAACCGGTTCGCGGTTTTGCATGCCCGGTATGGCAAAAACCTTTCGCCAACACCGCAGCCAGCCCCGCAGGTGCCCCTTGCTTTTGGCCAGGTAGTACATGCTCCACATCATGGTAGTGGTAAGCACATAGCGTAGCGGCAGGTAATGCCAGGCCACCACCGTTTTGTTTACCCACATGGCTTGCAGCACTTCCAGCCTTGGGGTGCGGCCCTGCGCACTTTCTTTGTGGAGCACCACCACACTGCTTTCGTACCAAATGCTATAACCCGCATCCAGTGTGCGGTAGCTTAAGTCGTACTCTTCCATGCCGTAGAAAAACTGCGTGGGGTAGCCGCCACAGGCAGCCAGTGCATCGGCCCGCATGGCATGGGCGCAACCCACAAAATAAGCAGCCGCAAAGCGTTCTATATCCTGGTATTTGCTGAATTTTTTGTGCGGAAACACATTTTGCTGAATGGCGCCTGTGCTGTAGTATTTTACCAAAAAGCTTACAATGGCAATGGGTCGCTCGCTTGGTTTGGTAAATGCGGTTGAAATTCCCTCAAGCGCACCGCTGGCAGCAAAAACGGCATCATCGTCTATCAGAAAAAGCAATGGTGCAGTAGCAAATTGAATGGCATAGTTTCGGCCCTTGCTTACTCCAAGATTGCTTGGGGCCACCTTGTACACATAAGGTATGTGTGGGTTTGCCGCAATAAAATCGGTTACGGGTGTGTAGTCGGAGGTGCTTTGGTTGTTTACAATTACCACCTCCTGCAGCAGGTATAAGTTCTGTTGTGCTGCAATAGAGCGGCACAAAACGAGCAGGTCATCGGGCCTGTTGTAAGTAATAATTATGATGGAGATCTTTTCCAAAACCCAGCGATGAAATTGTGCATTGCCTGAGCGCAATGTTAAGCTAAATCAACACCTTAACCATTGCGTTTCAAAAGCCGGTTTTTCCACCGGCTGAAGAGCTCATTTACCTCGGGCGAAATGTGGGCCCTAACCACAAATATTGCAAACAAGGCTGCGAAAAGGCCTCCCCGCAATATGCCATCGAGGTACAGGTTGGGCAATTGTGGTACCATCCACACCAATGCCATAAGCAAAATGCCTCCTGCCAGCAACAGAAGGTGTTTGAAAGTAAAAGGCTGCAGTCCAAACTTTTTCCACAAAAACACAAAGCGAATACTATTGTACACCACCATGGCAATAAGTGTAGCAATGGCAGCGCCTATCATACCCATGCTGTTAATAAGCAAAAAGTTGAGCGGAATGCCCAATAGCGAGTAGGTGAGGGTACTCAAAAAGTCGAATCGCCACCGGGTGCCTAGCTGAATAATGGCCGTATTAAGGCCCGTACCCAGGTTTACCCAACGCGCCAGAATAAGTATGGCCAGCGGCACAATCATGATTTCATATTCGGCGCCAAAGTAGCGGGTAAGATTGCCCAGGTTTACCAAAATAAAACCACCCAGCCCCATGCCGGCTACCAGCAGGTTGATACTGCTTTTTCGGTATACACTTTGCAGGCCGCTCATATTTTTTTGGCGCCAGTATTCGCTTATAAGGGGTACGCTACTGCTTTGCATGCTACGCATAGGCACCTCCAATACCTGGCTAAAGTACTGGGCTACGGCATAAATGCCCGCCTGGCTCAGGTTGTACATACTGGCCAAAAACAGGGTATCGCATACAATAAAGGCTATGTTGCTCAGGCTGGTAAAAAACACAAAACTGCCCAGCGAAATCATTTTGCCCTTCAGCCGAAGGGTAAGGGTGCTTATACGGGTAGTAATAGGGTAGCCGCCGGCCTTAAACACCACCCACACGACTATGGCCGATACGGGTAAATATATTAATCCAAACAGGGTGATAAACCCATGGATGCTTACAAGTTGCCAGCCCAATAACAAAAAGAAAAGCGTGGTAAGCAAACGAAAAAGTACTTCTTTCAAAAAGTTGGCAACAATGGTTTTGCCGGCATACCAGGCAAACATTTCCATGTAAATAAACACGGCCTGACACGCTACAAAGCAAACGAGCGCATAGTAATAGGGTGGGAAAAGCGGGTTGTTGTGGCCAAAAACCTGCACAATTTGAGGCTTTAACAACAGCAGGCCTGCCAGGGTTATTACCAGCCCGAAAAGCCATATAACCAGGGTTACAAAAGGCAGGTCGTTTTGGCTGGGGGCTAAGTGGCGCTTGTAAAAGGGCATAAACTTGGCCACCACGTTATTGGTAGCCAGCATGCTGAAGTTTGCCAGCAAAAAACCTGCTTCGGTTATTACCCGTGTGAGCCCCCATTGTGTGGTGGTAAGAAACTGCTTTTGGAGCACGATCAGGTTGAGCGCGCCAAAACCAAAACCGGCAAAAATGACGATGGATGAGAGGATTGACTGGCGCTGGATGGTGCTCATGCATTGCGAAAATGCGAAAAAGCCATTAGTTGTTCCAAAATGCCTTTTGGCGCAGTGCATTCAGGTAGCTTAAAAACATGAATTGCTTGGAGTACAATCCGATTTTTAGAATGAAGGGAGGTATGTGCCTTTGCCAGTTCACCATATAGGCTACAATAGCCGAAGGGTGGAGGGGTGCCGCAAATTCGTTCAATTGAGCCTCAGAACGCACACCGGCATTTCGAAGCATGCGCCAATAGGCATCGTACGTTTGCCAGCGCCTCAGTATAGGCGTACCATGCTTTTGCAGGCAATACAGGTGTTCGTATACCTGAACTTGTGGGTTGTACTTGGCAGTGGCCGTTACCTGGTGGTTGCTTTCGCCAATACTTACCAGGCACTGGGGTACATACACCAGCTGGTGGCCGGCTTTGAGGTAGCGGTAGTAGCCCTCCAAATCCACCAACCATTTCAGGGCCGGGTCATAAGTTACCAGGTTTTGGCGCCTCATTAGCAGTACACTCGGGGGGCCAATCAGGTTGCTGGCAAAAAGCAGTTCGGGAGCCTTTTGAAGTTTTTGCCACATTTCCATGTTCAAAACAATTTGCCTTTCGGAATTGCTTTCCTGGTCCACATACTTGTACGCGGCAAAAGCGGCATCTGCCGTGGGGTTGGCTTCCAGAGCGTCCACCAGCAAATCCAGCGTATCGGCACGGTGTAGCCAGTCATCGTGGTGCAGCAGCATTACATAGGCGCCGGTGGCTTTTGCCAGGGCTGCGGTCCAGTTTGCAGGGCTACCCAGCGGTGTGGCATTGTGGTGGTAGGCAATGGAAAACATGGCCGAAAATGGATTGGCTACGGCCTGTAACTCAGCACCCGGGCTATCGTCGGTTATAATTATCTCCACATCGTGGCATCTCTGGTCTGCAATACTTTGCAGGCAGCGCTGCAAAAAGGCAGGCTGGCGGTAAGCAGGAATGCAGATGGAGATGAGGGGCATAAGCGTGGGGCAAATAAACCGATTTTAGAACAAAAGCGCCGTACTTGCCACCATTGAAGTTGCCACTTAATATTTGCGATACCTTAACAAATCTTTGATGTAAGTGAGTATAACAGATAACCCTTTCTGCTTTAATATTAAGTTCATTTCCAAATTCTTTGCGGCCCATTTTACGGCCCATTTTCATTAGTGTTTTGGCTGTCACATCTGCTGTTGCTCAATCTTTTTGCCCCGAATCGGTGGTTAAATACTATGATTTGGTCGGCGAAGAATGGGTTTGGGCTTCTGATACGGCAAACAATGGCTTTTTGTATGTAGCTGGTGGGTTAAACGCTTCGGGTAACAACGATGCTTTTATTATGAAAACCGATTTAGACGGGCTGGTGATTTGGACGCGTAAAGCAGGAGCCGCAGGTTTTGAAGAGTTTCGTGGCGTAACTGTATCTGCCGATGGGGGGTGCATTACTGTTGGGCATACTTCAAGCTTTGGCAATCCGGCCAGGTATGCCATATTGTTTGCAAATGGGATAGCCAGGGAAATCAGCAGTGGTTCAGGATATTTAATAGCAATTCTGCTGCAGGAGATATTGCAAACGGGGCTATTCAACTTGCTGACGGAGGATTTCTTATTTATGGAACCATGAAAGCAACCGGGTTTGCAGCCAACGGGTTACTTATAAGAACAGACGCCAACGGAAATACGATTTTCATGAAGCAGTATGCGTGGAATGAAGGCATAGACATTACTAGTGCTATAGAAACGAGTAACGAAATTGTGCTTTGTGGCGATTATCTCGTTAATGGAAATACTGGTTACAGACTAATGCTGATGCAGGTTTTAAAAACTGATGGTACGCTCACGAATCTGAAGGGGTTTAGCATGGGTACTCTGGCACCCTTTAGGCCAACGATGAAAAAGTATGGCAATGAGTTTATGATTAGTTTACCCGTTTTTGATTTTTTAGGTAGCGCGGTTAAAACCCAATATGTATTACGCATCAACAGCCAACTTCAAATTGCGCAAGCTTATAGAATTAATCAGGCTTCAGGCACTAACGAATATTACCCTGATATAACTATATTAAGTGATGGCAGTATAGCGGCAGTATATGGAGCCATCAATGGTGGTTCTGGTTATTTAAACAGAATTGGGGCTAATGGACAACTGTTAAATTCTGTTGCCATTACCGGAGAATCTGGAGTTTCATTGAATACCGTTTCAGCAATTTCGGGCAGTTTTGTTGGAGTATTTGGCGTAGTAAAACGTGCCAATGGCAGAAGGGATATATTGTTTTCGAGGGTGAAGCCATCTGCTCCTTCACTTACCTGCGGCATTTCTAATATATCGCATTCGCTTACGGCTTCAGCATTTGTCGCAGTTTCTTTCACCTTTGATGCTATTGTGACTCCTTCGCAATCATTTTGGCAAACAGTATCACCTGGTAGTGTATCTCTCAATTTTTTACACAACTATGCCTGCCCTGCCAAACCCGATATAGATTTTTCGTACGAGCAGGACTATTGTAATCATATGCAGGTTTCGTTTTCCGCAAAAAGTAACAGCTTGGCTACCACCTGGTCATTTGGCGATGGGACGCCTTTAGAAACTGGTATGAATGTTTCCCATCAGTTTGCCAGGCCTGGAGATTAAAAGGTGGTGCTTGCGGTTGGTCCTGATGCCTGTGGTTTGATGGACACAATTAAACGTTCTATCAAAATTATTAGCACCTATAGTAATATAATATCTACTTCCGATACCGTGATATGCATTGGCGATTCCGTAAGAATCAATTCTGCTGGTGGAGAAGCTTTTTGTTGGTCGCCCACTGATTTTTTGAGTTCAGGACTGGATGCTAATCCTGTGGCAAAACCCATGGCTGACATAGTTTACTATCTCCGGCGTTCATCCTTTGGGCCCAATATGGCAGTAAATGGAAATTTTTCGCAAGGGACCACAGGATTTAGTTCAGCGTATCAGTTCAATTTTAATGGTAATGGCGCCGGTCGATATTTTGTTGGGCCTTCTGCTACAGCATGGTTTTCTCTTTTTGCGGCTTGCAATAGCGATCATACAACCGGGTCAGGCAATATGATGTTGGTAAACGGAGCCGATGTGGCTAATGTGGTTGTTTGGGAACAAACAATTTCTGTAACCCCCAATAAGGACTACATATTTTCCGCCTGGTTTCAAAATATTTCTACTGTTAGTCCCGCAAGGCTCAGGTTCTCCATAAATGATAATCCTGCAGGTGCGGAAGTTATTACCAGCAATATTTCCTGTAAATGGGAGAAGAGTAGTCTTGTGTGGAACTCAGGATCCAACACTACAGCCAAAATATCTCTCCTAAATCTGAACACTGATTTTTCCGGCAACGATTTTGCACTTGAAGATATTGAGTTCAGAGAGGTGGATTACCAATACGATAGCATTAAAGTAAGTATTGATGCAGATCGGGTAAAAGCTGGCGCAGATACAGCTGTGTGTGTCGGCAGCAACATATTACTTAGGGCGCAAGGTGCTAAATTTTATAGATGGAGTCCTGCAAATGCAGTGTCTGATCCGGCAATTAGTAATCCTGGTGCTACTGTGATTAACAGAACTGATTTTGTAGTTACCGGCACAACCAACAAAGGATGTTTGAGTAAGGATACATTAACTGTTGATGTTGTTCAAAGTCTTCAGCTTCAGGTTTCGGCCGATACCCTTATTTGCGAAGGGAATATGGCGATGTTGTATGCAGCCGGCGGACAACAGTACCTGTGGCAGCCTTCCTCCGGCTTGTCGGATAGTACAAGCGCAAGGCCGGTGGCCCGCCCCCAAGAAACAACTACCTATACAGTGGTAGCTTACAATGCTTTGGGATGTGCAGGGGTAGATAGTGTGCAGGTAGCAGTGAAGCCTAAACCCCGCTTTTCTGTTAGCCCTGCAAGCTTATCGATATGTGCAGGCGATACTGCAACACTCGTTGCCAGTGGCGGTAATTTTTTTACCTGGACCCCAACTTCTGCGCTTTCACCCAATTCGGGCCCTACCGTTAAGGCAAGCCCACAAAGCACTACGGTTTATCAAGTAAAAATGGTTGATGAACTTTGCAAAGATTCGACTGTGCTATCTGCTACGGTAATTGTAAATCCATTGCCTATAAGAGCTGTTGCGTCCAGCAATGGTATAGATTGCAATAAGCTTGATGCCCAACTTATTGCCACCGGAGGAGTTACATATCAATGGGCGCCTGATGTCGGACTAAGTAACACAGGCATTTCAAATCCTGTAGCCTTTCCTAATGCAACAACAACTTACAGGGTGTTGGCAACTGATGTAAATGGTTGCCGTTCAGATGCAATGGTCACCGCACAGGTATCCCTGAATTCGCAAGTTAATAAATCAAAGAGCCTGAGATGTCCACGGATTGTGGATTTCAGGCCCTTTGAGTTTTCACCC
>Ga0114939_10001057_pt1 | contig 22316 bp, 18 predicted proteins | sample AshMeaCrysSpring_FD_87196 | JGI IMG/M metagenome (GOLD analysis project Ga0114939, IMG submission 87196) | Groundwater microbial communities from Big Spring, Nevada to study Microbial Dark Matter (Phase II) - Ash Meadows Crystal Spring | ecosystem: Environmental > Aquatic > Deep subsurface >...
AAAGTGGCAACTAAGCGACTGTTAAGCCAAACTTCAAACTTTGATGGCTGACGCTGAACTACTAATACTGGTAAGGAACTAGGACTAACACTTTTCTCATCTGTGTTGGAGAAACTAAACAAATTTTGCAGTCTTTGCAGAATTCTATTAGGTAAAAAATTATGCCCCGCTGCTGGTGATTCTATCAAAGTCGGAGATGGAAGGGCGCTAATTGAACTTATCAAAGTGGAACTATCCGCAATCTGTTCAACCTCAGTGGAACCAAATTCCTGTGCTAAACCCTCTGAAGGACACAGTTGCTGTTGGGGTTGATTCTGTACTACTACGACGGAATTAGCCACAGTAGCACTCTTTGACTTAGTTGCTGTTTCAATCCATGTTTTATTTGATTCTTTACGTCCCCAATCTAGATTGAGTAACCTAAAACTAAACAACGTATCGTTGTCAACACTGACTTGCTGCCTCTGGTGGAGATCAAAAGGACGCTTTTGGGCAACAAAATCACTGACATTCGCTGAAATTTTGGCGGCAACTCCTGTTGTTTTCATGCTCGTAGATATTCCTGGAGTTACAGGTAAAAAACAGCTAATCCAAGACGTAAGCCAAAGAAGTCCAAAAAATAGCATGGGCAAATTTTGTTATCTGTAAAATGCACAATCAATTAGTGCAGAATGATAAATGCACTGTTCATAGTGCTAGGAGAAAGCTTTCTAACTCACAAATTGCTCAATCAAAAATTAGAGCATATCCTATGCTATTCAGCAGTTATCTATCGGAGGATAGATTTATGATCCAAAACGATCCCAAAACGTTTTTATCATATCGCGTTGTTTCCCAAGAAGCAAATAAAGTTTTTTTATTATGTTATTTTTTTATGAGATGATTAATTTTTATTACTCTTTTTTTTTGGTTATGTTCACCGTATTAATACTAGAATTTAAATTGTAATTTCCGGAACTATATTTCAATTAAGTAGTATCATGGATAACCTAAAATTTTGGATTGTAGATGTGTTTGCAGAAGAGAAATACAGTGGTAATCAGCTTGCTGTTGTTACTAATGCAGATCATCTTTCTGCTAAACAGATGCAGCGTATTGCCAAGGAAATTAACTATTCAGAGACAACATTTATTACTTCATCAACCGTAAAATCTGGTGGTTATGACGTGAGAATATTTACACCAGCACAGGAACTTCCTTTTGCTGGTCATCCCACCTTGGGAACTGCTTATGTACTGCAAAATCAAGTTATTAAACAGCCTATACAAAATGTGATTTTAAATCTGCAAGTTGGACAAATACCTGTAACTCTCGATTACTCATCAGATGGTGTAGTGGAATGGTTATGGATGCAACAAAAACCACCTACATTCCATCAGGTATTGACAACAAACATCGTGGCTGAAGTTCTGAGTTTGCAAAGCGAAGATATAGATTCTCGGTTTCCTATTCAAGAGGTTTCTACGGGAGTACCGTTTATTATTGTTCCCTTAAAAACCCTTACTAGTCTGAAGCGAATTAAGCTTAACAAGGATAAGTATTGGGAATTGATCGACACCACTGACGCTAAATGCATACTTGCTTTCTGTCCTGAAACCTACAATCCTGCCAATGATTTGTGTGTCCGTGTTTTCGCTGATTACTTGGGCATTCCAGAAGACCCAGCCACTGGCAGCGCTAACGGATGTTTAGCAGGATACTTAGCAGAATATAACTACGGAGGTAAAAAATCAATCAACTTTCGTGTAGAACAGGGATACGAAATCGGCAGACCTTCTTTATTGCTGTTGCAAGCTGAAAAAAAAGATACAGGTATTCAGGTCAATGTCGGCGGCAAGGTGATTTTGGTTGCTCAGGGAGAGTTTGTCTAATGGGTAATGGGTAATGGGTAATGGGCATTGGGCATTGGGTATTGATAACTAATGACTAAATGACTAATAACTATTGACATAAATAATAAAATGTGCATAAAAAGCCATCGGAGAAAAGCTACAAAATGTAACAGATTGCAACGTATAATGAGAAGGGCAAAACCCTTAAGAAAACTTGAAGAGCAGAAAAGTTAAATGCGAGTAGCTATCGCTGGAGCCGGACTAGCAGGGCTTTCCTGCGCGAAATATCTGACCGATAATGGTCACACCCCCATCGTCTTCGAGAGCCGGGACGTGTTGGGTGGTCTAGTAGCGGCTTGGAAAGACTCTGACGGGGACTGGTACGAAACAGGGTTGCATGTATTTTTTGGGGCTTATCCCAATATGCGGCAACTGTTTAAGGAACTGGGGATTGAAGACCGCTTGCAGTGGAAAGAACACACCATGATCTTCAATCAGCCCGACAAGCCAGGTACTTACAGCCGCTTTGATTTTCCAGATTTGCCAGCCCCTTTAAACGGCATCGTGGCAATTTTGCGAAACAACGATATGCTCACTTGGGGTGAAAAAATCCAGCTGGCTAAGGGACTGGTTCCTGCCATGCTGCGGGGACAAAAGTATGTTGATTCTACCGATAAGTACACCTTTGCAGAATGGCTGAAGCTGCAAGAGGTGGGCGAGGAAGTACAACAGGATATTTTTATCGCAGCGGCTAAATCCCTGAACTTCATCAATCCAGATGAAATTTCGGCTGTTGTGCTGTTAACTGCTCTGTCGCGGTTCCTGCAACAGAAAGATGGCTCGAAAATGGCTTTCTTGGACGGTTCACCTACAGAACGCTTGTGTCAACCCCTGGTAGATTACATCACAGCCCGTGGTGGGGAAGTCCGGATAAATGCCCCATTGAAAGAGATTGTACTCAACGCTGATGGGACGGTGAAAGGGTTCCTCATGCGGGGGGTTCAAGGACAGCCGGACTATGTGGAAACCGCTGATTTGTACGTCAGTGCTATGTCAGTAGACGTGATGAAAGTATTGCGACCAAAAGCATGGCAGGAAATGGAGTATTTTCAGCAACTAGATGGTTTAGAAGGCGTGCCTGTAATTAACCTCCAGTTGTGGTTTGACCGTAAGTTGACAGATATTGACCAATTGCTATTTTCGCGATCGCCTCTGTTGAGCGTCTATGCGGACATGAGCAACACCTGTCGCGAATACGCCGACCCGAATCGTTCCATGCTGGAATTAGTTCTCGCACCAGCAAAAGATTGGATTGCCAAATCAGATGAGGAGATTGTGGCGGTAACAATGGCGGAATTGAAAAAACTCTTCCCCAGTCATTTTGTAGGAGACAACCCAGCAAAGTTACTCAAATATCATGTGGTAAAAACACCACGTTCCGTATACACGGCAACTCCTGGTCGCGAACAATACCGCCCCACCCAAGAAACACCAATTGCCAATTTCTATTTGGCTGGAAGTTACACTATGCAACCGTTTCTGGGTAGTATGGAAGGTGCTGTGCTTTCTGGTAAGCTGACAGCGCAGGCAATTGCCAAAGCACACCCAGAGGCAAAAACCTCAAGCCTGCAAATGCCCACCCGACCGGCTGCGACGAATGCTGCAACTGCCTGATTCCCCCCCCTGCATGAAAAAGCTGGCTTCTGTGGACGACTCCTACGAACTGTGTCGTCAAATCACAGCCAAGTATGCCAAAACGTTTTATCCCGGCACTTTGCTGATGAGCAAAGCAAAGCGTCCCGCTATGTGGGCAATTTATGCTTGGTGTCGCCGCAGTGATGAACTGGTAGATGGTCCGACGGCAGGTGTGACAACGCCGGAAACCCTCGACCTCTGGGAAAAGCAACTGGAGTCAATTTTTGCTGGACAGCCAGTGGATGACTTTGATGTCGCTTTGGTGGATGCAAAAGAGCGCTTTCCATTAGAGATTCAACCCTTTCGGGATATGATTGCCGGTCAGCGTATGGACTTGTACCGCAGTCGATACGAGACGTTTGAAGAGTTGGAGCTATACTGTTACCGCGTAGCGGCTACGGTAGGTTTGATGTCAATGGCTGTCATGGGAGTGGATAGCTCTAGTACCACAGCACCTTGGAACCAGCACAAACAACCACATACTCCCACAGAACAAGCGATCGCTCTGGGAATTGCCAGTCAACTGACCAATATCCTCCGGGATGTGGGTGAAGATGCACGTCGGGGACGGATTTATCTGCCTCAAGAAGACTTGGCAAGATTTAACTACAGCGAGCAAGACTTGTTGAAAGGTGTAGTTGATGACCGCTGGCGATCGCTGATGCGGTTCCAGATTCAACGGACACGTCATATTTACGCCAAAGCAGAACAGGGAATTAGTTATTTAGCTCCCGATGCTCGCTTGCCAGTGTGGACAGCATTGATGCTTTACAGTCAGATTTTGAACTACATTGAACGTAATGATTACGACGTGTTCACCAAACGTGCCTACGTCCCTAATCTGCGGAAGTTAATGGCTTTGCCTGTAGCTTGGCTGAGAGCGCAAGTCCTTTAATGGTGAATGTTTCCCAGTTCGGCGCTCCACACAACCCCACTCGTACTGGTGTTCCATACTCAAGAGTCAACATTTAAAATTGGCTCTTGACTCCCTATAAAAAAACTGATATAATCAGATAGATTGTCACCTTGGAGAGGTGGCTGAGTGGTCGAAAGCGGCAGATTGCTAATCTGTTGATGGACTCGTAAGACCCATCCGAGGGTTCGAATCCCTCCCTCTCCGTTTTAAAATAAAGTCACTGCTCATTTTGAGAAATATTGCCCTAGCAGGATGTTAAAACCCTGATCCAGGTTAATCTTTCATTCTCAGCTAAACCTCGCCCACAATCGAGTAGAATCTAGATTTTAGATTTGTGAGTGATGAGGAGTAGAAAATTTTGATATGAAACGAATTAATACTGCTTTAGCCCTAACTTTAGCGACCGTAGCAACTGGTTTTCTAGCAGCGTGCGGTCAACAAACCACTGCCCCAGGGAATAATCCAACACCAACCGAGGGTGGAACTACTCCTGCCGGAACTACCACCCCAGCAGCATCAACGACTCAAGGTGGCAGCGGGGATGGTTTAAAAATTGGTTCTCTGCTACCGACAACCGGCGACTTGGCAAATATTGGTCAGCAGATGGTGGATGCTGTACCCTTGCTAGTAGATACTGTCAATAAATGTGGCGGAGTCAATGGTAAACCCGTTACCTTGGTTGCGGTAGACGACCAAACAGACCCCAGGGCTGGTGCGGCGGGGATGACTAAACTCGCAACTGTTGATAAAGTTGCCGGTGTAGTAGGGTCATTTGCTAGTAGTGTATCCACGGCAGCAGTTTCCATCGCTGCTCAGAATAAAGTCATACTGGTTTCCCCTGGTAGCACCAGCCCCGTATTTACCGAAAAAGCAGCTAAAGGGGACTTTAAAGGTTTTTGGGCACGGACAGCACCTCCAGATACTTACCAAGCGCAAGCTTTAGCTCAACTGGCAAATAAAAAAGGTTACAAAACAGTTTCCACCGTTGTGATTAACAACGACTACGGTGTGGGGTTTGAAAAAGCATTTGTAGAAGCGTTTGAAAAATTAGGCGGCAAGGTAGCTAACAAAAGCAACCCCGTGCGCTACGACCCCAAAGCCACCACCTTTGACACCGAAGCTCAAGCAGCTTTTGCGGGTAAACCCCAAGCCGTACTTGGGGTATTTTATGAAGAAACTGGTAGTTTGTTTCTCAAATCAGCATTCCAGCAAGGTTTGATGCAGGATACGCAGTTGTTACTCACCGATGGTGTGAAGTCAGATACTTTCCCCGAACGAGTTGGTAAGACTCCTGATGGGAAATTTATTGTCACCAATGCCATCGGTACAGTACCCGGTTCCAACGGTAAAGCATTAGAAGCTTTCACAAAGCTCTGGGAAGCTAAAAAAGGCGCACCTCCAGCACCCTATACACCTCACGCTTGGGACGCTGCTGCTTTGTTAGTATTAGCTGCTCAAGCCGCTAAAGACAACACAGGTGTAAGTGTTGCCAGCAAAATTACTGAAGTCGCCAACGGACCGGGAACAGAAGTCACCGATGTTTGTGAAGGTTTGAAGTTACTGGGTGAAGGTAAGACAATTAACTACCAAGGCGCCAGCGGTAACGTCGATATTGACAAAAATGGGGATGTCGTCGGGGTGTATGATGTTTGGCAAGTCGGAGACGACGGCAAACTTAAAGTAATTGAACAAGTCAGCCCCAAGTAAGAGTGTTGAGTCCATAGGGGTTGGGAAACCCAGCCCCTAGGAAGTTATAATTTTCTACTCAGCACTTTCTACTGTTTACTGGCTTAGAAGCCTCGGAAGTTGTAACCCACACCTAGAAGTAAACCAACATCGGTATCGTCAAAAAATCCGGCATTCACTGCAGCAGTTGCTGTAAATTTGCGAGTCAAAGGCACATCAACCCCAGCAGACAGCAGAAAACCTAGCTGGGAGTCATCACCAGTTTTGATAGCTGCACCAGCACCAACGTAAGGAGCGATGGGTAAGGGGTCAGCGAATGGGTCGTTTAGCTGCTGGAGGTTAAAGTCGTAGGTAACTGGGACTACAATGGTAGTATTGTCACCCAAGATAATAGACGGTCTAACAGAGAAGGTTCTGGTAACACCAACTTTGCTGAGGATGGTAAAGTTCCCATCACCTAAAGCCGAGTCACCACCACCGATACCGATATTGCCACCAATACCAACGTAGCTGGAACCACCACGAGTAGGACGACCGGGGTCAATATCTGCTTGGGCTACAGGTGATGCGACCGGGGAAAGCTGAAATGTTGTTTGCTCAGGAGTGAGTGCTGCAGAGGAAGTTGGTATTGTCCCTGGTACTGGTGTAGTTTTTGTAGTCTCGCTTGCCTGTGTTTGAGAGTCTGGAAATTCCTGCTGTGGCTGAACGGTTGTAGATTCTTGCTGCTGCACAGCGGGTGCTGTTTCAGAGAGTTGAAAGTGGGTATCAACAGTCGGAGCTTGATTTTCTGCCACAGGAGCAGTAGCTTCAGGAGCAGGAACGACAACAGTTGCTGATTGTTCGCTGCTAGAAGTGGTTGCTGTTTCGGCATTTGCAGGTATAGCAGTACCCGCTACGGCGATCGCAGCTAAACCCAATAACACAGATACACCTTTGATAGAAAAAATATTATTCACATTCACTCCTCAAACAAGTTGGCTTTATAGATAGCTTATTATTCAATTTTTAGCTAACTTCGCAGAATATCCAACATTTAGCATTAGAAAAACAATTTTGCATCATCAATTTGACAGATGACAATATGTATGGTAATGGGGGATGGGATAGATAAATTCTCATCTGCGTTGGTGTAGTTCAGCTTCTGTTCATCGCCGCTTCCCACCAATTTCGCAAAGAGTGGCTTTTATGGGGCATATACCGCCCCTTGACCCGAATTTCATTGAGCGTATCACGTAGTGCAGAGGAATCAATACCTGCTTCCTCTGACCAATGCTTGATTATCTCTAAGGTAGAGATAACCTGAAGATATGGTGCCCCCTGCTGAAAAAACGAGATTGCTGCCTTGTCGTCAGTTGCTATTGCCCATCCTCGGTGAATGGCGATCGCGCAGGTGGCAGACTCTCCATCATCACCAAGAACAGCTGCATAGTTCACAAACGATTCCGCCTCCTCTTCTGACTCAAAGTCCACAACTTTAAGTAGACCCTGTGCAATGGCTGTCTCGAACTGGATAGCACCCTCGTTATCTTCCTTATCAAGGCGTTGGAGGGTATTTAACTCGTAATCTTGTACAACCTGGGTGACTACAACCTGAGCAGGAATAGACTTCAATATTGCCAGCATTTGACCAGAAGCGCACAAGTTTAAAATACAGCAGGCATCAAGAACAACGTGGGAATGAGCAATTTGCATAGCTAGGCCTCACTTCCCTTCATTCCTGCACCTGGCGCAAGTCGAAATGAGTGGCTTCCTCCATGATTCCGCTGGAATGCTCCCGCAATGCATTCGCAATGCGACGGGCTTCTAATCGGTCAACATTGAGAAAATCAGCAAACCGCCCTTCCGTGATCAGTCCCTGATCCAGTGCCTCAATAGCAAGATGCTGATAGTGGAGCGGGGTCATATCAGTACGCTGGGGAATTTCCTCTAAACCAAGTTCCTGTTGCACCTTCCTGACTTTCAACCCACGGTCGCGTAATCGCTCCCAAGTTCCGGACGGTAGAAGCTTCATTTCCTCTAACCGATAAACGAGTGCTTCCACAGACACACCGTAGTAATGCGCCAGAGTAAATAAGTTAGTTGGAGTGAATTTACCATGCGTGCGGTACATATCGTTAAACCGCTTAAGTAAGCCGCTTGTTGGCATCAAAAAATATTTTGGAAAGGCATTAGCTAACTGCTCGCTCTCTGGAATCCGTTGGTACTGATTATCGAAGTCGAATACAGGCTTCCGTCGATGGGCGAGAAAGTGAAGGTATTCATGAGCTAGCGACCAACGCCGTCGCTCCTCTAGGTGCTTCCCATTGATTGCTATGCAACCACCGAGACGTTCGTCGTAGCTGTAAATCCCGGAGTATTTAGGTGGCATTTCTAGGTAGAAGATCCGGAGTCCCACATCTTGCTCTAGGATGTCCCGAAGGAGTGGAATCGGACCATCGCCAAGCCCGATCCGCTGACGCTCCGCAACGGCTATGCTTTCTGCAACAAGCTCTATAGGCATATCAGTTACTTCATACTCACGAGGGTAATTCTGCGGGAGTGGTGCATCCATAATCCCCTCAAGCTCTAGGTAATTCTGACACAACTCCTCTAGGCGCAAAATGGCTGGCTTAATCTGCTCCTCTTCCTCTCCACTGCGCTTCATAGCAGCCCGGAATTGCACCTCGAAAGGTTGCGCTACAGGGCGAGGTCGAACGAAGTCGCTGACAGATCGCTTATAGGCACGGGCAAGCTTAATCAGTTCGGTTGGCTTCAGGCGGCGCTCTCCTTTCTCGATGGCGACCATAGTGGTACGTGAGGCATCGATGACCTTAGCGGCATCGTCCTGAGTCATACCGCATTTCTTACGCGCCTGTTGCAGAAGTTCCCCCAATGTCCGCAGGTCGATGTTGTCAAGGATGTTGCTAGCCATACATTTTTCCTCAACCTTGTTGAGCGGCAACCCAGCACCTGTCCGATGCTTGCTGCTCACTGCGTTTATTCAATATCCCAACCGCAATCTGGGATTCAACCGCGCCCCATTCAGAAACGTAGCTTTGATACAGCTGGATGAGGCGGCTTTGCATCTCTCCAGGCAATAGGTTTTCTGCCTCAGCAGTGCGATCAACAATATCGTCTAGCACTGGAAACTCTTTGGTCAGGGTTTCCCACTGAAGACTAGGGTTATTTGAGGTACTAAGCAGGCGACGGAGGGTGTGAACCTGCACAAGCATGTGGCAAAGATGCAAACTAGGTTCCTTTGGCTGGCGGTTTCCGTGGAAAAGTACGTAGCGGGTCTTATCTTCTAGGTCGCAAGCAGCAAGCGCTTGTCGTCTTAAAAGACAAGAGGAGCAGTAACCACACTGAACTGGTTGCTGGCGATGTGGGCTGTCGCAGGACATAGTTATTGGTGGCAGGTCGTTTCTCCCATCTTCTGCCATTGCTTTGCACATTTGAGCTTTAGTCCAGAAGAGGAATGGGTTTTGCACATGCAACTCTTCTCCTAAAAGCTCTGATACAACATCGCTCACCATCAGCAAAGTCAGTGGGTGAACAGAGCGGGAGTGATCCAACCCTACAGCAGATGCACGGTAAGGCAGGTTGATTGCCCCAATCCCATTCTCGTACACGCACAGAACCCGCCGACCCATGAGGTAGGCGCAAGCAGCACCAAGCAGGGTGAATACAACACCTCGCGCACGGGAAAGCTTGTTCTTGTGCTGCACACTGCTATCATGGAAACGGATGGGGACGCGCAAAAGATGGCAACGACCGGGGAAGATAGACTGAACCTTTTTCGCTACTTGTTTCTGCCGGTCATAGACAGTATTGCTGCTCCCAGTTCCGAACAGCACGAAAGACTTGTCTGGATACATCCGAAGACGACTGTATAGACCCGCAAGGGCATCAAGTCCACCACTCCAAAGCGCTACTTCACAGCCTTGAGGTACTATTGGCAAAACTAATTGCTGCTTAACAAAACGTTCCGGTGCGACCCTGGTTTGGAAGTCGAAAACCCATTCGCTCCCAGTCGCCCATTCAAGCAGGTGTTCCAGCTTTCTCTGGAACGGTTCGGCACTCAGCAATTCTGGATGACGTACTGGAAGCACCACTTGAAGACGACGCGGCTTCTCACTTAGATTTTGGGGCGCAAGGCGGTCTGAAGCATGGATTGCAACGGCGAGGTCAATGAGGTCGGCAACGATAGCTGGAAACTCTGCCTGAACTCGATATCCAAATACCTCATCATCCACATTGATACCAACATTTACCTCTTTGCCCTGAGAGTGATCTATAAACCGCACAGATCCATTACTGTTCAACACAGGTTCAAAGTGCAAGGAGTAATTGCTGTAATCACAGTTGTGAAGCTTTTGCTCAATTGAAGGTTCGTAGTTCATGACAGCAAATCCTCATCAAGGTCTATCTCTTTCACCTTTTCCCGTGAAGACCGCCGCAGGTTTTTCACATCCTCATCTGTTGTAGTCTTCTTCGCCCATTTGCTCATTTCAGCGAACATATCTGGACGGAGCGCCTCAACACGCTCCGTAACCGTCACGTTATCAACACCAGCATGGTGATTAGAAGTCAGCGGAATGCGTTGCTCAAATTTTGCTTTGTAAACTTCCTGAAATAACCGCTCCACAATAGCTTCTGGCAAATTACTGGTATCCACCCTCTGGTTGTAGCGAAACTCATGGAGGAGTCCCTTGCCAGCACAACGGAGTAGTTCTTTTACATAATGCTTAACTTCAGCCTGTCGTACCTGTCGATCAATCTCCATGCTTAAAGACGCCCAATTTACAGAGCTATTCTTAGCAGCATTTTGCATAGCCCGCCTCAGCATTTCCCCTATGCGCTTAGCATGTGGAACAGCAGGACCGTAGTTTTTCTTTATGTCCTGCAAAAACGCTTTCTTCAAAGACCAAGCATATTCATTGCGGTCAAGCTTTCCTTCACAGAGCATCCGGTAAGGCTCCTGGTAACGCCACGAAAGCTTACTGTGAACAATATCTCCGTCGGGCATGGTCGAACCTCCGAAGCTCTCGGATCTGGCTTCTATGACGAAGTTAACTCACTCATTCAAACATTGTCAACTATTAGTACTCATTTTTTCCTAAAAATGTCAGGTTTACTCCGTCGCCATAACAACAAAGGACATAACAAAGTAAGTGCAAAATGAGAGCCATTTTTTGAACTTACTTTGTTATGTCCTCGTGAAGCTGATGCGAACTACTTTGTCAATCCATAAACTACAAAAATTAACCTAAAGCGATTCAACTGCTTGTGCGACCAATTGCGATACCAAAGGCAAAATCTCCCGGTTCTTAGCGTTCGCCTTACCTTCAGTAAACACTACTAGCAAGTAAGGACGCTGATTGGGGATTTCAATATAAGCCGCATCGTGGCGGACTGTAGAAGTCCAACCGGCTTTTGACCATAGTTGAGTATCTTGGGGAAGACTACCCCCTAGAAAGCCTGTAACTTGGTCTTCTGACCCATCTTGGGGTAAATCATCGGGGTTGAGACTGCGCTTTAGTAACGCCATCATAGCTTGCGATCGCGCCGCCGACACCGCTACACCCCCGATAATACTATGTAACAATCGGGCTGTGGAATTAGTTGTCACCATATTGCGATTGTCGAACATCTCGCCGTAAAATGCCCGTTCCCTACCATAAGGCCCATCACCCCACGTTTTTTGGCAGACGTTAATTGTTTCCATATCTTCCCAGCCCAGAGACTGATAATAGCGGTTAATGATATTTCGCTGCCATTTCCAAGTTTCAAACGGACTCAAGGGTAATTCCGGTCCGCTAGTGGTGCCTGTCAGGACATCTACCACTAAGCTCGTAGCATCATTGCTGGAGTCTACAATCATGTCTCGCATGGCTCTTTCCAATTCTTTGGAAGTTTGCAACATGCCTTTTTCCAGCCATTCTTGGACTGCTACCAAGTAAAACAATTTGACGACACTCGCAGGGTAAATTCGCTCAACCCCACGATAGGAGAAACCTCGGACAGGATGATTCCAAAAGGCTTCTGGGGTTAATCCTCCGCCGGTATTTACTGGGACGGGTGGATCGTAGACAATCCATGTCATGGCAATTTGGTTGCGGGCTAAACTGGGGTATTCTGCCCAAGTTGTCTCTAAAATACTAGTGCCGAGTTTTTCGAGTTGTTCGTCTTTGCGGAAAAATGTCATAGTCATTTAGTCAAGAGTCATTAGGGAACAGGGAACAGGGATCAGGGAACAGGGAATTTAATATTCTTCCTTGTCCTCCTTAGTCATTAGGGAACAGGGAACTCTTAACAGGGAACAGGGAATTTAATTTCTTCCTTGTCCTCGTTGTCCTTCTTGTCGTTCTTGTCCTTCTTGTCCCCCAATCCCCATTACCTATTACCTATTACCCATTCCCTGGTATGGAATTGCAAACCAACGTTGAGTACAAGTGTCAAGCTGACCTGAATTTATATGATTCTCCCAACTGTAACCGCTTGGCAACTCAGGCTGCATCTGGACGACATTTACAAGTTATATCAATTAATGAAGATTCATCAGCGATCGCAGTCCGGTTGTGTGAAGATGACTATCCTGGTTGGGTAGCAAGGGCTGATGTGGAACATCTAGAAATTGCATCTGTAGCTTATCAAGCGCCATCAGTTACAGAATCAGAGATTCAACAATTATTACCCCAGGTGATTGCTTTTACTCATCAGGCGATCGCACAAACAAATGAATACCTCTGGGGTGGGACTGTAGCGCCAAATTACGACTGTTCTGGTTTAATGCAAGCAGCATTTGTGTCTGTGGGGGTATGGTTGCCTAGAGATGCTTATCAACAGGAAGGTTTTACCCAGTCTATCGCTATTGCAGAATTAGAACCAGGGGATTTGGTCTTTTTTGGAACTGCTCACAAGGCAACTCATGTGGGACTCTATTTAGGTGATGGTCGCTATATCCATAGTTCCGGCAAAGAAATCGGACGCAATGGTATTGGAATCGACTTGCTTTCGGAACAGGGAGATACAATTAGTCGGTCATATTATCAGCAGCTACGTGGTGCTGGCAGAGTGGTGAAGAGTTACCAACCGCAAGGACGCTAAGGACGGGAACATATATGAGGAGTGGTTTAGTAAAGGGAACAATTTCTGGACAAGAGGACGATGTGCGATCGCTCCTTCCAGAGGTTTCGGTGGTGGTGCCGATGAAAAATGAGGTAGAGAGTTTACCGCATTTAATTGCGGCGATCGCTTCTACCATGACGGAAAATAATTTGAGTTATGAACTTATCTGTGTAGATGATGGTTCTACGGATGGTTCTACGGAACTACTCAAGCAAGAAGCAGCAACCCGCAATGATTTAAGGGCAGTAATTTTACGCCGCAATTACGGTCAAACAGCGGCAATGGCTGCGGGTTTCTATTATGCACGGGGTAAAGTCATTGTTACCTTGGATGCGGACTTGCAAAATGACCCGGCGGATATTCCCATGCTGCTGGCAAAGTTGGATGAGGGTTATGATTTGGTGAGCGGTTGGCGGGTACAGCGTCAAGATGCGGCGGTGTCGCGGTTATTGCCTTCCAAAATTGCTAACTGGATGATTCGTCGCAGCACTGGGGTAGATATTCATGATTATGGTTGTTCTCTGAAAGCCTATCGTGCTGAGTTGGTGGCAGATATGCACCTGTATGGGGAATTGCACCGCTTTTTACCTGCTTTGGCGTACATCGAAGGTGCAAGAATTACCGAAATGTCAGTCCGTCACCATGCGCGACGCTTTGGTAGCAGCAAGTACGGCATCTGGCGCACCTTCCGGGTGTTAATGGATTTGTTAACAATTTTGTTTATGAAAAAGTTCCTCACCCGTCCGATGCACGTTTTCGGGTTGTTGGGACTGTTTTCGATGGCTGTGGGGACAGCATTTGGATTGCACCTAACCTATGTGAAATTGGTTTTGGGTGAAATGATAGGCAACCGCCCGTTGCTGATTTTATCAGTACTATTACTAGTGACTGGTGTGCAGTTATTTTGCTTTGGTTTATTGGCAGAATTACTGATGCGTACCTACCACGAATCCCAAGGAAGACCAATTTATCGCGTGCGTGAGGTGGTGGGGAAGAAGGAATAAAGATTGGGGTAATCGCCTTTCCTCGGTAGGAAAATTTTAACCACAGATGAACACAGATAAACACAGATGAGTTATCTGTGGTTCCTTTATCTCTACCTTGTTTCTGATGTGTCCTGATATCTTTAGCAAATCTTCCAGTAATTTGACTGATGATGTAGTCAAATTAGTTGCACTCACGCCCTATTGATGAGAAATATAAGGAGATATATAAAATACAAAGTCATCTACTAATGCTCTATCGCGACAAATCATCAGCAGACAAGACTTTTTACCAACTTAAAAGCAAAATTCGCTTCAAATTAACGCCGATATTACTAGCGCTGACAATACCCCTGTCGATGGTGGCTTGTAGTCAAAAACTGATTGCAGCACAGGTATCGATTTCACAAACAGCGTCCGTAAAACAAGACAATAGAGCAAATCAGGCTAACTCGTCCTCAGAATGTCCTCCTCCCGGACATTTTAGCTCGGTTGATTCTTTGGTTATCAGTGCTGATAGCAAAACCCTTTTCAGTGGTAGTTGGGACAACACCATTAAACAATGGGATATAGCTAGCGGCAGGTTAATCCGCACCTTGGAAGGTCATCAGAGCGGAGTTCGTTCCCTAGCCATCAGCCCAGATGGTAAAACCCTTGTTAGTGGTAGTGATGACAGCATTAAACAATGGGACCTCAACAGCGGCAAGTTAATCCGTACTCTGGAAGGAAAATATACATCGGCTGTTTTTCTCGCCATCAGTCCTGATGGTAAAACTTTTGTCAGTAGTAGTGGTCAAAGCATTCAAAAATGGGACATGGCTAGCGGTAAGTTAGTCCAGACTATCGAAGAACATTCTGACTTCCCTCCTCGGTCTATGAACTTAGCCATCAGTCCAGATGGCAAAACCCTGGTCTATATTGATGGTATTACCATTAAACAATGGGACATAAATAGCGGCAAGTTAATCCGCACCATTCAGGAATATGATATTTCTGGTAATTCCCTCGTTATCAGTCCTGATGGCAAAACCCTGATTAGTGGTGGTTCTAACAACACCATTAAACAATGGGATATAAATAGCGGCAAGTTAATCCGCACTCTTGAAGGAGATTCTGACGCAGTTCGTTACCTCGCTATCAGTCCAGATGGCAAAACCCTTATCAGTGTTAGTGATGGTGAGGATCAGACCATTAAACAATGGGACATCAACAGCGGTAAGTTAATTCGTACTCTCGAAGGAAATTTTAACTATGTTAGTTCCCTTGTTAGCAGTCCAGATGGCAAAACTTTTGTCAGTGCTAGTTCTGACAACACCATTAAACAATGGGATATAAATAGCGGCAAGTTAGTCCGTACCCTTCCAGGAAATTCTAACTATGTTAGTTCCCTGTCCATCAGCCCAGACGGCAAAACCCTTATCAGTGGTAGTTGGAACCCTATCATTAAACCCGTTAGTGTTGATAATGTTATTCAACAAAGGGACATTAACAGCGGCAAATTAATCCGCACTTTCCCAGGACATTCTGACGGAGTCCGTTCCCTTGTCATCAGCCCAGATGGGAAAACCTTGGTCAGTGGTGGTTTTGACACCATTAAACAATGGGACCTCAACAGCGGTAAATTAATCCGCACCCTGGAAGGACATTCTGGTTTATTTAATTCCCTCGTTATCAGCCCAGATGGCAAAACTCTCACTGGTGTTGGTCAGCATAAGAGCATTAAACAATGGGATATAAAGAGCGGTAAGTTAATCCGTACCCTCACAGGACATTCTGACTTAGTGAGTACCCTCGCCATCACCCCAGATGGCAAAACTCTTATTAGTGGTAGTTGGGATAAGAGTATTAAACAATGGGATATAAAGAGCGGTAAGTTAATCCGCACCATGGAAGGACATTCTAAGGAGATTAATGCCCTCGCTATTAGCCCAGATGGCAAAATCCTTACTAGTGGTAGTTTGAAGAACACCATTAAACAATGGGATATAGCGACCGGCAAATTAATCCGCACCCTGGAAGGACATTCTGACTCGGTTAGTTCCCTAGCCATGGTTAGTTCCCTAGCCATCAGCCCAGATGGCAAAACCCTCACTAGTGGTAGTTGGGACAAGAGCATTAAACAATGGGACATGGGTAGCGGTAAGTTAATCCGCACCCTCCCAGGACATTTATACTTTGTTAGCTCCCTCACCATCAGCCCAGATGGCAAAACCCTGATTAGTGGTGGTTGGGACACCACTATCAGATTTTGGGATATGGAGAGTGGTAAGGAAATTCGCAGGCTGTGTAATGAGGTGAAGAATTCTCAATCAGGGACTTCCAAATAAAAAATACCCCACAATAATTTTGTTTGTAGTAAGCGCTTTAGCGCTTAAAAAGGCACGCTCATTGCCTACTACAAACCAAAATTGCGTAAGCCCTGCTCTTTTTTTCTTTCTTCTCTCTTGTTTCTTCTTTCTTCTCTCTTCCCCAGGGGACTAGGAAAAGTTATTAAGTATTGTAAAAATAGTAATCATACAGACAGACTAAAAATAAAGTTGTACCTTGAAAGCTCTTCACACATTAGACGCCGAACTGCGGCGCAACCTGCTGATTTTATTTACAGCAGGTTTATTCTTTTGGTCTAGTGTGGCGTCGTTATTACCAACACTACCGCTATACATCCAACATATCGGCGCTACCAAGCAGCAAATTGGTGTGGTGATGGGTAGCTTTGCCATTGGGTTGTTACTATTCCGTCCTCGGTTAGGAAAGATGGCAGATAGAAGGGGACGGAAAATAGTATTGTTGATTGGTGTGATTACCGCTGCGATCGCACCCCTTGGTTATTTGGTAGTCACATCTATTCCTCTGTTGATGGTGTTGCGGGCTTTTCATGGTATCAGTATTGCTGCTTTTACCACTGCTTTTAGTACCCTAGTAGCAGATTTTGCTCCGATTAAAACTCGTGGGGAAATCATTGGTTACATGAGTTTGGTTACTCCTATCGGGATGGCAACAGGACCGGCTTTGGGAGGTTATATCCAAGCTGCGGTTGGATATACGCCGTTATTTCTGTTAGCTGCGGGATTGGGTTTTTTATCGCTGCTGGTCAGTTTGCCAGTAGTCAACCCACCATTTCAAACTCAGCAGCCAGGTAAAATTAACGAGAGTAAATTTTGGCAAATGCTCCTCAGTCCCAGGGTGAAAATACCGGCGGTAGTGATGTTACTGGTAGGTTTGGCTTTTGGAACCATGAGTACTTTTGTACCGTTGTTTATCAAAGCGACTAAGGTAGATTTAAATCCTGGGTTGTTTTACACCGCTGCAGCTATTTCTAGTTTTGCTATTCGGTTGATTGCGGGCAAAGCGAGCGATCGCTTGGGGCGGGGTTTGTTCGTTACAGTTGGTTTAGTTTGTTATACTATCGCCATGCTGCTGTTGTGGAATGCTAATAGCAGGGAATCTTTTTTATTAGCAGCCGCGATAGAAGGCGCTGGTGGTGGTACAGTAATTCCGATGATGGCTGCTTTGATAGCTGATCGTTCTGAACCACAAGAGAGAGGACAGATGTTTTCTCTATGTATTACTGGGTTTGATGTCGGGATTGCGATCGCCGGTCCTGTTCTCGGTTCCGTTGCTGAACAAGTTGGGTATCGCTATATGTTTGGGTTCGCTGCTTGTTTAACCTTCTTGGCGATTATCATTTTCCTCACCCAGTCGAGCAAAAACTTACGAAAGTCCCTGCGCTTTGCTCTCGGTCGTGGGGAAGATGCCTATTCTTTAAATAAGTTATGAGTCGTAGGGGCAAGGCAATGCCTTGCCCCTTTTAACTCTTCAATTTAAACAACGGGCGAGGAGGGATTCGAACCCCCGACACCGTGGTCCGTAGCCACGTGCTCTAGTCCACTGAGCTACACGCCCTTGCCACAAGAACTAATATTAACACAACTTTCTGAAATGACACAAGAGAATTGGGAAAATTTTTCTAGCAATTTGACGCACCTGGATAATCAAGGGCAAGCACAGATGGTGGACGTATCGCACAAAGCCATCACCGTCCGGAGTGCGATCGCTGTTGGTAGGGTGAGAATGCTTCCAGAAACCTTTGCGGCGATTCAAACTGGAGATACTCCCAAAGGTGATGTCCTGGGTACTGCAAGGCTAGCTGGAATTATGGCAGCTAAGCAAACCGCAAATTTAATTCCCCTGTGTCACCCTTTACCCATCCAAAAAGTCGAAGTTCAGATAATACCCCAACCGGAATTACCTGGTTATGAAATCCAAGCAACAGTCAAAACCAAAGCCGAAACGGGGGTAGAAATGGAAGCTTTAACCGCCGTATCTGTAGCTGCACTGACTTTGTACGATATGGCGAAAGCCTTGGAAAAGTCAATTCAAATTGAAGCAATTCATTTGGTGAGTAAGACTGGGGGGAAATCCGGGGATTATAAGATAACCCGGTATGCGTAAAACTCAGAGGCTTTAGCCCTGAGATATAAGCGACTCGTGCGATTTTAATCGCCTTGAATCTTTTTTGGGTCAGGCAATGTATCTATCAACTCTTCAATGATTTGAGTAATCGTTTTATCTTTTTCCACTGCCAATAAGCGTAGTTTATTCAATCTACGTTCGCTAATCCTAATATGTAATCCTTTCTTTACCACAACGTCTACACAACAGGTACATATTTATGTTATTATAGTTACAGGTCGAAAACAAGCAGTGAATCAGAAATAAGGTAAAATCCGTGCTAGTCCTAGAGTACAAAGTTAAAGCTAAACCCAGTCAGTACCAAGCGATAGAAGATGCTATTCGTACAACTCAATTTGTACGCAACAAGTGTTTCCGATATTGGATGGATGCTTCCAAAGAATCGAAAATTAACTGTTTTGCTTTAAATAAATACTCGACAGAGCTACGCAACGAATTTAAGTTTGTGTCTGATTTAAACTCGATGGCGGTACAAGCCAGTGCTGAACGTGCTTGGTTTGCGATATCGAGGTTTTACGATAACTGCAAGAAAAAGGTTTCAGGAAAGAAGGGATTCCCAAAATTCCAAAAAGACAACCGCTCGGTTGAATACAAGACATCGGGGTGGAAGCTGCACCCAACAAAAAGACGTATCACTATTACTGATAAAAAAGGTATTGGTGAGTTGAAAATGTTGGGTAAATGGGATATTCATGTTTATCCCGTTAAATCGATTAAACGGGTTCGGTTGGTGCGTCGTGCTGATGGGTATTACTGCCAGTTTTGTGTTGATACTCAATCAACTGATATTCAACCAAAAACAGGTAATGAAATTGGATTGGATGTCGGAATTGAAAGTTTTTACACTGACTCGAATGGATATCAAGAACCCAATCCAAAGTTTTTAATAAAAGCTGAAAAGGCTATTAAACACGCTCAAAGACGCATTTACAAAAAGAAAAAAGGTTCATCAGGACGCAGAAAAGCTAGAGCTATATTTGCCAGAAAACACTTAAGAATAAGTAGGCAACGGAATGAACACGCTCTTAGAATTGCGCGTAACGTATGCAAGTCTAACGACTTAGTAGCCTATGAAAACTTACAGGTTAGAAATTTGCTCAAAAACCATTGTTTGGCTAAGTCCATTAGTGATGCTAGCTGGTATTTGTTTCGGCAGTGGGTTGAATATTTCGCTGGTAAATTTGGCAAATTAGCAATCAGCGTGCAGCCACATTACACTTCCCAAAAATGTAGTAGTTGTGGTGCAATTGTGAAAAAATCTCTATCAACTCGTACCCATATCTGTAGTTGCGGGTGTGAGTTGCATAGAGATACAAATGCAGCAATTAACATTTTAAATCTTGCAAAAGCTAGGGACGGGCAGTCCCGATGTAACGCTAGTGGAGTCGTGACCTCTACTTTGGTTGCCGAAAGGCAGTCTAAGCAAGTCGCGTCTGTGAAACTAGAATCTCAGTGTCTTTAGACCTGAGAGTGTCAACAGAAATTATTTTGAAATAGTCCAGACAGACCAATTACCAAACTTCGGTCAGGTCTAAAACAAATCCCGGTAATACATCTTCTCCTGATAAACTGTCGGGATTATCTAATACTTCGACCTCCCGACCTTGCCTATATATTTCCACTTGCTGATTTTTCCGGTCAATTAACCACCCCAAACTTGCATCATTTGACCGATATTCCCGCATTTTATGGCGCAAGGTTTCTATGATGATTTCAGTCTCAGATACCCAACTTCTTTGAGAAGTCGGGTATCTCGATCGCGTTAATCAGAAAAATGCAAACCGAACACTACTTTTACCGATAAACACAGCCTCCACGAATTGTCAACCGTATTAAAATTATCCACCAGTGTTTATATTAAGCGATGACATTTTCTTCTAGATTTGGCGTCAATCACACAACGTAATATCAAGGGTTTCAGCCATTATCATCAAAATAGTCATACCTCGCCACAATTATCCAATTACGGTATCTTGAAAGTACCATAAAATCGTAAAGCAAAAATTAGATTGTCAAGTAACCCTGACAAAATTAAGAATAAAATGGTTGTTTTTTTTTATCAAAAACCATAAATTATATGAGCTTAATTTATATAAAAGCTAATTAGATGCGATCGCAGCGATCGCGCTGAAGACACTAAAGAAAGTTTCGCATTATGACGCAATGGCGATCGCCATTAATCCTCCTCACTCTCGCGGTACAACTCCTGCAAGTCCTGCAACTGCGTCCGTCGCGACTTCTGACGATATTTTTTACTCTCCAACTTCGGCTCGTACTGACTCTTACCTTTGCCTTTACTCTTCACCTTCAGCGTCGCTTCTGGATCGCTTTGCTGACTCAGCCGAGCTTGTCTATTAATAGCTTCCTCTAAAAACATTAAATAATGCTCATAGCGCTCCCAGTCGCCTCGTACAGCACAGTTAGGCTCGTCGCTATGCAAACAGTCACTGAACTGACACTGAGCCTCTGCTAGGCGTTGGAGTGCCTCTGGAAAGAGATATGCTAACTCTTGGGGAGTGCAGTCTAAGTCAGGCTGATTAAACCCCGGTGTATCCGCCAGTAAGCCGCCTTCTGGTAACTCAAATAATTCTACATGGCGGGTAGTATGGCGCCCGCGAGCTAGTTTGCCAGACACTTCAGCCACGCGCAGGTTAAGGTTGGGAATCAGAGCATTAATCAAGCTCGACTTACCCACCCCTGAAGCTCCCGCAATCACAGTCATCTTGTTTTGTAGGCGGGTAAGTGCTAAGTCAAGATTTAACCCGTTTTTAACGCTGATAAATATTGGTTCATAGCCCCAACTGCACAAACGTTCTTTAATTTCCTGTTGTGCTTCGGGTGTTATTAAATCGCTTTTATTCAAGCACAGCAAAACATCCATCCCTGTAGACTCAGCCTTGAGCAAAAAGCGACTCAATTGGTATGGCTCTAAGGGTGGATTGAACAGAGCGAACACCAACAAAATTTGGTTAGCATTGGCGATAGGTGGACGATCCAGTTGGGTTTGACGAGGTAAAACTTCTGTGATCGCACCCCGACCTCCTGTCCAATCTGGTTCTGCAATAGCTACGCGATCGCCACCATCACTTGCTGTCCAATTTTTTTCAGGCGGGTACGGCGAGTGCAAAGAAGTTCTGAGTGGATAAGGGGTAATGGGTCATGGGTAATAGGTGATGGGTAATGGGTAGTGGGTAAATTACCCTCTATATCCTTGCCTTTGTCTTGCTTCTGTTTATGGTGTTGCTCATTCTGTTTGGAGAGTCTGTTATATTCTCCAACTTCCAGTCTTACTCGGTAATAATTTGCTTGCACAGCCACTACCGTACCCAATAACTGGTATTCACCTTCCACAATGATTTTCCCTGTCATTGTCCACTTACTGGACTTCGTACTAATAATGAAAAGTAACCATGACAATCTGTTATTTTTTCTACTAAATATCCACCCATAGTTAGACTATCAGGAACCTGCTCAATAGGTTCTCCTGGGTCAAGCCATACTTCTAACAAAGACCCAGGGGTCATTTGCTCTAGGCGTAATTTTGTCCGCACGAAATTAATCGGGCAGGGAGTACCGCGGAGGTCAAGCTGAGCATCGGGAGTTGACAGGGAATAGGGCTGCATT
>Ga0114939_10001058_pt1 | contig 22307 bp, 20 predicted proteins | sample AshMeaCrysSpring_FD_87196 | JGI IMG/M metagenome (GOLD analysis project Ga0114939, IMG submission 87196) | Groundwater microbial communities from Big Spring, Nevada to study Microbial Dark Matter (Phase II) - Ash Meadows Crystal Spring | ecosystem: Environmental > Aquatic > Deep subsurface >...
CGGCTTTCAACAACGAGTTCGGCCGCCCCAACATCAACGGCTACTTCCGCGCCTTCGAAGCCAACGTGGGCGGCCGCCGCTATGGCTACCACAAGCCGATCATGATCGCCGGCGGTATCGGCAACATCCGCGACGACCAGACCCGCAAGCTCGACCTGCCGCCGGGCACGCTGATGATCCAGCTCGGCGGTCCGGGCATGCGCATCGGCCTTGGCGGCGGCGCCGCCTCCAGCATGGGCGCCGGCACCAACACCGAGCAGCTCGACTTCGACTCGGTCCAGCGCGGCAACGCGGAGATCCAGCGCCGTGCGCAGGAGGTCATCGACCGCTGCTGGTCGCTGGGGCAGGGCAATCCGATCCTCAGCATCCACGACGTCGGCGCCGGCGGGCTGTCGAATGCGATGCCCGAGCTGGCCGACTCGGCCGGCCGCGGCGCGCGCTTCGACCTGGCCAAGGTGCCGGTCGAGGAAAGCGGCATGAGCCCGCTGGAGATCTGGTGCAACGAATCGCAGGAGCGCTACGCGCTGGCGGTGGCGCCCGAGCAGCTGGCTGCCTTCGACTGGATCTGCCGCCGCGAGCGGGCTCCGTACGCGGTGGTCGGCCGCATCACCGAGGAGCGGCGGCTGGTGGTCGAGCGCAGCGACGGCGAACCGGCGGTGGACATGCCGATGGACGTGCTGCTCGGCAAGCCGCCGAGGATGCACCGCGACGTCAAGCGTCTGCCGCTGGCGCTGCCGACGATCGACACCGCCGGCTTCGACCTGCGCGACGTGCTGCTCGACGTGCTGCGCCACCCGACCGTTGCCAGCAAGAGCTTCCTGGTCACGATCGGCGACCGCAGCGTGGGCGGGCTGAACTGCCGCGACCCGATGGTCGGGCCGTGGCAGGTTCCGGTGGCCGACTGCGCGGTCACGCTGGCCGACTTCGACGGCTGCGCCGGAGAGGCGATGGCCATCGGCGAGCGCACGCCGGTGGCGATCATCGACGCCGCCGCGGCCTCGCGGCTGGCGATCGGCGAGGCGCTGACCAACCTCGCCGCGGCGGACATCGAACCGTCGCGCGTGAAGCTCTCCGCCAACTGGATGGCCGCCTGCGGCCTGCCCGGCGAGGACGCGAAGCTCTTCGACGCAGTGCGCGCGGCCAGTGTGTGCTGCCAGCAGCTGGGCATCAGCATCCCGGTCGGCAAGGACTCGTTGTCGATGCGCACCGCCTGGCGCGATGGCGACGAGGACAAGCGCGTGTCCGCGCCCGTGTCGCTGATCGCCTCGGCGGCCGCTGCGGTCGGCGACGCGCGGCTGAGCCTGACGCCGCAGTTGCGAACCGACTGCGGCGATACGGTGCTGGTCCTCGTCGACCTCGGCAATGGAAAGCAGCGACTGGGCGGATCGATCTTCGCCCAGGTGACGCGGCAGATCGGCAGCGACGCGCCAGACCTCGAGCAGCCGGCCCAGCTGATCGCCGCCATCCGCGCCCTGCGCACGCTCGCCGCGCAGGGCAGGGTGCTCGCCTATCACGACCGCTCCGATGGCGGGTTGTTCGCGACCGTCTGCGAGATGGCCTTCGCCGGCCACTGCGGCGTGACGATGAACATCGACATGCTGGCGCTGGACCCGGTGGCCGGCGACTGGGGCGACTTCAAGATCCGCCCCGAGCAGGTCGCCGTGCGCCGCGACGAACTGACGCTGCGGGCGCTGCTGGCGGAGGAACTCGGGCTCGTCATCCAGGTGCGCGGCGAGGAGCGCAGCACCGTGATGGACGCACTTCGCGCGGAAGGGCTCGGCGCGATCAGCCACATCGTCGGCAAGGTGCAGACCGGCGGCCAGGCGCGCGACTCGGTCGAGATCTGGCGCGACGCCAGGTGCATCTTCAGCGCGCCGCGCGCCGAACTGCAGAAGGCCTGGAGCGAAGTGTCTTGGCGCATCGCCCGGCTGCGCGACAACCCGGCCTGCGCCGACGAGGAGTTCGCGCGCGCCACCGACCCCGAAGACCGCGGCCTATCGATGCACCTGACCTTCGACGCGGCCGACGACATCGCGCGGCCGGCGATTGCCACGGGCAGCCGGCCGCGCATCGCCATATTGCGCGAGCAGGGCGTCAACAGCCACTACGAGATGGCCTCGGCCTTCGACCGCGCGGGGTTCACCGCGGTCGACGTGCACATGACCGACCTGCTGGCCGGCCGCGCCAGTCTCGCCGACTTCAAGGGCTTCGCCGCCTGCGGCGGTTTTTCCTATGGCGACGTGCTCGGCGGCGGCGGCGGCTGGGCCAAGACCATCCTGCACAACCCGAAGCTGGCCGAGGAGTTCGCCGCCTTCTTCCTGCGCGGCGATTCCTTTGCGCTCGGCGTGTGCAACGGCTGCCAGATGATGAGCCAGCTGTCGATGCTGATTCCCGGCGCGCAGTGCTGGCCGAGGTTCACGCGCAACCGCTCCGAGCAGTTCGAGGGCCGGCTGGTGCAGGTCGAGGTGCTTCAGTCGCCGTCGCTGTTCTTCGCTGGCATGGCCGGAAGCCGCATGCCGATCGCCAACGCGCACGGCGAGGGCTGCGCCGCGTTCGCGCAGCCCGAGCACCGCGCCCAGGCGGAGTCGGGCGGACTGATCGCCGTCCGCTACGTCGACTCGCATGGCAGGGCGACCGAGCGCTATCCATACAACCCCAACGGTTCACCCGGCGGCATCACCGGGCTCACCACGCCCGATGGCCGTTTCACGATCCTGATGCCGCATCCGGAGCGGGTGCGGCGCACGGTGCAGTTGTCGTGGCAGCCGGAGGGGCTCGGCGAGGACTCGCCGTGGATGCGGATCTTCCGCAACGCGCGGCGCTGGCTCGGCTGATCGCGCGGTCGAGGCGCGGGCGCGGCAGGCGCGCAGGGCCGGCCGATCAGGGGCCGGCGATGGTAGTCGGCCATGACTGGACGTCGGCGACCGGCGGCTCTTCGGAACGACCTTGAAAGGGGGCCGATATTCCTGGCGGCCCCAAGACGAGCCCGGCTCAACCGGCGCTTCCCTCGTCCTGCATCCAGCGCGGAATGTCCCTCTGTCCGTGCAAAACACGCCAGATTTCGATTCGATCATCGAACTCAACGCAAAACACGAGATATGGGTATCGGCCGCAGGGCCACGCACGCAGTCCGGGAAGATTCAATTCGTGACCGTATCGAGGAGATCCGCTTCCGGGGTAGCGGCCGATGTGCGCGTATGCCAGTTCCAGATCGTCGACAAATCCTTGCGCGACCTGGGGCGACACCTCCCGGTAGTGATCCAATGCCTCCAGGACGTCGCGATCCGCGCGAGCGCGCCGAATCAGCGGTGTGACGCGCTTCGTGGACACGCCAGCGAGTCAGCCTCGTTCGCCCGATCTGCGCCGCAACGAAGACACACGCTGCCGCAGCGCAGAGAAGTACGCTTTGTTGGCGGCACCGGCGACCGGCGACCGAGTACCCTCGACGAGCATCGATCGCAACTGCACCCGATCCTTGTCGCGTCGGATCAGTTCGCGAACGTATTCGCTCGACGTGCCGTAGCCGCCTTGTGCGACCTGCTCCTCGACGAAGTCGCGTAGCGGGTCAGGCAAGGCAATGTTCATCGTGCCCATCGCCGAAACCTCCCGATCGGCCTTCCGGTATTTGTTGATGGCAAATTTTGCCATACCGGATCCCCGCCGGGCCAACCGTACTGAGAGGGCGGTTTCCCGCTTGCGCTGAAAGGCCGGATCGGCGTACTCAGCGACGCATTCTCTGGCCGTGAAGAGGGCGCTTGGCGCCGGGCTGGGGGCCCCGGCAACTGTCCCCTCTCGGGCGTCGAATCTGAGTGCATCGATGACCGCAGCGGGTCGATTCCCGTCAACGCAGGGCGAGAGGCGCTGAGCTGCGACGGCGGCCGGCAAGCGCACTGCGCGCGGCGCTCCGGTTCGGACCCGCAGAAGCACAAAGGGCGCGGTGGCGCCCTTTGTCGAATCCGAAGGCGCTGCGGACTACTGGATCTTCGCGCCCTTGCGCAGTTGCTCGGCGAACGCCGCGACCTTCTGCTGCTGCAGTGCCTCGCGGATCTGTGGGGCGACCTGCTCCAGCGGCGGGAACTGCGCCTCGCGCACGTCGTCGACGCGGATCACGTGCCAGCCGAACTGCGACTGCACGGGCGCCTCGGTCATCTGGCCCTTTTCGAGCTTGGTCATCGCATCGGAGAACGGCTTGACGTAGGCGCCGGCGCCGGCCCAGTCGAGCTCGCCGCCTTTCTGCGCCGAGCCGGGATCCTTGGATTTCTTGGCCAGATCCTCGAACTTCGCGCCCTTTTTCAGCTGCGCGGTGATGTCCTTGGCCTCGGCCTCGGACTCGACCAGGATATGGCGCGCCTTGTATTCCTTGCTGCCGGCGGTCTTCTTCTGTTCTTCGTAGGCCGCCTTGACCTGCTCGTCGGTGACCGGGGTCTTGGTGATCTCGTCGCGCATCAGCGCCTGGATCAGCGCGTTCTGCCGCTGCACCTCGAGCTGGAACTTGACGTCCGGCTTCTCGGCCAGGCCGCGCTTGGCCACTTCCTGCATGAAGACCTCGCGCTGGATCAGCTGCTCCTTGACCTGCTGGCGCAGCTGCGGGCTGTCCTGCTGGCCCTGCTTCTTCAGCTGCTCGACCCAGGCGTCCTCGCGCGCCTTCGGCACCGGCTTGCCGTTGACCACCGCGATGTTCTGCGCAAACACCGCGGTGCTCGCGACCATGGCTGCCGAAAAGGCAATGACTCGCAACATGTTTCTACTTTCCAGAAGGGGGAGGGGAACCGACGCCGGCTTCTTCGGGCGTCTGCAGGACCATCGCCAGCGCATGGATCTCGCGCTGCATCAGCGGGCCGGCCGCATCATACACAAGGCGGTGCCTCTGCAGCCGCGACAGGCCCTCGAACCGACGGCTGACCATGCGCAGGCGATAGTGACCGCCGCCGCTCTTCGCCCCCTCGTGGCCGGCGTGGCGGGCGCTGTCGTCGTCGATGAGCAGCGAAACGGGCTGCAGGCACTGCAGGCGGGCGCGCAGCCGCTCGACCGTGCCCTCATGCATCCGGCGCCTCCTTCATGTGCCGCGACAGCCAGACGCCGACGCCGAGCACGAAGGCCAGCGTCAGCCCCATGAGCCCGAACAGCTTGAAGTTGACCCAGGTGTCGGTGGAGAAGCGGTAGGCGACGAACAGGTTGGCGGCGGCGAGGAAGGCGAAGAACCCGCTCCAGACCCACAGCAGCCGTTCCCACACCGGCTCGGGCAGGTCGATCTGCTCGCCGAGCACGGTGCGCACGAAGTTGCGGTGCCAGAACAGCCGCCCGGCCACCAGCGCGCCGGCGAACAGCAGGTACAGGATCGACGGCTTCCACTTGATGAAGGTCTCGTCGTTCAGCCAGATGGTGGCGCCGCCGAACACGACGATCACGCCGACCGACACCCACAGCATCGGCTCGACGCGCCTGCCGCGCGCCAGCAGCCAGCCGACCTGGGCGACCGAGGCGACGATCGCCACCGCGGTGGCGATCAGGATCGGCGCCTGCGCCTCGGACACCCCGCCGCTGACGACCAGCGCGCCCAGCCAGTCGGTGGCCAGCCGCGCGGCGTCCTGCGGAAACGCGGTGCCGAGCTTGTAGGCGGCGAAGAACAGGATCACCGGAAACAGGTCGAACAGCAGCTTCATCGCGGCGTTCCCGGATCGTTCGGCTCGAACTGCAGCGACGCCGAGTTGATGCAGTAGCGCCGGCCGGTCGGCGGCGGGCCGTCGTCGAACACGTGGCCGAGGTGCGCATCGCAGACGTTGCACAGGATCTCGGTGCGCACCATGCCGTGGCTATGGTCCTGCTCCTCGCGCACGAGCGCCGGGTCGATCGGCGCGAAGTAGCTCGGCCAGCCGCAGCCGGAGTCGAACTTGGTGTCGGAGGCGAACAGCCTCGTGCCGCAGCACACGCAGCGATAGATGCCGGCCGCCTGGTGGTTCCAGTAGCGGCCGGTGAAGGGCGGCTCGGTCGCCTTCTGCCGGGTCACGGCATAGGAGATCGACGACAGGCTGTCGCGCCACTCGGCATCGGTCTTGCGGATCTTGTCCATGAGTTCAGGACGAACACGACAGGTGCAGCGTCGCCGCCCAGTCCGGCGGCGGCCGGGCGTAGGCCTCGGATTCCGGCTGCTCGTCGTAGGGCCTCGACAGCACCCGCAGCAGGCGTTCGATCTCGGCGAAGTCGCGCGGCTGGCCGTTGTCGCCGCGCGCCTTGCCGATCGCGGTCTCGGCCAGGTGGTTGCGCAGCACGTACTTCGGATTGACGCGGTTCATCCGCGCGGCGCGCTCTTCGTCGACGCTGCGTTCGCGCCGCAGCCGCGCCTGGTAGTCCGGCGCCCAGGCGTCGAAGGCGACGCGGTCGGCGAACAGATCGCGGATCGGCTCCGCGCCGGAGCCGCCGACCCCCAGCTGCGCCAGGCGACGCCAGAACAGCGTCCAGTCGGCGCGGTTCGCGTGCAGCAGGGCGAACACCCGCTCGATGAGCGCGTCGTCGCCGGCCTCGCGCGTGGCGAGCCCGAGCTTGGCGTGCATCACGTCGTCGATGGCCTGAGCGTACTCGTGCGTGTAGACGTCCAGCGCCGCCTTCGTCGCCTCGGCGTCCCCGGTCAGCGGCAGCAGCGCCTGGCCCAGGCAGTACAGGTTCCAGTGCGCGATGGCCGGCTGCTGGTCGTAGGCGTAGCGTCCCTGCCCGTCGGAATGGTTGCAGACGTGGCCGGCGTCGAAGCCGTCGATGAAGCCGAACGGGCCGTAGTCGATTGTCAGGCCGAGGATCGACATGTTGTCGGAGTTCAACACGCCGTGGCAGAAGCCCACGCCCTGCCACCGGGCGACGAGGCGGGCCGTGCGCCGCGCCACTTCGCGCAGCAGCGCGAGGTAGGGCTCGGCGCCTGCACCGGCGTCGCGGCAGGCGGGAAAGAACGCGTCGATCACGTAGTCGGCCAGCTGCCGCAGCGGCGCGTGCTCGCCGCGCCAGTAGAAGTACTCGAACGATCCGAAGCGAACGAAGCTCGGCGCCATCCGCGTGACCACCGCCGCGGTCTCGACGGTCTCGCGGAAGACCGGGAAGTCGGAGCCGACGATCGCCAGCGCCCGCGTGCTCGGAATGCCGAGCGCGTGCATCGCCTCCGAGCAGAGGAACTCGCGGATCGACGAGCGCAGCACCGCGCGGCCGTCGCCCATGCGCGAGTAGGGCGTCTTGCCCGAGCCCTTCAGCTGCAGTTCCCACAGGCTGCCATCGGCACTGCGCACACCGCCGAGCAGCAGCGCGCGGCCGTCGCCGAGCCGTGGCACGTAGACGCCGAACTGATGGCCCGAGTAGACGGCCGCCAGCGGATCGCTGCCCTCGGCAATCGCCGAGCCGGCCAGGCACTCGACCACGCCGGGCTGCCGAATCGCCGCCGGGTCGAGCCCGATCAGCGCCGCCGCGGTCGAGGCGGCGACGAAGTACGGCTCGGGCAGCGGTGTCGGCGCCAGGCGCGTGTAGAAGTGCTGCGGCAGCCGGCCGAAAGCGTTGTCCCAGGCCAGCGCGGCCAGGGGTGGGGACGAGACGATCGGGACCGGGCGTTCGGGGGCGTTCAAAGACAGGCTCCGGGCAGGCCGCGATTCTATCCGCCGGCCTGCGGTGGCCCGGTGCCGGGAGCTGGCCGCGCAAGCCGCGAACGCCGTGCCGCCGGGCTTGCGCCTCGGGGACCGTTCGGTATTCTGCGCGACCGGCATCGCCGACCAGCAGAGGTGAACAATGAGACGCGCAGCAGCAGCCATCGTCATCGCGGCCGGCGCGCTGGGGCCGGGCGCAGCCTCGGGCCAGGCCAGGGGCGGAGCCCAGGCGGCGGCGGCAACGCCGACGGTGAAGATCGCCTTCCTGGATCCGCTGTCCGGGCCGTTCGCGGCGGTGGGGCAGAACATCCTGAAGCACTTCCAGGTGGCCGCCGAACTGGCCTCCGAACGGCAGCTGGCCGGGCCGGGCATCCGCTTCGAGATCGTGCCATTCGACAGCAAGGGCTCGCCGCAGGAAGCGCTGACGCTGCTGCGCGCGATCGCCGACCAGGGCATCCGCTACGTGGCGCAGGGCCAGGGCTCGCACGTGGCGATCCCGCTGTCGGAGGCGATCGGCCGCAACAACGAGCGCAACCCGGGCCAGTCGATCGTGCTGCTGAACTACGCGGCGATCGACCCCGAGCTGACCAACGGCAAGTGCAACTTCTGGCACTTCGCCTTCGACGCCAACGTCGAGATGAAGATGGAGGCGCTCACCGACTACATGAAGGGCCGGCCGGAGATCAGGAGCGTTTACCTGCTGAACCAGAACTACTCGTTCGGCCAGCAGGTCAGCCGCTTCGCGCGCGACCTGCTGGCGCGCAAGCGGCCCGACGTGAAGGTGGTCGGCGAGGACTTCGTGCCGCTGGGCCAGGTCCGCGACTTCTCGCCGTACATCGCCAAGATCCGCGCCGCCGGCGCCGACACGGTGATCACCGGCAACTGGGGCACCGACCTGGTGTTGTTCGTGCGCGCCGCGCGCGACGCCGGGCTGACCGCCAACTTCTACACCTACTACGCCGGTGTCGTCGGCACGCCGACGGCGATGGGCAGCTCCGGCGCCGACCGGGTGCGCCAGGTCAACTACTGGCACCCGAACATCGAGGGCAACGCCATGGAGGGCGTCTACCTGGACTTCAAGAAGCGCTTTGGCGAGGAGTGGTACGTGCTGGCGTCGTACAACGCGCTGACGATGCTGGCCGAGGCGATCAGGCGCGCGGGCAGCGTCGATCCGTTGCCGGTCGCGCACGCGCTTTCCGGCCTGAGGATGGCCGGGCCGACGGGCGAGATCGAGATGCGCGCCGCCGATCACCAGCTGCAGCAGCCGCTGTACATCTCGACCTTCGCCAGGGCCGGCGGGCCGGTGCGGCACGATGCCGAGAAGACCGGCTACGGCTTCCGCACCGAGAAGGTGATCCCCACTTACGTGGCCTCGGCGCCGACCTCGTGCAACATGGCGCGGCCCAGGAAACCGTAGAGGCGTCGCCCGAGGCGGGCGGTGTGCCGCTGAACTGACCCGACCGGCCCGGCAACGGGCCGGTCGCGCATCGGCAGATGACTGGCGAACTGTTCCTGGTGCAACTGCTCAACGGCGTCAGCTACGGGCTGCTGCTGTTCATGCTCGCCGCCGGGCTGACGCTGATCTTCTCGATGATGGGCGTGCTGAATTTCGCCCACACCAGCTTCTACATGCTCGGCGCCTATCTTGCGTACCAGGTCTCGACCTGGATCGGCTTCTGGGCGGCACTGGTCCTCGCCCCCGCGCTGGTCGGCCTGCTGGGCGCAGCGGTCGAAGCTTGGGGCCTGCGCCGCGTGCACAGATGGGGCCACGTGCCGGAACTGCTGTTCACCTTCGGGCTGTCGTACATCGTGTTCGAACTGGTGCAGGTGATCTGGGGCCGGGCGCCGGTGCCGTACGCGGTGCCGCGCGAACTCGCCGGGCCGGCCGCATGGCTGCAGGCCGTCGGCATCACGTTCCCGGCCTATCGCCTGTTCATGATGGCGCTGGCGGTGCTCATGCTCGGCGCACTGTGGCTGCTGCTGAAGCGCACCCGCATCGGCCTGGTGATCCAGGCCGCGCTGACCCATCCGCAGATGGTCGAGGCCCTCGGCCACAACGTGCCGCGCGTGACGATGGGCCTGTTCGGTGCCGGGTGCGCGCTGGCCGGGCTGGCCGGCGTGATCGGCGGCAATGCCTTCGTGACCGAGCCCGGGATGGCCGGCGCGGTGGGGGCGATCGTCTTCGTGGTGATCGTCTTCGGCGGGCTGGGCTCGCTCGCCGGCGCGTTCATCGCCTCGCTGCTGCTCGGCCTGGTCGACGCCTTCGGCAAGACCAGCGGCGCGTCGCTGGCCGGCGCGCTGGCCTGGGCCGGGGTGGCGGTGACGCCGCAGACCTTCGGCTTCCCGGTGCTCGCCATGACCGTCGCGCAGGTGGCGCCGGTGCTGCCGTACCTGCTGCTGGTGCTGATCCTGATCTTCCGCCCGCGCGGTCTGCTGGGCACGCGGGAGGACTGAGGTGCGATCGGGCGAGCCCGGCCCGCTGCAGTACCGGCCGCTGAACTTCGGCCGCTGGCTCACCTGGGGCGCGACGGCGCTGCTGCTCGTCGCCGCGCCGTGGGTGTTCGACAGCGGCTTTGCCCGCGCGCTGCTGGCGCAGATGGGCATCATGGCCGTCTTCGCGCTGTCGTACAACATGCTGCTCGGCCAGACCGGGCTGCTGTCGTTCGGCCACGCGGTGTACTCGGGGCTGGGCGCGTACTTCGCGATCCATGCGCTGGCCCTGGTCGGCAAGGGCGCGCTCGCCTTCCCGGTGTCGCTGCTGCCGCTGGTCGGCGGCGCGGCCGGCCTGGCCTTCGGCGTGGTGTTCGGCTACCTGACGACCAAGCGCGCCGGCACCACGTTCGCGATGATCTCGCTGGGCATCGGCGAGATGGTGTTCGCCGCGTCGCTGATGTTCCCGGGCTTCTTCGGCGGCGAGGCCGGCATCAGCGGCGACCGCACCGCCGGCGGGCCGTTCCTCGGCATCGCCGCGCTGACCTTCGGCGCCGACCTGCAGGTGTACTACCTGATCGCCGCCTGGACCTTCGCCTGCACGGCGGCCATGTACGCGCTGACGCACACGCCGCTGGGGCGCATCGCCAACGCGGTGCGCGACAACCCGGAGCGGGCCGAGTTCATCGGCTACGACGCGCGGTACGTGCGCTGGCTGATGCTGATGCTGTCCGCGTTCTTCGCCGGCGTCTCCGGCGGGCTGTCGGCGATCAATCTCGAGAGCGTCGGCAGCAGCGCCGTGCACGCGACCGCCTCCGGCGGCGTGCTGCTGGCCACCTTCATCGGCGGCGCGCTGTTGTTCTTCGGTCCGATCCTGGGAGCCGTCGTGTTCGTGCTCTTCGCCTTCGCGCTGTCGGAATACACGCCGGCCTGGCACCTGTACCTCGGCGCGTTCTACGTGCTGCTGGTGATGTTCGCCCCCGGCGGGCTGTCGAGCCTGATCCTGCTGAACCTGCGGGTGGCGAAGTTCGGCCGCTTCCGGCAGCTGCGCGATCCGTACCTCGGCGTGCTCGGCACGGGCGTGCTGCTCGCCGCCGGGATCGCGCTGCTGATCGAGATGACCTACCACCTGACGCTGGGCATCGGCGGCGGCCCGACGCTGAAGGTGTTCGGCTTCCCGTTCGAGACGCGGCGCGCCGAAAGCTGGGTCTTCGGGTTCGGCACGGTCGCCGCCGCCGGGCTCGCCTTCGAGTACATGCGCCGCCGCTTCGCGCGGGAATGGGACGCGATCGCGGTCGAGATCGAGCAGTGGCGGCGCGACCATCCGCAGGACGGCGCATGAACGGCGGCGCCGCGACGCCAGCGCTGCAACTGGTCGACGTGCGCAAACGCTTCGGCCGCGCCGAGATCATCCGCGGCGTCAGCCTGGCGGTCGGCGTGGGCGAGCGGCACGCGATCATCGGCCCGAACGGCGCCGGCAAGTCGACGCTGTTCGACCTCGCGAGCGGCCGCTTCCATGCCGACTCGGGCGAGATCCTGCTCCACGGCACGCCGATCACGCGGCGGCGGCCGTTCGAGATCAACCGCCTGGGCCTGGCGCGCAGTTTCCAGATCACCAGCATCTTCCATCGACTGTCGGTGTTCGAGAACCTGCGCTGCGCGGTGCTGTGGCCGCTCGGCCATCGCTACGCGTTCTGGCGCAACCTGAACCGGCTGCTCGACGCCGAGTCGCGGGCCGAGCAGGTGCTCGAGAGAATCGGCCTGCAACGGCGGCGCAGCGTGCAGGCCGGGCTGCTGACCTACGCCGAGCAGCGCGCGCTGGAAATCGGCATCACGATCGCCGGCGGCGCCAGCGTGATCCTGCTCGACGAGCCGACCGCCGGCATGAGCCGCAGCGAAACGGCGAACGCCGTGGCGCTGATCCGCGAGGTGACCGCCGGCCGCACGCTGGTGATGGTCGAGCACGACATGAGCGTCGTCTTCGGGCTGGCCGACCGGATCTCGGTCGTCGTCTACGGCGAGGTCATCGCCAGCGGCCGGCCGGAGGAGATCCGCGCCGATGCGCGGGTCAAGCAGGCCTACCTCGGCCAGGCCGCGGAGGCGGCGTGATGCTGCAGGTCGAGGATCTGCAGGCGTTCTACGGCAAGAGCCACGTGCTGCACGGGGTCGACCTGGCTGTCGGCGAGGGCGAGATCGTCAGCCTGCTCGGTCGCAACGGCGTCGGCCGCTCGACCACGGCCAAGGCGATCATGGGGCTGGCGCGCTGCTCCGGCCGGATCGTGTTCCGGGGGCGCGACATTGCGGGCTGGCCGGCCTACGCGATCGCCCGCGCGGGCCTTGGCTATGTGCCTGAAAGTCGGGACGTTTTTCCGACGCTCACGGTCGCCGAAAACCTGCGACTGGGGTTGAAGGGCCGCCGGCCCGGGCGCTGGTCGTTCGGCGACATGTACGCACTTTTCCCGCAGCTGCGGGCACGGGAGCGCACGCCGGCGGGGGTCCTGTCCGGAGGGGAGCAGCAAATGCTGACGCTTGCCCGTACCATGATGGGCGATCCGGACCTGGTGATGATCGACGAACCCACCGAAGGGCTGGCGCCGAAGCTGGTGGCGCTGGTGGGGCAGTTCCTGAAGGCGCTGCAGGCGCGCGGCATCTCGGTGCTGCTGATCGAGCAGAAGCTGACGATCGCGCTCGATATCTCGCAGCGGCTGTACGTGATGGGGCATGGCCACGTGGTCTTCGCCGGCACGCCCGCGCAGCTGCGGGCCAGTTCCGCCATCCGGCAGGAGTGGCTCGAGGTCTGAGCGGCGGGGCGGCAGCCTGGTTCGAGGGCGTGCGGCTTCGCTGCCGCGAGAGCGATTGTGCGAGGGAGAAAAGAACAATGAGGGTGTACTTCGAGCGCCGCGGCGACGTCGCAGTGCTGCAGATCGACAACCCGCCGGTCAACGGGCTGAGCCTGGCCATGCGCCGGGGCATCACCGCCGGCCTGCAGCGGGCGCGCAACGATCCGAAGGTCAAGGTCGTCGTGCTCACCGGCACCGACAGGGTGTACTCGGGCGGCGCCGACATTCGCGAGTTCAACACCCCGGCGGCGACCACCGAGCCGCACCTGCTGCAGGTGATCGACGCCGTGGAGTCGAGCAACAAACCGGTGATCGCCGCCATCAACGGCGTGTGCCTGGGCGGAGGACTCGAGCTGTCGCTGGCCTGCCACTATCGCGTCGCCACGCTCAACGCCAGCCTCGGCCTGCCCGAGGTGAAGATCGGCCTGCTGCCCGGCGCCGGCGGCACGCAGCGGCTGCCGCGGGCGGTCGGCGCCGAACTGGCGCTGAACATGATCGTCTCCGGCGAGCCGATCGGCGCCGAGGCTGCACACAAGGCCGGGTTGGTCGACCGCATCGTGCCGGCCGACACCTTCCAGGGCGTGCTCGACTTCGCGCAGGAGCTGATCGGCCGGCGCACGCATCCGCGCCTGCGCGCGGCGCGGGCGCTGCTGCCGCCGGGCGTGGACGCCGACGGCTTCTTCGCCGCCGCGCGCGCGCGGGTGGCGAGGCAGGCGCGCGGCATGATCTCGCCGCTGAAGTGCGTCGAGGCGGTCGAGGCCGCGGTGCGGCTGCCGTTCGAGGAAGGCATCCGGATCGAGCGGGCGATGTTCCTCGAGCTGGTCGCCTCCGACCAGTCCAAGGCGCTGCGCCATGCGTTCTTCTCCGAGCGGGCGGCGGCGAAGATCGATGGCCTTGCCGAGGACACGCCGACGCGGCCGGTCCGGCATGCCGCGGTGATCGGCTTCGGCACCATGGGCGGCGGCATCGCGATGAGCTTGGCCAATGCCGGCATCCCGGTGACGGTGCTGGAGATGTCGCAGCAGGCGCTCGACAAGGGCCTGGCGATATGCCGGCGCAACTGGGAAGCGACGGCGGCCAAGGGCCGGATGACGGCGCAGCAGGTCGAGGCGCGGGTGAACCTGCTGCGGCCGACGCTGCGCTACGAAGATCTTGACGGGGCCGACCTCGTGATCGAGGCGGTGTTCGAGGACCTCGCGGTGAAGCAGAAGGTGTTCCGCGAGCTCGATCGCGTCGCGAAACCCGGCGCGATCCTCGCCACCAACACCTCGACGCTCGACGTCGATGCGATCGCCGCGGTGACCCGGCGGCCGGCCGACGTGCTGGGCACGCATTTCTTCAGCCCGGCCAACGTGATGCGGCTGCTGGAAGTGGTGCGCGGCGCGGCCACCGCGCCCGACGTGCTGGCCACGGTGATGAAACTCGCCCGCCCGCTGAAGAAGGTGGCGGTCGTCTCCGGCGTGTGCGACGGCTTCATCGGCAACCGGATGCTCGAGCACTACGTGCGCCAGTCGCTGTTCCTGCTCGAGGAGGGGGCGAGCCCGCAGCAGGTCGACAAGGCGCTGACTGACTTCGGCATGGCGATGGGCATCTTCGCCGTCGGCGACCTGGCCGGCCTGGACATCGGCTACGCGATCCGCCAGCGCCGCTACCGCGACAAGCCCGACGAGCGCTTTCCGCGCATCGCGGACCGCGTGGTCGAGCTTGGCCGGCTCGGACAGAAGACCGGCCGCGGCTGGTACCGGTACGAGCCGGGCAACCGCACGCCGCTGGTCGATCCCGAGGTCGAGGCGCTGATCGACGCCCACCGCAAGGAGCTCGGCATCACGCCACGGGCGATCGGCGACGAGGAAATCGTCGGCCGCTGCATCTACGCGCTGGTCAACGAGGGCGCGCGCATCCTGCAGGAGCGCATCGCGCAGCGGGCGAGCGACATCGACGTCGTGTATCTCGCCGGCTACGGTTTCCCGGCCTGGCGCGGCGGCCCGATGTACTACGCCGAGACCGTCGGCCTGCGCAACGTGGTCGAGGCGATGAAGCGGTTCGCCGCGCTGCCGGGGGCCGACGCGGCGTTCTGGCAGCCGGCGCCGCTGCTGGCCGAGCGTGCCGCCAGCGGCCGCCGCTTCGACGCGCGCTGAGACGGGAGTTCCCGATCCACACGGCGCCGCGGCGCAGCGCCGGCCCATCACACGAGGAGTCCCTCATGGCGAACTACCGCCGCATCGTGCTCGCCAGTCGCCCCGCCGCGGAAGTGACGCCGGAGAACTTCCGGCTCGAGACCGTACCGCTGCCGGCGCCGGCCGACGGCCAGGTGCTGGTGCGCAACCGCTGGCTGTCGCTCGACCCGTACATGCGTGGCCGGATGAACGAAGGCCGCAACTACGCCGCCGCCCAGCCGCTCGACGAAACGATGATCGGCACCACCGCCGGCGAGGTGGTCGAGTCGCGCCATCCGAAGTTCGCGGTCGGCGACCAGGTCGTCGGCTTCTTCGGCTGGCAGGAATACGGCGTGTCGGACGGCAGCGTGCTGAAGAAGGTGGAGACGACGCACGTTCCGCTGTCGGCCTACCTCGGCGCGGTCGGCATGCCGGGCGTCACCGCGTGGTACGGCCTGAACCGCATCATCGAGCCGAAGGCGGGCGAGACGGTCGTCGTCTCGGCGGCCAGCGGCGCGGTCGGCGGCGTGGTGGGGCAGCTGGCGAAGCTCGCCGGCTGCCGGGCGATCGGCATCGCCGGCGGGGCGGAGAAGTGCCGCTACGTCACCGAGGAACTGGGCTTCGACGCCTGCATCGACTACAAGGCGGTCGACGTCGGCATGGCGCTGAAGCGGGCCGCGCCGCAGGGCGTGGACGGCTGCTTCGAGAACGTCGGCGGCGCGATCATGGACGCGGTGCTGCCGCGGATGAACGCCTTCGGCCGCATCGCGCTGTGCGGCCTGATCGCCGGCTACAACGGCGAGCCGATCCCGATCCGCAACCCCACCTGGCTGCTGATCAGCCGGCTGAAGCTGCAGGGTTTCATCGTCTCCGAGCACATGGAACTGTGGCCGCAGGCGCTGAAGGAACTCGGCGCCCACGTGGCCGCCGGTCGCATCAGGTACCGCGAGAGCATCGCGCACGGCCTCGAGAACGCGCCGGCGGCGTTCATCGGCCTGCTCAAGGGTCGCAACTTCGGCAAGCAGCTGGTCAGGCTCGACTGACGATGCGGCAGCTCGCAGGCAAGGTAGCCGTCATCACCGGCGGCGGCAGCGGTTTCGGTGCCGCCTTCGCGCGGCACGCGCACCGCCTCGGCATGAAGCTCGCGCTGGCCGACGTGCAGGCCGATGCGCTCGAGAACGAAGTGAAGGCGCTGCGCGACGCCGGCGCCGAGGTCCTCGGCGCGCGCTGCGACGTCTCCAGCGACAGGGAGGTCGCGCGTCTGGCGGAGGCTGCCTACGAACGCTTCGGCGCGGTCAATCTGTTGTTCAACAACGCCGGTGTGGCCGACGCCGGCGGCTACCTGTGGGAGAACAGCGATGCCGACTGGCGCTGGACGCTCGGCGTCAACCTGATGGGCGTGGCCCACGGCATCCGTCATTTCGTGCCGCGGATGCTGGCCGCCGGGCTCGACGCGGAGTCGGGCCACATCGTCAACGTCGCGTCGATCGCCGGCTGGCTGTGCGCGCCGCTGCTCGGCGTGTACAACGCCAGCAAGGCCGCCGTGGTCTCGGCGACCGAGACGCTCTACCACGACCTGCGCGTGGCCGGCAGCGGCATCGGCGTGTCGGTGCTGTGCCCGGCCTACGTGCCGACGGCGATCTTCGCCTCCGAGCGCAACCGGCCGGCCGAACTGGCGAACGCGCAGGCGCCCACCGCCTCGCAGCGGCTGGCCCGCGCCGCCGGCGAAAAGGCGGTGGCCGGCGGCAGGATGAGCGCCGACGAGGTGGCGGCGCAGACCTTCGAGGCGATCCGCGCCGGTCGCTTCTACGTCTTCACGCATCCGCAGATTGTGCCTTCGGTGCGCGAGCGCTTCGAGGCGGCGCTCGGCGGCGAGCCCCCGGCCGATCCGTACGCGGCGCGGCCGCAGGCCCGCCCGCGCGTGCCCGGCTGACCGGCGACGCCGCGCCTCCTCGCGGAACCGCCGGCGGCCGTCGCTGTCGGAGCAGTCGGCGCGCGGAGCCGGCCGTCGAAGCGGACGCGAAGCGCGCGCAGCGATGAGGCAGAATCGCGCGCCCGTGACGGCGGCGCCGTCGCATCGTTCGCGTCACCCAGAGGACCTTCGATGAAGTTGCTGCAACACTTCGCCGCGCTGCTGGCGGCCTCGCTCTTGCTGGCGCCGGCAGGCGCGCAGGCGGCGAGCCGGGGCGCCAGCGTCGAAGGCGTGACCGAGTACCGGCTCGCCAACGGAATGCAGGTGCTGCTTTACCCGGATCCGTCGAAGCCGACCGTGACGGTCAACGTCACCTACAAGGTCGGCTCGCGCCACGAGGGCTACGGCGAGACCGGCATGGCGCACCTGCTGGAGCACCTGATCTTCAAGGGCTCGAAGAAGCATCCGGCGCCCGACAAGGAATTCAACCGCCGCGGCTTCCGCAACAACGCCACCACCTCGTTCGACCGCACCAACTACTTCTCCACCTTCCAGGCCACCGCGGACAACCTGCGCTGGGCGCTGGACTGGAAGGCCGACGCGATGACGAACTCCTTCATCGCCAGGAAGGACCTCGACTCCGAGATGACGGTGGTGCGCAACGAGTTCGAGATGGGCGAGAACCAGCCGTTCCAGGTGCTGTACCAGCGGATGCTCGGCGTGATGTTCGACTGGCACAACTACGGCAATCCGGTGATCGGCAACCGCAGCGACATCGAGAACGTGCGCATCGAGAACCTGCAGGCGTTCTATCGCCGCTACTACCAGCCGGACAACGCCGTGCTGACGGTGGCCGGCGCCTTCGACCCGGCGCCGACGCTGAAGATGATCGATGAGACGTTCGGCCGCATCCCGCGGCCGCAGCGCGCGCTGCCGACCCTGTGGACGGTGGAGCCGACGCAGGACGGCGAGCGCAGCTTCGTCGTCCGCCGCAAGGGCGACGTGCAGATGGTGCTGGTCGGCTACCGGATCCCCTCGCGGCTGTCGGCGGCGGCGCCCGCCCTCGAGGCGGCGGCCGAGATCCTCGGCGACACGCCCAACGGACGCCTGCACCGCGAACTGGTGCAGAGCGGCCTGGCCACGCGGGTCTTCGCCGGCCCGTTGCTGCTGCGCGACCCCGGGGTGATGTTCTTCGGCGCGATCGTGAAGAAGGACGACCCGGTCGACCGCGTCCGCGATCGCCTGCTGCAGGTGGTCGAGACGAGTTTCGCGCAGCAGGCGCCGACCGCCGAGGAACTGTCGCGCATGCGCCAGGCCAACGAAACCGGCTACGAGCGGGCGCTGGCCGATCCGCAGGAGTTCGGCGTGATGCTGTCCGATTACATCGCCGCCGGCGACTGGCGGCTGTTCTTCTTCGCGCGCGAGCAGGCGGCGAAGGTCAGCGGCGAGGCGGTGGCCGAGGCGGCAGGCGCGTTCTTCCGTCGCGACAACCGCACGGTGGGCGTCTTTCTTCCCGACGCGGCGCCGCAGCGGGCGGAGATCCCGGCCCCGCTGCCGTTGGCGGCAATGCTGCAGGACTTCAAGCCGCGGCAGGAAGTGGCCGCCGGCGAGGCGTTCGAGCCGTCGCAGAAGAACATCGACGCGCGCACCCGCCGCTTCGCCGTGGGCGATCTCAAGGTGGCGCTGCTGCCGAAGAAGAACCGCGGCGAGACGGTCAGCGTGCTGATCCAGCCGCGCTGGGGCGACGAGAAGAGCCTGCACGGCAAGGCCGTGATCGCCTCGCTGACCGACGCGATGGTCGCGCGCGGCTCGAGCCGATTGACGCGGCAGCAGATCGCCGACGAGAAGACGCGGTTGAAGATCGAGGGCTCGCTGCGCGCCTTCCGCACCGACCGCGCGCGCCTCGCCGAGGCCCTGCGCCTGTCGGCGCACGTGCTGCGCGAGCCGGCGTTTCCGCCCGAGGAGTTCGCGCAGCTGAAGCGCGAGACGACGACCGGCCTGCAGTCGCAGCTGTCGGACCCGCAGGCGCGGGCGCGCGACGCCATCGGCAGGCACTTCGACACCTATCCGCCGGGCGACCCGCGCGCCTACATCGGGCTCGAGGAACGGATCAAGGCGGTGGAAGCGGCCACACTCGACGACGTCAGGCGCTTCCACGCCGACTTCTGGGGCACGGCGCGCGGCGAGATCGTCATCGTCGGCGACTTCGACGACAAGGCGGCCGAGGCCCTGGTCCGCGAGCTTTTCGCCGGCTGGGCCTCGAAGGCGCCGTACGCGCCGATCCTCGCCGAGCCGCGCGAGGTGCCGCCGCAGCGGCTGGCGGTCGACACGCCGGACAAGGAGAACGCGTTCTATCGCGCGCGGTTGAACCTCACGCTGCGCGACGACGATGCCGACTACGCGCCGCTGGCGATCGCCGACCACATCTTCGGCGGCGGCGGTCTGCTGGCCAACCGGCTGATCGAACGCGTGCGCCAGCGCGACGGACTATCGTACGGCGCCGGCTCGTGGCTGCAGGTGGGCAGCCGCGACCGCGCGGCGAGCTGGCAGATCTACGGCCTGGTCGCGCCGCAGAACGTGGCGCGGTTCGAGCGCGCGGTGCGCGAGGAAATCGACCGCATGCTGCGCGACGGGCTGACCGAGAAGGAGGTCGCCGATGCCCGGGCGGGCATGCTGCAGGAACGGCTGCTGAACCGTTCCTCGGACGGCACGCTGGCGTCGGTGTGGAGCGACTACCTCGACCTCGGCCGCACCTTCACCGGCTTCTCGGCGCCGTTCGAGGAGCGCCTTCGCGCGCTGACCGCCGCCGAGGTCAACGCCGCGCTGCGCCGCCACTTCGACCCGGCGAAGATGACCGTGGTGATCGCCGGCGACGCCGCCAAGGGAGCCAGGTAGTGATCGACGATTTCCGCCACCGGCTGCCGCTGCGCGTGCGCTGGGCCGAGGTCGACATGCAGGCGGTCGTCTTCAACGGCCATTATCTGACCTACTGCGACGTCTGCATCACCGAGTACTGGCGGGCGATCGGCGTGCCTTATCCGTCGGCGTTCACCGCGCTCGACATCGATGCGTTCGTCCGCAAGGCGACCGTCGAGTACCACGCGCCGGCGCGCTACGACGACGAGCTGGTCGTCTGCGGGCGGATCGCGCGGCTTGGCCGCAGCAGCGCAGCCTTCGCGGTGTCGATGTTCCGCGCCGACGACACCGCGCACGCGCTGATCGACGCCGAGCTGGTCTATGTGTGCGTCGGCCGTGACGGCGCGCCGCGGCCGTGGCCGCCGCAGATGCGGCAGCGGATGCGCGAGTACGAGGTCCGCGCGCCGGACGAGGCCGTCGACCGTGGCTGACGGCCTGCGCATCGAGCTCGGCCCGTGGCCGGCGCTGCGCGAGCGCGCGGCGCCGATCCGGCGGGCCGTGTTCGTCGACGAGCAGAAGGTGCCGCTGGAAATGGAACTCGACGAGTTCGATCCGCTGAGCCTGCACGCGCTGGCGCTCGACAGCCAGGGCAGGGCCGTCGGTACCGGCCGGCTGCTGCCGGACGGGCACATCGGCCGCATGGCGGTGCTGCGCGACGCGCGGGGCCAGGGTGTGGGCAGCGCCCTGCTGCAGGCACTGATGCAGGCGGCGCGGGCGCGCGGCGACCGCGAAGTGGCGCTGAGCGCGCAGGCGCACGCGGTGCCGTTTTACCTGCGCTTCGGCTTCGTCGCCGAGGGCGACGCGTACGACGACGCCGGCATCCCGCACCGGGCGATGCGGCGCGCGCTCTGAAGCGCGCGGGACCGGCGATCAGTCTGCCCGCCGCGCGCCGGACGGGCGTGGCAACGGCGTCGAGGCCCGGTCGACGCTGAACTCGAAGTGGCGGTCGCGGTAGGCCTGCGGCGAGTCGACCTCGAAGCTGCGCTCGATGAAGTTGACCACGCCGTCGCGGCGCACGGTGACGACGGTCGTCGACCGCGTGCCGTAGCCATGGGCGCGGATCTGGATCGGCGCCAGCGCGCGCTCCCACTCGAGCGGCACGCCGGTCGACGGCAGCTCGTCGTCGCGCACCGGCTGCCGGTCGGCCATCAACGCCAGCAGCGCGTCCGGATCGGCGCGGCCGGCCAGCGCGCAGGCAAAGCGGGCAACGGCGCGCGTGACCTTCGGCCACGGCGTGTCGAGGAAGGCGTTGGACAGCCCGTAGATGCCCGCGGCCAGCGATCGCGGCCCGCCGGCCTGGCGGTTGCTGTAGTAGACGAGCTGCGGCGCGCCGCGCCCGGCGGCCGGTGGCTCGGCCAGCAGCAGGTTGAAGCCGTTGCAAGCGTTCATCCGCGGCGCCTTCGCCGTCAGCCACGCGGCGGCCGGCTCGGTGTTCTGCAGCGCCTCGACCGCGACCAGCCCGCGCGAGGGCGCGCGCGGGTTGCGCTCGCTCGGCGCGCGCACGTTGGTCAGCAGCGCCACCCGGCCGGCGCGGGTGACGCCGAGCCAGGTGCCGCCGGCTTCCTCGTCGCGGCCGGCAAGCAGGGCCACGCTCTGCCCCCACCACGAGGCCGGGCGCGTGCTGCGCGCGTAGAACTCGTCGCGATTGGCGGCGAGCACCAACGGGTAGTCGGGATGCGTCTGCCAGGCCACGACCGCGAGGCACATGTCAGCGGCCCCCGTTGCGGCGCAGTTCCATGGCGCGGCGTTTAGCCATCGACGGCCTCGAATCGCTCGCTGCGCCGCTGGGCGCGCAGCGACTGCGGCAACCCGGCGCGCGCGATGGCGCCGGCCAGTTGCGCCTCGAAGGACTGCGGCTCGCCGACGCCCTGGTAGACCTCGAGCAGCGTGACTTCGCCGCCCGCCGCGTCGGCGCGGCGCATCAGCTGGGTGCGCACGCCGGTGGCGGCGGCGACCTCGTCGAGCATCCGCCGCAGGCGCGGCGCGAGCTGCTGCGCCTCGGCGGCGCCGAGCCTGTAGTAGACGAACCAGTGCTGCATGCCGGCCTACGCGGTGACGTCGACGATCTCGTAGGGCAGCTCGCGCGGCGCCAGTCGCGGGCCCGACGGTGCGCCGGCACGCAGCGTCGATGCGGCGCTCTCCAGCGGGCACTCGAACAGCAGGTCGAAACCGCCGTCCGGCGCAGCCGCGGCCATGGCCACGGTGCCGACCGCCTCGGGCGCGCCCTCGGCGAACACGTCGGCGGCCGGGGTGACGGCCGCATCGACATGAGCCCGCTGCATGCGCCGCTTCAGCTTGCCTCGATACTGGCTGCGCGCCACGACTTACTGGCACGGATAGCAGCCCTTGCGGAAATCCACCCCGCCGACGACCTCGAAGTTGATCATCTGTGGCACGAACAGCTCCTGCGTCGCGGCGAACACCGTCGGCACGCCAG
>Ga0114939_10001059_pt1 | contig 22300 bp, 24 predicted proteins | sample AshMeaCrysSpring_FD_87196 | JGI IMG/M metagenome (GOLD analysis project Ga0114939, IMG submission 87196) | Groundwater microbial communities from Big Spring, Nevada to study Microbial Dark Matter (Phase II) - Ash Meadows Crystal Spring | ecosystem: Environmental > Aquatic > Deep subsurface >...
CTGCGGATCCTCGACCCGCTCGGCGCGGCGGCGACGCGCGTCGTCGAGGCGACGGGTTGCGCCGGCGCGGTCCCCTTGCCCATCGTCCTCGTGCGCGCGCGGCGCCGCAGCCGGCGGCCGCGGTGGCGCCGGATGCAGCCAGAGCGGCACCGGGAAGGCGTCGCCCCGCGCGGCAGGCAGTGCGGCGACGCTTCCGGGATCCCTCAGCGCCGCACGGATGGCCCGCTCGCGCGCCGCCTCCGCCGCCGGCAGGCGCTCCGGCGCAGGACGCTGCGCGAGATGCGCCGCGACGAGCCGTTCCCAGCGCGGCCGCAGCCCCGGGAAATGCGCGAGCGCGCGCCGCACCAGCGCCTGGCTCTGCGCCAGCCAGTCACCCGGTCCGCCCTCGTCGTGGACGGCCAGCGCGGCGAGCCAGAGGTAGAGATCGCGGTTGAGCGCCCGGTCGGCGAACCAGTCCACGACGGCCGGCAGGCGCAGCGAGCGCTCGTCGCGCCAGGCGAGCTCGACGTCGCTGCCGGTGCCCGCGATACGCTGCAGCCAGCCGCGGCGCGTGCGAAGCGTCGTCGCGTCGGCCGCCGCGACCTGCAATCCGCCGTCGCCGCCCAGTGCGCGGAACACGATGCCCACCGTGGACGCGACCTCGGCGAGGCGTACCGCCGCGTCGGGGTGGCGCGTCTGCGCGAGGCGCGTGATCAGGCGGTGCCAGAGGGCGCCGACGTGCTCTTCCATGGGATCGGGGGCGTCAGTGCTCGCCCTTGGTCTTGAGCAGCCCCGCCAGCCGGTTGCCCTGCTTCTGCGGCCCGCCGCGCGGGAAGAGGTCGTGCAGGTAGCGGTTGCTGCCGCGCTCGGCGCCCCAGAGCGCGCGGAAGTGCCTTACGACTGCCCGCACCTGGGCTTGCACGCCATGACGCTCGTAGTGCTCCCGCAGGAAGCGGATGATCTCCCAGTGCTCGTTCGTGAGCGTGAGCCCCTCCGCCGCCGCCTGGGCGTGCACGAAGGCCTCCGACCAGTCGCCGAGATCGACGAGATAGCCCTCGCTGTCGGTCAGCACCGGACGGCCGTCGACCTCGAGCGCGCGGGTCTGCATGCTCGGGTAGGCCGTGCTGCCGGTCGTGACGCCGGCGGGCGCGCCGGTGTCCGCGGCGTAGGCGCTGTCGGTCGGCGACCAGATCTCGATGTCGATCAGCTCGTCGAGATGGCCCTGATAGCGCGGCTGGCCGGCCACGAGCACCCGGCCGGCGCCGGACGGCAGGTCGAACTCGGCGATGCCTGCCCGGTTGGTGAGGCGGGTCTGCTCCCCGGCGTCGGCGTCGAGCATCACCGAGACCGGCGTCCGCTTGAGCGGTTCACCCGTCGCCCTGATCGAGACGCGCACCTTGAACACTGCTCAGCCCCCCGAATCGACACCCCGTCCGCAACCGGGCGGCAGCGGCCGCCCGACGAGGGGAATGCGCCAGCACTGCCCCGCCATCGCCTTGGCGAGCCCGTACATCCCCGCCATCACCAGCGTGGCGTGAAACACGGTGAAGTAGACGATGACCACCGTCCACACGTTGGGCCCGTCGTAGCCGCCGAGCGCGAGGATGAGCGCGTTCACTCCGACGAGCAGCACCCCGGCCCACAGGCTCGCCGCGACCGTCTGCTGCAGGTGGCAGAGCGCGAGCGGCGGCGCGTCCTTGCGGCGCGATGCGTACAGCCAGGCCAGCGCCAGAAACGAGAGCACCGGCAGCAGCAGAAGGTTCGCCAGATAGAGCGACTGCGCCGCGACCGCGAGCGTCTGCCCGGGCGCCCCCTCGCCGGGAAGATCAGCCGCCGAGGGTGGCATCGATCACCTCGTCCAGCGCGGCGATGGTCTCGGCGTCGTCGGTGAGTGGTTCCACCAGCGCCGCGTGGCACGCCTCCCGCAGCGGCAGACCGCTGCGCACCAGCGTGGCCGCGTAGACGAGCAGGCGGGTGGAGGCCGCCTCCTCGAGGTCGTGGTCCTTCAGCGCCCGCAGCGCCCCCGCGAGGCCCACCAGGCGGCGCGCGGTCGCTTCGTCGATCCCCGACTCGCCTGCCACCACTTCCGCCTCCAGCGCCGGGGGCGGAAAGTCGAAGGTCAGGGCGACGAAGCGCTGGCGGGTCGACGGCTTCATGCCCTTGAGCAGGTTCTGGTAGCCCGGGTTGTAGGACACGACGAGCATGAACTCCGCCGGCGCGTGCAGGGTCTCGCCGGTGCGCTCGATCGGCAGGATGCGACGGTCGTCGGTCAATGGGTGCAGCACGACTGTGGTGTCCTTGCGCGCCTCGACGACTTCGTCGAGATAGCAGATCGCGCCCTCGCGCACCGCGCGGGTGAGCGGCCCGTCGCACCAGTAGGTCCCGGACTCGCCGATGAGATGCCGGCCGACCAGATCCGCCGCCGTCAGATCGTCGTGGCAGGCCACCGTGTAGACGCGGCGGCCCAGACGCGCCGCCATGTGTTGCACGAAGCGCGTCTTGCCGCAGCCGGTCGGCCCCTTGAGCATCAGCGGCAGCCGGTTGCGGTAGGCATGCTCGAAGACGGCGACCTCGTTGCCGTGCGGGCGATAGAAGGGGAGCGCGTCCATCAGGTTCCACCCCGCGCCGCGGCGACGAAGGCAGCGGTGATCAGACCGCCGGGCACCAGCAGCCAGAGCACCACGGCCCAGCGCCAAAGGCCGCCGACCCAGCGCAGGCCCATGTAGTAGTCGCCGATCAACTGGCCCTTGAGCAGGGCGAAGCCCAGCACCAGCAGGGCCGGCCCGAGACCGCTCGCGCCCATCTCGCCGACCAGGTAGGTGGCCAGGCTGAGCCCCATCAGGAGCAGCCAGATGCGCGTGCAGGGGCGGATCCAGGCAGTCGTGGCGGGGGGCTGGCTCATCGCATAACGTACACGAGGGGGAAGAGGATCAGCCACACGAGGTCGACCATGTGCCAGTAGACGCCGCCCGTCTCCACGCCGGTGTGCTCCGCGGCGCTGTAACCGCCGCGCCGCGCCTTGAGCGCCACCGCGCCAAGGATCACCATGCCCATCAGCACGTGCATGAAGTGAAAGAAGGTCAGCGACAAATAGAACATATAGAAGGTGTTGGTGCCGAGGTGGATGCCCGCCGCGAAGTGATGCGCGTACTCCATCGACTTCACGACGAGGAACACGCCGCCGAGGGCGATCGCGCCCCCGAGCCAGCGGGCGCAGCCGCTCGCGCTGCCTTCGCGGATCGCGGCGGTGGCGCGGACGACGAAATAGCTGCTCGTGATCAGCGCCAGCGTGTTCACGAGGGCCGCGCGACGATCGAGCGTCTGCTGGTACTCATTGAACAGCGCCACCTCGCCTGCGCGGGCGAAGGCATAGGCGGCAAAGAACACCGCAAAGACTAGCAGTTCGGCCAGGATGAATATCCAGATGGCCAGATCGCCGGGTGGATAGCGGCGGACGGCATCGGCCAGCGGGTGGGTCTGCGACATCTTGGCGTCTGCGGGCCGCGGCCATCACCGTGCCCGGAAAGAGGCGCCGGCAGCCCGAGCTCCGCTCGCGGCTGCCGGCACGGGAATCCGGCGGCATCCTTGCCGCCCATGCCCTGACCGACCTCAGGCCGAGGCGGCGGTGCCTTCCGGCAGGGCCTCAGGCTCCTTCGCGCCGACGAAGAAGCTCGCGACGTAGGTGACGAGGCCCGCCAGGAAGAACAGGCCGGCAAACTCGCGCAACCAGTAGAAGAGCGCGATCTTTTCCTGCACCACCATGAAGCCCTGCGGATTCTCGCTGAAGCGCTGCAGCCAGACTTGAAGGATGCCCGCGCCGGTGAGGAACAGGGTGATGAACACCATGGACACGGTCATCAGCCAGAACGACCACATCTCCACGACCTGCGAGCGCTCGCTGTTCGCCGCGGTGCGGCCGCGCAGCATCGGCATCGCGTAGGAGATCATCGTCAGGTTGATCATCACGTAGGCGCCGTAGAAGGCCATGTGGCCGTGCGCCGCGGTGATCTGCGTGCCGTGGGTGTAGAAGTTCACCGGCGAGAGGGTGTGCAGGAAGCCCCAGACGCCGGCGCCGAGGAAGGCCATCACCGCCGTGCCGAGGGCCCACAGCACCGCCGCCTTGTTCGGGTGGTTGCGGCGGCGGCGGTTCACCATGTTGAAGGCGAACACCGTCATCATGAAGAAGGGAATCGGCTCGAGGGCGGAGAAGATCGAGCCCCACCACTGCCAGTACTCCGGCGTGCCGATCCAGTAGTAGTGGTGCCCGGTGCCGATGATGCCGGTGATCAGGGTCATCGCGATGATCACGTAGAGCCACTTCTCCACCACCTCGCGGTCGACGCCGGTCGTCTTGATGAGCACGAACGCGAGGATCGAGCCGAGGATCAGCTCCCAGACACCCTCCACCCACAGGTGCACCACCCACCACCAGTAGAACTTGTCCTTGACGACATTGTCCGGGTTGTAGAAAGAGAAGAGAAAGAGCACGGCGAGGCCGACGAGGCCGATCATCAGCACCAGCGTGACGACCGTCTTGCGGCCCTTGAGCACCGTCATCCCGACGTTGAACAGGAAGGCCAGTGCGACGACGACGATGCCGAGCTTGGTGACCGTGGGCTGCTCGAGGAACTCGCGGCCCATGGTCGGCAGGAGCTCGTTGCGGGTGAGCTCGGCGAGTGTCGCGTAGGGGACCATCAGGTATCCCAGAACCGTCAGCGCACCGGCGACCAGGAAGATCCAGAACATGGCATGCGCCAGCCACGGGGCGAAGAGCTCACGCTCGGACTCCTCGGGCACCAGGTAGTAGGCGGCGCCCATGAAACCGAACAGCAGCCAGACGATGAGCAGGTTGGTGTGGACCATGCGGGCCACGTTGAAGGGGATCTCCGGGAACATGAAATCGCCCCAGACGTACTGCAGCCCGAGGATCAGGCCGAACAGGATCTGCCCGACGAACAACCCGATGGCGGCAATGAAGTAGGGCTTGGCGACCGCTTGCGACTTGTATTGCATGGCTTCGACTCCTCCCGCTCAGCCCTGGATGTTCGGCGGCCACTTCGCCGCGTTGATCTCGGAGACGTACTTGAGGAACTCAGCGATGGCGTCGAGGTCCTTATCCGAGAGGTTGAACTGCGGCATGCTGCGCCGCCCGGGAATGCCCTCGACCGGCCTGCTCTTGATGAAGCCGATGATCGCCTCCTTGCCGCCGTAACGCTTGTAGACGTTGCCGAGCTCGGGAGCGAAATACGCGCCCTCGCCGAGCAGGGTGTGGCAGCCGATGCAATTGTTCTTCTCCCACACCGCCTTGCCGTGAGCGACGGTCGGCGTCAGCGCCGCCCGGTTGTCGCGGGACGGCAACGCCCGGGTGGTGTCGAAGGTCAGTGCCAGAAACAGCAGCAGAAAGAACACGGTGCCACCGTAGAAGATGTTCCGTGCCATGGTCTTCGTGAATGTCTGGGACATCGCAATCCGCCCTCCCTCGCGCGGCAATAGCCTGTGTATTGGAGGGGGGGCAGGGTCGCAGGGGCCTTGACTAGAATCAAGCGATATCCGACAAAGATGCGAGGAATGGCGGGCGGGCACGGGCCCTCGTCGCAAGGCCCAGGGGAGCCAGGATGGAGAACCTCACCGACGAGCTGCGCAGCGCACACCTGTTCGCGCAGCTCTCGCAGGATCAGATCGAGCGCATCGCGCGCAAGGCGCGGCGCATCAGCGTGGCAGAGGGCAAGGCGCTGTTCGCCCAGGGCGATCCCGCCGACCGTTTCTTCTTCGTGATCTCGGGGCAACTGAAGCTCTTCCGGCTGTCGCCCGAGGGCAACGAGAAAGTCATCGAGATCATCACGCCGGGCCACACCTTTGCCGAAGCGCTGATGTTCCTCGAGCGGCCGCGCTACCCGGTGGGCTGCGTCGCGCTCCTGCCTGCCGAGGTGATCGCGGTGGACTCGCGGGACTTCAACCAGATGCTGCGTGGTTCCGCCGAGACCTGCCTGCTGCTGCTCGGGGAACTGAGCGCCCGCCTGCGCGGCCTGGTACGCGAGATCGACGAGCTGAGCCTGCAGAGCGCGACCTGCCGCATCGCCGGCTACCTGCTCAAGCGCGCGCCGGCCGACGCCGACGAGTTCCAGCTGGAAATCCCGAAGGGCGTGATCGCCTCGCGCCTGTCGGTCAAGCCGGAGACCTTCTCGCGCATCGTCCGGCAGCTCACGGAGCACAAGATCATCGAGGTGCACGGCAGCATGGTCCGGATTCGCGACCGAGCCGCGCTCCGCCGCGAGGCCGACGTCTGCGGCGCCCCGCCCGAGCCCGGCCCCGGTCCCTGCCCTCCCCTGCACAGCTGAGGGGAGACCACCCGCGGAGCCGGCTTGCCGCAAGTCACCGCTTGATGTAGATCAAGCTGACATAACGCATTGTCGGGTTCAGTCGAAGCTGCCAATTTCGCCGCACCCAGCAAAGACGCCGCGCCTTCCGGCGCGTAACGAAAAAGAATCCCTGCCAACCAAGGAGGAATTTCGATGAAGAAGCTGCTATGGCTACTGCCGCTCATGCTTGCCCCCTGGCAGGCACAGGCCGCGGACCTCGCCAACGGCGAGCGCATCAACCGGAACTGCGCCCTCTGCCATGGCCACTACGGCCAGGGCACGCCGAATCGCGCCTCGCCGCGCCTCGCCGGCCAGAACGCCGAGTACCTCGCCAAGGCAACCCGGGATTTCCGTGACGGCAAGCGCCAGGCGCCAACCATGGTCGTCACCTCCGGCCTCCACCAGTTCACGGACAAGGACATCGACGACGTCGCCGCCTATCTCGCCCAGGTCGACGTGCCGGGCTCCGCCCTGATCGACGTCCAGCAGCCCGGTGGCGACGCCGCCAAGGGCGTGAAATCGTACAAGGAGTGCAAGAACTGCCACGGCACGGAGGGCATGGGCAAGCCCGACAAGAAGGTGCCACGCATTGCCGGCCAGCACGCGAACTACCTGTTCCAGCAGATGAAGCTGTTCCAGTGGCGCAAGCGCCAGCACGGCATCGACCCGGATGATCAGAACCTGTTCGACGACCTCGACGACCAGGGCGTCTTCCACTTGGTGGCGCACGTCGCCTCGCTGGATGACGAGCAGGTCAAGCTGGCGAAGAGCGCCGAGGGCCGAAAGGCCGCGATGGAGGAGCGTCGTGCCGAGGCGAAGGCGCGGCACGAGGCCCGGCGTGCCGAGGCGATGGGATCGCCGACCGGCAAGTCGACCGGCCTGCACATCACCGACATCAACCAGACCGTCGCCCAGATGGAGGTCAAGCAGGGCCTGAAGCCCGACGACGTGATACAGGCAATGCTGTCCAAGGCGGCCGGCCTCAACATGAAGCTGGTGGGACAGCAGTACGTCTCCAAGGAGCTCGAAGAGCGCGGCGAGAAGTCGCCTTACCTGACGATCGTGCAGTTCTGCGATCCCAAGGACGCGAAGACCATGGTCGTCCACAATCCGATCTTCGCGAGCTACATGCCGTGCCGCATCGCGCTGGTCGAGGACCCGCAGGGCAAGCTGTGGCTGATGATGCTGAGCCTCGACATGCTCGTGAACGCGAACCTGCTGCCGCCCGAAGTGGTCGAGGTCGCAATCCGCGTCAACCAGTCGATGCTCGACGTGATGGTCGCCGGCGCCACCGGCGAGTTCTGACCGTCCTCAGGCTGGCCGGACCCCTCACCGGTCCGGCCCGGCCCCGCAAACGAAGAGAGCGCCATACGGCGCTCTCTTCGTTCCTGTCGGCGGTCTTCACATCCTGGGATAGCTAGAGATACCCGGATTGCCCGCGACATTGACCAGCTTGGGTGTGTTGAGCTTCTTGATCTTCACCGTGCCCTGCGACTTGAGGTACTCGGCCACAGTCTCCCAGATCGGCTCGCCGGGCGACTGCGCGCCGACCGTCGCCCAGCCCGCGACCACGTACTTCCTGCCCGCGTCGATCGGCGTGCCGTCGTCCAGCGTCATCGCGCTCACGCGCTTGCCCGCGTCCGCCAGCGGGTCGCAGACGTAGTCGAGGCCGCCCACGCGCACCATGTCGCCGCCCTGCTGGTAGTAGGGGTCCTTGTTGAACAGGTTGTCGCAGACGTCCTCGAGGATGGTCTTGATCTCCTCGCCGGTCATCTCGCGGCGATAGGTCTCGGGGTAGGTGATGCAGGTCTGGTCCATCACGTGGTCCATCGTGATGTCCTGCCCGGACAGCACGGTCGTGCCCCAGCGGAAGCCGGGCGAGAGCGACACCTGGGCGTCGTTCACCGCGCGCAGCGCGTCGCAGATCACCTGGTCGAAGGTGCCGTTGAAGTTGCCGCGCCGGTACAGCAGCTCGCCGGCGGTCGCCAGCTTCTGCTCGAGCTGCGCCTTGTAGGGGGCGCGGACCTTGTCGATGTAGGCCTGCATCTCGGCATCGGCCGGCAGCAGGTTCGAGAACACGGGGAGCAGGCGGTAGCGGAAGTCGCGGACCTTGCCGTCCTTGACGTCGAGATCCATCACGCCGAGGAACTTGCCGTTCGACCCCGCGTTCGTCACCAGCGTCTGGCCGCCCGCATTCTTCACGATCGTCGGCGCCGGCATGCCGTCGTGCGTGTGGCCGCCGAAGATCACGTCGATGCCCGACACGCGCTCCGCCATCTTGAGGTCGACGTCCATGCCGTTGTGCGAGATCACGACCACGACGTCGGGCTTCTCCTTCGATCGCACCCCGTCGACCACCTTCTGCATGTCCGCGTCGTTGATGCCGAAGGTCCAGTCCGGGATGAAGCGCTGCGGATTCGCAATCGGCGTGTACGGGAAGGCCTGTCCGATCACCGCGACACGCGCCCCGCCGACCGTCTTGATCGTGTAGGGCTTGAACGCGAGCCCGGTGTCGGCGTTGAAGCCGGGGAAGTCCTGGAAGCGGTAGTCGAACATCGCGTCGTCCTTCACCCGCACGTTCTGCGCGACGAAGTCGCCCTTGAACTCGCCGATGTTCGCGATCACCTCCTTGTCCAGGTAGGTGAACTCCCAGTGTCCCGTCATGACGTCCACACCCAGCAGGTTGCATGCGCCGACCATGTCACGGCCACGCGTCCAGTACGCGGTGCCGGAGCCCTGCCAGGTGTCGCCGCCGTCGAGCAGAAGGCTGTTGCCGGGGCCACGGCTGTCGCGGATGCGCTTGACCAGGGTCTTCAGGTGCGCGAAGCCGCCCACCTTGCCGTACTTCACCGCGGCGCCGTTGAAGTCGAGATAGGTGAAGGCATGTGCCTCGATGCCGCCGGGCGCGATGCCGAAGTGCTTGAGCAGGGCGTCGCCTACCAGGTGCGGCGGCTTGCCGAGGGCGGAGCCGATGCCGAGATTGACGTTGGGCTCGCGGAAGTGGATCGGGTTGAGCTGTGCGTGCACGTCGGTGATGTGCAGCAGGGACACGTTGCCGAACTTGGGCACCTCGTACAGGTCCGATGGCTGGCGCATCGCGGCGAACACGGAGCGCGGCAGCAGGCCCGCAGCACCGGCAATGCCCAGGAGCTTCACGAACTCACGGCGGGAAATGGTCATGGCGCGGATATCCTCTTTGGTGTTTGTTATCGATCGTTACGGCACCGGTCGCGCGCAGCGGTCGGCCGCTGAATGCCGAGGGCAGGCGGCAAACGCCTGAAGGCAAAGAGGTCACTGGAGCGTGAACACCCCCCGCCTCGCCCGGCTCGTGCTCGCACTGATCGGCGTCGCCGCGGTCGGCGGCGCCTGGCTCGCCATGTTACCGCCGGACGACCTGCAGACGCTGCCCGGCGAGCCGGCCGACCTGCGCCTGGGCCCGCGCGCGGCGGACGCCGGTCGCCGCTGCCGACAGGAGCTGCTGGCAACGCAGCCGGGGTTGGCCGAGACCGCCATCGTCCTCTCGAGCATCGGCCCCGTCGCCGGCGATCGCGACGCCAGCCTGCTGCGGGTCGAAGGCCGCTTCCGGGAGCCACAGACGATCGGCGAGGCCCGGGTCATGCGCTTCCGCTGCCTGGTGTCCGACGCCGGCCTGCGCTCGCTCACGGTGGAGCCAGCCGCGCCGTGACCAGGCGCCCGGTCATGCGCCGACCGGGGTCGTCCGCCACCGCAGTGGCAGGCGCGCGAGCAGCAGTGCGAGGAGGATGACGCCGTAGACGATCGGCTCCGGCCGCTCGACCTTGGCGAGCCAGGCGTAGTGCAGAACGGCCAGAGCCGCGGCGACGTAGATCGCGCGGTGCAGGCGCTGCCAGTGACGACCGAGCCGGCGCATCATCCCGCGGGTCGAGGTCAGGGCGAGCGGCAGCAGCAGCGCGAAGGCGCCGAAGCCGAGGGTAACGTACGGCCGCTCGAGCACATCTCCCACCACCTCCTTCCAGATGAGGCCACGGTCGAGCACCAGCCAGGTCAGCGCGTGCAGCAGGGCGTACGCAAAGGAAACCAGGCCGAGCATCCGGCGAAACCGCAACGGCCACTGCCAGCCCGTGGCGCGGCGCAGCGGCGTCACGGCCAGCGTCAACAGAAGGATGCGCAGGGCCCAGTCGCCGGTCCGGTGGAGGACGGTCTCCACCGGGTTCGCCCCGAGCCGCTCGAGCACGATGTCGGCCACCAGCCAACCCAGCGGGGCCAGCAGCAGGATCAGCGCGGCGAGCTTCGCTTCCCCGAGGGCGGCATGGCGAAACGGGGGCGGGGCGCTCAAAAGTGTCTCGCGAGGTCCATCCCCGCGTAGAGGCCCGCGACCTCGGCCTCATAGCCGTTGTACATCAACGTGGGCCGGCGCCCCGCGAGCAGGCCGCCTCCCAGCGGTCGCTCGCGCTTCTGGCTCCAGCGCGGGTGATCGACGGTGGGATTCACGTTGGCGTAGAAACCGTATTCCTCGGGCTGCAGCCTTTCCCAGGTCGTGGCCGGCCTCTTGTCCGTGAGGGTGATGCGCACCAATGACTTGGCGCTCTTGAAGCCGTATTTCCAGGGCACGACGAGACGCACCGGGGCGCCGTTCTGACCCGGCAGCTCGCGACCGTAGCAGCCGGTGGCGAGCAGCGTCAGCGGATGCGTGGCCTCGTCGATGCGCAGGCCCTCGACATAGGGCCAGGGAAGCACGGCCCGGCGCTGGCCTGGCAGGTTCTGCGCATCGTGCACCGACTGGAAGGCGACGTACTTGGCCCGGGAGGTCGGCTTGAAGCGCGCCAGGAAGTCCCGCAGCGGCACGCCCGCCCAGGGAACCACGGCAGCCCAGGTCTCGACGCAGCGGAAGCGGTACACCCGCTCCTCCTGCGGAAAACCGCCGAGGATGTCCTCGATGCCGATCTCGCCCGGGGACTCGCATTCGCCATCGACCCGAATCGTCCAGGGCCGAACGCGCAGCAAATGCGCGTTCTTCGCCGGCGTCTCCTTGTCCGGACCGAGCTCCACGAAATTGTTGTAGGTCGTGAAGGCTTCGCGCGAGGTCCGCTCGAGCTCCTTGCCGAGCTTGCTAGGGACGAGATCCCGAATTGCCGCCGGCAGCTTCTCTTCCTCGGCGAACGCCACGTCCGGCAGCGCCAGCCCTGCGCCCGCCGCGAGGGCGAATCGAAGGAAGGCGCGGCGGTGAGTCCAGACGGCCTCGGGCGTGATCTCGGAAGGCGCGATACGGCCGGTGCAGGGACGGGGCATCGCCGGAACTCCATGCCATCTACGTCGCCATATTCTGCGAATGACGACGCCAAAGCACCCCTCATTCTGGAGGGGTTTCGGCGCCGCTCTCGAGGGCCTCCGGCCAGCAGGCCCGCAGGCCCTCGGCGAGGCGCGGGACGGTGTCGAGCCCCGCGAGCCCGCCGGGCAGGACCCAGCGCCACTCGGCGTGCTCCCAGTCGAGCCGCGGCACCAACGGCGCGTCGAGCTCGAACAGGAAGGGATGCACCCGCCAGGCGCGGCCGAGCGCGGGGTCCGGCACCGTGAAGGGCGCGCCCGTGGCGACCAGGCGCAGTTGTCCGCGACCGATGCCGGTTTCCTCCTCGACCTCGCGCAGAGCCCGCTCGAGGGGATCGTCCCCCTCGAGATAGCCGCTCACTGCGGCCCAGCGGCCGCGGTAGCTGCCGACGCGCTCGCTGCGGCGCAGGAGCAGCAACGCCCCGCGGTGGCGCAGAAACGCCGTCACCACGTGGACGGTCGGCGGCAGAGACGATGTAACCTCCGGCATCGGGACAACGACGGGACGACAGCCCCTCGGACAAGGCTCCCGGGCAGTTTAGAATTTGCCGCAGATCCCGTGAAAAACTGAACGTCCAGGACCCTCGCCATGCCCGAATCCGCCTGCCACCCCCGCCTGACCTTCTGGCTGCTCGCTGCGCTCAGCGTGCCGCCGGTTGCCGCTATCGCCGCCGACGGCCCCGGCTGGACCCGCAGCACGAGCCAGGGCGCGGCCATCGCCGTCGATCCGGCGACCAACAAGGCGACGATCACCGGCGCCGACGGGTCGCGCGCACCGCTGTGGGACGGCGTACACCGACTGGACGACGGCCGGATCCTGACGGTGCGCTCCGGGGTGGTGGTGCCGGACGTCGACATGAGCAGCACCCGACACGAGCCCGCGCCGCCAAGCCTCGTGGACCCGGCAGGCGTCTCGCCGTGCGTTGCCCTGGTGCGCCGCTGCTGTGGCATCAAGGGCGAGTGCGCAGGACAGAAACCCTGCGATCTCGCTGGCCAGCTCATGCAGTTCGAGACCGAGGAACGGCGCGAGCGCCCCAGCGCGACGCCGACTATCGCGCTGCAGCAGTGCAGCGACGCCCTGAGCACCCCAGCCGCCTTCCCGGTCTGCGTCGCGAACGCAAAGCTGACCGAGGAAAGCCCCTGCACCAGCCTCCTGCGCAATGTCTGTGGCCGCAATGACGAGTGCGCGCGCACTGCGCCCTGCCGCGCCGCGCGCCAGCTGGCCGACATGGAGGTGAGCGAGCGCATGTCCGCGGCGCATCCGGAGCTCGACCCGCGGACCGCCGGGCAGTGCACGCAGGCCCTGCTCGACCGGGAATTCTTCGTCCCCTGCCGGTAGACGCCAGCGCCTCGGGAGCGCGAAGGCCTTGCGCTAGCAAATGAGAATCACTAACATCTCCTCATTGCCCCCGCTGCACTGAGGAGTTTGCTCATGCCCCCCCGTCCTGCCCGGCGTCTTGTTCTCCTGCTCGCCGTCCTTCTCGGCTTTCCCGCCTCCCTCCTCGCGGCCGAGGTCGTGGTCTATTCGGCGCGGAACGAGCAGCTCATCAAGCCGCTGTTCGACGCCTACACCAAGGAGACCGGCGTCGCCGTCCGCTTCGCCACCGACAAGGAAGGCCCGCTGCTCGCCCGCCTGCAAGCGGAGGGCGAGAACACCCAGGCGGACATGCTGATCACCGTCGATGCCGGCAACCTCTGGCAGGCTGCGGAGACCGGTGTCCTGCGCCCGGTGGACTCCCCGGTGCTGCGGGCCAACATCCCTGCGTCGCTACGCGACCCGGGCGACCGGTGGTTCGGCCTGAGCGTGCGTGCCCGGGCGCTCGTCTACAGCCCGGAGCGCGTCAAGCCGCAGGAGCTGGTGTCTTACGAGGACCTGGCGAGCCCGAAGTGGAAGGGGCGGCTGTGCCTGCGAACCTCGAAGAAGGTCTACAACCAGTCGCTCGTCGCCATGCTGATCGCCCGCCACGGCGAGCCGAAGACCGAAGAGATAGTGAAGGGATGGGTTGCCAACCTGGCCACGGAGCCGCAGGCGAGCGACAACCAGGTCATGGAGGCGATCGACGCCGGCAAGTGCGACGTCGGCGTGGTCAACACGTATTACTACGGACGCCTGCTCGAGGAGAAGCCTGGCCTCAAGGTCCGTCTGGCCTGGCCCGACAAGGCGGGGGCGGGCGTCCACGTGAACGTCTCCGGCGCCGGCATCACCCGCCACGCCAAGCAGCCGGCCGAGGCGCAGAAGCTGCTCGAATGGCTGTCCTCGCCCAAGGCGCAGGGTCTGTTTGCCGGTCTCAACCTCGAATTCCCCGCCAACCCTGCGGTCCCGGCCGACGCCAAGGTCGCCGCCTGGGGCCCCTACAAGGCCGACCCAGCGAACGTGGCGGACGCCGGGCGGCTTCAGAAGCAGGCGGTCATGCTGATGGACCGCGCAGGCTATCGCTGAGGTGAGGCGCGGGACGGCGATCGCCAGGACCGGGACGCGCCGCCCGCCCTTGGCAGGGCGCATCCTGCGGAGTGCGGCGCTTGGGCTCGGCGCCACCGTGGCCATCCCGCTCGGGGTCCTGTTCTCGGTCTGGGCGACGCCCCAGACCGAGGTGTGGGCCCACCTCGCCGTCACCGTGCTGCCGACCCTGGCCCGCAACACGCTGGCCCTGCTCGCGGGCGTCGCGGCGGGCACGGCGATCCTCGGCTGCGGGCTCGCCTGGCTCACGGCGCGCTGCGAGTTCCCGGGGCGCCGCTGGCTCGACGTCGCCCTGATGCTGCCGCTCGCGCTGCCCGCCTACGTCCTCGCCTTCGTGGTCCAGGGCGCCCTGGACGCCTCGGGTCCGCTCCAGCTCGCGCTGCGGCAGGCGTTCGGACCGGCCGCCCCGAGCCTGGAGGTGCGCGGCACCGCGTGGGTGGTCGTCATCCTCAGCCTCGCCTTCTACCCCTACGTCTACCTGCTCGCCCGGCAGGCCTTCCTCGGGCTGGGTCGCGGCACCCTCGAGGCGGCCCGCCTGCTCGGCCTCGGGCCCTGGGGCACGTTTTTTCGGGTCGCGCTGCCGGCGGCCCGGCCCGCCATCGTCGCCGGCCTCTCCCTGGCGCTCATGGAAACGCTCGCCGACTTCGGCGCGGTCAGCGTGCTCGGCTACGACACCTTCACCACGGCGATCTACAAGGCCTGGTTCGGCCTGTTCAACCTGGCGGCAGCCGCGCAGCTCGCCTCGCTGCTGCTGCTCGTCGTCGCCCTCGCGCTGCTCGCCGAGCGGCGCCTGCGCGGCCGTGCGCGGTTTCACGAGACCGCCCGTGGCGCCCCCCCGCCCCGCCTCGCCCTGGCCGGCGCGCTCGGCTGGCTGGTCGCGGGGCTGGCCAGTACGGTGGTGGCGGTCGCTTTCGCCCTCCCGGTGCTCCAGCTCCTCACCTGGGTGCTCGCCACCGCCTCGGTCGAGCTGGACTCCCGGTACCTCGATCTGCTGTGGCACACCCTGCTGCTCGGCGGCAGCGCCGCGTTCGTCACCGTGAGCGGCGCGCTGATCGTCTCGCTCGCGCGCCGGCAGTTCGCGGACCTGCCCACGCGCGCCGCCGTCGGCCTGTCGGCGCTCGGCTATGCGCTGCCGGGCTCGGTGCTCGCAGTCGGGGTAATGATGTGCTTCGCCGCGGTCGACAACGGCCTCAACGCCCTGTGGCAGTCCGCAGGCGGGCAGCGGCTCGGGCCGGTGCTCGGCGGCTCCATCGCCGCCCTGCTGCTCGCCTACCTCGTGCGATTCCTGGCGGTCGCCGCAGGCCCGACCGGCAGCGCGCTAGAGCGCCTGCGCCCGAGCACGATCGAGGCCGCCCGCAGCCTCGGCACCCGCGGCGGCGACCTCGCCAGGCGCGTCTATCTGCCGCTGCTGCGCCCGGGCCTGTTGACCGCTGCGCTACTGGTGCTCATCGAGGTGATGAAGGAGATGCCCGCGACCCTGCTGCTGCGTCCCTTCGGCTGGGACACCCTCGCCGTGCGTGTCTTCGAGTTCACCTCGGAGGGCGACTGGCGCCGTGCCGCCCTGCCCGCGGTGACCCTCGTGCTGGCCGGTCTGCCCCCCGTCGCCTGGCTGGCGCGACGCTCCGCACTCCAGGCCCACGGAGACTGACGGCATGTCCGAGGTCCTGCTCGAGCTCGACGACATTGCCTGTCGCTACGATGCCCTGCTTGCCGTGGACGGCGTCTCGCTGACCCTGGCGCGCGGCGAGATCGGCTGCCTGCTGGGACCGAGCGGCTGCGGCAAGACGACGGTGCTGCGGGCCATCGCCGGCTTCGAGCCCCTGGAGCGCGGCATCGTCTCGCTTGCCGGCGAGGCCATCGCCACGCCCTCGGCCGGACTGCCGCCCGACCGGCGAGGCGTCGGCATGGTGTTCCAGGACTATGCGCTGTTTCCGCACCTGAGCGCCGAGGGCAACGTCGCCTTCGGCCTGCGCGACGGCTCCCGGCGCGAGCGCCGGCGCGCGGCATCCGAGCTCCTCGATCTCGTCGGACTCGGGGGACTTGGCGATCGCTACCCGCACGAGCTCTCGGGCGGCCAGCAGCAGCGCGTCGCCCTCGCGCGGGCGATCGCCCCCCGGCCGCGACTGGTCCTGCTGGACGAGCCCTTCTCCAACCTGGATGTCGACCTGCGCGAGCGCCTGGGCCTCGACGTGCGGGGCCTGCTCAAGGCGCAGGAGATCGCGGCCCTGTTCGTCACCCACGACCAGCACGAGGCCTTCCTCCTCGGGGACCGGATCGGGGTCATGCGCCAGGGGCGGCTGCTGCAGTGGGACACGGCATTCGTCCTCTATCACCAGCCCGGGGACCGCTTCGTGGCGGACTTCGTCGGCCAGGGCCGGCTGGTGCCGGGCCGGATCAGCGGCCCGGGGGTGATCGACACGCCGCTGGGCCCGATACGCGGCCACCTGCCCGGCGGTGGAGCGGCAGGCTGCGCGGTCGATCTGCTGCTGCGTCCCGACGATGTCCTGCCCGATCCCGCCGGTCCGGTGGAGGGCGTGGTGGCCGCCCGGGCGTTCAAGGGAGCGGAAACCCTGTACACCCTGCGCCTGCCTGACGGCACCGAGGTCCTTTGCGAGGTGCCGAGCCGGCTCGACTACGCCGTCGGCGCGCGCCTGCGGATCCGGGCGGAGATCGAGCACCTCATCGCCTTCCGGCACTGACGGCGCCGGACGCTGTCCAAAGGGTGGAGCCGCCGCGGTCCGGGGGCTATCCTGCGCGCCTTCGCGCAATACCTGCCGACCGCCGCCGGGCTGACCCGAGGACGAAACCACCCCATGACGCTGACCCTTCGCCCCGTTCGCCGAGTCGCCGGCGCCCTGCTGCTCGCCGCCGGTTCGGCCCAAGCCGCCGTTTATCCGATCCCGGCCCCGGGCGAAGCGCTGATCGGCGAGATCGTCTCCCTGCCCGGCGAGCGCCGCGACACGCTGTCGGACGTCGCCCGCCGCTACAACGTCGGCTGGGACGCCATCCGCCAGGCCAACCCGGGCGTCGACGCCTGGATGATCGGGTCCGACGTGCCGGTCATTCTGCCGACCCAGTACATCCTGCCCAACGCGCCGCGCGAGGGAATCCTCCTCAACATCGCCGAGATGCGCGTCTATTACTATCCGCCGGGTGGCCGACAGGTCATCACCTACCCCGCGAGCATCGGCCGCATGGACTGGCGCACCCCGCTCGGCCCAACCAGCATCGCGCGCAAGCAGGCGGACCCCGTCTGGAACCCGCCGGCGTCCATCAAGCGCGAGCACGCGGAGAAAGGCGACTTCCTGCCGGACACGGTGCCCGCGGGGGACGACAACCCGCTTGGCCGGCACGCGCTCTACCTCGGCAAGTCCGGCTACCTCATCCACGGCACGAACCGGCCGTTCGGCATCGGCATGCGGGTGACGCACGGCTGCGTGCGGCTCTACCCGGAGGACGTCGAGGACCTGTTCAAGCGCGTGCCGGTGGGCACGAAAGTCCTGATGATGGACCAGCCGTTCAAGGCCGGCTGGAAGGACAACGTGCTGTACGTCGAGGCACACCCCGCCTTCGACGAGGAGGGCGAGCCGAAGCCGCACGCCGACGTCTCGGCGGTGCGCAAGGTGGTGACGGCGGCGGTCGCGGGGCAGCCGCACTCGCCGATCGACTGGGCCGAGATCGAGGCGATCGCGCGCCAGTCGAACGGCATGCCGACGGCAACTTCCATCACCCGCACGCACGCCGTGGCCGCCGCCCCGCCCCCGGACCCATCGGCCACGGTCAGGAACGGGACACCCGCTGCCCGGACAGCGCCGAAGCCCGCGGGGCAACCCGCGAGGAGCAACGCCAGACCGGAGCCAGCCAGGCCGGCGAAGCGTCCCACCTGAGGCCTGACAGTCACCCAGAAACGAAACACCCCGCCGAGGCGGGGTGTTTCGTCATGAACGTGGCGGGCGGACCCGCCTCGATCACTTGTACATCGACTTCTTGAACATCTTGTCCAGCTTGGCGCTGTTGTCGGCGCAGCACTGGTTGGCAGTGTCCGCCTTCTTCATCGCCATGTCGGCGGTCTGCTGGGCCTTCATCGCCATCGCCTTGGCCTCGTCGACCGACGCGGTGGTGGCACAGCCGGAGAGGAGCAGGGCACCGGCAGCGGCGCCGGCCATCAGGGTCTTGGAAAACATGGGCATCGATACCTCTTACAGATTGATCCGAATGGGCAAGTCTACGTCCGGCCCGGGCCAGACGGGGCGCGAGTTTAACACCATCACGGACGGTGTGGCCATCCGCGCCCGGCCCATGCGCCAAAGCCGGGCCTGCTCAGTGGCTCGTGCCGGCGGAGCGGGTGAGCTTGTTGTGGAGGTTGTACTTGCCCACCGGCTTGCGCATCGGGATGCGCTTGACCTCCTGCAGGGTCGCCGCGTCGTAGACGATCAGCGCGCCCTCCCTCTCCCACAGGCTGGCGAGCGCGTAGCGCCCGTCGCGCGTGAACTCGACGTGCGCGAGCGTCTTGCCGGGCTCGGCCGTCAGGCGGGCGACGACCTCGAGCGAGGCCTTGTCGATCACCTGCAGGGTATCCTTGTGCGGCCCCATCATCGAGTCGACCCACGCATAGGGCGTGTTCTCGTGGCTGCGCAGGAAGAAGCCGGGGCCGAGCGTCGGAATCTGCCGGACCACCTTCCAGTCGCGCATGTCGATGACCGTCAGGGTGCCCTCGCTGATGTTGGGTGTCGCCATCACCGGCCGCCCGTCGATCGCCCAGGTGATCCCCGAGGCGAGGTGCGGCATGCCGGGCAGATCCAGGTCGGCGATCTTGCGGCGGATATCGAGATCGACGACCTGCCCGCGCGCCGCGGCGCGCGAGGCGCCGATGACGCTGTGGTAGGAGGGATCGAAGAAGAAGTCGTCGAGCACCGTCTCGAGCCGCGTGCGCCGCGGGTTGAGGTAGCCCGGCGTGGCCAGCCCCTCGCCCATCAGGTAGTCGTGGACGAGACCGTCATAGATCGGCGCGGCGGCGGGATCGTAGCTGATCTCCCACAGCTCGGGGATGTCCTTCATCGCGACCACGAAGCTGCGCCGCGGCGCGGCATCGTAGACGGCCGACACCCGCGAGCTCCTGCCCATGAGGTCCGCTGCCGGCAAGACGCGCTGGAGCGCGAGATCCGCATCGAGCAGCACCAGGGTGCGTGGCAGATAGTTCGCCACCAGCACGTGCCGGCCGTCGGCGGACACGGCGAGGTTGCGCGAGTTGAGCGCCACGCGCACCTCCGCTACGGTGACCAGGTTCCACAGGTCGAACTTGGACACCCAGCCGTCACGCGAGGCGAAATAGACGTAGCGCCCGTCCGGCGAGAACTTCGGCCCGCCGTGCAGCGCGTAGCGCGACGGAAAGCGGTGGATCGGCTCGAGGCGGTCGCCGTCCAGGATCGACACGTGGTGATCGCCCTGCTCGACCACGATGAACAGGTTCATGGGATCGGCCGCGAACGACGGCCGGTCCGGCAGCGCGCCCGGCGCGTGGTGCACGACGCGCGAGGCGGCGATCTGTGCCTCCGTCCACTCCGGCGCGGGCGACACGGGGGCGTAGATCCACTGGGCAAGCGCCTCGATCGCCTCGGGCGCGAGCTTGTCCGCGAAGCCCTGCATCTGCGTCGCCGGCCGTCCGGCCGTGATCACCTTCACCGCCTCGGGCTTCTTGAGCCGCTCCAGACTCTCGGGCAGCAGCGCCGGCCCCATCGCACCGTAGCGGTCAGGGCCGTGGCAGCTCGCGCAGTGCTGCTGGTAGTCGGCAGCCGGATCCGCGCCCACGACCTGCCAGAGCAGCGCAAGGACCAGGGCCAGGGGGATTCGCACGACGCTCATTCTGTGTCCCGGCGGTTGCAGTGCCTCATCTCGCCGCAGCCGGTACGGACCGCGCCCAGGGCGTGACCGCGACCCGCGGCCCCTGCCCGCTCACGCCGATCTCCTCGTCGGTCAGATAGCAGCCCGGATCCTCGGCCCAGGGGTCGCCCGTTAGCTGCTGTGCCCGCACGCGGGTGTTGCCGTTGCAGATGGCGAGATGGCGGCAGCTACCGCAACGCCCCGTCACCGGGCGCGGGCGCTGCTTGAGGCCGGCCATCAAGGGGTCGCCGATGTCCTGCCAGATCGTGGAGAAGGGGCGCTGCCGCACGCTGCCGAGGCGGTAGTGCCACCACATGGTGTCCGGGTGGACGTTGCCCTCGTTGTCGATGTTCGCAACGTTGACGCCCGAGGCATTGCCGCCCCACTGCAACAGGCGGGCCTCGATCGCCGCGGCCATCTGCGGAAAACGCTCGCGGACCCAGTGCAGCAGGTAGGCGCCGTCCGCGTCGTTGTTGCCGGTGACGAATTCCTTGGCAATGCGGCGACTCGCATACCCCCACGCGGTCTCGAACAGCAGGTCCATCGCCGCGCGGGTCGTGCGGTGGCGCGCGTCGTCGGCACGGTGCTTGTTGCCGCGGCCGGCGTAGTTGAGGTGCGAGAAATAGAACTTGTCGATGCCCTCCGCATCGAGCAGACGCAGCAGGGCCGGCAGGTCCTGCGCGTTGTCCTCGGTCATCGTGTAGCGCGCGCCGACGCGCACCCCGCGGTCGCGACACAGGCGCAGGCCCGCCAGAGAAAGATCGAACGCCCCTTCCTGCCCGCGGAAGCGGTCGTGCGTGGCGCGCAGACCGTCGAGGCTGACTCCCACGTAGTCGAAGGCGGCCTGCGCGATGCGATCGGCCATGGGCGCATCGATCAGCGTGCCGTTCGACGACAGGCCGACGTAGAAGCCCATGGCCTTCGCGCGCGCCGCGATGCTGAACAGGTCGGGGCGCAGCAGCGGCTCGCCGCCCGAGAGGATCAGCACGGGCACGCCGAACGCCCGCAGGTCGTTCATGACGGCGAGGATCTCGTCGGTGGAGAGCTCGCCCGGGAAGTCCTTGTCGGTCGAGATCGAGTAGCAGTGCCTGCAGGTGAGGTTGCAGCGCCGCACCAGGTTCCAGATCACCACGGGCCCGGACGGCGTGCCCGCGGCGCGGCGCGGCGCACGGCCGGCAATCTCCTCCATGAACTGCGACACGCGGAACATCGTCACCTCACCTCGGACGATCCGGTGCCGGCGCGCTCGCGCGGCAGCCGCAGTCCGGTCTTCTTCAGGATGCGCGTACTGTAGAGGACGTCGTACGCGCGGCAGGCAGCGCCCAGCAGCGCGGCGATCGTCGCCACCTGCGCCTCGACCTCCTCGCGCGTGCGGCCATGCACCATCGCGAACAGGTTGTAGGGCCAGACCGGCAGCCGTCGCGGGCGCCGATAGCAGTGGCTCACCCCCTCCAGCGCCCCGACGGCCTCGCCGAGCGCGTCGACGCAGTCGTCGGCGACGTCCCACACCGACATGCCGTTCGCCGTGTAGCCGAGGGCGTAGTGGTTCGGCACCGCGCCGATGCGGCGTATCACGCCGCGCGCGAGCAGCGCGGCGAGCCGCCGCTGTACCACCTCCGGCTCGACACCGAGCCGCTCCGCGATCGCGTGGTACGGGCGCGCAGCCAGCGGCAGCCCCGCCTGCGTCTCCAGCGCCAGCCGGCGATCGAGGTCGTCCAGCATGGCCGTAGATCCGTCGCCGCTCACTCAGGCCACCAGGCGCAGCGCGACGAAGTACTCGCGCTCCTTCGGGAAGAGGAATAGATCGAGGCCGGTCGTGGCTTCGATGGCGTGCGCCACCTCGGCAATGCGCTGCGGCGACTCGGCGGCGAGCACGAGCCACATGTTGAGACGGTGCTCTCTCCGGTAGTTGTGGGCCACTTCGGGGAATGCGTTGACCTGCCCCGCCACCCGGTCAAAGTCGGTCTCGGGCACCGCGAGGGCGGCGAGCACGAACGCCCCCCCCATCCGTTCCACCTGATACAGCGGCCCGAAGCGCGTCAGCACGCCGTCGTCGAGCAGCCGACCCAGGCGCGCGATCAGCGCCTCGCCCGTGAGACCCAAGGACCGCGCGACCGCCTCGTAGGGCTCGTCGCAGAGCGGAAAGCCGTCCTGCAGCGCGTTGACGATGCGCCGGTCGATCTCATCCATGGCCCGCCCCGCCGGCGCTGAGGTAGCGCGCACCCGACTGCTTGAAGCGGCGCCGGCTGAACAGCAGGGCGTGTGGATGGCCCGCGAGGCCCACCCGATCGGCCAGGTCGGCGACCTGCGCCTCGACCGC
>Ga0114939_10001060_pt1 | contig 22297 bp, 18 predicted proteins | sample AshMeaCrysSpring_FD_87196 | JGI IMG/M metagenome (GOLD analysis project Ga0114939, IMG submission 87196) | Groundwater microbial communities from Big Spring, Nevada to study Microbial Dark Matter (Phase II) - Ash Meadows Crystal Spring | ecosystem: Environmental > Aquatic > Deep subsurface >...
AGGCTGGCAACGAAAAACACGATATTTACCTCTGCGATAAAATGAGCTACTTCAATGGCATACCACTAAAAAAAGTGCGGGAGATAACCGGCATTGAAGACGACTTATTTAACCATTCGCTGGTAGCATTACGCTTTGCCCGCATGGCCAATGGCGTATCGCAACTGCATGGCGAGGTGAGCCGCAAAATGTGGAACCACAACGAAGGCATTGCCGAAATAAAGGCCATTACAAATGCCCAAAACTGGCGCTACTGGGCCGACAAGCAATTGTATAGTGCCTACGAAGTGGGCAACGATGCAGCATTTGACGACAGAAAGCAATACCTGAAAAAGCGGGCGCTTGATTTGGTAGCCGACCAAACAGGAAAACTTTTTGACCCCAAAGTGCTCACCATTGTGTGGGCCCGCCGCTTTGCCGGCTATAAGCGTGCTGAACTGCTTGCCCGAGATTTTGCCCTGTTCAACGAGTTGATGACGAATACCAAATATCCGGTACAAATTATTTGGGCCGGCAAGCCGTACCCCGTTGATTACCCGGCCATCAGCGATTTCAACCACCTGGTGCACCTGAGCAAGCAATATAAAAATATGGCGGTGTGCATAGGCTACGAGTTGACCCTGAGCAAGCGGCTAAAACAAGCGGCCGACGTGTGGCTTAATAACCCCCGCGTACCCCGCGAGGCAAGCGGCACCAGCGGCATGACCGCCGCTATGAATGGCGCCGTAAACCTGAGCACATTTGATGGCTGGATTTGCGAATTTGCCGAACATGGTAACAACAGCTTTATTGTACCTCCTATAGACTACTCCAAAATACACGTGCAGGAGCAGGACGCCTACGACCTGGCACAACTTTACGACATACTCAACAACCAGATTTTACCCATTTATTACGACAATCGCGATACCTGGCGGCAAATAGTGAAAAATGGCATGCGCGATGTACGCATTCGCTTCGACAGCAACCGGATGGCTGCTGAATACTACGATGAAATTTACAACGCATAGTTCGTTCAGTATCCCTGAAAAAAATCCCTCTGAAAATCTTCCGCACTATGTGGGGGATTTTCTTTTTCTACCTTGCACTAAGTATGGCTTATCTTAGACAAATACAAATAAGGTGGGGCGATCTGGACCCCAACTTCCATGTGCGGCATTCAGCGTATTACGACTATGGAGCGTTTGTGCGGGTGAGTTTCTTTAACGAGCATGGCATGACGCCTACCCTGCTTCAAGCACACCATATTGGCCCCATCCTGTTTAAAGAAAGCTGCACCTTCAGGCGCGAACTGCATTTTGGTGACGAACTAACAATTAGTATTCAGGTAACGCGTTCAAAAACCGACTACAGCCGATGGAGCATGCGCCACGAATTGGTAAAGCAGGAAAATATTTTGGCAGCCGTTATAGAAATTGACGGGGCAATTATACACACAAACGCAAGCTTACCATACCGCCAGCCATTTTTCTCCCATGCCTGGAGGCCATTCCCAAAGCGGCTGATTTTGCCTGGATAGATGGCTAAACCACTGTGTTATTTGCCCGGGTGATATATGCCTTCTGCAGTTTGCAGTACCAGCTGTTTATCCAGCGTCATGGGTTTGGTTTTTTGTTGCATATAAAGGGGCATCTGGTCAGCAAAGTGAGGGCTTTCAGGCCTTGCAGATGCACCATAGGTGTTAATCGTTTCTATGACCGGCAAACCGGTTTTTCTATACCGGATAAACATTATATAAGCATCCCCAACCGTTACCTTGCGTAAACCTTTTTTGTACGGCACGCTGTATTCGGCCGCCAACACATCGGGCAGGCCGTACATGGGTTGTTCGTCATTGCCACGTACCAGTTTTTGTACATTGCCAAGTGTGGCCTGTGAATGCCCAAAATGCTGCATTTGGTAGTTATGTGCCGCTTCGTAAGTTGCAAGGGCTTCTGCTTTTGAAATAGGACCTCCCTGCCGGTTTTGCATATGATGATAGCTTAGGAGGAAAACCGCTGCGCCTTTGCTATCCGGCACGCCATTACGGTCCCATTGCTGAAAGTTTTCAATCACCGAACGCCACTGTGGATAAGCCTCCGGATCCACCGCATACATCGAGTCAATAATTACTCCAAATGCCAGGCGCTGCGGATAGCGCTTGTCGAACTTAATAGCCTTCAGCTTATCCATATCTATCTTTTCCTGCTCCGGCATCAACTCGTTGAAGCGCAAACTGCGGTTGTTGTGGTACATTTCCCATCCGTCGGCCTTTGAATATTTGGCGGGGTTCAGGTTGTAGCCGGGTGCAGTAGCAAGAAAGGGCGAATGGTTTGTATTAAACAGGTAGCCGCTACCCGGGTTTACGTATTGTGGCAATTCATTCAACTTTTTGAACTGCGTCCACAAAGTACGGCTGGTATTGCCTGGCAGGGTGCTGCGCCAGTTGAATTGTGCAGCGGTATCTCGTATGGGTACCAATGCATTGTTTACATAAAAAATGGTGTCGTGGCGGTCGGCATACACAATATTGAACATACTGAGGCCCTGCATGCTGAGCGCCTCGTAAAATTGTGAAAAATTCTTAGCCTTGTTCATGCGGTACCATTGCTCCAAGGCCCGTATTTCCATATTGGCTCCCATACGTATGGCAAATACTCCTTGCTTTGTTTTTATGGTAGCGCCGTATTTGCACCAGTAAGCCACGCGTTTAATAGATACCGGCACACCTTTTACTTTCAATTTCACTTTGGCCTTTTCCAGGTTCAGCCATTGGCCGTCAAAGCGGTACTGGTTACTATTGTTTGGATTTATTTTCAATTGATATACGTCAACCCGATCAACGTTGTTTACCGTATGCGCCCAGCCCAGGTGTTCATTGGCACCGTGCAGTATGCAGGGGCCACCGGCTAGCAGCCCACCCAGCACGTTCCATCCTTCATCGGTACACACATGGGCTTCGTAAAAAGCCTGCGGCCCTTCGTTGGGTTGATGCGCATTTACAACCAGAAAGGCTTCGCCTGTATTAGTTTTAGTAGGATGCACTGCTATAGCGTTAGATCCCTTGGGATCGCTTTCTAAAGCCTTGGGCGCCGTGCCATTCATAATGCTTGTGAGGGCTCGTTCGGCGCCATTAAAAACACTTACAGCCAACACAGATGAGGCAATGTATTCTTTGGTAGAAACCGGAAACAAGCCCTTCACCAGCACCTCTTTGGGATGGGCAGCCGCATAATCATTTAACCCCTGCACATACCCTTCTATAAGGCGGATGAACTGGGGAGAAAGGGTATGCCATTTTTCTTCGGTGATTTCGCGGCAGCGCAGCAGGCGAAATACATAGTCTCCCACGGCCCCTTTTTTACCATAGGCGCGCCCCATCATACCCCGGGCAGGCAGTGCTACCTGCTGAATGCTGTTGAAATCGTCTTCGGCATGGGCCCAGGCAAGTCCGTAAGCTCCTTCGGCATCAGTGGGCGCAAAAATGTGTGGCACACCAAAACTATCGCGGGCAATAGTAATATTGGCCGGGTTAATTTGAGCGCTAAGCATTACAGGCATAACTAAGGCGCCAAGCAGAAGTCGGAGCATGAAATAAGTACGTTTGAAAAATATAAGGCAACCAAATTAGCAATAGTTGCCCGATTGGCGATATGTGTTGAAGTAAGTGGCTTCATCTACCCCGGGCAGCGCCTACATTTGCACTTCGTTTATGCATTACCTCTCGGCCGAAAACCTGGGCAAATCGTACGGCATCACGCCCCTTTTTCAAGATATTTCGTTTCACCTGAGCGAGGGCGACAAGGTGGGCCTTATAGCCCGCAATGGCGTGGGTAAAAGCACCCTGCTGCGCATTATTGCCGGTAAGGAAACAGCCGACAGTGGCAAACTGTGGATCCATAAAGACGTTAAGCCCGTGCTGTTTGAACAGGAGCCCCTGTTTGACGAAAATAAAACCATAGCCGAAAATATTTTTGAGCACGACCACCCCGTGCTAAACGCCATACGCGACTACGAAACGGTGAGCGAAGCTAACGATACAGAAACCCTGATGCATGCCATACAACGCATGGATGAACTGGGCGCCTGGGATTTTGACGCCAGGGTAAAGCAGATACTCGGCAAACTCAACATACACCACCTCGATCAGCGGGTGGCCTCGCTTAGCGGCGGACAACGCAAGAGGGTAGCGCTGGCACGTACCCTGATAGATGTAGGCTTTGGCCAAAGCCACAGCCTGCTGCTGCTGGACGAACCCACCAACCACCTGGATGTAGAAATGATTGAATGGCTGGAAAACTACCTGAACCAGGAGCGTGTAACCCTGCTAATGGTAACCCACGACCGCTACTTTCTTGATGCTGTATGCGACGAAATATGGGAGATGGAACGCAGCAACCTGTATGGCTATGAGGGCAATTACGAAACCTATTTAGAAAAAAAAGCGGCACGTATAGACAACGAACTAGCCAACATAGATAAGGCCAAAAACCTGTACCGCAACGAACTGGAGTGGATGCGCAAGCAACCGAGGGCACGTACCACCAAGGCCAAAAGCCGTATTGATTCGTTTTACGAAGTGGAGCACCAGGCCAAGCGCCGTGTGGTAGACGAGCAGCTGCAGCTACATGTAAAAATGACGCGCCTGGGCGGCAAAGTGGCCGAGATGAAGAAGGTGTACAAAAGCTTTGGCAAAATATCTATTCTCAAGGGGTTTGACTACACCTTCAGCAAGGGCGAACGCATAGGTGTAGTGGGAAAAAACGGCGTAGGTAAAAGCACTTTCTTACACTTGCTGCAGGGCCTCGAACCGGCCGATAGCGGCAAAATAAACATTGGCGATACGGTAGTGTTTGGCAACTACGATCAGCAGGGGCTTACCTGGAAAGAAGATATGAGGGTAATTGAATATGTGAAAACCTTTGCCGAAACATTTCCGCTGGCCAGCGGTGGTGTGCTTACAGCCAGCAAATTCCTGGAGCTGTTTCTCTTTCCTGCCGAAAAACAATATACCTACCTCAGCATGCTAAGCGGGGGCGAAAAACGACGCCTGCAATTACTAACCATCCTCTTTAGTAATCCCAACTTCCTGATACTTGACGAACCCACCAACGATTTGGATTTGCCCACCCTGGGTGTGCTTGAAAAGTTTATGAGCGAATACCAGGGCTGCGTAATGATTGTGAGTCACGACCGTTACTTTATGGACAAGCTGGTTGATCACCTGTTTGTATTTGAAGGCGATGGTGTGGTACGCGGCTTTCCGGGCAACTACAGCCAGTACAGGATAGATTTATGGCAACGTGAAAAGACTAAGGCAGAAGTGGAGGTTAAGGCTAAGGCTGAGGATAAAGAAAAGGCTAAGGTTGAGGTTGAGCAAAAAGCTGAAAAGAGGAGAAAGCTAAGCTTTAAAGAGCAGCGGGAGCTGGAACAATTGGATAAGGATATACCCGCGCTGGAGGCGGAGCGCCAGGAACTTACCGTGCGCATGCAGGAGCCAACCACCGACTATGCAGCCTTGCAGCAAATATCCGCCCGTATAGAAGCAATAGGCACCCTGCTTGAAGAAAAAGAAATGCGCTGGCTGGAGTTGAGCGATATGGGGTAGATTTTCACGTCGCACTCAAGGGCACTTCTACACTTTATTTAGCAGTTCTGGCGAAACTGTCCATCGGATTCCATCTTCCGAAAGAATGGAGGCTGTTTTCTGGTTCAGTCGAATAATATGCCCATGAACAATACTACCATCATTGGCAAAAAATTTTATACGTTCGCCTACTGCAAATTTACTGAGGGCCACAAACTTGCCTGCTTTATGAAATAACTTAATGCGATGAACAACTATACGGTTTAGCGCGTGCAACTCCTGCAGCGACAGGGCTTCCGCCATCTTGCCCAACCTGCTAAGAGCCTCATTGTCCAGAACCTGATGCATGATACTGTCTTTTTTTACAGTTAATTTTTCAATCGCTCACCCTCTCGCTAGCTCGCTTACCCAATCGGCTACCAACGTGGCCCACTTGGCGTACTCATTGGCCGAAGGATGCAAACCATCGTTGGCCAGCATGGCGGGCTCGGCTCCCTCTGCCCGTTGCAATGCAGTGATATCAACGAATCGCACACCATGCTTATCGCAAAGCTTTTGCGCGTGCCGGTTAAAGGAATCTATTTCGCGGGCTATCTGTTGGCGGTTGCGGTTTTCGGCATAAGGTGTTACGCCCCAGTCGGGTATGCTGAGCGCCAGCACATGGCCTGCCTGGTTGCCGGCCAGGTGTACAGCTTTACGCAGAAGGAATTCAAACTCCTCATCGTAGTGGCTTACGCGCAAGCCCCTGTACTGATTGTTTACACCAATAAGCAATGTTACAAAATCGTAGTGCTCTTCAAAAGCATGGTTTATCAGGTGGTCGGCAAGTTCAAAGGTTGTCCAGCCGGTTTTGGCCACTATTTCGGGCGAATGCATGGCAATGCCCTTATTGCGAAGCATTTGTACCGCCTGATAAGGAAAACTTTCGTAAAGCGGCAGCCCCTCACCTATCGTATAGCTATCGCCCAGGCAAAGCAGCGAATGAATATGGCGCGACATTAGAAATCGTTTTTGAGGATTTCGTAAAAGTGATACACGTCGCTAAAGGTACAATAAAAGGGTGCGGGCGCTACACGAATAACACCCGGCTCGCGGTAGTCTACTACAATACCGCTTTCAATCATGCGGTCGTGTATTGCCCGACCCTGCTCTTTAAAATACAACGAAAGCTGTGCTCCCCTTTCGGCAGGGTTAGCCGGCGTAATGATTTCAAAATCAAGATTATTAAGTTGGCCAAGCAGGTATTCAAGATAGGCGGTAAGCGCTATGCTTTTTTGCCGCAGCAGGTGTATGCCAGCCTCGTCGAACATTTCCAGAGACGCTTTCAGGCAAACCGTGTTGAATACCTGCGAGGTACTCTGGCACCACCCGCTGGCATCAGGCTTGGCATGAAAGCCTTTCTCCATTCTAAAGCGTGTCTTTTCATCGTTGCCCCACCAGCCTGCCAGCCTGTGCAGCTGTACGTTGTGGGCATGCCGGTTGTGCACAAACACACCACCCACAGCGCCCGGGCCTGCATTCAGGTATTTGTAGCTGCACCAGCAGGCAAAGTCCACATTCCACTCGTGCAGGTGCACGGGCACATTGCCTGCCACGTGGGCCAGGTCGAAACCGGCAATAGCGCCCACACCGTGCGCCGCCCGGGTAATGGCCTGCATGTCGAACAACTGTCCGGTGTAGTAATTCATGCCGCCAAACAACACCAAAGCCAGGCTATCGCCATTGGCTCCAATGGCTGCCACGATATCTTCAGTATGCAGCAGCTTTTCACCTGCCCGAGGAGCCACTTCTATAATAGAATCATCGGGGTTGTACCCATAATGTTTAACCTGCGTTTCTACCGCATACTGATCGCTGGGGAATGCACCCGCTTCCATAATTATTTTGTACCTACCGTTTGCCGGCTTATAAAAGCTCAGCATCATCAGGTGCAGGTTCACCGTAAGGGCATTCATTACGGTAACTTCATCGTGGCCGGCGCCAAATAGTTTTGCCAGCCTGGGTATGCAGTAATTGTGGTAGTACAGCCAGGGATTTTTGCCGCCAAAATATCCGCCTACTGCAAGCTGCTCCCAACTGTCCAGTTCTTCCTGTATGGCCTTTTTAGCCGTACCTGGCTGAAGGCCAAGGCTATTGCCGCAGAAGTAAATTACAGGTTTACCATGGTGTTGCGGAAAAAGAAACTGTTCTCTAAAAGAAGCAAGCACATCCTGTTCATCCATGGCGCGGGCAAATGGCAGGCTGGCTTCAAAGGCTTGGTGTGGCATAGCAGCATAGCTTATGTTAGGTGTACAATATTAGCGGTATTAATGGCAGCAAACAGCAAAGGATTGATGGTATTCTTGTACTACCACCTGCTGTAAGCTGCTAATTTTGCATAGAACTCTGTTATGCCGTTGCTCAATAACACCACCATACGACTTATAGAGTCGGGCGACAACGAAGCGCTTGCCATCATCATCCGGCGTACCCTGGAAGAGTTTGGTGCCAACCACCCCGGCACGGTTTATTTTGACCCTACCACCGATTATTTGTATCAACTGTTTCAAACACCCCACTCGTGCTATTTTGTGGCCACCTTACCGCAGGGAATCGTGGGCGGTGGCGGTATTTTTCCTACCACCGGTTTGCCACCCGATACCTGCGAACTGGTGAAGCTGTACCTGCTGCCTGAGGTGCGTGGCATAGGCCTTGGCAAGCGCCTGATTGAGCAGTGCTTTCAGCAGGCACTGGCATTGGGCTTCAGCCGCATGTACCTCGAAACGATGCCGGAACTCACCATTGCCGTTCCACTTTACGAAAAGATGGGGTTTCAATACCTGGATGGCCCCATGGGAAACAGTGGGCATTTTGGCTGTGCCATACAAATGCTGAAACAACTTCAATAAAAAAGCCCAGCCAGTATGCAGGGCTTTAACAATTATGACATAAGGCTTATTGACCCAACACATTTTTCTTGAGTTCCTGGCCGCTATGGCGCGAAAAGTAAATCTGGAAACCAAAACGCAGGGTGAACCCACTGCTGCCATCCACATCCTTATACTTACTGTAGTTGTACCCCGAAATGCCTTCTACCGCCACGGCTTCGTTTACAAATGCTGCAAAACCCATACCCAATAAAAAATTAAAGCCATTCGTTTTTACCTCGTTGCCTCCCGATTTAGTGGTATTGTTGAGCCAGTTAAATGCAGTAACAACAAAGGGCTTAGTTTCTGTTTTGCCAAAATAGTATCGGGCAAACGGGCCTATGCCAAAGGAATTGATGTTGGTTTCGCCGGCCTTGGAAAAAGAGAGGTTCAAATCTGCGCCGAGCGCAAAATTGTTGGCTGCAAAAACGCCCACCGAGGGATTGAACGTAAAATTGCTGGCGTTTTTTCCGGTTTGTAACACCAAGTTTCCGCCAACCATGGTAGAACCTTTTTCGGTTTGTGCCGCAGCCAATAAACCAGAAAGCAGGCATACAGCAAATAAAATTCTCTTCATAACAAGTTTGATTTGATGGTTATAGATTGAAGTGTAGAATTGATCAAAGCTATGCGAGCAAGGCGGTATAAAGCGACAGATTTATACAGGCCAATTTATTCCATGTGTATAAATAGCTTACTTAAATAGGCATAACCTCGTATAGCGGGCTAAAAAGAAACTGTCTGTTACCCGGTATTTCGGAGCATTTTATACGCTTGCGCAACTGTTCGCCCCGCACAAAGGTGCGGCCGTTGCGTAGCATGAACTTGGCGCCAACATTCAGCTCTTCCACGGTGGTGGTTCCGTCTTTTACCACATTGTACCGCCTTAGTATGCGCTGCAGTTCATCTTCGGCGCAGCTGCTGGCGGCAGGGCTTTGTGCACTGCGATGCAGTTCGGCGGCTATGTCGGCAGGAAAAATATGGTGTTGCAAAAATGCACGGAGCACCAGGCTGTAGGTATTCTTCCACTCGCGCCCATGTGGTTGAATTCGATGTCCGTACTGCTCAAAAGCCAGCAGGTGAGCCAGTTCGTGCAACAGTGTAATGAGGAAGGCAAAGGGGTTAAGATTTCCATTTACCGAAATACGATGGTTTTTTCCTGCCCAGGCATTGCGGTAGTCGCCCAGTTTTGTTTGGCGCTCGCGTGTAATAGTCAGGTGTACCTTATGCTGCTCCAGTAGTGGCAGCACAAGTTCCGGGCTGCCAGGAGGCAGGTAATGGGCCAGGGCATGAAGAGGCTTACGCTCCAGCGGCATATACGCACTTCTTATTTGTGATGAGGCGCCTTGGATGCATGCCGCTTTTGTTTACCTGCCACCTGTATAGTACCCACAAAATGGTACACCAAGTACAAGCCCAGGCAAATGAACAGGGCTGGCTGGTTTACTTCGCTGGAAAAATAGAAGTATGACATGGCAGCTACAACCAGTATGAGCAGCTTTATCATAAAGCCTGTATACACATTGCGCACAAAGCCGTAGGCACTTCTGTTTTTGAGTGCCTTCATGTACATATAAAACACCAGCACGCTAGCCACAAACAATACCAGGTTGCCATAAATAAGTACCTCCCTGTCTACATTTTTGCTATCCAGAAAGCTGCCGGCGAAAAGGGCAAACGTATTTACTGCAAGAAAAATAATGATTATTGGAGCCAAACGCTTACCAAATCTTACTGGCTCTTGATGGCTGGGGTTAGCATGAGAATGGTTCATATTTCTGTAGAATAAGCTATTTTTTGTTTGTATCGCGCACTACCTGCACCAGCATGCCTACTACCACCAGTATGGGAAATGCAAGGGTGCCGGCCGGAATTTTCCACCCCAGCTTACCATCCACCCATTGGCCCAGCAATACTGCAACTAATATAGCGGCAGCAAACTGCATGGCCATGCCGGCATACCGTTTAAGGAGGTGCCGGTTATTAGCTCGTTTACGATGGTTTGGTTCAGTTTTCACTTAACGCGGGCTCTGGTTCGTTTTTTTTGCCGGCCACCGCAGCTATTTTGGGTTTACCGGCAACTCTGGCAGCCAGGTCTTTGATGCCATCCATTTGGCATTTGCCATCTAGCAGGGCGCCTCGTGCTCCTTCCAGGCTACTGGTATTTATGTTTCCTTGTACACGGGCCCTATTGCGCAAATTAATGCCGTCGGTTGCATAAATATTTCCGTTTACAGAACCCATTACATCTACTTGTGCGCCGGCAATATCTCCAGTTACCTGGCCATCCACGCCAATCACTACTTTGCTTTGCGATTGCACGTTGCATTCAATGGAGCCATCAATGCGCACATCGCAGTTGATGTTTATATTACCCGTAAAACAAGTGCCTAAAGCAATAATAGAAGTTCCGGCGCCAATGGCTTCCTCCTGATCGTTGCGGTTTTTCAAAAGCATAGATAATCGTTAGTTTGTGCTTAGTCGGTTATCAGGCTGTCGGGGCTTGGCAGTTCAAGGGTTACGGTATCGAGGCGCATAGATGCGGTGTCGCCCTGCAAAACTCTGCGCAAGTCGTTAAAATATTGCTGTTTCATTACCAGTGCCTGCTCAATACTATCTACCCGCATACGCATAACGCGCAGTTCCTGAATGGCGCCTTGCTTGCCATAGCCGGGAATCAGGTATTTCATATCTGTAAAGGAAAGCAGGGCAATAGTAATGCCCACCAGCAGCACAAAAATGGTACTCATGGCCACATATACGCTTAGGCGGGTAAGCCTGAAGGTGGCCACCTCTTCAAAAGTGTCATCGTTCATAATAACCAGCCTGTAGCGGTTGCGCAATCTTTTGAACGAACTGGATGGTTGTATGGTGGCCATAATTGCGGTGCGGGCAAAGGTAGCAGTGTTTGGCAATTCTGTTTCACGGTGGTTGATGGCATTTGGCCTCAAGCGCCCTTTTTCCGTTATTTGTATCCCTGCCGGCCCGCAATGGCATACTACGGGAGGCCCAAAAACAGTTATTATAGTCAACCATCTGCATGCCGGCTAATCTATTTCGATTATTGATTTTAATTGCCTGTTTGCCTTTGCTGCTGCAGGCACAGCCTAAGCTTGAGTTTAATCTTAAAAAGCCCAAGGAGTACCAGGAGCGAAAACTGGGCAGCGAAAAATCGGCCGATAAGAAGTTCACCTTCATGCGCCATGCCTACCAAAATACGGTTACCCATTACAACTACTATTTTAACGCCAACCTGAAGCTGGAGCAAATAGTGGCGCAGGCCAGGCAGCAAAACAAAGACGACTACACCAAGCTGCTCAACTATTATGCTTACACCCTGGATGCTACCAGCCAATCCACCGAATTGGACAGCATTTTGGCCAAATGTAATGCCGGCATACTACTGCACGACCTGCGAAACGACTGGATTGACAACCTGTACCTGGTAATGGGCAAGGCTTACTTGCTGCGAAAAAACTTCGACTCGGCGGCCATGGCTTTTCAGTACCTCAACTTTTCGTATGCCCCCAAAGAAAAAGATGGCTACGATATACCCATTGGAAGCAATGCTACAGGCAGCAGCGGCGCATACAGTATAGCCACCAAAGAAAAAAAGGGCATGACGGCTTATACCTTTGCCGGGCCACCCAGCCGCAACGAGTCATTTATCTGGCAATTGCGCACGCTTACCGAAGCAGGCATGTATCTCGACGCCTCATCGCTGGTCGAAACCCTGCGCAACGACCCGAATTTTCCTGCTCGCCTGAAACAACAGCTATACCAGGCCGCAGCCTATATGTACTACAAAGTAGAAATGTGGGATAGCAGTGCTACCATGCTTACCAAAGCTATTAACACGGCCCACGACAAGACCGAAAAAGCTCGCTGGTGGTACCTGGCTGGCCAAATGTATAACCTGGCAGGAAAATACAAAGAAGCCTCGGACGCCTATGCCAATTGCTCCAACCTTACCATGGACCCCATTATGGATGTTTATGCACGGCTAAACACCATTCGCCTGCGCAAAAGCAGTGATCCTGCCATAATAGACCAGAACCTGAAAGACCTGGCCGATATGGCCCGAAAAGACCGATACAGCAACTACCGCGACATCATTTACTATGCCGCTGCCCTGATAGAGGTAGAACGCGATGGCTATCAAAACGCTGAATCACTATTGATAAAAAGCCTGCGTGCCAACACCGGCGACGAGCAACTGCGCACCCGTGCCTTCTATGAGTTGGGCAACCTGTATTTTGTTCATAAAGCCTACGGACAGGCAGGCCCGCCCTACGATAGCCTGAACATAGCCTTGCTAGTATCTAGAGACTCGCTGCTAGCTGATACCAGAAAACCAGGCTGTTTAAGCGTGTATGAAGCGGAAAAGATAATTGCATTGCAAGACAGCCTGCTAAAGCTGGCGGCTATGCCAGAGGCCGAACGCAGCGAACTGGTGAAGCGTATTAGCCGCGACCTGAAAAAACAACGTGGCATTAAAGAAGACCCTAATGCCGCAGGCAACACGGGCAGGCAATCCAGCGCCCAAAGTCCTGCCCCAGACCTGTTTGCCACCGGTAATACATTCTATTTTTACGACGTAAACATTCGGGCCGCGGGGTTCGAAAAATTTAAACAAATATGGGGCGCCCGACCCAACGTTGACAATTGGAGAAGATCGGCCAGCTTACGGCAACCCAACCAGGCGGCAATTGCCGACCCGGGCCATGATGCAAACCCCGATGCCCAACTGGTAAAATCTGATGACACAGAGGTATTTGATACTGCCGACATATCGTTCGACAACCTGTACAGCCGCATACCACTGAGCGAAGAACGGAAGCTAAAGGCTCAAAACCGGCTCATCAGCGCTTTGTACCAGAAGGCCGTGGCGCTCCACCATCAAATTGAAGATTACCCCGAAGCCATTAAGGTGTACGAAGAAATACTCGCCCTGCGCGATACAGGATCTATTGTAAAAGAAACGCTGTTTAACCTGGTACACTGCTACTCCAAAACCGGCAATACGACCGCCGCAACCGAAGCACACCGCAGGCTGGAACGCGAATTTGACGGCGACCTGGTGAGCAAGCCCTCGCAAGAAGCAAAAATGCAGCAAGCGGAAGATGACCGTGCAGATGCAGCTTACGAAAAGGTTTACGGACTGTTTTTGGAAGGAAGGTTTGATGAGGCTATTAAAACTCGGAAAGAGTACGATGCAACCCTTGGCAACAAATACTGGACACCACAACTGCTGTACATACAAGCAGTATACCATATACAACAGCGGCAAGACAGCCTGGCAATAAGAACACTCAAAGACCTGAAGATTAAGTTTCCAAACCATCCACTTGGTAGTAAGGCCGACCGCATGATTGAAGTATTGGGCCGACGCAGCGAAATAGAAGCGTACCTGAATAACCTGCAGGTTACCCGTGCCAAAGAAGATGAGGTGGTGCGTTCCGCGCCCCCTGCCCGGCCTGCAACACCTGCACAGCAACCCAACGCTGCCCAGCAGGCAGCCGCCACAGCACAGGCTGCAGCAAAATTGCCGGATGTAGCAGCCAAAGATACCGCTACGAATAAAGTTATGCCTCCCGCTGCCGTTCCAGGTGCACCCATGGTGGTTTCACCTTATATATTTCCGCCCAACCAGGAATACTATGTGGCCCTGGTAATGGAAAAAATAGACCCCGCATATGTAAACGAGGCCAACTATTCCTTTGCCAACAGCCCCCGCAAAAACTTTAACGGCCAGCCGGTGGAACCAACCAAACTGAAAGTGAAGGATGGCTTGTGGTTGCTTTTGCTCAAATCGCCGGCTTTCAAAAGCGATAGCGAAGCCCTGGCTTATATCAATTACATAAAACCTGTGGCCTCCAAAGAAATACTTACCTGGCTCGATGCTGCACGCTATTCATATATAATCATCAACGAATCAAGTTTGCAGGCCCTACAGCAAGACTCCAACCTGGAATTGTACAAAAAAGCCCTGCAACAACAATATCCCGGCCAATTTTGATGAAAAAGCTAATCCTCTTCTTCACAGGCCTTTTGTGCCTTGGGTATGCCTGCAAGCCCGCCCGTAGTGATGTAATGGTAGAGATCGTGGACAAAGAACGTATAAAGGCTATGGAAGCTAATTCCGACACTGTGTTTACAGTAGAACCGGGTAGCAACGCGCTTGCCCTTGCCATGGGATCCGTAAGTGGCATACAGTTTGTTCAAAATGCCCTTAAGACCAATACTACCATATGGTACGATGCTTCCGGCCGTGTAGTGGGTATGCTACAGTACACCAAAAACGTTTTGACAGACTCGGTGGCCTTTCATCCTAATGGGCAGCGTATGCTGGCATTTACCCTCAATGGGCAGGGTGTGCCCCAAGGGCCGGCACGCTATTTTTACCCCGACGGCAGGGTACGCAGCGATGGGTGGTTTGCTAAAGGCATAAAAACCGGGGTATGGCGAGAATTTGACGAAACGGGCAAACTGGTAGAAACACATGAATACGACCGGCGCGGCCAAAAAATTCGCTGATAACCGCGCCGCATGTTAATTTTATCGCAATTGCGCACCAAACCAACTCTACGATACAATTTTACGATACACAATTCAGCAACTGCTACGCATGGCCACAACAAAAAAAATAAACAGTAAAACCACCAGGGCCGTTAGATTTTTATGGATTGCTGTGTGGAGCGGCATCCTGGGTTTTGCCCTGCTTATTGTAGCTGCCAATTTTGGCATTTTCGGCGGCATGCCTTCCATCGAAGACCTGCAGAACCCTTCGGCCTCACTGGCTTCAGAAGTGTTTGCCGACGATGGAACACCTATAGGCAAATTTTACCTGGAAGACCGCAGTCCTGTAGATTTTAAAGACATTTCCAAAAACGCCGTAAATGCCCTGATTGCTACGGAAGATGTGCGTTTTTACGAGCACAGTGGCGTTGATATAATTGCCCTGGTGCGTGTATTGCGCGGACTGGGCTCGCAGGGCGGTGGCAGTACCATTACACAGCAGCTTGCCCTCAACATGTTTGGCTCTGGCAGGGCCAGCAATAAGCTGAGCCGCAGCTTTCAAAAATTGAAGGAATGGATAATAGCTGTGAAACTGGAGCGCAACTTTACCAAAGACGAGATCATCAATTATTACCTGAACACTGTATCGTTTAGCGAAAATGTATTTGGCATCCGCAATGCGGCACGCACTTTTTTCCAAAAAGAGCCCGACAGGCTTGATGTGCCAGAGGCTGCCGTGCTTATTGGCATGGTAAACGCCCCTACCCTGTACAACCCCAGGCGCAACCCCAAGCAGGCCCTAGACCGCCGCAACCTGGTTATAGAACGTATGGTACAGGCAGGCTTTGTGCCTAAAGCCGATGGCGATAAATACAAAACACAACCAATAGAACTGAATTTTAGAAAATTGGACCACAGCACCGGTATAGCACCTTACTTCCGCGAAAGCGTGGTGAAAGACGAAGTGAAGCGCCTGCTGAAAGACATGCGTAAGCCCAACGGCGCCAAATACGATATTTACCGCGACGGCCTGCGCATTTATACAACCATTAATGCTGCCATGCAAGTGTATGCCGAAGATGCTGTAACCAAAAACATGGCTGTAAAGCAACGCATTTTCAATCAATATGGTTTTGTACATACCGGCAGCGTATTCGACAACCGAAAGGATGAACTGGAGCGCTTCATAAAACAAACCGACCGCTGGAGGTTTCAGAAAGATGCAGGCATGAGTGATGCCGAAAACCGGGCCACGTTCAACCAGAAGATACCCATGAAGGTGTTTGCCTGGAATGCAAAACGCGAAAAAGATACGACGATGAGTCCGCTGGACAGCATCAAGTATTTGAAAACGCACTTGCAAACAGGCTTTATTGCCATGGAGCCACAAACAGGTTTTGTAAAGGCCTGGGTTGGCGGCATCGATTATAAAACATTCAAGCTCGACCATGCCGGCATGCAGATGAAACGGCAGGTAGGCTCTTCCATAAAACCCATGTTGTATTGCCAAGCTATAGAAGAAGCAGGTTTTACCCCCGAAACTCCGCTGGATAATGTGCCTCAAAACTTTCCCGGTTACGGGCTTGTGCCTGCCAACCGCAAGGGCGCCAGCGGCGGTAGCCCTCCTATGGCTTATTGTATAGCTAAAAGCCTAAACGGCGCAGCGGCTTACCTGATGAAGCAGATAGGCCCTCCACGCTTTGTTGACTTTTTGAAGCGCTGCAAAGTGCAAAGCAACCTACCCGCCTATCCGTCAATTGCATTGGGCAGTTGCGATCTGAGCTTGTATGAACTGCTATGGGCCTATACCATGTTTCCAGGCAGGGGCTTTAACACACGGCCTCAGGTAATAACCCGCATAGAAGACCGTAACGGAAACCTGTTGGTAAGCGTAGCACCCGAAATAAGTGAAGTAGTGAGTGAAGTAACGGCCTACACCATGTGCAAAATGATGGGCGGCGCTATAAAATTTGGAACCGCTACGCGCATGAACAGCTATAGCATAAAAGCTGAAATGGGTGCAAAAACAGGCACTACCAATAACAACACCGATGCCTGGTTTATGATATTCACCCCCGAGCTGCTGTGCGGCACCTGGGTAGGGTGCGACGAAAACTGGATTCACTTTCCTTCCAACTCGGCCGAAGGCTATGGCGGTGCAGCGGCCCTGCCAGCCTGCGGTATGTTTTTGCAAAGTGTGTACAACAACAAAAAACTAGGTTACGATGCAGAAGCAAAATTTGTGAAGCCTGCTGTGGATAGAAGCGACATCATTTACGACTACATTCAAAACCTGAATGGTCCGCCTTCGCCCGATGCCGAAGCCGAAAACATGGGACTGGGCAGCGAAGACCAGTTTTTTGAAGAAATCCCCATTGAAAGCGACACAGGCATACGCAACGAACCACGAACCGAAACAGAGTTGCCTGCCGAAAAACCAAAGCCTGATACATCCAAAAAGGCGGGTGAAGCAGTACCACCAAAAGAACCAACACAGCAGCCCAAAGCAGTAATGCCGGCGCCGCCTAAAAAGAATGGGAAGCTATAATTGCCGGGCATCGGATGAATAAAAGAGGTAGATATATTCGTTGTAGTTTCAGGGTATTGCACATCTGGATACTCAAAATATCCGGATAGCAAAGCTGCTGGTACTGAAAAACCTCTATTGAATTTATAGCATTAATATCTGACCTAATGCATCTGGCCTTTAAGCCCGCATTTGGTTACCAACTGCATTATTCGCCACGAGTAGCATAGTTTCTGCGGTAAATCGAGTCAAAATGCCCTTTGTGATCGTGCAGGGCATTAGCCATGGCGTATTCATTCCATTTTACAATCAGCGAGTCTTTCAGGCCTTTATGCTGCTCCGAAACATCGGTGGTTTCAGCAGGATCGGCCTCCAGATCAAACATTTGCCATTCGCCGGTACCAAAAGGTTTGGGCAGCCGCAGAATTTTCCATTTGCCCTGTATGTATGCCTTCATTTCAAACAACTCCCAGCCCATGCCATCATCGTTATGAATTCCGGCTGCCTTTGCCTGCAGCACAGGCGCCATCGATTTACCAACTAAAGGATGCAAGGCTACTTTTTTGTGTGTAGCCGGATAGACAACACCTGCCAATTCCAAGATAGTGGGCATCAGGTCGGTAACGTGAAAGAAAGAACGGTTCCACTGCCCTGCCTGCTGCATGGTGCCTGGCATTTTTACAATAAGCGGTGCACGGATACCTCCTTCGGTAGTGAAGCTTTTGAAATAGCGGAATGGTGCTGAAGAAGCCTGTGCCCATCCTGCGCCCTGCTCCACATAACTGCCCTGCAACCCGCGGCTCTCCAGCTTGTTATCGAAAGCCTCTAAATACTTGCCATCTTCATTGCCGGGGTACCCATGGGCGTTGGCGCCATTTGCTCCGTTGTCGCTCATAAATACAATCATCGTGTTATCGTACATGCCTTCCTTTTTCAAATACCCGATCACCACCCCAATGCAACTGTCCATATAGTCGAGCATGCCTGCATACACTTCCATATCGCGGGCAAATTCCTGCTGGATGGTTTTAGGCAGGGTTTTCCACTGCGGAATAGAAGGGTTCTTTGAAAACTTGTTGAGGTCTTTGCTTATAACCCCTAATTGCTGCAGGTTTTTCAAACGCAAGGTCCAAAGCGAATCCCAGCCCATATCAAAACGGCCCTTGTATTTTGTGATATAAGGGGCAGGTGCATGCAATGGATCGTGCACAGCCGTGTACGAAAGGAAACCAAAGAATGGTTTCCCGTCCTTCTTATTACGATCAATGAACTGAATCATTGAATCCGTATAGTTCTTAGTGGAATAAAAATCTGCCGGCGGATCCACCACATTTCCGTTTCGGGTATACTCCATATGCTGGGGCGGTGCCAGGGCCATCCGGTCGTTCCAATGGCTGCCACCGCCTGTGCCCAGAATAAAGGTTTCCTCAAAGCCGCGATCGTGGGGGTTGTGCCCGGGCCCTTCCCCCAAATGCCATTTACCGGTCATATAAGTGTGATAACTGTTTTGCAACAAAACTTCCGGAATGGTAATTACCTCGTTGCTCAAATAACCTGCATACCCCGGCAACTGCAACTGACTTAAATCGGGGTACATCGTTTCTTCCATAACGCCAAGTCCTGCCACGTGGTTATCGTTTCCTGTAAGCAAGGCCGAACGTGTAGGCGAACAGGTGGGTAATACATGAAAGTTGGAAAAACGTATGCCTTCCCGGCTCAATGCATCCAGCGCCGGTGTGGAAATATTTCCCCCAAATGGCGCCACATCGCTATAGCCCAAATCGTCGGCCACTATTATGAGTACGTTTGGTTTAGATGAAGTTTCAGCATTTGCTTTACCGGTCTGCGATTGGCACGAACCAAGCAGCACTGCAGCTATCATAGCCGTCCAAATGATTAATAAATTTTGCATATGATCTTATAGGTTTTTTTTAATATAGCTGTCTGTTATTGTTTTAAATATTGTCTTTTCATACCAGTTTTCAACCAGACTTATTCCCTTACCAATTCCCATTGTACAAGGCTGTAAAAACTTAGTGCATTATTATTGGTAGTCTCTTTTTACTTCAGGCAATCAACCCTATTCCTGAGCAACTGATAATCGTCGAATTCAGCTTACATATCATTGTTGCTGCCAAATATAGCTGGGTATGATTTTATAACCGAGAGAATGCAATTACAAGAGCAGGTAAGTGAAAGTGACTGCGCTGCGGCAGCACATATTTCACCGATTTCCATTTTTAGAAAATCATACCAATAAATCTTTGCAGGCCTTTTTGCACAACGACAAACTGCCCTGGCAACTTGGCAATGCCTTGTTGCCCAATGCTTCAGGTTCAAAAAGTAAGACCAGAGGTCTCTAACTGCCCCATCAATCAACTTAACCCGTTTTATGGAATTTTTTAATGTGGTATAGCCAGCACAGGCAACCCAGCATGAAATACGAGTTTTGCAGTATACGGCGTGTTGAATAAGCGCTCTACCCAACTGTGTTTGTGCGGAAACAAACCAACCATGTCTATCTGTTCCGATTGGCAAAATTGCTTTACCGCTTCCACAAAATCGGGCACGTATAAAGTGGTCATGCTAGGGTACATAGAAGCAAACTCGTTCATCAAATAGTGTTCACCTTCTATCACCTGCTCGGGATGCTTTTTGTCTTCGCCGGTATGCACATGCACCATATGCAGCTTGGGCTGCAGCCAGGAAAGCAGCTTTTTAGTGGGTTCCATTGGCACGTCCTGAGAGGCATGAATAAAATCAACAGCAAAGGCCAATTTTTGCACCGGCCTAAACTCGTATCCTTTGGGCACTACCAGCACCGGCACATGGCTTCGGGCAATGATATCCAAAGCAGTGCTTCCCCATACTTTTTCGTCTAACAGGGTATCACTTTCCAGTACCATCAGCACCAGGTCGCAGTGGTCTTCTTCACTTGCTTCCACCACAGCTTTGGCAAGGCTGTTGTCCGAAACCCGGAAACTTACCGGCACTTTGGTAGCTGCAAAAACCTTCATTTGCCACGATTGCAGCGCTTTATTCACTGCCTCGTGTACTACTTCGTCCATGCCACTAACTGGTGTGCCATCGCTGCCGGCAGCACCGGCACTGCTTACCGTGAGTAATATTATTTCGCCCGGATAGCCAGCCTGCTCAGCAAGTTTGCCGGCATATAATGCTGCCTGAAATGAATAGACCGAAAAATCGACCGGAACCAGAATTCGTGCCATACAGTTGTTGTTTGAGTTGAAATGATCGGCGCTCAATTTACATAAAACGGCGTAAGTTGCATACGCAATACATCGCTAAGGTTCCTATTTTTTATTGGTAGCAATGCATTCGGCGCCCTCTTCCAGGAATTTGAAGGCCCTTGAGGCGATTTAAGACACATTCACTTAATACTGACAATACCCTATTGCGATTGATATTTATGGTTTTGTACAGAAAAAAAATGCAGCAGCAATCAAAATTGCCGGTAACAGTGAGCCGCCTGTAACGGATGAGGAAAGGCAAACTAAATGAAGTGCCAAAAAAAGGCATATAATGTAGTTGACCTGGGCCCGCAACAGGCTTTTACCAAAAATACCAGTTATACATGGTTTGTGCTAAACCAATGGTATTGCCTGCCTACCTCAAATCTTCATCATCAAAATCTTCCTCGCCTCCAAAGCCTCCTGTGCCAAAGTTAAGCATGCTACCCATCAGGTCTTTAAATTCCACACGACCTTCTATCATTCGCTTACTGATGAGTGAATAGGCTGCCAGGCCGTGCAGCACAAATTCCATGAGCAAGACAGTCTCCTTTTCGTTGGCACGGGCAAAGAACCGCTTTACCAGGGCGTGCAATCCACCTACCCCATACAGCAAATTCATTTTGGCCGCATCATCTGTATCCACCAGTACATCGAGTTTGTTGCCCGCATCGAACCAGGCTATTACAGAACGGTAGGGATTTTCTTCTTCCTTACCTTGTTGACTTTGTTTGCCTGTATTGCGACGTTTTTTCAGGCTGTCGGGGTTGGGAAAATAGTTAACAAACAGGGTGCGGATAGCTTTCTCCAGCAGGTTTACGGCTACCTGGTAGGGTCCTTCCTGCTCGCCTTCATACACCAGCTCTATTTTGCCGGTTATAGAAGGTATCACACCCACCAGGTCGCTTATCCAAACCTGTGTGTTGGTTTCATTGTGCAAAATAGCCCTGCGCTCAGCTGTGGCTACTGCGTTTTCATATGCACTTATGGTAAGGCGGGCCGAAACGCCACTTTTCTTGTCAACATACTCATTACTACGTGCTTCAAACGCCACCTGCTCAATAATACGCTTTACCAGGTCGGCCATAACCACCCTTTCCTGTTGTTCGGGCAATGTGTTGGCTTCCTGTTCGGTAATAGCAAGGCTAGTTTCAATGGTTTTTGGATAATGGGTCAGAATCTGGCTTTCAATGCGGTCTTTCAAGGGCGTAACAATCGATCCGCGATTTGTATAGTCTTCGGGGTTGGCGGTAAACACAAACAGGATATCGAGCGGCAGGCGCAGTTTGAAGCCACGTATCTGTATGTCGCCTTCCTGCAAAATGTTGAAAAGCGCCACCTGTATGCGGGCCTGCAGGTCGGGCAGTTCGTTGATAACAAAAATGCTGCGATTGCTACGCGGAATGATGCCATAATGTAGCACCCGTTCGTCGGCAAAGCTGAGCTTGAGGTTGGCTGCTTTAATAGGGTCAATATCGCCTATCAGGTCGGCCACGCTTACATCGGGGGTGGCCAGTTTTTCGCCATA
>Ga0114939_10001061_pt1 | contig 22285 bp, 17 predicted proteins | sample AshMeaCrysSpring_FD_87196 | JGI IMG/M metagenome (GOLD analysis project Ga0114939, IMG submission 87196) | Groundwater microbial communities from Big Spring, Nevada to study Microbial Dark Matter (Phase II) - Ash Meadows Crystal Spring | ecosystem: Environmental > Aquatic > Deep subsurface >...
CACCGCCAGCGGCCTGCAGTACCTCATCGTCACCGCGGGCACCGGCAGGACGCCTGGGCCAGAGGACACCGTCACGGTGCATTATAAGGGCACGCTCGTCGATGGCACCGAGTTCGACAGCTCGTACAAGCGGGGCGAGCCGGCGTCGTTTCCCGTCAACGGCGTGATCCCGGGCTGGACCGAGGCGCTGCAGCTGCTCAAGGTGGGCAGTAAGGTGCAGCTGGCCATCCCGCCGGAGCTTGCCTATGGCGCGAACGGCCCGCTCGCCAACCAGGTGCTGCTGTTCGACGTCGAACTGCTCGGCGCCACCGCGCCAATGACGAAGGAAGAGAACAGCAAGTAAGGCCGGCGGCACGCGTGGCGATCACGACGGGCAACGGCCTGCAGTTCGAGTACGAGACGCGCGGTGCGCCAGACGCGCCGCCAGTGCTGCTGGTGCAGGGTCTCGGCATGCCGGCGGCGATGTGGCCCGACTCGTTCCTCGACACGCTCGTCGCGGAAGGCCTGCGCGTCATCGCGTTTGACAACCGTGACAGCGGCGGTTCATCGCGGCTGGGCGCGGCGGGCGTCCCCGACATCCCGCGCTCGCTGGCGCGCGCGCTGCTGCGACGACCCGTCACGGCGCCCTACACGCTCGACGACATGGCGAACGACGTGATTGCCGTGCTCAACGCGACGCAGGCCGGCAGCGCCCACGTCGTCGGCGTCTCGATGGGCGGCATGATCGCGCAGGTGCTGGCGGCGCGGCATCCGCACCGCGTGCGCTCGCTGACTTCGATCATGTCGACGACGGGCAATCCGCACCCGGGCATCGCGCTCGGCAAGCCGCGCGCCTTGCGCGCGCTGCTGCGCCGGCCGCCGCGCGAACCGACGCTGGAGCAGGCAGTGGCCCACCTCCAGCACGTGTTCGGCGTGATCGGCAGCCCGGGCTTCCGGCAGGATCCGCGCGCGAAGCTCGCCCTGTTCGAGCGTGCCGCGCGCCGCGGCATCTACCCGACTGGGACGGCACGCCAGTTGGCGGCGATCATGGCCTCAGGCGACCGGCGCGCGCTGCTGCACACGATCACGGCGCCGACGCTCGTGATCCACGGGATCGACGATCCGCTGGTCCGGGTCGCAGGTGGCATGGACACGGCGCGCAATATCCGCGGCGCCCGGCTCAAGCTCGTGCCGGGCTTGGGTCACGATTTTCCGCCGCGACTGCTGCGCGGCATCGCGGTCATGATCGCCGAGCACTGTCGCGCTGCCGTCAGCGGCGCAGCGGCAGCACCGTTGCAGAGGGCTCCGGGTAGAGCTGCCTGAGCGTCGCGGCGAGCAGCTCGTACACCTCATCCTGCAAGCGCGCCACAGCCGCGGGGTCGGCGGCACGCAGGCGAGTCCACAGCTCGCTCCGGTCAGCGCGCGCCATGGCTGCTGACACGGCCGCCTCCCACCGCGGCGCCGGCTCGCTCACGACGAATTCGCCGCGGCCGCGCCCGAAGTGCGCCACGGCAAGATAGCGCGTCAGCGCAGCGGCGAGACGCGCCTCGAGGAATTCGTCCGACCAGCGCACCGTGTCGCCGGCCACGCCGCGATCCGCGTTGTAGCGTTGCGTCAGCTTGCGCGCGCCGAACGCACCGGCGATGCCGCCGAGCACGGCACCGGCGCCGAAGGTGAGCCCACCCGCGGCGACGTCGGCCGCGATGCCGCTCAACGCGCCCGAAACGAGGCCGCCCCAGAGGCTCATCTTGTCCGCATCCGGCGCGCGCGTCGTCGCAAAGCCGGCGCCGACCTGGCGCAGGATCTCGTCACCGGCGGCACCGGTCAGCCCGTGCAGGGCAACCAGCTCGCGGGTGCTCTCGCGCACCGCCGCATCGAGCCGCTCGAGCAGCGCCGCGCGAGCCCCCGCTTCGGCCGGGCTCAAGGCAGCCTCGCCGCCACCCTGCAACGCACTGCCCAGTCGCGCGACCAGCGACGCAGGCGCTACCGTCATCTCGTCGCGCGCGATCGCCGCCAGTTGCCCGGCGATGACGCCGGCGCTGCGTCGCAGCGTGTCGACGTCGCGCTCGCGCCAGGCCTGCGCCAGGCGCCCGAACGCGGCGCGAACTTCGCCGTCGAGGCACGCGGCGATTGCCTCGAGCAGCGCGTGCTCCTGCAGCCAGCAGCGCGCGAAGGCATCGAAGCTGAGCACGCGCCGATGGCCGTCCGGATCGTGCTGGCGCAGCACCGCTTCCCAGCGCGCGACGAGTGCCTGCTCCTGCGCGGCATCCGTGCGCGTGCCGACCTGGTTCAGCAGCACCAGCGCAGGCTTGCCCAGCCAATCGAGGATCCGCAGCTCCGGCTCGACGTAGCCGGCGGCGGTTTCCTCGCTGGCGTTGACGACATAGAGTACGACATCCGCCGCGTCGCGCGCGGCGCGCATGGCCTGCTGGCTGCACCAGAAGGCGCGGTCGGCGAACCGATCCCAGACCTGCGAGAGGAACCAGCCGAGCGGCTGACCGCTCGCCGCGAGCCGCCGCTGCAGGCGCACGCTGTCGCCGAATCCCGGCGTGTCCCACAGCACGAGTTCGTCGCCGGCCTCGCTGCGCAGCAGGACGTGCGACTCGGCCACCTCGGTGACGTGCGCGCGGTCCATGACCGCGCCGATGTCACGTCGCAGCAGCGTGCGGGCCAGCGTGGTCTTGCCCGCGTTCGTGTGCGACAGCAGCGCAAGACTGACCGTCGTCACGCGCGGCGCCCCTGGGCCGCGAGCTGCAGGCGTTCGACATCCGCCGCGGTCACGGGACCTGCGGCCGGGATCGCGGCGAGGTGCACCACGCACGCCTCGAACCCGTGCTGGCGGATGAAGTCGCGCCAGGCGCCGCGCCGCTGCGCGATGCGTCCAGACAGCGAATCGTCCCCACCCATGTGCGCGAGAAACGGGCTTTCATCGACCAGCGCGACCCTGCGCTGGCCCGCGGCCGGGTTGGCCAGCAGCGAGCGCAGCACCGCGCCGTGATTCTCCGCCTCGGGCGTGGACGCGAGGTTGAAAAGCACTACCTCGATGTCCGGCGCCGGGCCGCGCAACCGGGTCTCGAAGCTGGCCTCGTCGCCGTAGGCCAGCATCGGCGAGAACTCGATCCGTGTATCGGCACCGAACGCCGCTGCGAACAGCTGGTGCAGTCCGCGTTCGCAGGCCGCGGCGGGTTCGTAGGCGAAAGCCGTGAGCCGCACGACCTGCGCCGGCAGGGCCGCGTCGCTGCCGCCGAGCACGCGGCGCGCGTAGGCGAGCAACGATTCCGGCGGTACGACGCTCCCTGACAGACGGTGCAGCCGTACGGTCGCAGCCACGGCCAGCAGCAGGCGCGGCACGATCACGTACAGGATGGCCGTGGCCGCCATCAGGTGGATCCATGGGGCCGCGGGGCCGCCGCCCTGCCCGTTACGCCAGTGCAGCGCATTCATCGCGACATCGTCCGCGGGTAGTTCGATGCCGGTGGCGGCCGAGGCGGGACCGTACACCCAGCCGAGCAGAGAGCGAACCTGTCCGGCGTCGAGGAACGTGCTCTCCCAGCCCGCGCGATACTCCAGGGCCATGCCACGCAGGTAGAAGCCGGCGACGAGCCCCAGCGCGAGCGCAGCCGAGCCGAGATGGAACAGCCGCTGGCCCTGCTGCGACAGCGTGGGCTGCGCGACGGGCCACCATTCGCTGGAGAACTTGCGCAGCCCGGCGGCCAGAGGCCGATGATAGAAAGCGGACTGCTTGATCAGGCGCGAGGCACGTTGCCAGCCCCAGCGCGCGGGCCACAGTGTCCAGGACCATGGCGCAGCACTCGCGCTCGCGTCGTGGCTGCGCGCCGCGCGCACGCGCGCCGCCAGCAGCAACCCATAGACGACCAGGTTCCACGCGACGACGCCCAGCAGCGGGAAGGCGAGGATCTCGATGCGCACACGGCTGTCGAGCAGCGAGAGCACGAGTCCCACGGCGAATGCCGCGGGCAGCATCAGCCACGCGGCGCTCGTGAGCGCCGACTCGAGTCCGAGCGCGCGTTCGACCACCGGATGGCGTCTGGTCAGCCGCTCCTGCAACTGCACGGCCCGTGCGCCCAGCACCTCCCACGCCCGTTCGGTCGATGCCGTTGCCGCGTGCCTGCGCAGCGCCTCCCGGGTCGCCGCCTCCCGTTCGGCGAGAGGCAGCACGGCGCCGTCGGGGTCGTGTTCCTCGATGTTCTTCACCAGCAGGATGGAGCGCAGCGCGTTCGCGTTCATTGGGGCCCGGACCGGGCTTCTTCGCCTGATGTCACCGCAATGAGTCTAGCAAGACCGTCGTTCAGGCGAGCGGCGTGGTATTTTGCGCGGCCGAGGGAGTCCTGCCGTGTTCCGCCGATTCGAACGACTGGTCGAAACCTATCCCGATACGCCGCCGGTCACGCCGCCGCGCTCGTTCTTCGCCTTCCTGTGGCAGTGCACGGCGGGCCTGCGCCCCTACATCTTCACGATGACGCTGTGCACGGCGACGATCGCGGCCTTCGAGGCGGCGCTGTTCGCAATGCTCGGCAAGCTGGTCGACTGGCTCGCCGGCACCGATCCGGCGCTGCTCTGGCAAGCGCATCGCACGCAACTGCTCGTGCTCGCGGTCATACTCGCCGCGAGCCCGCTGGTCGTGGCGCTGTTCGCGCTGCTCAAGTACCAGGTGCTGTTCGCCAACTTCCCGATGCGGCTGCGCTGGAATTTCCATCGCCTGATGCTCGGCCAGAGCATGAGCTTCTACCAGGACGAGTTCGCGGGCCGGGTGGCGACCAAGGTCATGCAGACCGCGCTCGCGGTGCGCGACGCGTGGATGACCGCGACGGACATCCTCGCGTTCATCATCATCTATTTCGTGACGATGCTGGCGATCGTCGGCACGTTCGACCTGGTGCTGCTGCTGCCGTTCGTCGGCTGGCTCGCGCTGTACACGGCGACGCTGTTCTATTTCGTGCCTCGGCTCGGCAAGGTCGCGGCGGCACAAGCCGACGCGCGCTCGCTGATGACCGGGCGCGTGACCGACGCCTACACCAACATCGCGACGGTCAAGCTGTTCTCGCACGCGAGCCGCGAGGCCGGGTTCGCGCGCAACTCGATGCAGGAGTTCATGCGCACAGCGTATGCGCAGGGCCGGCTCGTCAGCGGCTTCGAGATCACCAACCACGTGCTCAGCATGCTGCTGATCGCGGCCACCGCCGGCGTCGCGCTGTGGCTTTGGATCCAGGGCCAGGTCGGCGTCGGCGCCGTAGCCGCGGCCAGCGCGATGGCGCTGCGGCTGAACGGCATCGCGCACTGGATCATGTGGGAGGTCGCTTCGCTGTTCGAGCACGTGGGCACCGTCGAGGACGGCATGCGCACGCTGTCGCGGCCGCACGCGGTCGTGGACGAGCCGGGCGCGCAGCCTCTGCGCGTCACGCGCGGCGAAGTGCGGTTCGAGAACGTGTCGTTCGCCTATGGCGGGGATCGTGCCGTCGTCGACAGCCTGAGCCTCCAGATCCGTCCTGGTGAGAAAATCGGGCTGGTAGGCCGCTCCGGCGCGGGCAAGAGCACGATCGTGAACCTGCTGCTGCGCTTCTACGACGTGGAGCACGGCACGATCCGCATCGACGGCCAGGACATCGCGCACGTCACGCAGGACAGCTTGCGCGCGCAGATCGGCATGGTGACCCAGGACACGTCGCTCCTGCATCGCTCCGTCCGCGACAACATCGTGTACGGCCGGCCGGACGCGGATGATGCGGCCATGATCGCGGCGGCGCAGCGCGCCGAGGCCCACGAGTTCATCGAGCGGCTCGTCGACGCCAAGGGCCGTCGCGGCTACGACGCGCACGTCGGCGAGCGCGGCGTCAAGCTGAGCGGCGGGCAGCGGCAGCGCATCGCGATCGCGCGCGTCATGCTCAAGGACGCGCCGATCCTGCTGCTCGACGAAGCCACCAGCGCACTCGACAGCGAGGTCGAGAGCGCGATCCAGCAGAGCCTGTACCAGCTGATGGAGGGAAAGACCGTCGTCGCGATCGCGCACCGCCTTTCGACCATCGCGGCGATGGACCGCCTGATCGTCATGGACAAGGGACGCATCGTCGAGGAAGGCGACCACCGCTCGCTGCTCGCGCAGGGCGGGCTGTATGCCCGCCTCTGGGCGCACCAGAGCGGCGGCTTCCTCGGTGAAGACACCGCGGACGACGAAGTCCCGCTCGCCTCGCCTCGCACCGCCGCCGCCGCGGGTTGAGTCCACGCCACCGGAGACCGCGCATGCAACGACTCTTCGTCCTGCTGATCCTGGGGAGCTTCGTGACTCTGCACCCGACCCGCACCCTTGGCGCAGACGACATCAGGACCATCGTCGCGGATTACGACGCTTTCGCACGCGCGCTTGATCCTGTGCGGGCTGCGCAGCGCGGTGACGCCGCGGCCGCACGCATCTGGCCCGACAATTCACCCGCCGCAGTGGCGACGCGCAGGACGGCACTGCAGCAGTTCGAGCAGCGCCTGCAGACCCTGCCAAAGACCGGACTCAGCGTGGAGGACTCGCTCAACCGTGACCTGCTGCTCGGCCGCGTGCGGTCCGGGCTCGAGGGATTACAGTTCGACGAGGAGCGGCTGAACTTCATCAGTGGCGACGGCTTCTACACCACCGCCGACTATGCGGCGCTCAATACGCCGCTCGATTCACCGGCGGATGCGGAGAACTGGATCGCGCGCCTCGAGGCCCTGCCCGCGTACTACGAGCACGAGACCGCGAACCTGCGGCGCGGCATCGAGACGGGATTCACGCAGCCGCGGCGCACGGTCGCACGGGCAATCGAGGACGTGCGCGGCCAGCTCGCCCAACCCGCGGCCACGACGCCGCTGCTGGCGCCGTTCCGCAACGCCTCTCGTTCGTTCCCCGCGGATCAGCTCGCCGCGTTCGAGTCCCGCGCCGAAGCCGCACTGGCCGGGAAGGTGAAGCCTGCGCAGCAGGCATTGCTTGCGTTCCTCGAGCGCGAGTACCTGCCGGCGGCCCGGCCGCAGATCGGCATCGGCACGCTGCCGCAGGGCAAGGAGTACTACGCGTATCTCGCGCGCAGGCACACGTCGACCGCGATGTCGCCGGCCGAGATCCACGCGCTGGGTGAACGTGAAGTGCAGCGCATCCGCGCGCGCATGGACGAGACCATCGCGCAGACGGGGTTCAAGGGTAGCCTGCAGGAGTTCCTCGCCTCGGTGCGCAAGGATCCGCGCTTCTACGTCGACGCAGCGGAGTACGGCCGCCGCTGCGCCGAAGTAGCGAAGCGCGCCGATTTCGCGATGCCGAAATACTTTGGCCGCCTGCCGCGGCTGTCGTATGGCGTGATGCCGATGCCCGCCGGCCTCGAGAGCAGCGCCAACGGCTACCTCCCGGGAACGCCGGAGCAGGGTGTCGCCGGCATGGTCGTCTACAAGCCGTGGATGGCGGAGAAGATGCCGACGTTCGGCATTCCCGCGTGGGTGTTGCACGAGGGCGTGCCCGGCCATCATCACCAGATCGCGCTGAGCCAGGAGCTGACCGACCTGCCCGAGTTCCGCCGCGCCGACGACGTGACCGCCTACGTCGAAGGCTGGGGCCTGTATTCCGAGTACCTGGGCGAAGAGATGGGCATCTACCGCGATCCGTACGAGCAGTTCGGCCGGCTGTCGCTCGAGATGTGGCGCGCCTGCCGGCTCGTGATCGACACGGGCATGCACGTGATGGGCTGGTCGCGCGAGCGCGCGATGGCCTGCCTGCAGGAGAACAGTGCGCTCGCGCAGGCCGAGATCGAGTTCGAGGTCGACCGCTACATCGCGTGGCCCGCGCAGGCCCTCGCGTACAAGGTGGGGGAACGCAAGTTCATCGAGCTGCGCGAGCGCGCGGCACAGCGCCTGGGCGCGAAGTTCGACGTGCGCGAATTCCACGACCTGGTGCTCGGCGCGGGCCCCATGCCGCTCGATCAGGTTGAGGCCCGCGTCGACCGCTGGAGTGACGCGCGCAGCCGGCAATAAGCGCCGGCGCCTCAGCGCTCGAATTCCACCGTGACGTGCACGAGTTCCTCGTGCACGGCGAGCGCTTGCCGCACTTCCGCCGCCTGCATCTCCTGCGTCCCTGCCAGGTGCACGATGCACGCGTACTTGCCCCGCCCGACCCGCCAGACGTGCAGGTCGCGCAATTGCGGCGTCCCGCGCAGGCTGCTGATCACCTCGCGCACTTCCTGCACGACCGGCGCATCCATCTCGGCATCGAGCAGCACGCGTCCCGTGTCGCGCAACAGACCGATCGCCCACCGCCCCACCAGCACCGTACCCACGATGCCCATCACGGGATCGAGCCAGTGGGCGCCCAGGTACTTGCCGCCCGCCAGCGCGATGATCGCGAGCACGGAGGTGGCCGCATCGGCGACGACGTGCAGGTACGCCGAGCGCAGGTTCAGGTCATGGTGGGCAGGGCCGTGATCGTGATGGCCGTGACCGTGCGCATGGCCATGATCTTGGCCGCCGGCCAGCAGCCACGCGGACAGCAGGTTGACGCCCAACCCCAGGATCGCGACCGGGATCGCCTCATCGAAACGGATCGTCGCCGGGTACAGCAGGCGCATGACCGACTCGATACCCATGTACGCCGCGACGCCCAGCAGGAACACGGCGCTGGTATAGCCGCCGAGCACCTCGATCTTCCAGGTACCGAAGGCGAAACGCGGGTCGTGCGCGTGGCGCCGCGCCAGGTAGTACGCGAATGCCGAGACGCCGAGGGCGAGCGCGTGCGAGCTCATGTGCCAGCCGTCCGCCAGCAGGGCCATCGAACCCAGCACGGTGCCGGCCGCGATCTCGACCACCATCATCGCGAGGGTGAGCCACATCACCTGGCGCGTGCGGCGCTCGGCGACCGGATTGCTGGTGTCGAAGACGTGGACGTGCGCTTCGTGATGGACGGGTGCTGTCATGCTGGGTTCCGCGATGGCGCGTCACCCGTGCGGCGTGGGCAGGGGCGGCGCTGGCTGCTGGCGCCGCATTATGCCGGTTTCGACGCCGTCGCCCTCAGGCGCCCGCACCGCCCTTCATTGCACGGGCGATCGTCCACTTGGCGAGTTGCGCCATGTGCACCTCGTCGGGCCCGTCGGCCAGCCGGATGTACCGGCCATACGTGAAAGCCGCGGGCAGCGGCGTGTCCTGCGACAGGCCCATGCCGCCGTGCACCTGCATCGCGCGGTCGCACACGGTCTGGCACATCTGCGGTGCCACGATCTTGATCATCGAGATCAGGTCGGCGGCGCCGACGTTGCCCTCGCTGTCCATCTTGGCGGCGGCGGCCAGCGTCAGCAGCCGGGCCTGCTCGATCTCGCAACGCGAGCGCGCGATTGCCTCGCGCAGGCTGCCCTGCTCGCTCAGCTTGCGGCCGAACGCGACGCGCGATTCGGCGCGCCGGCACATGAGTTCGAGCGCCCGTTGGGCGGCGCCGATCAGGCGCATGCAGTGGTGGATTCGGCCTGGGCCGAGACGCCCCTGCGCGATCTCGAAGCCCCGCCCCTCGCCGAGCAGGATGTTCGACGCCGGTACGCGCACGTTCTCGAGCGCTACCTCGCCATGGCCGCCCGGCGAATGCACCTCGCCCAGCACCTTCAGCGGGCGGATCAGCCTCACGCCCGGCGCCGAGCGCGGCACCAGGATCATCGACTGCTGCGAATGCTTCGGGCCGTCGAACCGCGTCTTGCCCATGACGATCAGCAGTTCGCAGTCGGGGTGGTAGATGTTGCTCGACCACCATTTGCGGCCGTTGATCACGTAGTCGTCGCCGTCGCGGGCGATGGAGCATTCGATGTTGGTCGCGTCCGACGAGGCGACCGCCGGCTCCGTCATCAGGAAGGCCGAGCGCATGCGGCCTTCGAGCAGCGGCACCAGCCAGCGCGTCTGCTGCTCGTCATTGCCGTAGCGCGCGAGCACCTCCATGTTGCCGGTGTCGGGCGCGTTGCAATTGAAGACCGTCGAGGCCCAGTCCACGCGGCCCATCAGTTCGGCGAGCGGGGCGTATTCCAGATTGGTCAGCCCCGGCGACCACTGCTTGTACTCGTGCGGCAGGAACAGGTTCCAGAGACCCGCCTCGCGCGCGCGCGCCTTCAGCGTCTCGACGAGCGGCGGCACGATCCAGCGGCGCGCCGGGTCCTGCACGAACTCCTCGTATTCGGCCTCGGCCGGATAGACGTGCGCCTGCATGAAGTCGTCGATGCGCCGCATCAGTTCGCGAGTGCGCGGGCTGTACTCGAAATCCATGGTCGTGCTCCATACCGGGCCAGGCCCGCAGTTTAGGTCAGCCCTCGTATTTACCTAGTGCAATGTTTTGATAAATACTCATGCACAGCATGCATCTTTCCCGAATCGACCTGAACCTGCTCGTGGTGTTCGACGCCGTCCTCGCGGCGGGCAGCATCACGGGTGCAAGCCGGCGCCTGAACCTGTCGCAGCCCGCGGTGAGCCATGCGCTTGGGCGCCTGCGCGAGCTGCTCGGGGAAACGCTGTTCGAGCGGCAGGGGCGCGGAGTCGTGCCCACGCCTTTCGCGCGGTCGATCGCGGCACCCGTGCGGGACGCGCTGGCCACGTTGGAACTCACCCTGCAGCGTGCCACGGCGTTCGAGCCGGCGACGGCCGAGCGCACCTTCCGGATCGGCCTGCGCGAAGCCCTCGAGCCGGGTGTCCTGCCGCCGCTGAGCCGCGCCATCTGCAACTCGGGCCACGGGCTGGCGCTCGCGTCGGCGCGGCATGATCGCACCCGTCTCGCGGCGGACCTCGCTGCCGGCGAGTTCGACCTGGCATTCGACGTGCGGCTGGACATCGCCGGGCACACGCCGCACGAGCGCGTCCTTGTCGACCGGCTCGTCGTCGTCGCCCGCAAGGACCACCCGCTGCTGCGGCGCCTGCGCCGTCGTGGCTGGACCGTGGACGCGTATCTCGCGCTCGATCACGTGCAGGTGTCGTCGCGCCGGCGCGGACCTTCCATGGAAGACGCGGCATTGCAGGCCAGCGGCAAGCCGGGGCGGCGCATCCGTTTGCGGTGCCAGAGCCACGCAGCCGCATGCCGGGTGGCGGCAACCACCGACCTCGTCGCCACGATCCCGGAATCGCACGCGCGCCACGTGCTCGACCCGGCATCGAACCAGCTGGTGACGCTGCCGCTCGACGGCGTCACGCTCGAGACCTACATGTACTGGCCCGCCAATGCCGAGCGCGACGCGGCCAACCGCTGGCTGCGCGAGCAGGTGCGCGCAGCCGTGGGCACGCCGGTCCGGCGCTAGAGCGCCAGCGTCATGTGCACGAGGTCGGGCTCGTCGATGTCGACGCGCGTGGTGAAGCCGAGCGAGCGCGACAGGTCGATCATGCGCGAGTTCTCCCGCAGCGTGACTCCGGTCATGACCCGGATGCCGCGCTCGCGCGCGGCCGCTATGAGTCGATGGAACAACGGCCGCGCGACGCCGCGGCCCTGCCACTCGTCGCTCACGACGATGGCGAACTCGCAGGTCTCCTCGTCCGGCAGCGTGATGTAGCGCGCCACGCCGATCTGCTGCTGCGATCCCTGCGTCGATTCCAGCACGACGATCAGCGCCAGTTCGCGGTCGTAGTCGATCTGCGTGAACTTCGACAACATCGCGGGCGTCAGGTCCTGCAGCCCGAACATGAAGCGCAGGAAGCGCGACTGCTCCGACAGCCGGTGGACGAACTCACGCTCGAGCGCAGCGTCCTCCGGCCGGATCGCTCGCACCGTGGCCTGCTTTCCGCCTTCGAGGGGCAGCGGCTGCTCGAGTTCGCCCGGATACGGGTGGATCGCCATGTGGCGGTAGAGTTTCCGCGGCCCCCGCTCGCGCACCACGCCGATGCGCGCATCGACCGCCACGGCGCCGCGTGCCGTCACGACCAGCGGGTTGATGTCGATGGCGCCGACGTCCGGCAATTCGCAGACGAGGTCGGACACGCGCAGCAGCACGTCCTCGATGGCGTCCTGGGCCGCCGCCGGCGCGCCGCGCAGCGGCTGCAGCGCCATGCTCGCGCGGGTGCGGCGGATGAGGTCGCGCGCCAGGTACTGGTTCAGAGGCGGCAGGGCAACGGCGCGGTCGCGAATGACCTCGACCATCGTGCCGCCGAGACCGAAGCTGATGGCGGGACCGAAGACGGGATCGCGCACCACGCCGATCATGAGCTCGCGCCCGTGCCGCTCCAGGTACATCGGTTCGACCAGCACGCCCTCGAGCCGCGCGTCGGGGCGCGCCAGGCGTACGTCGCGCAGCATGTTCTCGAAGCCGTCGCGCACGCTGCGCGCGTCGGCGCGCCCCAGTCGCACGCCGCCGACGTCGGTCTTGTGGGCGATGTCGGGCGAGAGAATCTTCAGCGCCACCGGATAGCCGATTTCGTCGGCGATGTGCACCGCCGCATCGGCGGTACCCGCCGCACGGCTCTGGATCACCGGGATACCGAACATGGCGAGCACCTGCTTCGACGCTGCCGGATCGAGCCAGGCATTGCCCGCGGCACGCGCTGCATCGAGCAGACGCCGGGCTGCATCCAGATCGGGAGCGTTCGCGGCGGCGAGCGGTGCGGGCACCTGCAGCAGCTGTTCCTGGTTGGCGGCGAACAGCGTTAGCGCGGCGATGGCATCGACCGCGGCCTCGGGTGTCGGGAACGTGGGTATGCGGCTCTCTGCGAAGCGCTGGCGCGCGGTCGTGACAGCCTCGCCCCCCATCCAGCACGTGAACACGGGCTTGCGCTGGGCGTGGGCGGCCTCGATCAGGGCGGCTGCGAAGGCGTCGGCGTCGGTCAACGCGAACGGCGTGACGATCGCGAGCAGGCCGTCCACCTGTTCGTCCTGCAGGCAGAGCTGCGCGGCGTTCGCGAACTGCCGTGCGGACGCATCGCCCCTCACGTACACCGGGTTGCCCTCGGACACGCTCGGCGGCAATAGCGCGCGCAGTTGCTCAATCGTCGCCGTGCCAAGCGACGCGAGTTCCAGCGCACGGCTCGCCGTGCGATCGGCCGCGAGTTGCCCCGGACCGCCCGCATTCGTGACGATGCCGAGCCGCCGGCCGCGCAAACGCACGCCGGCACCCAGGGTGCTGGCCGCGCTGAACAACTGCGCGAGGTCGCGGATGCGCAGCACTCCGGCACGCCGCATCGCCGCATCGAACACGTCGTCGCCGCCCACCATCGAGCCCGCGTGGAACGCGAGGCTGCCGCGCGATTCGAGCGCGCGCCCGGCCTTCATCACCACGACCGGCTTCACGCGGGCGGCCGCGCGCAGCGCACTCATGAACCGGCGCGAATCGCCGACGCTCTCCAGATACAGCATGATGCCGTCGGTCGCCGCGTCGCGGACGAGGAAGTCGAGGATTTCCGCACAGCCGACGTCGGCATCGACACCCGTGGAGATGACCGTCGAGAACCCGACGTGCCGCGAGCGGGCCCAGTCGAGCGTGGCGGCGCACAGGGCGCTTGACTGCGAGACCAGCGCGAGGCGACCGGCGAGCGGCAGCGCGCCGTCGCACGCGGCGTTGAGGCCGATGTCGGGTCGTACGACGCCGAACGAGTTCGGACCGAGCAATCGCAAACCGTGGCTGCGCGCGGCGGCGAGCACTTCCTGCTCCAGCGCCGCGCCCTGCTCGCCGCCTTCACGAAAACCCGCGGAGACGATCACCGCCCCGCGCACGCCTCGAGTCCCGCACTGGCGCACGACGGCGGGCACCGTCGCCGCGGGCGTGGCGATTACGGCAAGGTCGACGGGCTGCGGCAATGCCTGCACGTCGGCGACCGCCGCGACGCCGGCAATCGCTGCGTGACGCGGGTTGACCAGCCACACGGGTCCGCGGAACCCGCCATCGAGCAGGTTGCGCGACAGCACGTGGCCGATCGAGCCGGGCGTGTCGCTGGCACCGACGATGGCCACCGATGCGGGCCGCAGCATGGCTTCGATGCGTCGCGCGGTCATGACCCCAGTGTAGCCTGCAGACGGTGGGAACTTCCGTATGCTAGCCGGGGCCGTTTGCGGGATCATTGCGGCTCACCGCAACCGGAGACGCCCATGGCCGTCGCCTTCATCACGCACCCGCATTGCCACCTGCATCGCATGGGCGACGAACATCCCGAACGGCCCGCGCGGCTGAACGCAATCGAGGATGAACTGCATGCGCGGGGCCTGTATGACTTGCTGCAGCATCACGAGGCGCCGCGCGCGACACTCGAGCAGCTCACGCGCGTGCACCGGCCTGGCTTCGTCGAGGACATCGCGAACCGCTCGCCCGCCAGCGGGCTTGCGCACATCGATCCCGACACGTGGATGTGCCCCGACACCTTCGAAGCCGCCCTGCGCGCCGCCGGCGCGAACGTGCTGGCAACGGACCTGGTGCTGGGCAGCAAGGCCGAGCGCGCGTTCTGCAACGTGCGCCCGCCGGGGCACCACGCTGAACGTGCGACGGCCATGGGATTCTGCTTCTTCAACAACGTCGCGGTCGCGGCGCGGCACGCGCTGGAGCACCACGGCCTCGAGCGCGTGGCGATCCTCGATTTCGACGTGCACCTGGGCAACGGCACCGAGGACATCTTCACCGACGACCCGCGCGTCCTCCTCTGCTCGTCATATCAGTATCCGTTGTGGCCTGACATGAACCCGCCGACCCGGCCTGGCCGCGTGATCAACTGCCCGCTGCCGCCGGGCAGTGGCAGTGACGCGTTCCGCGCCGCGGTCCTGGATCACTGGCGGCCGGCACTCGATGCGTTCGCGCCTCAGCTGCTGCTGATTTCCGCGGGATTCGACGCGCATGCGGCGGACGAGATGTCGCACCTGCGACTCTCCACAGCGGACTACGCCTGGGTCACCGGGATTGCGTGCGACGTCGCGAATGCCCACGCGCAGGGCCGCGTAGTCTCGACGCTCGAAGGCGGTTACGAATTGCGCGCTCTCGCCGCAAGCGCGGCAGCGCACATCGAGAAACTCGCGCTCGCGTAAGTCGCGATCCGCATTCGACGGCGCCTGCCACTGGACGCGCGTCACGGCAACACGCACAATGAACCTGCGCGCGTAGATTTCTTTCTCTGCGCGATCGCTCCGCCGCGCTGTTACCACCAAGTCATTCTTGCGGGTTCAGTCCACCAGCGCGGCGGGGCGAACTTCACGCCGGCCGCCCTGCCGCCGTCGTCAGCGCACCAACCCCGTCAGCCACGCTGCAAAGTCCAGCCACGCGGCCGTGCCGGACAATGCCAGGCGCGCCGGCACCGAGAGAATCAGCGCCAGCCCGCCCCAGCGCGTGACCGGATGCAGTCCGCCGCGCGTGCGGAAATCCCAGACGACCAGCGCCACGATGAACACGTCGGCGAGGCCGTAGAAGACGAACGGGTTCGGGTTCTGCCACAGGTAGGGCCAGCGCGCGAACGCGGCGCCCAGCATCGAGATTGTCGCGAGCAGCATCAGTCGCTTGTGCGACTGCGCGTCGCCACGGTGCACGATCGCGAGGCTGAAGAAGATCGTGAAGCAGACGAGGTCGAAGAACGGCACCACGAGGAACTGCAACGGTGGCACCGGGACGCCGTTGAATCCGGTCGGGCGACTGGCGGCAACCAGCGAGCCGAGCAGGCCGAGCGCCACCATGCCGACCGCCAGCGCGGCACCGCCCATGCCGAGCCTGCGGTGCAGGTCGACACGCCGCGTCGCGATGAGCAGCGCCTGCGTCACCAGCAGCACCATCCACGCGGTGAAGAAGGCACCGTGCACGTAGAAGACGGGCTCGGCGGGCGCCTGCCACTCCGGAAACAGCGGCCGCAGGAAGAACGAGCGGGCGAATCCAACGTAGACCGCCACCAGCATCGCAATCGACATCAGCGTGAAGAAGCGCCGCTCCGGGGTCCAGCGCGCGCGGCTCCCCAATGCCATCGTGTCGCTCATGGCTTTTCCCCCACGGATCGTTCCGTTCGCAGCCTAGCACGGACGCCGCGCACGACGCGGCCGAGGCACGGCGGTTTCGAACCCGTGATAGACGCCCTTGCCGATCACGATGCGATCGCCGGCCCGCACCTCCACGTGCCGCTCGCCGATGCGCGCCCGGCCCGCACCTTCGAACAAGTACAGCACCGTTTCCGAGCGCTGGTGCCGATGTACCTGCGATCGCGTATGTGGACCGATGCTGACCATGTCCGCGGCGACGATGGCCTCGAGTGCCGTGCCCCGCGTCACCTGCTGCACGTCGAAGACGTCGAAGCGCTCGACGGCGGGCACCGCGAGGAGAATGTCGTCGGTCATCGTCGGCTCCCCGCATAAAGATCGTAGAGCAGCAGTCGGCACGGAATACTGCCGTTCATGAGCTCGATCGAGCGCGACGGCCGCAACCCGATCGCCTTGTAGGGCGAGGCGCTGGCGGCAAGGATCGCGGCGCGCCAGCCGGCGAAACGCTGCTTCAGCGTGTCACCCACTTCCTCGTAGAGCTGCCTCACGTCGGCGTCGCTGCCGCCGATGCGGTCGCCATACGGCAGGTTGGTGGCCAGCAGGCCAGTCGCGGCAGGCGGTTCGACGTCCTGCACGCGGGCCGTCGCGAACTGCACGTACTTCTCGACGCGCGCCTTGAGCGCGCTCTTGCGCGCCATCGCGACGAAGTCGGCCCGGATGTCGGACGCGGCCACGACCGCGGCGGGCGATGCGAGCTTCTCGTCGCGGATGCGGTCCTGCGTTTCGCGCCAGAGCGCGCGATCGAAGTCCGCGAGCCATTCGAAATGAAACTCGCCCCTCCTGCGATGGATCTGCGGCGCCTTGCGCACGGCGATCATCGCGGCCTCGATGGCCAGCGTGCCGCTGCCGCACATCGGGTCGAGGAAGGCCATGCTGCCGTCGTAGCCGGCGAACTGCAGGATCGCCGCCGCGAGCGTCTCCTTGAGCGGGGCCGGGTGGCCCTGCTCGCGGTAGCCGCGCTTGTGCAGGGACTTGCCCGAGGTGTCGAAGCTCAGCATGCAGCGGCCGCGGGCCACGTGCGCGACGACGACCACCTTTGGCTCATCGGTGTCGACCGGCGGCACGTGTCCTGCGCCGCGGCCGAACGCCTCGCGGATGCCTTCGCGAACCTGCGTGATGACCTGCTTCGGTATGAGGCCGTCGCGCTCCTCGCCGGTGCTCTCGACCATGAAGCCGTGGCGCGCGTCGAACCACTCGGGCCAGTGCATGCGCCGCACCTGCGAGCGCAGCATCGCGGGCGTATGCGCAGGCACCTCGCGCAGCACTCGCAGGATGCGGCTGGCCGTGCGCAGGCGCAGGTGGAGTTCGTAGAACTGCGGGGAGGATGCCTCGAACAGCACGGCGCGGAACGCAGGAGCGAGGTCCGTGATGCCGAGCGCCGCGAGTTCGGCCTCGAGCGCGGGCTTCGCTTCCTCGGGGCAGGTCGCGATCAGTTGCATGCGCGGAACGACGACGTTATTCGACGGCGCATCGCATGGCCCCGTCGCGCCGCGCTTCAGGGCGCGGGTGCCGCCCGCCGCGCGGCAACCATGAGCGCGCCATCGGCCGCGCGCAACTCGAGACGGTCGCCTTCCGTGCGCATCGTCGCGACGCCTTGCAGGGCCTGCAGGAACGCCTGCTCCTGTTCCATCACGCCGGGCGTCGCACACATCATGCGAGTCGCCGCGGCCGGCGCGAACGTCAGTGTGTCCTTGCTGCGGGTGTACCCGGCGGTGAAGCGATTGCACCCCGCCGAGCCACTCGCTCGTGCCTCGGCCCCGAACTCGAGGGTGACGTTCGTGCCGGGCGCGAGACCCGCGACCGCACCCTTGCCATTGTTGATGCCCGTGACGTCCCACACCGTGCCTTCGAGCCGCGTCGACTGCGCCGCGTAGACGGCGACCGTCGTGCCATCGGCAGCGAGCAGTTCGAGCCGCTCGCCATCGGCTCGGTACGAACGCGTTACATCGAGCGCGCCGGTCACCGCGCTCGCCTGCGCCATCACCTCCGGCGCGCACGCCATCTGCGTGGACGCCAGCTGCAGGAACCGCAGCGACTTCGCGTCGGCCTTGAAGCCGCCGGAGAAGCGGTTGCAGCCGTCCGAGCCACTCGCGCGGCCGTCGGCGAACTGCAGCGTGACGTTGCCGGGGTTCGTAAGCGCCCGGCCGGGCAATTCGGCCAGCACCCACGAGGTACCGTCGAGGCTGGTCGGCGCCTGCGCGCTGGCAGCCATGCCACTACAGCCGGCAAGCAGCAGCAGGCAGGAAACCGCGGCCGCCTTGGCGCCGATCCATTGCAGATTCATGTTGCAGCTCCTGCGGTCGCACTGTGGTCCATCTCTTGGTCAACCATTCGAGCAGGTACTGGTCTCGATTGCGATGATGGAGGTCCGCTCCCGTCCCGGCAACTGCCGGATCGCGGACCAGGCCAAAGCTTCGGTTCCGAGGGACCGCATCACCGCAATCGGCCGAACGCCAGCACGCCGTCACCCTCGAGTTTCGTCCGGAAGCCCGCACTGCGCAGCCGCCGGGCGACCTCCTGCGGCACGTCCCGCCCGCTCGTCAGGCGATTGGGCGTGCCCGTGTAGTGGAACAGCCGGCCGCCCGGCTGCAGCACGCGCGCGAGGTGATCATAGAAAGCCTGCGAGTAGAGGTCGCCGGCCAGCCCGAAGCGTGGTGGGTCGTGCAGGATCGCGTCGAATGACCGGTCCGGCAGAGCCGCGATGGACTCGCCGATGTCGCCCTGAATCAGTTCCAGGGGCGGCGCGGCGACGGGCGACCACGGGTTCAGCCCCCGCAGCCACAGAACGTCGGGATTGACCTCGTACGACCTCACCGCGGTCGCGCCGCCTGCGATGCACCACGCGGCGAAATAGCCAAGCCCGCCACAGGTGTCGAGCACGCGCTTCCCCGCGGGCTCGATCAGCGACACCTTGTGCCGTGCGTCTTCATAGGGCGACACGTGCCTCGTCGGCAGCATCTTCACGCCGTCGATCTCGAACGTGGGCGCGCCCCACTCGGTGGGCACCAGCTTGATCAGGGCGTGGCCATAGCGTGCGGCAGGCTCGAACGCAGTGCCGACCCAGTGATACACGGTCCGGTCCTTGCAGCGTTCGAGGTAGGGAAACTCCTCGCCCTGCCACTCCCAGTGTCCCGGCTTGGCCGTGACCGTCGTCGTCGACAGTCCCAGGTCGAGTGAGCACGACACGGGCACAGGCGCGCGATCGCGTGCCTCGAGCAGCAGCGCGTGAACTGCGGTCGTGAGCAACGGGCCGCGAGCAATCGTTGCAACCGGCGAGACCGACATCGCGCGTCACCGCAGCCGGCGCGCGAGACCCGCGGCGCGTGCCGCCAGCGGGCGCAGCGCCTGCGCGGTCGTTGGCGGGTCGATCTGTGCCATGGTCAGCTGATACACCGCTTCCTTGCCCGCGGCGAACGCGGGATTCGCAACCACCGCGCGTCCCGCCACGAGGAAGGTGTCGAGGTCGCCGAAGGCCACCAGCAGCGGCGTCCGCGACGGCCGATAGGCAAGCGGTGCGCGACCTGCCGCGGCGCGCGCGACGTTCCGCGCCGCGCATTCACCCATCTCGAGCGCGTGGAAGGCCTGCTTCGCGAGTGGTCGTGGCAGGCCTGCCGCGTCACCGATCACGAAGACGTTGGGATGACGCTGGCTGCGCAGCGTCGGCTCGACCGGCGCCCACTGCCGTGCGCGGGGCGCGAGCCGCGACGCTGCCAGCAAGGGTGGCGCGACGACCCCGCCGGTCCAGATCGTGAGGTCGGATCGCAGCCGCAGGCCGTCGCGCAATTGCACGGCCGCGGCGGTGACGCGCGCGACCGGCACCCCCGTGTGGATGCTCACGCTCAGGCCAGCGCAGTGACGTCGCACGGCCGCGTCGATCTTCGCCGCGGCGTTGGCCATCAGGCGCGGCCCGGCCTCGACGAGGTGCACGCTCAGGTGCCTGCGCGACCGGTAGCGGCGCAGGACCTCGCCGAGCGCCTCGACGCCCTCGAAGCCGCCGCCAACGATCACGACCGATCGCGGATCGCGGCTGCGCGCGAGTGCGGCCAGGCGCCGACGAATCGCCTCGCACTGGTCGACGCTCTTGAACGGCAGCGCGTAGCGATCGGCGCCGGGCACCCCGTGCGTTTCGTTGCAGCCGCCGACCGCGACGATGCAGAAGTCGAACGCGTGCACGCGACCCCGTGCCGTCGTGAGCCGCCCGCGCCGCGCCTCGATCGAGGCGACCGCCTCGCGCACGAAGCGATGCCCCGCCCTCGCCACCAGACGCCGGCGCGGCAGCCGCAGGTCCGCCGGACGCTTGGCGCCCGAGACGAGCTCGTGGATGTTGGGCAGCCACTCGAAGTTCGCCGACGGATCGAAGACGGTGACGTCGAAGGCGGCGGCGGCGAGGCGCTGTGCTGCGCGCAGGCCAGCGAAGTTCGCGCCGACGATCACGACGCGCGGGCGCGCTGCTGGGGGGGCTGGGGTTGGTCGCGCGGGCATGTCGTCATCCGGGCAGGAGCGGACCGCAGTGTAGACTGGAAGCACCACGCCCGAGGAGTTCACGTGCAGAGCCTCAAGTCGTTCATGAAGGCGACCCTCGTCGGAGGGTTGATGTTCCTGGTGCCGGTCATGCTGGTGCTGATCGTTGCCGGCAAGGCGATGCAGTTCGCCGGCAAGATCGCGGCGCCGATGGCGCGCCTGCTGCCGGTGAGCCAGGTCGGCGGCATCGCCATCGCGACGCTGCTCGCCGCCGCGATCCTGCTCGGCATCGCCCTGCTCGCGGGACTCGCCGCGCGGACGGAGCCGGGCCGCCGGCTCACGCACTGGTTCGAGGAATCGCTGCTCGGCGGCCTGCCGCAGTACCGCATGGTCAAGTCGCTGGCCGAAGGCCTGACGCAAGTCGAGAGCGGCGCCGGCCTGACGCCGGTGCTGCTGCGCGGCGACGAAGGCTGGATGCTCGGCTACCAGGTGGAAGTATTGCCGGGCGACTGGCGCGTCGTCTTTCTTCCCGCATCGCCGACGCCGATGTCGGGCAACGTCCTGTACGTGGAAGGCGCGCGCGTGCAGAACCTGTCGATCACGATGCAGGAGGCCATGCTGTTGGTGAAGCGCCTGGGGATCGGCTCGGCGGAGCACCTGCGCGGCGTCGATTGGGATTCGTGCGCGCCGGCCCGTGCCGAAGCCTGAAGGTCAGCGCGCGGCGCCGCCAAACGCCTGCGCCGCGAGCACCGCGACCTGCGGATCGTTCGGATACGCCTCAACCAGCCTGCGCGCGGTCGCCTGCGCGTCCTGCCGCCGGCCGGACTCCAGCTGGAACGACGTCAACGCCATTAGCAGGTCACGGTCGTAGGGCCAGCGGCGTGACGCGTCCTGCAGCCGGCGGATTGCATCTTCAATCTCCCCGCCCGAATGCAGCGCGACTGCATATACGTACGTGTAGCGCGGTGTCTCGGGATCGAGCTCGACCGCCCGCTTCAGCGAACCCAGCGCGTGCTGGGGCTGCTGCAACCGGATGCGCGCGAGACCCAGTGCGTGATGCAACGTGGCGCTCATCGGCACGCGCTGCAATCCCTGCTGCAGCAGCTCGGCCGCTTCGGCGTCACGGCCCTGCGTGCGCAGCAGGTCCGCAGCGTTCACGTAAGCCGGCACGAACTCCGGGTCGAGCTTGATCGCCTCGTCGAACATCCGCTGCGCCACCTCCGCCTCACCGAGCGCCGCTTTGAAGCTGCCGAGTGCCACACGCGACTCGGGCCGATCGGCCGTGTAATCGAGCGTGGCAACGTACTCCTGCGACGCCTGCTGCCAGCGCGACAGCAGTTCCTGCGGCAATCGTGTCTGCGTTCCGGCAAGTACGCGCGCGGCTTCGATCCGCACGGCGCGGGTCGTATCGCCCAGCAGCGGGCCGACGACGTCGGGCCGGATTTCCGGCGGCATTACGTCGGCCAGTTGCACCGAGGCCAGGCGCATTAGGGGGCTCGCGTCCTGCACCATCGTCTGCGCGAAGTCGCGCGTGAACTGGCCGCTGCCCGCCAGCCGTGCGAGCGCGGACGCGCGCACGATCGGCGGCTGCGCCGCATCGGCGGCCAGGGCACGCAGCTTCTCGAGCGCAGCCGGCTCGCCGGTCGCGGCATCGTGGAAGGCCGTGGCGAAAGATTGGTACCCGGTGGCATCGCGGCCAAGCCACTGTCGCACTGTGGCGGCCGCCCAGCGCGCATCACGGTCGGCATGGCAGGCATTGCAGGCGTTGGGCACGCCGAGGCGCACGCTTTCGTCGGGTCGCGGCACGCGCATGCTGTGGTCGCGGCGCGGATCCACCACCATGTAGGTGTTCTGCGGCATGTGGCAGTTCGCGCACTG
>Ga0114939_10001062_pt1 | contig 22259 bp, 22 predicted proteins | sample AshMeaCrysSpring_FD_87196 | JGI IMG/M metagenome (GOLD analysis project Ga0114939, IMG submission 87196) | Groundwater microbial communities from Big Spring, Nevada to study Microbial Dark Matter (Phase II) - Ash Meadows Crystal Spring | ecosystem: Environmental > Aquatic > Deep subsurface >...
GCGCTCGATACGACTACCGCATCAGCGCCCATAATATTTATTGCGTCATGGCCAATGCTGACGTGCGCGCCCAATTGCGTTAAACGCCGCGTCATACTATTCTCTTTGAGGTCCGAGCCGGTAATTTTATAGCCCAAGTTGAGCAAGACCTCGGCAATTCCGCCCATACCCGCGCCGCCAATTCCGATAAAATGAATTGCGCGAATCCGGCCCATTGCCGGAGGTGCTGGAATTCCGGCAATAATCTTTTCTCTGTTCATTAGAAAACACCGCATTGACCAATTCCCCAATCAATCAAACGTACGGATTCCGTCCTCCCCGCTGACGATTAACAAATCTGCCGACCGCTGCGCAAATAGGCCATTGCTGACTACGCCGGCGATTTGATTTAGGTCGTGCTCTAATTTGACCGGGTCGAGAATCGTCAGGCCATAAACATCCAGGATCGAATTTCCATTGTCGGTGGTAAAACCGACCCGATAGACCGGCTCGCCACCGAGCTCGACAATCTGCCGCGCCACATAAGAACGCGCCATCGGAATCACCTCAATCGGCAGGGGAAATTTTCCCAGCACATTCACGAGCTTCGACTCGTCCGTAATGCAGATAAACTTTTTCGCGACCGCCGCAACAATTTTCTCCCGCGTCAGGGCGCCACCCCCGCCCTTGAGGAGGTAGAGCGCCGCGGTCGCCTCGTCCGCGCCATCGACATAAACCGGTAAGTTATTGACTAGATTCAGGTCGATGACTTCGAAGCCGCATTTTTTCAGGCGGGTTGCGGTGACTACCGAGGAGGCGACGGCCCCGGCGATGCGAAATTTGAGTTGCGCCAGCCAATCTATAAAATAATTCGCGGTGGAACCGGTGCCGACGCCAATAATCTCGTCTTGTTCCAAATAATCGAGCGCGGCGAGCGCCGCCGCCTTTTTCATCTCATCTTGGGTCATAAAATTTCCGTAAATTTTAGAAGGGATAAAATTACCCATTTAGGTAATTGACTAAAAATTATGGCAAAATAGAGGCCAATTCGCGAATCACCTTGGGAATATCCCTATTGAAAGACATCCCCCGGAAAATATAGAGCCATTGAAGCCGGTCAATAGCCAACGTGAAGAATGGCTAATCGTTAGTGCTGAATGTCACATAACTAATGCACAATATCAGGCGCGTCGCCGTGCCGCACAATTAGGATTTGAGCCGAATATCTGTTATCACATAGCAACAGCGGTTTCGGAATTGGTGACGAATCTCCTGCGCCACGCCGGTGGTGGGGAAATCCTGATCCGCGATATTTATGCTGACTCATCCCAAGGGATTGAAATTATTAGTTTAGACCACGGGCCGGGGATTGCGGATATTAACCTGGCGCTACGTGAAGGGTTTTCGACCAGCGGCGGCCTGGGCGGCGGGCTACCCGGGATAAGGCGTCTGATGGATGAGTTATGGATTACTAGTGAGCTGGGGCGGGGCACTCGCGTTATTACCCGCAAATGGTTGCGGGTTAAGTCGCTGGGAAAAAAATATGCTTGTTAATCAATGGGATATTGCTTCTGCGGTGCGCGCCTTGCCGGATGAGGATTACTGCGGTGATATGGCCGATTTTTGGTGGGAAGAAAAAAATCTATTTTTGGCGCTTGCCGATGGATTAGGCCACGGTTTTGAGGCCTATCGTGCCGCCCAAGAGGGTATTTGCTGTCTGCGCGTCAATTCCGGGTCATTGTCGCTCATCGACCGCGCCGCGGGTTGTGACAAAACGCTACGCATGACTCGGGGTATCGCCTTAGGATTAGCGCTGATTACCCCGGAGCACGAACAGGCGACGTTTATCGGCATCGGCAATATCCGCGCTATAGTTCTAAGTCAACGGGGACGACGCTGGTTAGTCTGTGGAAATGGGATTGTCGGTGGGGGATTTGATTCGCCTTTTATTGAGCAATTGTCCTATATCCCAGGTGATATGCTAATTCTCGCCAGCGATGGGATTGCCGAAGATTTTAATCGTGAGCTAAATTTAGAGCTAAATTCCCAAACCCAGACCCAAATGATACTCAATAGATACGCCCTAGCGCATGACGATGCGTCGGTATTGGTGGCGCGTTGGATCGATAATCACGTGCAGTCGATTTCCGAAAAAACTAAATGAAGATTGCAATTCTCTCGCGCAAACCAGACCTGTATTCCACTCGGCGTCTAGTCGAGGCGGCGTTAATTCGTGGTCACGAGCCACATGTAATTGACACGCTGCGCTGTTATATGAATATTTCTACTGCGACACCGAGTATCCATTATCAAGGCCTGGACCTAACCGGTTTTAATGCGGTAATTCCGCGGATTGGCGCCTCAATTACCATCTATGGTGCTGCGGTCGTGCGTCAATTTGAGCGGATGGGAATTTACTCGCTCAATTCCGCTGATTCGATAACGCTCGCTCGAGACAAATTACATACGCTCCAAGTTCTCGCCGAGGCGGGATTACCGTTACCACGCACTGGATTTGCGGATGCCCAAGAGGATATTGCCGATTTAATTACTTTGGTGGGTGGTGCGCCCTTAATTGTCAAATTATTAGAAGGCACTCAGGGAATTGGCGTAGTATTAGCCGAGAGCCACCAATCGGCGACTAGCGTAATTGAGGCGTTTTATGGATTGCGGGCGAATATCTTAGTCCAGGAATTTATCGAAGAGGCCGAAGGCGCTGATATTCGCTGTTTTGTTATTGGTGGACGAGTAATTGCCAGCATGAAACGTCAGGCGCGGGTCGGGGAATTTCGCTCGAATTTACACCGCGGCGGGATCGCAACTCCGGTGCGGATTTCTAAAATGGAACGCGCTTTAGCGGTAAAAGCCGCCCGAGTTTTGGGTTTGTCGGTTGCGGGCGTAGACTTATTGCGTTCCCGGCACGGGCCAATTGTTATGGAGGTAAATGCCTCGCCCGGATTAGAAGGAATTGAAACCGCCACCGGAAAAGATATTGCTGGTGCGATCTTCGATTATCTGGCTCGCAAAGTAACTGTAAATAAATCTCAATTTTCCCCTGTACCATAGATAATAGCTGAATTAATTATGAAGATTACGATTTTTGGTAGCGGATACGTTGGACTTGTTACCGGAGTTTGCCTTGCCGAAGTTGGAAATGAAGTCCTCGCAATTGATATTGACGAGCAGCGAATTTCGCGCTTGCAACGCGGCGAAATCCCGATTTATGAGCCGGGTCTCGCGGGATTATTGCGCTCTAATCTAAACGCGGGGCGTATATCTTTTAGCACTAACGCCGCTGCCGGGGTTGCTCATGGACTTTTCCAGATTATTGCTGTCGGAACGCCGCCGGATACCGATGGTTCGGCGGATTTGCAATATGTCTTGGCCGTGGCAAAGGCTATCGGCGAATCTCTAGCGGAATATCGAATTGTCGTCAATAAATCTACCGTTCCGGTGGGAACCGCCGATTTGGTGCGTAAAACTATTACGGAGATTCTGCACCTGCGCGGCGTATCAATTCAATTTGATGTTGTATCTAATCCCGAATTTCTCAAAGAAGGCGCCGCGATTGATGATTTTATGAAACCCGACCGAATTATTGTCGGAACTGATAATCAGCGTACTACTGAATTACTGCGGGAGTTATATGCCCCATTTAATCGGAATCGCGACCGGTTAATTGCTATGGATATTCGCTCGGCGGAATTAACGAAATATGCCGCTAATTCGATGCTTGCGGCGAAAATCAGTTTTATGAATGAATTAGCCAATCTCGCCGAACGGCTGGGCGCGGATATTGAAAAAGTCCGCATCGGTATTGGCTCTGATCCGCGAATTGGCTATAGTTTTATTTATCCTGGTTGTGGATACGGCGGCTCTTGTTTTCCTAAAGATGTTCAGGCATTAGTGCGCACTGCGCATAGCGTTGGCTATAAGGCGGAATTGCTCCAATCCATCGAATTGGTTAATACGCGTCAAAAACAATTATTATTTGAGAAGATCAAAAGCCATTTCGGTGATAATTTATCCGGTCGCACGATTGCGTTATGGGGTTTGGCATTTAAGCCCGGTACGGACGATATGCGTGAGGCTCCTAGTCGCACTTTAATGGAATTATTGTGGGGACAAAATGTACGCATTCAGGCTTATGATCCAGAGGCGCACAATGAGGCACTCCGTATTTACGGCGCTAATTTCAATTTAATCTTGGCGAAAAATCCTTATGTAGCATTGGAAGGCGCCGATGCTTTAGCGATTGTCACTGAATGGAATATCTTTCGCAGCCCGAATTTCGCCAAAATGCGCTCTCTGTTGAATAATCCGGTAATTTTTGATGGCCGCAATCTCTATAACCCACGGCGTCTTGCTCAAGAGGGATTTACTTATTATTCGATTGGTCGGGCAACTACATGAAGATTTTAGTTACCGGAAGCGCTGGATTTATTGGCGCGGCCGTAGCGAAGCGCCTTTTAGACCGCGGCGATGAAATTATCGGTATTGATAATCTTGACCCATATTACGATGTGACGCTGAAACATGCCCGGCTCAATAATTTATTAATCTATCCGAATTTTATTGATCAGCGGGTCAATCTCCAAGACGGCTCGGCGATTACCGAGATATTTAATTACTATCGCCCGCAGCGCGTAATTAATCTTGCCGCTCAAGCCGGAGTCCGTTATTCTTTAATTAATCCTCTGGCCTATGTTGAGACCAACTTGGTGGGATTTATCCATATTCTCGAGAATTGTCGCCGGGTCGGCGTCGAACATTTAGTTTATGCCTCAAGTAGCTCGGTCTATGGTGCGAATCGCAAAATGCCGTATTCAGTACACAATAATGTCGATCACCCGCTAAGTATTTATGCCGCGACTAAAAAGGCAAATGAATTAATGGCGCATACTTATAGTCACCTTTATCAACTCCCGACGACTGGATTGCGCTTTTTTACGGTATATGGCCCATGGGGACGACCGGATATGGCCTTTTTCAAATTTACCCGTAATATCCTTGCTGGCATACCAATTGATATCTATAATTACGGGAGACATCAGCGCGATTTCACTTATATTGATGATATCGTCGCGGGATTGGTGCGGATAATTGACCGAAGCGCATTACCCAATCCGAATTGGACGGAAAATGATCCAGGAACTAGTTTTGCGCCTTATCGGATTTATAATATTGGTAATGGTCGTTTGATAGATTTAATGGATTACATTGAGACTTTAGAGAATTGTTTAGGTGTAAAGGCAGAAAAGAATTTTTTGCCGTTGCAAAATGGCGACGTAGTTGATACCTGTGCTGATGTTGCGGATTTGATCAACGATTTCAATTTTCAACCCCAAACTAGTATTACACAGGGGCTCTCAAAATTTGTTGCTTGGTATCGAGATTATTATCGAGTTTAATTATGTCACAGCGATCTCTAGGATTATTTGCTTTCTCTGAACAAGATACCCTATTAGTGCGCTCCTTGCTCACTTTAGGCGAACCACTGCTCAAAGAAAAATGGGAACTCGTCCCATTTACGACTGCCGAGGTAATTTTCGCTGATAGTAGCCAAATTACCAATAGCGAGCTGGCTAAATTGCGCGCCACTATTGTAGGCGTTGGCACTGCAAGTAGCTCCGAGCAGCCGTTGTATTTACGGCGTCCGTTACGGCTTTCGCCCTTGGTTACCTTACTCAATACCTTTTCGCCAACAATTGTAATCCCCAAACAAAATATACCCGAAACCGACCCGCCAAAATCCACTTCTACATCCAACGATAGCGGAGAATTATTTAATTGGATATGGGGACGCTTACATCGAAATAAGACTACTCAACCTTCCGTATCTATGTCGACATTGTCGGATTCGCCGCCGCAATTAAATATCTCTGCGCCCTTACCTCGGACATTTCATAGTCCATTAGTTGAATTACATGAGAATCAAATAAGAAAAAATCTCTCGCAATTACCATTACTCAATATTAATTTTAGCATTCCCTATTTAGTTGAGGCATTGCAGGGATTAACCGACGAGCCGCTTGCACCCCGGGCGCGATTACAATTGCTCGATCTCTATCGCGAATCGGTTAATACGCTTTTCCATTCACTCGGGACCACGGTCGTTAGAAAAACGCTATCCACAGGAGGATTAGAAGGAACGGCATCAGACCCCGGACGAATGTTTTTGGTCTGCGCCGAAGGATATAAGGCGGTGGTATTAGCCTGTCTCGTGGAACAACGGACTGTATTTATTGACGAGATTCTCTTGACCAGTTTATGGCGCGCCCTAGAGCAATTATCTCACGCCCTAGTCCACGCCTATCGTTATTATCAATCGTTGCCCCTCGGGCCATTCTTAGAATCCAATCATATCTTTCGTTATGCTATTCATTGGGGGCGGGCAAATCATCTAATTCGCTGTAGTTACCCAGGATTAAATGCCAATGCGACAATTGGCCCAACGAGTATTTTAGAATTATACAAACAGCTATTATTATTTTCTTTGAGCGATCCTTATAGCCTTTCCACCGATCACTTTAATCAGGTCCTAGAGCATATTATTCCGTTAGCCGGAAAAATCCAACTTTTTCCTTGGGCTGACGCACTACAAAAAAAATTAATCTCCGAATCCGTTGCGGACTTAAATAAACTCGAAGGTCTATTTATTGTCGATATGGATACTGATGCCCCGCCATATCCAATGGCGCGCGGAGAATATCCCGGGGAAATTGAAAACCGCTGGGTAATTGATACCCAACCGTTGCTAAAAGTATTTTATCAAAATACCCAAGATATTGTCGCGGAGAATGTCAGCGGATTACGCCGCCTTGCGGAACAGTTAATTACCTGCCTCCGGGGCGCAAATAAAAGAAGCGAATCACGTCATGCAGAAAAAACTACAGTTACTTTGGCGTTGGGAATTTTAATTGTCCATCAGGCATTATCAGGAAAGCCACTACCGGTATTACGGATCGAAGAAAATTGCTGGGCAATAATTAATCAAAGTAGCAAGGGATTGATGGTCAGTTCCAATAAACAATATACTGCTAGCGTCGGCGATTTAGTAGGAATCCATAGTTTTATTTCAGCAGAGATTGGTGCCTGGACGGTTGGTGTAATTCGCTGGCTACGTTCCACGATTACCGGCGGAATGGAATTAGGGATTGAATTATTACTCGGCACCGTATCCGCAGTATGGTGCGTATATCCTACGGAGGACCCGCAAATCGGAATATTGCAAATGTTGCCAGAGCCTGATCAAGGGGAAGCGCTTTTTACGCCCAAAGGATTTTACCGACGTGGACAAAATTTCGAACTTCATCATCAAAATCGATTACGCTGGGTAATGGCCGGTCATTTAATCCAAGAAGAGGCCGGTTTCGACCTTTTTGAATTAATTCCGTCTGGGGCTAATTTATGATTAATCGGGAAACTATTCCCCTAAGCGAGCGGTTAATTGTAGCGCTAGATGTGCCAAATGCGCGAATTGCGCAAACTTTAGTCGAACAACTCGGCGATTCAGTACATTTCTACAAACTCGGCCTGGAATTATTTATGTCGGGAGAGTATTTTGCGCTGATTGACTGGTTGCAACGACAAAACAAAAAGATTTTTGCGGACCTAAAATTATTTGATGTGCCGGAGACGGTTGCCCGAGCAGTACGTCAGCTTACTGAATACCCAATAGAATTTATTTCGGTGCATGGCGATGATGGAATATTATCTGCGGCGGTGCGGGAAAAACAAAAATTAAAAGTCTTAGCGGTAACAGTATTAACGAGCTTAAATCAATATGACCTTGCGGACCTCGGTTTTCAATGCGATATCGAATCATTAGTATTATCTCGCGCCCGCCGGGCATTAAATTTAGGGTGCGATGGAATTATCTCCTCGGGGTGGGAAATCGCGCAATTGCGCAATCGTTTAGGTAACCAATTCATTGTCGTTGTACCGGGAATCCGTCCAGTAGAAAATCGCCGAGTTGATGATCAAAAACGAGTCGTAAAAGTTGAGGACGCATTTTACGCCGGGGCCGATTATATTGTCGTTGGGCGGCCAATTCGGGATGACTCTAATCCGAAAATAGCGGCAGATGCAATTCAAAAAACGATCCAACAAATCATCCTTAGTGATAAAAATCCGGTTCTCCTTCAGGACGAATCTTGAAGCGCTTATATCCCCATTGATATTGGTGCGGGTGACGGCGGATACAGTTTTCTATTCCGGCATTGAGATACGCGCAACTTACGGCAATATCTGAGTTGGAAATCTGCAAATCACCTGGAATAAAATGCAAATGAAATCCGACGCCATGTGGAAGTCGCTCGGCGTAAACAAAATATACTGGGGAATGATTTTTCGCCGCAAGCCGTGATAATAGCACCATAGTATTAGTAGCAATTCCAAAAAATGGGGCAAATATTCCGGCGCCGCGCCCGGGATTATGATCCGGGAGAATTGCCACGACCTCTCCTCGTGCTAGAGTCTGATAAAGAGATTTAATACCAGACGTATTAGTAGCTACTAAATTAGCGCCACTGCGACTGCGGGCAAAACGGATATTTTCGGATAATTCAGTGAGGCGCGGCGGGCGATAAAGTGTGGTAAGAGGATAATTCATGGATAAATATAATCCGGCCATTTCCCACGCGCCTAGATGTGGCCCAGCGGCAATTACCCCGTGGTGTTGCTTAATTGCCATGCGAAATTCCTCTTCACCAGTCGTTTTTTTAACTAATTTTAATAAATCGCGGGGTTGCCATAACCATAATGCGCCCATTTCGGTAACAGTCTTGCCAATTTCAATTAACGTGGAGCGCACTAATTTACTCCGAACAATTGGCGATAATTCGGGAAAGCAACAGCGCAGATTAATTTCGACTACGCGACGTAATCGATTCGAAAATAGATTTGCGATGTTTCCTAAAATTACACCGATCCCGTGAGCAATTGGTAAAGGTAATCGGGAAAATAGTTTTAATACCAACCAAATAATCTGAGCGCGGATTATCATTTTGCCCTCACGATAAGTTATCAATCATTGTTATTCAACAAAACTCGATTAATTAAGAGGTAAATTTATGAATGATCCCAATGCTACTGAAACTCATCCGTCAATTGATCTAAGCGCCCCAGAGCTATATTTGAGTCGCGAACTTACTTGGCTAAACTTTAATCGCCGCGTGCTCCACGAAGCACACGATTCACGCACGCCCTTATTAGAACGCCTCAAATTTGTTGCGATTGTAAGCTCCAATCTCGATGAATTTTTTATGAAACGAATTGGCGGACTTAAACAACAAATTGAGGCAAAGGTTACCACTCTTAGTCCTGATGGGCGTACGCCAATCCAGCAACTTCATGATTGTCAGGCAATGGTACGTGAATTACAAGAAGAAAAATATCAAACCATGATCGAAGTATTAAAACTTATGGAGCAATATGGAATTTTTATTCGTCGTTATGAGGAATTAGACGATACCGTCAAAATAAAATTGCGTGAGCATTATCTGAATAATATTTTTCCTTTGGTTACGCCATTAGCAATGGACCCCGGGCATCCGTTTCCTTTTGTATCGAATCTCGCCCTTAATTTATTAGTTACCTTACGCTTTCCCGGAGATACCGAGACATGCCTGGCGCGGGTTAAGGTTCCATTACGGTGCGGAATTACAACCCGCTTTCTTTCCGTGGGGGAAGGTCATATTTATGTTACTTTAGAAGATGTAATGATTAATAATTTAGATTTGCTTTTTCCGGGAATGAAAGTCTACGGATGTGAAATGTTCCGCGTGACGCGCAATGCAAATGTCGAGCGCGACGAAGAGCAGGCGGATGACCTATTAGAGATGATTGAATCGGAATTGCGCGACCGTCAATTTGCCCCGATTGTGCGTTTAGAAGTTATGCAAAATACTAATCCGCTTCATCGCGGGATGTTAGCCGCAGAATTAGGTTTAGATGAGGTAAATGACGTTTATGAAATTAACGGAATGATGGCGACGCGTGATTTGATGCAATTGGCGAGTTTAGATATTCCCGAATTACGCGATATTCCCCATCATCCAATAGACCACCCACGTCTTCAAGACTCACGGAATATTTTTCATATCATTCGCGATGGTGGGCCGATTTTACTTCAGCATCCCTATGAGTCATTTGCGACTTCGGTCGAGCGCTTTTTACGAACTGCGTCTGAAGATCCAAAGGTTATGGCAATTAAAATGACTCTATATCGTACTTCGCAAGATTCGACAATTATTGCCCATTTAATTAATGCGGCGCGTAATGGAAAACAAATTGCGGTTTTAGTCGAAGTTAAAGCGCGTTTTGATGAGGCAGCAAATATTCAGTGGGTGCGCCGTTTGGAAATGGAGGGTATTCATGTTACCTATGGGGTCGTGGGGCTAAAAACGCATAGTAAAATAATTTTAATTGTACGCAAAGATTTTGATGGTCTGCGTCGTTATGCACATATCGGCACCGGCAATTATCATACGGGGACGGCGCGTCTTTACACTGATTTAGGAATACTCACCGGCGATACGGCGATTACTCAAGATTTGACTGAGCTATTCAATTTCCTTACCGGATATTCTCCACCCCGCAGTTATCGTAAATTGCTCGTTGCGCCTTATACACTAAAAACTGGATTACTCGAGAGAATTGGCCGGGAAATTCGCCTCCACTGTGCGGATAATCCCGGTTGTATTCAATTCAAAATGAATGCGCTCGAGGACCAAGATATTGTCGAGGCGCTATATCGCGCATCTCAGGCCGGAGTACGTATTGATCTTATTGTGCGCGATACCTGTCGCTTGCGTCCAGGAATTGCCAAAATTAGCGAAACGGTGCGCGTTCAAAGTATTGTCGGGAGATTTTTAGAACACGGAAGAATCTTTTATTTTCGCAATGGCGGTAATGAAGAATATTATATTGGCTCGGCGGATTGTATGAAAAGAAATCTTGAGAGCCGCGTCGAAGTAGTTGCACCGGTTGAAAATCAAAAATTGCGTGAAGAATTACGCATCCTCCTCGATATTCAACTTATGGATCGACGTAGTGCCTGGGATATGCAATCTGATGGGAGTTATTTGCAAAGGATTCCCGGGCCGGAAGGTGAGATGCATAGTACTCATGAACAATTAATTAGCCTTGCGGAAAAACGCTCGAAAGCCGTAGCAAAACGAAAGCGCAAAAAATTCCGTAGTAAAATGCTACAGCGCTTTTTAATGGAAAAATAAACGTGGAGTTTGAATTACTTTCGACCGATGGTGCGGCGCGGTGCGGTAATTTACATCTGGCGCACGGAAATGTTCAAACTCCAGCGTTTATGCCAGTCGGTACTCACGCAACCGTTAAGTCGCTAACGCCGGAGGAAATTCGTGCCACTGGGAGCGAAATAATTTTAGGAAATACTTTTCATTTATTACTGCGTCCGGGTATTGATACAATTCGTGCGCACGGCGGGCTACACCAATTTATGAATTGGGATGGTCCGATTCTTACGGATTCGGGCGGATTTCAGGTTTGGAGCCTTGCACAATTACGCAAGATTAGCGAGTCAGGGGTAAATTTTCATTCTCCGATAGATGGAAAGGTCTTTTTTTTGAGCCCGGAAGAATCTATTGCCGCTCAACACGCGCTTAATTCGGACATTGTAATGATTTTTGATGAGTGTACTCCGTATCCAATAAGTCTCGAGAAAGCGCGCGCTTCAATGGAATTATCGCTCCGCTGGGCGCAACGAAGTAAAATTGCTCACGGTGCGCATCCTGCTGCATTGTTCGGAATTGTCCAAGGTGGTATTTATCCTGATTTACGACATGCCTCGGCGCTAAAATTACAGGAGATCGGCTTTGATGGTTACGCAATTGGTGGGCTTGCAGTAGGCGAATCATCTGCCGAGCGTTTAGAAGTACTCGAGACTACCATTCCCGAATTACCGCCGCTCCGCCCGCGCTATCTGATGGGAATTGGAACACCAATAGATATTATTCAGGCGGTATTACGGGGAATTGACCTATTCGATTGCGTTTTACCAACGCGAAATGCCCGCCACGCTCATTTATTTACCCGTCAAGGCATAATACGCTTACGCAACGCGCAATATAAAAATGATCCGAATCCGCCGGATGAAAATTGTTCTTGTTATACCTGCCGTAATTATTCGCGCGCCTATTTACGTCATTTAGAGCAAAATCATGAAATACTCGGCGCACGTCTGAATACTGTGCATAATCTCCGTTATTATCAGGATTTAATGGCCGATCTCCGTCAGGCAATTACCCACGGGACCCTGAAAAGTTTTATCACCGAGTTTTTAACCTCACACCATAAAAAATAATTAGGGATAGTTTATCTATAAAAAAATTTAGGGTTCTCCCGAGCGTTTTTCTATTGTATTTACTTGAGTAAGTCGGTAGACTTATCTCAATCGAAGTAGCACGGTTTCTACCGCACAAAAAATCGCCTGCATAGAACAACGCTTTAATTTACGCGCATGAGGAGCAAAAAATGAATTATCAATCTGTCCCTGCGAAAATTATTATCCAAGGCGTTACGCGCCAAGGTATGAAATTTCGCCCGAGCGATTGGGCAGAACGACTCCAGGATTGCCTGGCTGTCCATGGAACCCAAACGCAAAATAGCCTGAACAATTGTATATCGACCGCTGGAATGCAACGGACCCCTTCGTTTTCGCCCTATGTGTATATCAATTTTCGCGATGGAATTAAATCGCTGGTTGTTGATCGGAAATTGTGGGAGACCAAACCGAGAGATTATGAATTCTTGGTCAATTTTTCACAGATGAACAATCTAAATGTAATTGAAGAATGGGCAGAAGCAGAAATAAGAAAAGTAGCCTAAACCTGTAAATAAAAGGTTACCTGAAACAAAAAGAACATTTCCTCACTGCCCCGACACTCATTTTTTGAGTATCGGGGACTTTTTTTTGGATAAAAGAATGCTTCAAATCTATAATAGCCTAACACGCAACAAAGAGGATTTTGTTCCGATTGAGGCCAATACGGTGCGGATTTATGTCTGCGGGATGACGGTATATGATTATTGCCATATTGGTCACGCACGGGTAATGGTGGTCTTCGATATGGTCGTCCGTTATCTGCGTCATCGCGATTTTCAGGTTGTGTATGTGCGCAATATTACGGATATTGATGATAAAATTATTGAACGGGCCGCTAAAAATCACGAAGATATTGGATCGCTCACGGCGCGTTTTATTGACGCAATGCGTGAGGATGCGAATAGTTTAGGGGTAATTCCGCCGGATTACGAACCGCGAGCCACGGATTCGATTTCAATTATTTTAGAGATGATCGAAAAATTGCTCAATTCGGGTTATGCTTACCAAACGGCAAATGGTGATATTTATTATGACGTGAGTCGCTTTGCTAATTACGGACAGCTTTCGGGAAAACATCTAAATACATTACGGGCCGGCGCACGGGTCGAAATTAACAAAGATAAGGATGACCCGCTGGATTTTGTATTATGGAAAGCGACGAAGCCTGGAGAACCATCTTGGAATTCCCGTTGGGGAGATGGCCGTCCGGGTTGGCATATTGAATGTTCGGCGATGTCCACGGCTACTTTGGGAAATCATTTTGATATTCACGGCGGTGGTGCCGACCTTTTATTTCCGCATCATGAAAACGAGATTGCACAAAGTGAGGCCGCAACCGGAGAGCATTTTGTCAATTTCTGGATGCACAACGGTTTTGTGCGCGTTAATAATGAGAAAATGGCGAAATCACTAGGAAATTTTTTCACTGTGCGAGATGTATTGAAATATTATGCACCGGAAGTATTGCGTTTCTTTATTATTGCCGCGCATTATCGCAGCCCACTCAATTATAGTGATCAAAATTTAGATGGGGCGCGGAGTGCATTGGTGCGCCTTTATACCGCCTTGCGTGGACTTCCTCGGCTAAATGAGACAAATGAAATAAACGAATCGACTTTTACGCAGCGCTTTCATGCAAATATGGAAGATGATTTTAATACGCCGGAGGCGCTTGCGGTGTGTTTTGATTTAGCGCGAGAGATCAATCGTCTTCGTGGGGAAAATATCGAGCAGGCAATTCGTTTAGCCGAAGAACTACGACGTCTGGGGGGAATTTTGGGACTGCTACAGGATAATCCTGAGCATTTTCTGCAGCATGAAAATATTACCGAAGACACTAATACACTCGATGAAAATGCAATTGATCAAGCAATTACCACTCGTCGTGCGGCGCTCAAAATCAAGGATTATGCTACTGCGGATCGAATTCGTGCTGATCTCAAGAATTATGGGATAATCTTGGAAGACCGTACCGGCGAAATTACTACTTGGCGGCGAAAAACCTAAAGAAAGAAAATTACCAAATTGAGAGGGATAGAAGATGCTGAATCCAAATTTTTTTCCCGCGTCGATGGCTGGTCACGCACTGGCAATTAAATTAGGCGGGATTTTAGCCCCAGCGGTACTATTATCCTTCATCGGGGGAATGCTATTATGGCGTGCGTTACATCCCGATAGTCAAGCGGCACTCGAAGAGAAACTTGAGAAATTACGGGAGGATAACAAAGAATTGCATCGGAAATTCCGACAATTATCAGAAAATTTATCAGCAACCCCGCCTCCGGTTTCCTTGAGTCCTGAGCCGCTGAGCCCTCTTAGTAAAAATACTACCTCCCCAGGGAAACTCACAATGCTAAGAAAAGTCCTGGAGGAAAATCTCCAACTTCGCGCTACAGCGCAATCTGACCTTACCTCTTAGGAATTCCCCCATGTCGATTTTTTATGTTGGTATCGATTTAGGAACTAGCCGCACCACAATTACCACCTCCACCGGACAACGTCTGACGTCTATTACCTGTGTCGGTTATCCCAAAGATGTAATTGCGCATAAACGCCTCAAAAAAGACTATCTACTTGGTGAGGAGGCATTAGCGAATCGCCTATCGGTGAATTTAGTTTGGCCGCTTGCCGATGGGGTAATTCGCGAAGACGTCCAATCTATCTCCGCAACAAAATTAATTCTGCAGGATATTCTTGCCCGGGCACTACCAGAGAAAAATCCCAGCGATCAAATATATGCCGCAATTGGTGTCCCGGCGCAGGCAAGTATTAACAATAAAAAGGCGATCCTGTCGTTGAGCAAAGGTGTTGTAGATAAAATTTTAATTGTCAGCGAACCGTTTGCCGTCGCCTATTCAATTGACCGTTTTGACGAGTGTTTAATTGTTGATATTGGCGCCGGAACCACTGATTTATGCCGAATGCACGGTGCAATGCCAGATGCAAGTGATCAATTGACCTTGACTTATGCAGGAAACTTCTTGGATCAGGAATTAACACAAGGGATTCTCCACAAATTTCCGAGTGTGCAATTGACACCACAAATAATTAAACGGATTAAAGAAAAACACGGATTTGTCTATGACGTATCCGAGCCGATTTTAGTTACGCTTACGGAGCAAGGGATTCCCCAGACTTATGAGATTACCGATGTTTTACGCGCTGCGTGTCTAAAATTGACTGATCCAATTAGCACGGCGGTACAGCAATTAGTCGGGAGTTTTGATCCCGATTTTCAAGAGAAATTGCGGAAAAATGTAATTGTCGCTGGGGGAGGGTCACGGCTGAAGGGAATTGACCGGGCAATTGAGAAAAGCCTCGAGCTATATGGCGGCGGAAGTGTGACTTGTGTCCAGGATGCGGAATATTGCGGTAGCGTCGGGACGTTGAAAATGTGCCTCGAAATGCCGGACGAGTATTGGGAGCAATTATCCGCAGCGCCGTAGAAATCCCCACCCCCCATTTAGGGCAGAGAAAATGTCAAAATCCCGTCCGGTTCGCGCTTAGATATTGCATAATGTCCAACATCAATTCCTGACAACCCAGGCCATTAACACTCGAAATCAAAAACGCTGGTTGCGTCCAATTCAATTCGTGAATAATCCGGGTGAAAATCTCGCGTGCAGTGCCCTCGGGAAAAAGATCGGCCTTATTGAGCACAAGCCAGCGAGCGCGTTGCGCAAGCTCCGGGTTATAAAGCGACAATTCGCGTTCAATACGCATTACATCGGTGACGGGATTGCCCTCGGGCGGGGCAATATCCACAAGGTGCAAAAGCAGGCGGGTACGCGATAAGTGTTTTAGAAAATGCCCTCCGAGTCCGGCGCCCTGAGCCGCCCCATCAATCAGACCGGGGAGGTCGGCGAGGACGAAGCTCTGGTCGACCCCGAGGCGCACTACCCCAAGATGGGGGTGGAGGGTAGTGAACGGATAGGCGGCGACTTTGGGATGGGCCGCAGTTACCTTGCGCAACAGGGAGGACTTTCCGGCGTTGGGTAAGCCGAGAAGCCCAACATCGGCCAGGAGTCTCAACTCAAGGCGGATGAGGCGCGTATCCCCGGGCGTGCCGGGGGTGGTCTGGCGCGGTGCGCGGTTGACGCTACTCTTGAAGCGGGCGTTGCCCAGGCCGTGAAATCCCCCCCGCGCCACGCACAGAGACTGCCCGGCGTGGGTAATATCACCCAGCAATTCCTCAGTCTCCACATCAAACGCAGCAGTCCCGACCGGCACCCGCAGGTGCAAATCCTCCCCGCTCCTACCGGTACACTCGGCGCCCGACCCATTCGCGCCGCGCTCGGCGCGAAACGAGCGCTGATAACGAAAATCCACCAAGGTGTTGAGCGCGGCATCGGCGAGCAGATAGACGCTCCCGCCGTCGCCGCCATCGCCACCATCAGGACCGCCCCGCGGGATAAATTTTTCGTGGCGAAAACTCAAGCACCCGTCTCCGCCGTCGCCCGCGACGACTTGGATCGTAACCTCGTCGACAAATTTCACTGCGTCTCAGTGATTACACTTACATATTTGCGGGTATTAGCGCCCCTGGCAGTGAAGGCCACGCGCCCGTTGGCCTTAGCGTAGAGGGTGTAATCACTGCCCAGCCCGACATTGACGCCCGGGTGAAAATGCGTACCGCGTTGCCGGACGATAATCGCCCCGGCACTGACCATCTCGCCGCCGAAACACTTGACGCCGAGCCGTTTTGACTCCGAGTCACGGCCATTGCGGGTACTACCACCGGCTTTTTTGTGTGCCATTGTTGCTACTCCGTTGGGGATACTATATCTAAAGGAAGGCTAATTACCGGAATTTCTTCGGGAATCTCGGGCGGATGGGTAGCGCTTGTGATCTCGGTGACCCGCAACTCGGTGAAATTCTGCCGATGACCGGTAACCTTTTGATAATGCTTCCGACGCCGGAACTTGACGATCCGAATTTTTTTCCCGCGGCCGTGTTCGAGTACGGTAGCCCGCACCGCACCGCCCGCAACGTAAGGTGCGCCTACCTCAACCTCGGGGCCATCGCCGATCATCAGCACCTTGTCCAAAGTGACCGTTGTGCCGGGCGCCGCCGCGAGCGTCTCGACCCGCAACCTATCGCCCATACTGACCCGATATTGCTTCCCGCCGGTCATAATTACTGCGTACATTCTCGTCTCTCCTATGAAAAAAGGTCTTTACAGACATTAAACAGGCAGAAATATACACAATTTTTGGCCGTTTTGTCCGGCTAGGGTAAAAATTTTCAGGAATTACGCAGTTGAATTGTAACTGGTTGATTTAGTTGGAAATCCTCAAGATAGGCTCCTTCCGTAACCGATTGAAAATGTTAAATGTGTTTTCTAACTGCGTAACTCCTACTTTCCCTAAAACTATCAATATCTAAGTGTTTATATCCATTTTGGATTATTTGCCAAGCAATACGTATTTTTGAGAATGCCAACGTACCGTGAGTTCCACGGAACCTTAAGCCTGTGGAGAGGGCGTGAGACCTGGGGGAGTTGTCGGCTACGGCGCAAACCGCGTAAGACTCCACGCTAAGGGGAGTTTTACTGGCGATAACCACGCCATTTCCCTAGGCAGCCTCGATGAAGCAGGAACTCCGCGCTAAATCTACCTTTGGGTAGATTTGGGGAGGTCTGAGAGAACGGCCGAGCGATTCCAAGCGGCTTTTCGCCCACCAAACCTGGCGCAATACCCTGGACATGCGAAAAAGTTGACTAAAATAGACGATTTTGTCGGTGGTTCTTGACAGTTGGGCGTTGACCCAAAGATACTGTGCCCAGAGAGACGGCTGAAGAAATCCCCCGAATTTGGTGAAAAACCCGCTAAAAACTGTTTCGAAACCTTGCTAAATTAAACAATGGCGCAAGCCGCTTTTTTGAGGAGTCTTGATATGTCGCGTCTTATTTTGGTGCATGGCGACAAGGGTGGCGTCGGTAAGACTACCCTCGCGCGCGCGACGTTGGATTATCTCTATCGTAAAACCCGCGTTCCGGTGGTCTATGATGCGGATAATCGCAACGGCCAAATCTATCGTTTCTATAAAGATGTATTTCCCGTTAAACAAATTGATATTAATCAACGCGGCTCTTTTGACGAGGTGCTTGATAAAGTCGCGGAGAATAAAAAATCCGGTGTTGCGCTAAATGTATTCGTGGATTTACCGGCGCAAGCAGGTAATAGCGTAGATGTTGCGCTGTCGGAATTGCGCTTAGTTGATGCGCTGGATAGTATTCGCGCCCGGGCGACTTTGCTATTTGTGATTGGCCGCACGACCGATTCAATTCAAGCGCTCCAAATTGCCTTTGATCTATTTGGCGCAATCGCGGATTTCGTTGTGGTGAAAAATGAATTCTTCGGCGAGGCCGAGCGTTTTGTCCTTTACGAGGCATCTGCAACCCGGCAAACTTTAATTAAAGGCGGTGCCAAGGAAATTATCGTCCCGCCGTTATGGGGCGACACTTACGACGCAGTGGACCGGCTTAATCTGCCATTTTTCAAAGTTGCCGAATCCAATTTGCCCCTTTCGACCAAGGCTCGGGTAGCCGCCTGGTTAGGTAAATTCGACGCCCAATTCGAAAAAGTCGATTCGTGGCTGTGATGTATTGGGAGGATAGAACGTGGGCGCGCCGACGGAGACTTTTATCGATTTATTCAAGCGGCAACCAACCGAGGCCGACCGAATTCGTTTGATGTCAGTACAAAAGGCGCTCCGATTGCCGGATGATGACCCGTTGTGGGTGATTTTTTTGGCGCTCGATTATTATCATAAACTTTATGAAGATGCGCCCGCGAAAATCCTCGAGGCGACGCAAAACGCCGCCCGGACGACAATTTCGGCCGCCGAGGCCTCTACGACCGAAAAATTAGTCAATGGTGCTGTCGCCGCAGTGCAAGAGCGACTCGGACGCATCCGGGCGTTGCAATGGCCGCTGGTAATTGTGTGTGCATTATTGTCCATAGCACTGATTGGACTGGGAATTAGTTTTTGGTTTGCGACTCAGCAATTCCGCGAACACGAGCTCGGCCTAATTGCGAGCCATGAGCGTAATCTAGCCGCAGCTCAGGAACAATTCAATAAAACGCTAATTGCGAAAGTCAGCGAAGTACAGGCCGCCGCAACTGCGCAATTAGCTCGGGATCAGTCGATTTTAGATTGGGCAAAGCAGTATCGTGATATTTATGAAAGCAGAGATTTTCAGGCGCGAATTGATTTTGTGGTGCGCAACCCAGTATTTGTAGATGTATTGAAGGCGCTCGAAAATCCTCAGCGGGATAATATCCTGCGTTTGGTGACCAATGCTGATCGATGGCGGATGGTTTATTCAGCAATACGACAACCGTGGCCGTGTTTTGCCGTAATAAATAAGCCTGCCGTAAGTCGTAGCGCGACGGCGTGTCAGGTTGGGTTAGAAGGTGAGCCGCTTCCCCCTTCCGCTCCGGCGGGAAACGCACCCCCTCCCCCTCCCCCTCCCCGACCAAAGAAGAAATAATGCCCGGGTGGCGGAATAGGTAGACGCAGCGGACTTGAAATTTGAGCACCCTATGAGGAAACCCAAAGGGTGAATGTGCCTAAATTCGGTGAAGACTAATGTAATAACTCCGCGAGCGCGGAATATAAAACAATGTTAATACCGAGCTAAGTTTAGAAATGCTCAGAAAAATATGCGGGCAATTCTGAAAAAGTGTAGAGACTTGACAGGCACTACCTAAGTTGGAATTAAACTCCAATACGGTAAAGGTAAAGTCCAGACCACAAACTGAAATACTCTTCCGGTCTTTTGAGTATATTTAGGTAACGAAAGTTATAGTGGTATGAAAATCCGCCGGCGCAAGCTGTACCGGTTCGAGTCCGGTCTCGGGCAATAAAATATCGGCGCTGAAGGCTCGATTTTTTTGGCGCTGCTCTTGCGAGCAAAAAATTACGGGATGCTCAATGGGTCAGGGTTTTTATGTAGTGATGTGCGCGCAATTTTTCTCCGCGCTTGCCGACAATGCACTCCTCATCGCGGCGATTTACATTCTCCAACAAACTGCCGCACCCGCCGAACAAATTCCCCTGCTGAAGTTTTTCTTCACCATTTCATATGTGGTGCTGGCCGCTTTTGTCGGGGAATTCGCCGATTCAATGCCAAAATGGCGCGTAATGTTCATCAGCAATAGCATCAAAATTATCGGCTGCGTGATGATGCTATTCGGATTTCACCCCCTAGCGGCTTATGCAATAGTCGGATTAGGCGCGGCGGCGTATTCACCAGCCAAATACGGAATTCTTACCGAAATGCTCCCGCCGGCTAAATTGGTTATTGCCAATGGATGGATTGAAGGATTGACCGTTGGGGCAATTATCCTCGGGACACTCCTCGGCGGCGCAATCATCCGCCCCCAATTAACTGAGATATTTCTGCCATTAGTTCCTACGTCGATGGCGAATGCCGCGCACGTCGCGATGTTAATTGTTATCGCAACTTATGTAATCGCCGCACTATTCAATATTTATATTCCCGATACCGGGGTACAATTGAAACCATTCCAGCGTAATCCACTTGCGGCAATCTATGAATTTAACCATTGTCTCAGTCTATTGTGGCGAGATCATTTAGGACAAATCTCGTTGGCGGTCACAACATTATTTTGGGGTGCTGGTGCGACTTTGCAGTTTATTGTGATCGATTGGGCAAATCTTAATCTTGCGCTTCCCCTTTCTGATGCGACTAATCTGCAGGGAATTGTCGCAATTGGTATTGCAATCGGTTCGGTACTCGCAGCGCGGGTAATTTCCTTAGCGCAGTCACCCTCGGTGATACCATTAGGGATTGCGATGGGACTAATTGTTAATCTGATCGTCTTTGTCCATGACTGGTATATTGCGATGATGATGATGGTAATTATTGGCGCACTCGCAGGTTTTTTTGTAGTACCAATGAATGCCTTATTGCAGCATCGTGGTCATGTTTTAATGGGCGCAGGTCACTCAATTGCCGTGCAAAACTTCAACGAAAATCTGAGCATTCTACTTATGACCGGTCTATACGCATTTTTGATCAAGCATGACTTCTCGACAAATTCGGTAATCGTGGCGTTTGGGCTATTTGTCGCCGGGACAATGTATCTAGTTAAATTACGTCATACGGCAAATCAACGCGCCAATAATCTCGAGATAAATTGATTATTCTCAATTCAATTTTTTAAGTTCTACCCATGGAGCGTCTCTGCCGAAAAAAATTCTGCAATTCCGCGGCGCATTCCTCGCGCAATAATCCCCATTCCCAAGATATACGATGATTAAATGCGGAAGATTCGAGGAGATTGAATTGGCTAAAAATTGCGCCGCTACGCGGATCGGGAGTTGCAAATACGAGGCGCGCAATTCGGGCGTGAATTAAGGCGCCGGCACACATCACGCATGGCTCTAACGTGGAATAGAGCGTCGCGTCCGGCAGACGGTAATTGCCCGCGAGATTGGCAGCGGCGCGCAGTGCCTCAATTTCGGCGTGTGCGGTCGGGTCGCAACGCTGAAGCGGACGATTCCAACCACTGCCCAAAATTATTCCGTCCCGCACCACAACAGCGCCTACCGGAACCTCGCCTTCGGTGTGCGCCCGGCGGGCAAGCTCTAGGGCGTGGCTCATCCAGCGCTGGTCGGTTGTCTCGGCGTTAGATTCACGGTACGCTTTACTCGTGGATTGAGCGGTGGATTGATCCAAAACCGAGTTAGCGTCGTTGAGCACAGAAAAATATCCCAAATTTTTCACGCTTTCTGAAATTATGTACAAATTCTATCTATTCCTGGTAATTTTCACCATTGCACCGGTAGCAGATGCTGATATCATGACCCGGCTCGAGGATGGCACGCCGGTAATTGTCGATGAGAATTCCCGCAACGTGTACTTTTTGGATGGTGCAGTACGCCGGCC
>Ga0114939_10001063_pt1 | contig 22258 bp, 17 predicted proteins | sample AshMeaCrysSpring_FD_87196 | JGI IMG/M metagenome (GOLD analysis project Ga0114939, IMG submission 87196) | Groundwater microbial communities from Big Spring, Nevada to study Microbial Dark Matter (Phase II) - Ash Meadows Crystal Spring | ecosystem: Environmental > Aquatic > Deep subsurface >...
AGTTAACGCACGAAGCCGAGAGTGAACGCTCTCGGCTTTTCGCGTTAGAGGCCGGTTCTCCAAGGGTTTGCGGCAAGTCTGGTCGCGAGGCGCGACTTTCAGTTCCGCAACGGTTGCTCTCAGGGTCCGGAAGCAACTATGGAGGTTGGCCTCGCACCCCGGTAGCAACCCCTTCGAACTCTCTGACTCTCTCGTTAACAAGCGTTGTTCCTTAACAACCCGGTTGCTCTCGCACCCCGTGAGATACGCCTGCCGAACCACCCCGCAAGCCCCTCTCCGTAACGTTCTGGTTGCACGGTAACGTCGCGTGTGTTACAGTGCACAACGGGCGTTACTGGAGGAGCGAATGGCGGAATACCGATCGGAACTCACGAAATATCTCGGCGATGCCTTGGGGGTATCCATCAAGCCGACGAGTTGGCCCGGTAAACAACGGCTTCCCATCTATCTACGGCAAGCCTACGACTTCGATCAATTCGATTTGCTTGACCGCCCCTGTATCACCATGGTCGACACGAGTGCCGACGACGTCTCTCCGGCAACCATCCGGAAGCATGTCGATCAATTGCGTGAGAAGTTCCCCGGCGATGTCATCTACGTTCGGCAACAATTGGCCAGCTACCTCCGAAAACGCCTCATCGAACAACGAGTCCAGTTCGTCGTTCCTGGGAATCAGATGTATCTTCCCGGCTTTGGAATCGACTTGCGCGAGTTCTTTCGGCAGCAACGTCCAGCGCCAAAACAACTCAGTCCAGCCGCGCAGCTGACCTTCCTCTACCTTCTCGTCAATCGGGACATTGCAGATCGCACGGTCAACGGACTCGCCCAGTCATTGGGTTACTCGAAGATGTCGATCAGTCGAGTGCTGTCCGAGTTGGAGAATGCCGAGTTGGGCAGAGTCGAGACCAGGGGGCGACACCGCTCACTGTCCTTGATGGAGGATCGCAAGCAGGCATGGGAACGGGCACAATCGCGCCTCAAATCACCTGTCTCGAAACGGCTTGCCGTAGACGCGGCAGCGGCGGACAAATTACGAGTACCCGCCGGCTTATCCGCGCTCGCCGAATTCTCGTCAATTTCAGCCGGTGCTCGTCGTACGTACGCAGCGACTGCAAAAGACTTTGCCGAGTATAAAGCCAAGTCGAAAACGAAGGACGCCACGGTTGGCGAGGCCGAAGTCGAGATTTGGACCTACGATCCCAAGTTGCTGATGGAGCATGAAATCGTCGATCGGTTTTCATTATTTCTGTCGCTGCGCGACAGCGAGGATGAACGAGTCCAAGCTGCACTCGGTGAAATGATGGAGACGATCGCATGGTAGAGGGCCTTGATCGGTTTGCAGATCACTTCGCCAGCTACACGGATCGATATGCCCTGATCGGTGGCGCGGCCTGCGACTTGGCAATGCAGATGGCAGCCCAGCCATTCCGGGCTACCAAAGACCTGGACATCGTGCTCTTGCTCGAAACCCTGGACACGGTGTTCGTGGCGGCCTTTTGGGACTTTGTTCGCCAAGCGAGATATCAGAGCCGAGAACGGGAACCTGAGCGACGTCAGTTCTATCGTTTCACGCGGCCCGAAGCCGCCGGATTCCCTTCAATGCTTGAGCTGTTTGCGAGAAGGCCTGATGCGATTGATTACGAGGGCGAAGGGCATCTGACTCCGATTCCGATGGACGGTACTGTGTCGAGCCTTTCAGCAATCCTGCTTGACAACGACTACTACGACTGGATTCGCGCAGGAAAGCAGATGCAGGACAGTCTGTCGTTCGTTCGCGCCGAACACCTGATTCCTCTGAAAGCGCGGGCGTGGATCGATCTGTCAGCAAGAAAATCGGTAGGCGAGTCCGTGAGTTCAACGGACGTCAAAAAACACAGGAACGATGTTTTTCGGTTGTTGACCATCGTCGATCCGGAATACGTGGTAACACCACCCGGTCAAATCGCGACGGACATGGAGACATTCTTGAATCGCGTTCCCGATGACCCTCCTGATCTCCGGTCGCTTGGCATCCGAGGCATGTCGCTTGAGGAAGCAGTTGCGAGCTTGCGTGACACATATTTGAAGTGACGAATTTGCCCGCCAACTCGGATCTCCGCCCGGTAGGTAAACAATAGAGGCCTCGCTCGGCCACAAACCTGCCCCGGCCATCGCCGCGATCGGTGGCAATTCTCTTGCGGAGATTTTGATCATGACCAACTGCGATCAAACTGCGCGCGGACCCGACGAGCAACGACTTGTCGACGTAGCAGCGATCCTGGCGGCGGGAATCCTACGGCTCCGGGAGCGGCAGTCGCTGCCCGTGCCCAAACCGGTGAAGAATCCCGGCGATTCCTCTCCCGATCGCCTTGAGCTTTCGGGCGAAACCGTGCTCAGTGTGGTCCACGGCGGTTAACCCGCCGAGAGATCTATTCCCAGGACCATCAGGAGACACACATGCAAGTGAACGTCGGAAAAGAAATCGCAGCGCTGGAGGAGATGCCTGTCGCCCGGCCCCCCATTTACGGCGCAGCGCTGTTCGGCCAGATGGCCAAGACGTGTGACGCCGAGAGTTCCCGTTGACCGAGAATCGAGCTATTCTTCGCGGAGCCGACGCACAACACCGCCGCGCCAAATTCGATTTTAGCGCCATCACTTGCCGTTCTTCATTCCAGCCGCCGTCTTTTCCGCTGCCTCCAAAACTCGTAGCAGATTGCCCCCGAGGATGGCGTGAATTTCGGTGGATGTATAGCCGCGATCGAGCAAGAGCTGAGTGATGATCGGATAGCATGCAACGTCTTTCAGCTGTTCGGGAAGCATCATCACGCCGTCGAAATCCGAGCCGAGGCCGACGTGCTCGACACCGGCCACGCGAGCAATGTGATCGATATGATCGACCACGTCATGCACCGTTCCCGGCAGAACAGGGTTCCTTGCGAGCCACGCTTTCCGTTCACGGTTGAAGTCAGCCTCGTTGGGAAATCGCTTTCGCAAGTCGCGAAAGACGTCGAACATCGGCTGCATTCGCCGCGCCGATTCGGGCTCGACGAACATCGAGCCAAAGTTGACGAGCACCACACCTCCGTTTTTGGCGACGAGCCGCAATACATTGTCAGGTACGTTCCGTGGATGATCGGCTATCGCCCGCGCCGAGGAATGTGAAAAGATCACGGGCGACACACTTGTGCGCAGCGCGTCGAGCATCGTCGCTTCGGAGACATGGGAGAGATCGACGAGCATTCCCAATCGGTTCATTTCCCGCACGACTTCCTCACCAAAGGGGGAAAGTCCGTCGTGCCGCGAGGCGTCGGTAGCTGCGTCGGCCCAGTCGAGCGTGTCGCCGTGGGTAAGCGTCATGTATCGGGCGCCGGCGTCGTACAGCCGTTGCAGATTCGCCAAAGAATTTTCGATCGAGTGCCCGCCTTCCATTCCCATCAGCGAGGCGATCTTGCCTTCGCCCCGCAATCGTTTCACGTCAGCCGCTGTATAGGCCATCGCAAACGTCTCCGGATAGCGATCGGCCATCCGTTTTACGAAGTCAATTTGCTCGAGCGTCGTCAGCATCGCCGTGCCGGATTTCATGGTGGCGACAGGCACATACACCGACCAAAACTGGGCGCCGACGCCGCCTGCTCGCAGCTTGGGAATATCGGTATTGAGCGTTGCTTGCTCGATGGCGATGTCGAGCTTGTCGAACGAGCCGCCTACCTGCTCGCGCATTTCCCAAGGCAGATCGTTGTGCCCGTCGAAGAGCAACGCCGCGCGATGGATTTTCGCGGCCTCTTCCGATACCACAACCTTCCGGTGGCGATCGATCTCGCTTCGCGCCTTACCCGGCCCGTAAATTGCTCGCCCCGGCCTTGCGCCAGTGTGTTCACCGTCGCTCAAGACCAGTGTGCCGTTAACGAATACGTGCTTCATGCCGGCAGCGTATTGATGCGGTTCGTGATACGTCGCACGATCGGCCACGGTCACTGGATCAAAGACGACCACATCGGCGAAATACTCAGGAAGTAGCGCCCCCCGGCGCCGCAGGCCGAGCGTCTTCGCGGGCAGCGACGTGAGTTTGCGAACTGCCGCTTCGAGCGAGATCGCCCGTTCGTCGCGAACATACTTGCCGAGCAAGCGGGCGAAGTTGCCATAGGCTCGCGGATGGACATTGAACTTGAGAAACACTCCTTCGGGAGCGAGGGCTGCAGCGTCGGAACCGAAGCTCAGCCAGGGAATCGCAATTTGCTGGCGAACATTCTCTTCGCTCATCAGAAAATAGACACATTCCACGCGGCTGCCATCTTCGATCACCAGGTCGATCGCTGTCGACTCTGGCGTTTTGCCGCGCTGCAAGGCGACTTCGGCCAGCGTCTTGCCGGTGAGATGCTTCAGATCGCGGCTGCGAAAGCCGATGAGCAAGCACTTCTCGGCCGAACCAGCCATCAAGAGCAGGTTCTCCCACTCGTCGGTCGGGGTGCGCATTTCGCGCTCGACGCGCTCGCGCGTCGCCTGGTCGCGCAACCGATCGCGCCAGGCTTCGAAGCCGCCTACTTGCACCCACGGCGGCATTGAAGCCGAAAGGCCAGTGGCTCCGGCCGTGTAGGGATACATGTCGGCCGTGATTCCCAGTCCCTCGGCCCGGGCCGCTTCGATGCGGGCCAGCACGTCCTCGAGCTTATGCCAGTTTTTCTGGCCGGCAGCTTTCAGGTGATAAATCTCCGCGGCGATGTTTGCCTCGCGAGCGATTGCGATCAACTCTTCGACCGCTTCCAGGAGCCGATTTCCCTCGCTCCGCAGATGCGAGATATAGATCCCATCGTATTCGGCGGCTGCTCTGCACAGCTCGACCAACTCGGCTGTCTGAGCGTAGCAACCCGGAGCATAGATCAACGCCGAGCCGACGCCGAGCGCTCCTTCGCGCATCGCACGACGAACGTGCTCTTTCATTCTTTCCAGCTCTTCACGCGTGGGCGCACGATCGGCATAGCCGATCTCGTGAATTCGCACCGAGCTTGCGCCGACGAACGACGCCACGTTTACCGAAACTCCTTGATTTTCCAGATGGGAAAGATATTCGGCGAGAGTCGTCCATGGTACTTCGAAGACGATATCAGCCTGCTCTCGAATCAACTCACGGCGCATCGCTTCGCTAAGCGGCCCCATGGACGAGCCTTCACCGAAGACTTCCAGCGTTACGCCTTGGCGAATATCGCTCTGTGCGTTGCCGTCTTCCAGAAGCGATTCCGTCGCCCAGCTCAAAATATTGATGAACCCCGGCGCGACGACGAGGCCGTTGGCGTCGATTTCACGCTTACCTGAGGCCGCAGCCAATTCGCCCACCGCCGCGATCTTGTCGCCGACAATCGCCAGATCGCCGCGACGCGACGGCCCACCAAGTCCATCAACAAGTTGGCCGTTTCGCAGGATCAGGTCATAGAGAGGTAACGCCTCTTGTGCGAATGTTTCTGCGGGCAACAGACTCGCCGCGACAAACGCGGCAAGCATGGCGAAGTTTCGAGATATCGATCGACCTGGAGCCATTTCGATTTGCACTTCCTGCTTGAGCCGAGACGTACCGGCGACATTGTGCAATGGCCAGACGGCGATTGCCAGTTGGCCCACGGGCGAAACACGGGAAGCACGCTTGGGCACGTGAGCATGGCTCACGGCTCGCGAGTGCGTGAACTTGTCAGACCGACAAGCCCGGGCCGTCGCCGAGGCACACCGCAGACTGGCTCGTGATATGCAGGCCTCTGAGCAAGCGGTGGTGGTCGATCGGTCATTCGGACAGATCGAAATCTGGAACGTAGTTTGCGGCTCGTTATGGAATTTTCCCCACGCGATCGTGGACGCCCGATGACACTTCGCAAACACTCATCTCGGCATGGGATAGACGTTTCTGCACTACGCAATGATTTCTTCGATCGGATGGGCATCGATGACGCCCGTTAGTTTCTCATCGAGCCCGCCGTGGAAATAGGTCAGCCGCCGGTGATCAATTCCCATCAAACGAAGGATGGTGGCGTGCAGATCTCGCAGATGACGGGGGTTTTCGACCGCCTTTTCGCCGATCTCATCGGTGGCTCCGTAGCTGGTTCCACCCTTCACTCCCGCACCGGCGAACCAATACGTGAATCCCATCGGGTTGTGATCTCGCCCCCCGGGTTTTCCCCCGGTATTGAAAGTTTCTGAAACCGGCATCCGCCCGAACTCGCCTCCCCAAACCACAAGCGTTGATTCCAACAAGCCCCGCTGCTCCAAATCGTTCAATAGCGCAGCGATCGGACGATCCACCTCGGGGCAGTGGAGCCGCAAGTTCTCTTCAATGCCGTGATGGCCGTCCCACGTATTCTGGCCTCCGGCATTTCCTCCGCCCGAGTAGATCTGGATAAACCGCACCCCTCGCTCGACGAGACGCCGCGCGATCAGACACTGGCGACCAAAAGTGCTCGGCCCGAGTGCCAGCGGGTGCCAATCTGGCTTGGGTTCATTGATCCCATACATTTCGATGGTCGATTCGGTCTCCTGGCTCAGATCCATCGCCTCCGGTGCAGCGACTTGTAACTGAAAGGCCAGCTCATAGCTGGCAATCCTGGCCGCAAGTTCCGAGGAATCAGGGTGCAGATTCGCGAATCGGCGATTCCACTTCTGAAGAAGCTCGATCTCCTCACGCTGCGCGGTGCGATCCATCCCCGGAGGAGGGTTGAGGTGGAGAATCGGTTGCGATGAAGGCCGCAGTAACGTTCCTTGGTAGGCGGCCGGCATGTAACCGCTCGACCAGTTAGGCGCTCCGCTGGTCGGCCCGCCGCGCGGATCGAGCATCACGACAAAGCCGGGCAGATTTTCGTTCTCCGAACCTAGTCCGTAGGTAATCCACGAACCTAGGGAAGGATGCCCCTGCAGGGTCCGGCCGCAGTTGATCTGCAGCAACGCGCTGCCGTGCGCGAAGGAGTCGCTGGTCAAACTCTTGATGAGCGCGAGCTTGTCCATATGCCTGGCAATGTTGGGGAACGCATCCGAACACCACAGGCCTGACTCTCCATACTGGCGAAACGACCGTCGGCTCGCCTGCAGCACCGCTTGGGTCTTGGTCCCCCTTCGAAACTCATTCTCGATCGATTGACCATCCCGCTTCTGCAGCTCTGGTTTGTAGTCGAACAAGTCCATCTGCGAAGGACCACCGAACATAAACAGGAAGATCACCGACTTGGCTTTCGTCGGAAGCATCGGAGGCCTGGCCGCCATCGGATCTGAGGCTGGCTCTCCTGAAATGGCACCATGTCGAGTCCCCATCAATGACAACAGCGCCAACGAACCAAACCCAGCTCCCGTTGCCGTACAGAAATGGCGTCGATCGAGTCGGTGTTCGTTGGGATTCATCGATCTAGTCCATGTACAGGAATTCGCTGCTGTTCAGGAGTGTTCGGCACAGACGGATCCATCGCTCCTCTTGGGCATCCTGTGCTTGCTCATCGCCGATGTACGTTACCGCATCTTGGATTTCCTCTTCGCTTGGTTCGCGTTGATAGACGAGATGCCATAAACGCCTCAAACGATCCTGCAGCCCTGAACCGGCGTCCTGTTTCGCACGGTCGCTCAACGCGGCAGCTTGTTCCTGCATCCAGGGATCATTCAGTAACAACAATGCCTGAGGCGCCGTGGTGGTCACCGTTCGGATCCCGGTGGGCCCGGTGCTGTTGGTGAAATCGAGCGTCTCCAGAAAGGGAACCCGCAACGAGCGTTTAACAATCAGATAAACGCTGCGGCAGTTTTGGTCTTGAAGCGGGCTCTCTTGCCATGCGGAGAGCGACACCGGATTCGCCGAGTCTCGCACCTCCTGGGTAAGCGTTGGGTAAACGCTCGGTCCAGCTGCCTTGGACCCCAGTCTTCCGGACACGAAAAGAATCGAGTCACGGATTGACTCAGCATCGAGCCGACGAACTTTTGGAGTGGCGTAGGGAGAGTGTCCCTCTTGTGAGGTTTGTGTCGAGCGGCGATAGGCTTCAGTGGCCAGGATGATCCGATGGAGATGCTTTATCGACCATCCGGAGCGGATCAGTTCGAGCGCCAAAAAGTCGAGTAATGCCGGATTGCTCGGGGGCAAACCCGTTCGTCCAAAGTCGTCGATCGTCGTGACAATTCCTTCGCCGAAGTGTCGTTGCCAGATTCGATTGACGATCACACGTGCCGTGAGTGGTTGACGTGGATCGACCATCCAGCGCGCCAGTTGCAACCGGGCACCGCTTGAGTTCGCAAAGGAAACTCGATCCCCTTCGACATCGACCAGCGGTTGCAGGATCTGAGGCACACGTGCCACGACCTGCTCTTTCGGCAGTTTGGGATCGCCGCGATGCAGGACGAACGTCGCCTTGGGAGCCTTGCCGATCTCCCATACGCCCAACGCTGAATCCATCGGCGGGGCCATGTCGCGAAGATTCTTGATCTCTCCATCGATCGCCAGGCGCACCGCTGGATCGGTTGCGGAGTCGAGTTGAGCTTGTTTTTCGGCGATCTGTTGCTGGCGTTTGTCTTCCCAAGCCTGGATTTCCGAGTCGGGCACAAGCGTCCGTTGGATCCGTCCGGTCCCTCGCCCTCCTCCCCCCTTCTTGTTCAAGCCATAGGGCTCGATCCCGCGGAGGAAGGTAAGCAAGGAGTAGTAGTCGGACTGGCTAATCGGATCGAATTTATGATCATGGCATCGGGCACAGCCAAGCGTCATTCCCAGAAAAGCCGAACCGATAGTGACCATGATATCGTCGGCGTCGTCGAACTCTGCAGCCTCGGTATCGTCGGGCTCATCATCCCAAACGTGCAACCGATAGAAACCGGTCGCGACGATCGCGTCCCGCCACTCCTGGGGATGTGATTTCAGCGTCCAGCCTTGCACCTGAGCCCATTCATCGCCCGCGAGCTGTTCGGTGATGAACCGGTCATACGGCTTGTCTTGATGAAACGCCTTGATCACGTAATCGCGATATCTCCAAGCGTTTGGTTTCAATCCGTCTCGTTCATAGCCGTTGGTTTCCCCGAATCGGACCCAATCGAGCCAGTAGCGGCCCCATCGTTCGCCGTAATGATGCGAAGCGAGCAACGCTTCGACGCGTCTGTTCCACTGCTCGAAGCTGGGATCTGATTCAAAGTCGGCGACTGTTTCAAACGTGGGCGGCAGTCCCCAGAGGTCCAAATAGAGCCGTCTTATTAGATTGCGAGGACTGGCCGGATTTAGTTCCCGTTGGGGGAAGTCGTCCTGCCGAGCGATCAGTAGATCAATTTTCTGTGAGGGGGTGAGACGCTGCTCCTCGGGCGCGAAGGAGGGGTATTGCATCGGCTGGAACGCCCAATACTGGCGATCCTCGTCGGTGATCTCGAAGATTCTGTTACGCTTCTGCAGTACGCTTGTATTCTGTTCGCTGGATGCGCGCGGATCGTAAGCTCCACGATCGATCCATTGCTGCAAATCGGAAACTTCGGTTTTGGTCAAAGCCGTGTGCGGAGGGGGCGGCATGCGGACGTCCGGATCCTCAGCGCGGACCAGTTCGAACAACAGACTTTTTGCGCTTGTACCGGGTTGGATCACCCTGGCCGCTTCCCAGCCCCCGCGATTTTCCAGACTCAATCCTCCTTCTGGATCCTCCCCTGCATGGCATTCGAGGCAGTGCTTTTCAAGCAGCGGCCGGATCTTGGTTTCAAAAAAGGATTGGTTTTGCCGATCTGGGTGTTCTTCTGCGGGGCATGCCACGGCGCCGGTCCATGCCAGCAGCATGCTGAATAATCGCGCCATGTAGGGTTTGACGTGACGCATGGGCAGGCAGGAGGCCACGAATGGTTGTGGTGAACTGGGAGGACGCGAACATTATAGCATGCCGCATTGAAGGATGCTTGCATTGCCAATCCGCACCCGGCGAACGAAGTGACTGCGATTCGCAAGCGGTAGCGTGGCTGCGGCTGGGGATGGCTAGTCGGTTGCTGTCGCAAGCGGGGCAGGTCCACGGCGGAGGTTCTCGAGCAGATATCGCATGATCAGCATGCGCACATGCACCTCTGACCCACGGCCTTCACGCAGACCATGGTCTCGATTGGGATAGACCATGTAGTCGAACGGTTTGCCCAGTTCGATGAGTCGGTCCACCAATCCTTCGATAATCTGAATGTGTGTGTTGGTTTCGCCAGAACCGGTGATGATCAGCAGCTTGCCCTGCAGGCCTTCGGCAAAGTTCAGAGGGGCGGATCGCTCGTATCCCTCCGCATTTACCTCGGGCGTCCTCATGTAGATTTCCTGAAACCATGCGTTGTATAGATGCGGCTGGGGTTTTGGCACGACTGCAATCCCTACATGGTACAAGTCGGGTTTACGAAACATCGCGTTCAACGTATTGGATCCACCGCCGCTCCAGCCCCAAATTCCGACGCGCGATAAATCCACGTAGGATCTGGTACGAGCCAGTGCCTGCAAAGCAGATGCTTGATCCTCTGTCGAGAGCGGCCCCAAACTGCCGAAGATCGATCGCCGCCAGGCCGCTCCTTTGGGCGCGGGCGTGCCGCGGTTATCGATCGAGACGACCAGATAGCCGAGGTCAGCGACGACGCGATGAAAGTCAACATGAGCCGTGCCCCAGGCATCCAGCACTGTCTGTGCATAGGGTTCACCGTACACATAGATAAAGACGGGATACTTGCGAGTCTCGTCAAAGTCCTTCGGCTTGATCATCCACGCGTCGACAGAAACGCCACCCCCAAGATCCAGCTGGAGAAACTCTGTGGGGCGTGCGACCAGTAATTTCATTTTTTCGCGAAGCAAGGCATTGTCTTCCAACACCTTGACCACGCGGTGGCCTTGCAGTTCCACCAGCTCGACGATCGGTGGAGAATCGATGGTTGAATAGGTATGCAAGGCCCATTTCGAATCAGGGGAAAATCTGTAGTCATGCGTCCCACGCTGTGCCTTCGGCGTCACGCATTCCTGAGTTCCTGAGCCATCGAGAGGCACGCGATAGAGATACTTCTGGGTCCCATTGTCAGGGGAGGCATAGAAGTAATACCAACCGCCACTTTCATCTACAGCAGCCCGATCAATCAAGTCGTAAGGACCAGGTGTCAGCTGCGCCAGCTCTTCTCCTGCCCGCGAGTAAACAAAGGCATGGCGCCAGCCATCTCTTTCAGTCACAACGATGAATGCTTCTCCATGACGGATCCAAGTTAGACCCACGTTCTTTTCTTGTGCGGAGATAGCCCAGGCGGGATTTGTCTCGCTGTAGATTGTTTTGACTTGTCCATCGACCGTGATCAGCAGGAATTCGCGCTTGTCGCGAAAGCGGCTCAACGTTTCCACCAAAATCTCGGTGGCATTGCCAGCCCAATCGACCTGCCCAAGATAGAACCCCTCGGGCGGTGCCGTGATCGGCAGCCATGTCGCGCGTTTTTCCGCGAGATCCACCACGCCCACACGAAGCGTCTCGATTTTCTCACCAACGCGTGCAAATCGATCGTATCGCACCCCTGGATACGAAGGATCTTCCGGCACAAGCACTGGTCGAAGTCGGACATCAGTTTCGTCGACCTCCACAAACACGGCATGGGTGCCGTCGAGATTCCAGGACAGGTCGCGGTAGGATACCTGCCGTTCAGGATGCGAATTCGTCACTTGAGTGACTTGGTCGGTCGCCAGTTCGCGCAGGAACAGGTGGTTGTCTTTGGACTCAAGGACCCATTTTCCGTCGGGCGAAACGGATGGCTGGCGCGCTGCCGGAAGATCGCGCGGAGCTGCTACTGTGGCGGCCTCGCCTGCCCGCACCTCGTAAAACACTTCCCGCGGTGCCCCCGAGTCAGGATCCCTCTTCTCAATCCGAAATCCCGAACTATCCGGAAACCAGGTGGCGACAAACTCCCGGGGCCGGAACTCTCGGCGCTCGTAGATTGCTCGAATCCGCGGCTCCATCTCGGTGAGCGCTCGTTTGGAGTCCTCGGCCTGAGGGTCAGCCGCTCGCGCCATCGGCGGCGGAATCAATCCAGAGGCCACGAAGATTGGCAGGGCATATTTCAGCATCAGGGCTCCTCGTCTCAGCCAGTTCCAAGGCAGTTTGTGCACCGAACTTCCGTCAGTCTTGGGTAAGCAGTTTGACTAAATTTGGCCGTCCTGTGGTCCTCGGCCCGCTCTGAGGACAAGCGCAGGCCGGGCAGCCTGACAGGGAGTTGACGAGCACCCACCAGGCGCCACGGCGCGAGGCCTGATCGCCTGCAGTTCATCAGAAAAGCTGCGCGCGGAGGCAGGCCGAATTGACCAGGAGTCGCCTGTGCGCTGAGGCATGTGATTGCAATCGGCCCGTCATTTTGCCTGGCCAATACCGCGGCTCTTGCTGGTGCCCCCCTGATCATGCGGGGGCCAGGGCAGTGGCACCATGTCGATCGTTTTTGGCTGAATCCTTCCGCGAACGAATGTCGGGACTCAATGCTGCGGCTGCTTCACTTGGGCTGCTGTTTCGCGGACTGCCGGATGACAGTAACAGCTAGCAGTTGGTTCCACATCCGATTGAAGCCATGCCGCATCGCCTCCCGGCTTCAGGCCGTCCTTACGGCCAATCCCTGGACACCCAGAGTCAAAGAAGGGAGGGTTTCACCAGTAGTAATTCCAATGCGCTGGGTTGGCGCGAGCCGTCGAGGATCAGAGCAATGCGGTGTCGGGCGATCCGCTAGACTCTACGGTTGCAACGGAGGAACACGCCGTTGCCACGCACCTTGGATGGCGCCATGCAGGCGATGTTGGGGCAACCGCCGGCCGTGAACAGAAAGGACGACGGTCGAATCAAAAGCCACGGATGCATCAGCAGCCGAGATCAGTCCCCGCACGCTCAATAAATCCCGAAGCAGGGCCGAGACATGAAGAAGCACTGGAAACGGAACTTGAACGCTTGCCTTGTCTGGGGTGGGGTCTTTCTGTCCCTGATGGCAGGATCCGAGATTCTGCATGGATTCGACGAGGTTGACGATTCCCGATCGCTAAAGGAAGCCGTCGGCGGAAGATTCAAAATCGGTGTGGGCGTCAGTCATCGTGTCGTCCAGCAGCCTGAAGATGCCGAACTGATCCGTCGCCACTTCGAGATCGTTACTCCTGAGAACTGCATGAAGCCGCAGAGCATTCACCCGGAGGAAGGGCGGTGGAACTTTGCGGAAACCGATCAGTTTTACAAGTTCGCTCGCGACAATCATTTGGAGGTTGTCGGTCATTGCCTGGTGTGGGCAAAGGATGATCGGACGGCCGACTGGATGATGCGCGAACAAGGAGGTCCGGTTTCCCGGGAGACGCTGCTCCGTCGCATTGAGGACCATGTCGCTGCGGTGGTCGAACGATATGCCGCGGATACCACGATGTGGGATGTCGTCAATGAAGCTGTCGGAGACAGCGATGAAGGAATGCTGCGCGATTCGATCTATTCGCGGGCCACGGGGATGGACTTTATTGGCACCGCATTCAAGACTGCCCGCGCCAAAGATCCCGACGCGCTGCTGATCTACAACGACTACAACGGGCACAAGCCGGGAAAGCGCGAAAAGCTGATGGAGTTTCTCAGGGAACTGCAGAGGCGAGGCGTTCCCGTAGATGCCTACGGGATGCAGGGACACTTCGAACTGGGGGATGATTCGATTCCCCAACTTCGCGACACCTTCAACCAGCTTCGCGAGCTGGGATTGAAGATCGTCGTTTCCGAGCTGGACATCGATGTGGTGACACGTGGAAAGTGGTGGGCGGACGGGGGAAAGTACCGGGACGAACTGGCCAGTTATGACCCGTACAGGGATGGGTGGCCACCGCATGTCGAACAGCAGATGGTGCAGCAGTACGTGGATCTGTTCCGTCTGTTCAATGAATACCAGGATGTCATCGCACGTGTATCGTTTTGGAACTTGCACGATGGCGACAGCTGGCTGAACTATTTCCCGTGGAAGCGGACGAACTATCCCCTGCTGTTTGATCGACAGCGGCAGCCCAAGGCAGCATTTGACGCGGTCTACGATTTGCTGACATCGGAATCTGCATTGGCCCGATAGAACGAAGGAAACCTGTGGCGACAATCGAGCAGGCTGCACCTTGGCCCGCCATCGGCGCCAGGCATGAGCGATGTCAGAAGTTCTTCGGCTGATGGTCGAAGATCCGAAGTTGGTCGCGCACCTGGATCAACTGGGCAGTGATACTGATGGCGATTTCGGCCGGCGTGTTGTTCCCCAGCGGCAAGCCGATGGGGCAGTGATAGCTGCTGAGCCGTTCATCGGGGACCCCCAGATGCCTCAGATCGCGGCGGATGGCACTTGCCTTCTGAGCACTCCCAATGACGCCGATGAAGGGCGCCGAGCGGGTACGCAGAATCTCGGCGAGCACGGGCACATCCGTCGCGTGACCCTTGCTGATCAGAACAAAGAACGAATGGTCTTCCAGCTCCGGCAGAACGGAAACTGGATCGGCGAGGCACTTCTTCCGGAGTTTGGGGTGATCGGCAAGTTTGCTGATCCATTCACTTCGCGGATCCACACACGTCACCTGGCAGTTCAGCGTCAGTAGGAGCGGGATCAGCGCTTGTGCGACATGCCCAGCGCCAAACACAGCGATCGGCCAAACGGCTCGCCGGTGGAACTCAAAGAATAGGGTTACCTCGCCGCCGCAGGTCATCCCAATTTGAGTTTGCAGATTCCACTTTTCCAGGGCTGTGGCTGGTCCTTCGCATTGTTGAAGTTGTCGCTGTGCATATTCGATCGCAGCGTTCTCGATCTTGCCGCCGCCAATCGTGCCTGCGACAAGCCCACGATCGGTTACAATCGCCTTTGCGCCGGCGATTTGCGGGGCACTGCCGCGAATCGCAAGCAACGTCACCGTGCAAAAAGATTGTTGTTGATCGAGCAATTCGGCGGTGGCGCGCAAATGCTCAGAGATGTCGTACGTCATGCAGGGGCTCGCACGATCAAAGTTCCAGTGGGGCAATCGGGTTCCGTGGAGCATTGGCTGAACACGTCCGTGACCGAGGATCCATTGTGGCGTAAATGGCCACGCACGAGTTGGCCGAGGGTGGCGCCGTTGGGACGAACAAGATGGGCGACCGAGCAAACGTCTACGCGATCCTTCCTGCGGCAGGCCGCAGCGAACGAATGGGCCAGTCCAAGCTCTTGCTGCCGTGGCCCACGGAGGCCAACCCTCAAGCGACGATGCTCGGTCACGTGCTTGGGGTTTGGTCCTCGTCGCGGGTTCGCCAGACGGTCGTCGTGATTCGGAATGATGCACCAACCGCCGTTCGGGAGATCTGTGCGTCATACCCTGTGGCGACCGTGGTTGCCGACGATCCGGTTGACATGAAGGCGTCCTGTCTGGCCGGGGTGCGGTACCTCGCGAAAACCTGGAATCCAGTCGCAGCGGACCGCTTCTTTATCTGTCCCGTCGACATCCCAGGAATAACCCGTCAGATCATTGACCGGCTAGTCAAAGAGGCCGATCGGCTGGGGAATGTTGGAACGGCATTTGAGGGAAATCCAGCGGTCGTTCCGACTTTTCAGGGGCGGCGCGGACATCCGGCGCTACTGCCTTGGACGTGGGCTGGACAAATCGCCGCTCTGTCTCCGTCGCAGGGGATCAACCTCCTCCTTGATCGCGGCCCCGTCATTGAGTTGGCGTGCTGCGAACCATCTCGCGATCTGGACGATCTGGACACGCCGGATCAGTACTTCGCCGCGCGCCGGAGACTCATGGGAGATCGAGCATCGCCGACTAGTGAAGTCGAGCCGCCGCCGGTTGCACGTTCCGGCATCGGTCGATGAGGGCCCTGAGGTCCATCGGTAGTGGACGGTCCCGGCAACCCCTACAATAAACCGATCTGGCTCCTCCTGGAGTCTCAACTGTTGGGAGCTGGACTCGCGTGCCCCAGTTGCAATTGGTGCTTCATGACAAAGATCAATGTCAACGGCAAGGACTACGACTTGCAAGGCGTTCCCGACGAAACTCCGCTGCTATGGGTGCTGCGGGATCACTTGGGACTGACCGGCACGAAGTACGGATGTGGGGTTTCCGAGTGCGGTGCGTGCACGGTTCATGTCGACGGTGAAGCCGTCCAATCGTGCGTCACGGAGCTCGGCGAAATCGGCGATTCCAAAGTCGTCACGATTGAAGGCCTGTCGCCAGATGGCGATCATCCAATTCAAAAGGCATGGATGGAGCACAATGTGCCTCAATGCGGCTATTGCCAGACCGGGCAGATGATGATGGCCGCCGCGCTGCTTAGTCAGAACGACGATCCATCGGACGAAGAGATCGAGTCGACGATGTGGAACATTTGCCGGTGCGGTACTTATCCGCGAATCCGGGCGGCAATCAAGGCAGCAGCCAAGGAGATGCGTCAATGAGCAAGTCAACTTCCGAACTGACGCTCCGCGAGCTGATCGAGCAGAACCGTCGCCGCACCGAAGTCCGACGCACGGGCGAGCGGGGATGGTCCGTGAGCCGACGCCGATTTTTGGCCGGTCTGTCGACGGGTTCACTGATCTTGATGGCCCGCTTCGGTGGGGGACAGGGCTTGGCATTCGCCGATGCCTCCAAGATCAACGCCGACGCGTTTGCTCCCGACCTGTTTTTGGCGATCGCGCCCGACGGAACTGTCAATGTGCTGGCCCATCGTTCGGAAATGGGGACGGGAATTCGAACGGGATTGCCCCGCGTGCTGGCGGACGAGCTGGAGGCTGATTGGTCGCGCGTCGTGATTTACCAGGCGAAAGGCGACAAGCGATTGGGCGACCAGAACACCGATGGTTCAAACAGCATTCGCTTCTTCTTTGACAAGATGCGAACGATCGGCGCCGTGGCGCGAACCATGCTGGAGCAGGCGGCGGCTCAGCGTTGGCAGGTTGACCCGAGCCAATGCTACGCGGAACTGCACGAGATCAAACACCGTGGCAGCGACAGGAAAATTGGTTTTGGCGAGCTCGTAACATCGGCTCGCGCGCTGGACGTTCCCGCGGCGGACAGCGTGACGCTCAAACCGCGCGACAAGTGGAGGTATATCGGCAAGGACGCGCCGATCACGGATTTGAAAGATATTGTGACCGGGCGGGCAGTATTTGGAATTGATGCCCGCCTGGAGGGTCAACTGTTTGCTGTGGTCGCTCGCCCGAGCGTCGTCGGTGGCAGGGTCAAGTCTTACGATGATTCCGCGGCGAAAGCGGTCGAGGGCGTGATTGCGGTGGTGGAGATCCCGCCGTTCAAGGGCGCGCCAGTGTTCCAGCCCTTGGGGGGCATTGCGGTTTGCGCGACGAGCACGTGGGCTGCCTTGCAAGGACGTGATGCGCTGGTGATTGAATGGGAGGATGGTGAGAACGCATCGTACGACACCGAGCAGTTCGCCAGTCAGTTGCGGGAAACGGTCAACCAGCCAGGAACGCCGATGCGAACGGCTGGCAACGCCGCGCAAATTCTCGCGAATGCCAAGAAAGTGGTTGCCGCGGACTACTCGGTGCCCCACTTGGCGCACGCGCCGATGGAGCCGACATGCGCCGTTGCGGACGTTCAGACGGATGCTAACGGCAAAGTCATCAAGTGCTATGTCCGGGCTGCGACCCAGAATCCGCAAGCGGTCCAACAGGCCGTCGGTCCTGCGCTCGAGTTCCCGAACGACGACGTAGAAGTGGATGTCACATTGCTCGGAGCCGGATTCGGACGGAAAAGTAAGCCTGACTACTGCGTAGAAGCAGCGTTGCTCTCGCGTGAATTGAAACACCCCGTGCATGTTTTCTGGACACGGGAAGACGATGTCCAGAACGACTACTATCACGCGATCTCCGCGATTCATTGTGAAGCGGCATTGGGCGACGACGGTCTGCCGGTCGCGTGGTTGCAGCGTGTAGCCTACCCGACCATCGGATCAACATTCGATCCGAACGCTCAGGAACCTGCAACTTGGGAGGCGGAAATGGGGCACACAGATTTGCCCTACGACGTCCCGAATTTGCAGTTAGAAGTCGGCCGCGCAAAAGCTCATACGCGGATCGGGTGGCTCCGATCGGTCTGTCATATCCAGCAGAACTTCGCGGTGGGTTCATTCGTTGATGAGATGGCGCACGCGGCCGGTCGCGATCCGTATGAATACCTGCTTGAAGCCCTCGGTGAAGACCGGCTGATCGACATGGCAGCAGCCAAGTTGGGCAATCGAGGAGCGGATGCGAAGGATTATCCGTACGACATCGGGCGACTGAAGAACGTTGTCCGTCGAGCGGCACAGCAGGCGGATTGGGCACGCCATAAATCCCTTCCGAAGGGCAAAGGGTTGGGAATTGCCTGCTGCCGTTCGTTCCTCGGATACACCGGGCATGTCGTCGAGGTGACCGTTGCCACGAATGGGCGGCTGACAATCGACAAGATCTGGTGCTCGATCGACTCCGGTACGATTGTCAGCCCCGACCGCGTCCACGCCCAAGTGGAGGGGGCCGCCATCATGGCTTGTTCGCAGGCCTTGTTCGGCCAGCTGACATTCAAGAAGGGGCGTGCGGTACAGTCGAACTTTGACACATTCCGCGTCGCGAAGATGAGTGACGCGCCGAAAGAAATCGTGGTCGACATCGTTCCGAGCGACGGACCGCCCGGCGGAGTAGGTGAAACAGGCGTTCCTTCGACGGCCCCCGCCTTATGCAACGCGATCTTCGCGGCGACTGGAATCCGTGTCCGAGACCTGCCGCTGAAGAACCATGACTTGTCGTGGGCGTAGAGAGCCCGGGCTTTCCCTGAGACACGCGTAGACTTTTGCGGGCGAGCGAATATGCTCCGCTCGCGTCGCTGGTCGAGCCCATCAGCAGGTATGGCTGTCGCCAGGCTTCAGTTCGCCCCATGAGACGAAAGATCCGCTTCGACGGTTGGCTGCACCGAGAAAGGGGCTCGAACGCCAGGCGCGTTTGAAATCAAATGGCACATGGCGAATACCTGACGCACATTTTCGTCGACATTGCAAAAGACAATCGTTCCGATGTCTCCCTCGCGACGGACCGCCAAGAATGCCAAGAATCCGAAGCTGCTTACAAAGGTCAGGTCGCTGAGGTCCATGATCAGCTTTCGCGGGCCATAATGCTTGACCCCGGTCAGCAATTGATTCTTGATCTCCTGCACCTGTTCGATCTGCCTCATCTCGGCGGCATGGATCTTGGCGACCAGCTTATTGCCGTAGCTGGAAAAGGATACGATTGGAGCAAGCTGCCCTGGGCATAGTCCGCCCCTGTTCCGAAAGAAATGCAAACAATAAGCCTCGACGATCCGTTGCGGTTCGAGCGGCCGGTTTGGCCCAGAAGCAATTGGCCTAGCCGGACAGTCTACCGAGACTCGAACGCGCCGTCGAAACTTTCGTGAAACTCGTCTGAGCCAACGGAGGGGCAACATCGCTGGATGGATCATGGGGCGCCACAAGTCGCGATTCCCTCGACTGAACTCGTCGCATCCGACTACCATCCAGGCGACTGTGTGCAATCGCCCCCGTTACGCAGCAACTCAGGGCCAGCGATCTTCCAGGACGGCACATGACGAGACCGGTTCAGTAATCCTTGAAAAGCTGTCCCCGCATCCAGCTCTAAAAGTGCAAGAGAACGACTAGTGGCTACAACAGAAATCAGTGATTCGGGCGTGTTCACGCTGGACGGCATGCGAGGATCGGCGGCAGTTAATCTAAGCGGCCAGCGTGGAACCATCCCCGGCAGATTGCGTGCAAGGCAGGAATTCTCCAGCCACACTTCTGCGGATGCCGTCGGATCGTAAACGCACTTCGTACTCCCCTTGATACCTTTCAAAGAACACTGACCGGCCACCTCGGTTGTCACGGCACATAAGGCACCGACCAAGAAGTACGTCTAAATGCCAGAGCAGCCAAGCGCTCGTTCCGCAACCAGCTTTCCTTGGGGCTCGGAGTGTTGTCGCCACGTGGTACGATAGAAGGGCTTCTGCAGAAGGGCTCTTGTCGTGGAGGCTTCGCCTCAGAATGTCTTCCAATGTCGCCGAGCCCCGCGACTTCGATGTGATCGTCCTGGGCCTGGGCACGATGGGTACCGCGACGTGCCTTGAACTGGCTCGGCGAGGTGCTTTGGTATTGGGCTTGGATCAGTTCGATGTTCCCCATGAGCGCGGATCCCATAGCGGGCAAACCCGGATCATCCGCAAATCCTATTTCGAGCATCCCGATTACGTGCCGCTGCTGCAGCGAGCCTACGAAAACTGGCAGACGCTCGAACGACTGACATCCACAGAACTCTATGTTCGAACCGGATTGCTGTATGTCGGCCCCCCCGATCATCGTCTGATCACGGGAGTCCTGGAATCGTCGCAGCTCCATGGAGTGCCGGTGGAAACGTTGGATGCCACGGCCTTCGCCCGTCGCTTTCCGGCTTTGGCTGCGCCACGCGGATTTGCCTGCGCATTTGAGGCAGACGCCGGCTTCCTGCTTGCCGAACGCGCGATCGAGCGAATGCTTGAAACGGCGCGCCGAAGTGGAACACAGCTGCTGACTCGCCAGCCGGTTGTCGGTTGGAACTGCGAAGGTGGAAGAGTCCATGTCCAAACTTCGCGGGGGTGTTTCAGTGCGCAGAAATTGGTGATCACAGCAGGCGCGTGGGCAGGCCGGTTGATCCCAGAGCTCTCAAACAAGTTAACCGTAAGCAGGCAGGTGCTGGGTTGGTTTGAGCCTAAAGATCGACCAGCACTGGCTTTGGGAAGCATGCCATGTTGGACCGTCGCTTGCCCCAAGTCCCCCGGGATCTTTTATGGCTTTCCAGTGCTGCCGGTGGAGCGGTACGGTGAGCCAACTGGGTTCAAGGTGGCCCACCATGCAGCCGGCCGTCCTGTGACGGATGTCGACGTGGCCGATCCGCCTGGAGATCGAGCGGACGAACAGAAGCTTCGAGAGTTCGTCGACGAATACTTTCCGGGGATGTGCGGACCACTGAACATCATGAAGACGTGTCGCTACACCAACACCAGCGACGAGCATTTCCTGGTTGATTTCGTACCAGGTTACGATCAACGGGTGGTCGTGGCTGCTGGCTTCAGCGGCCATGGATTCAAGTTTGCCTCGGTGATCGCGGAGGCCTTGTCCGACCTGGCTTTGGAGAGCAGGACGGGCTTGCCCATCGACTTTCTCTCGCTGGGCCGCCGCGGATTGCATTGATCCACCCCGGCCATCGGACGGCAGGCGGGGCTAAAATGCGCGAGCTGTCCGGCCGACTGCGTGGCTTAGAACTGAGTGACTGAGAAACGCCTTGGGTGCCACTGATCGCCGCGCCAAGTTGTAGCGAAGCCGGCCAGAAAGAAGAGGTGCCGGTTCGCGGAGAGAAGGCTCGAAGTCCTTGCAGAGTATTGTTAGAGGAATCGTCCATGAAGACCCTGTTTGAACGGATTGGGGGGCAGCCTGTCATCTTGAAGCTGATTGAAAAGTTTTACGCTCGCGTCTTCAGCGATCCGGAACTCAGTCCGTTCTTTGCCGAGGCGTCGATGGAGCATCTGAAGGCGATGCAGCTTGAACTGTTCAGTGAGGCTCTCGATGGCCCGGTGCGTTACACGCGGTCAGACTTAAGCCGCGTGCATCGCGGCAGGGGGATCACGCGACGGCACCTGAGTCGGTTTGTCGAGCATTTGGTAGGTACATTGCGCGATGAACAGCAATTAAGCGAACAGGATGTGTCCGAGATCATCTCTCGGATCGCCACGCGAGCCGATTCGATCCTTGGAGAAGATGGTGGCGAAGATGGATGACCATTCGCCAGCGGAGGTACACCAGACGATCATTCGCGCGGAACCGACTGAATTCCGGCTTTGAGCATGATGGTTTCCAATTGATCGCGTAGCGATTGCATCTGGTCGGCGCTCCATTGTTGACCCAGGTGAGCGACTACGTAGATCGCCAACAGGATCACCAGCGAACCACACATGACCCAGAACCCCCAGGCCTGTTCCGCGACTTGCCATTGCGAGATCGCGAGCATCGCACCGAAGAACGCCGAAAACGACGCGAACAGGTAAGCAATCCAGATGACAGTCCAAACATCCAGCCGTGGGGCGAAGCGGCCGTGCAGGATCGAGCATGGGGATGCATCGGACACGTAGAAGGAGAGGTGGGGTGACCACAGCCGATGCTGATTCACCGGAAGGTGCAGTTCCCCATATTCACCGTAGATCCGAAACAGTTCCTGATCCGTCGCCTGTTCATGAGCGGCATGCAATTTGGCAATCGCCTCATCGCGGGTGTCGCGCAGATCAATTGCAAAAGTCGGACGAAGCCGAAACCATTGCATA